>Ga0207686_10000118_pt1 | contig 64531 bp, 73 predicted proteins | sample KBSM24metaG_FD_184396 | JGI IMG/M metagenome (GOLD analysis project Ga0207686, IMG submission 184396) | Miscanthus rhizosphere microbial communities from Kellogg Biological Station, Michigan, USA - KBS M2-4 metaG (SPAdes) (version 2) | ecosystem: Host-associated > Plants > Roots > Rhizosphere >... | reverse complement strand
TTTGTCGTGTCGGACTTCATCAGCAAGCCCGGGTGGGCGAAACCGCTGGCGCAGCTCGCGCAGCGGCACGAGGTCATCGCCGTGCGCCTGTACGACAATCTGGAGATGGATCTGCCCGACTTCGGCCTCGTGGTCATCCAGGACGCCGAGACCGGCGAGCAGCTGCACGTCGATACCGGCGATCGGGCTTTTCGCCGGCGCTTCGCGGCCGCCGCGGCGAAGCGCGAGACCGAGCTGCGCACGGCTTTTCGCCACGCCGGCATCGACGCGCTGGAACTCGCGACCGACGATGATCTGATGGATGCGATCCTTCGCTTTGCCGATATGCGCAAGCGGCGCAGCAGGCTCGCTGCCGGCGGGGCCCTGCCCCAGCACCTCGAGTACCGATGACTTTCCTCTGGCCGGCGATGCTTTGGCTCGGGGTGTTGATTCCCGTCATCGTGGCTGCGTATGTGCTGATGCAGCGGCGCCGCAAAAAACAGGCGCTGCGCTATGCCCGCCTCGCGCTCGTCAGGAATGCACAGGGGGCAGCGCCGCGGCTGCGGCGCCATTTGCCGCCGGTTCTGATGCTGCTCGCGCTGGTGCTGATGATCGTGGCGATCGCGCGTCCGGCATCGGTGATCAGTCTCCCGTACCAGTACGAAACGGTGATCCTCGCGATCGACGCTTCGGGCAGCATGCGCGCTGCCGACATCGCCCCGACGCGGATCGCCGCGGCAAGGGCCGCGGCGAGGAATTTCATCGCCGCGCAGCCTCGCGATACGCGTATCGGCGTCGTGGCGTTCGCAGCGACGGCTTCTGTCGTGCAGACCCCGACGTTGAATCGCGATGACATCCTCGCTGCGCTCGACCGCATCCAGTTGCAGAAAGGCACCGCGATCGGCAGCGCGATCCTCGTTTCCTTGAAGCTTATCTTTCCCGACGTGGAATTCGACCTGCGCTCGGCCAATCCGCGGCCCGGCGGCGCGCGGGAAGCCCAGCGCGGCGCGTCGCTCGACCCGGCGCCGAACGCGAAGGCGTCCGCGGACAAGGCGTCACCGGGCTCGTTCAAGTCCGCTGCCATTGTCCTGCTGACCGATGGCCAGGCGACGGCCGGCCCGGACCCGTTCGAATCGGCGAAGATGGCGTCCGAGCGCGGCGTGCGCGTATTCACCGTCGGCGTAGGCACGCCCGGCGGCGAGGTCCTGGCCGCGGAAGGCTGGTCGATGCGCGTGCGCCTCGACGAAGACGCGCTCAAGACCATCGCCGATACGACCAAGGCCGAATATTTTCATGCCGGCACGGCAACGGACCTTTCCGGCATCTACCAGGCGTTGACCGCGCGCCTCGTATTCGAAAAAAGGGCGACGGAGATCACCGCGCTCTTCGCCGCGGCGGCCGCCGTGCTGGCGCTGCTGTCGGGCCTGTTGTCGCTGCTGTGGTTCAACCGCATCCTGTGAAGGTGCGCTCCCGGGGAGCACGCTATGGCCGGCCCTCGACCCAGACGTAGCACGCGCAAGCCGCGCAAGCACGAGGTCAAGGCGGACCTTGCCAACTTCGAGTTGGCCAAGGCGCGCTCATCGCTGAATCTGCAGATCTATGCCGACCGCGAAAAGATCGGCGAGCTCGAGATCGGCCGCGGCTCGCTCTACTGGTACGGGCGGCGCAAGCAAAAGAGCAAGCGCATCGACTGGTCGCAGTTCGCCCAGATGATGGACCGGCTCGCGTACGGCGAGTAGGCCGCACGCGATCCCGATCCGGCGGCGCCTTACTTCACCGCAAAGCAGTAGACCAGGCCCGCGCCGCCGGTCTTGCGCAAGGCCTCGTCGCTGCAGCCGGGCGTCGCGTGCGCCGAGTTCCACGAGTACGTTGCCGGCGGGGGGCCAGTGCCGTTGCGATTGTGATGTCCGACCTGAACTGCGCCTTCGCTGCTGCTGGTCCAGTTGTGGCAGGTCTTGTCGTCGCCCGGCGGATACGCGGTGCCGTCCGCCTGCGACCCAGTGAGGATGTCATGCTTGTTCGGCGTGTCGCCGCTGGCATTGACGATGTCGCCTTTTTCCGTCAGCGCTGTTTCCTTGTTGATGTTATTGTCGCCATGGAGTTCGGCGAGGTTCTTGGCGACGACCACGCCCTTTACGTTCTGCCAGGGCCCGGCGCCGATGCGGTCACGCGCGTTGATCGCGGGCTGGCCCGGTGCGGCGCTGGTGCTGAGGTAGGCGTGCCAGGTATGGGCGCCGGCTCCTGCTGCGCGGGCCAGCGCCTGGCAATGCCGGTCCGCACCCGCCAGTCCGCCTAAGTCGGCCCCTTTGCCGCCGCCGGTACTGCTGATGAAAAAGCTCATATCTGCCGCGCCGGCCGGTAGGGCGAGGGCCAGCCCGAATGCAAGCGCCGCAATCGGGGCCGCTGGGAAGCGATCGTTATTTTTCATCCATTCCTCCGAAGTGTGTTTGTTGCTGCTTTGCCAGCGAATGCGGGCAGCACGGACCGCAGCAAACACTGGCAACGTGAATGATATTCCCGTTCGCCCCCGGGCGCCGGACGCCGATCGCCGATCGCAGGCCGGCGCTGGCCAGCGGGGGGCTCTGGTGCCACAATCACATCGACACAGGGCAACGGGCAGCGATGCCGGGACGTCGTCCCGACCGCGCGCCGCAAGGGGAGGCTCCATGAAACTTGGTGCGCCGTCGTTGGTACTGGCAGGGTTGTTTCTCGCGTGCTCGTCGGCAATTGCCGAAGCTCAAGCGCCGAACACCGCGGCCCCGGTGGCGGCTGCTACGCCGCCGGCAGTATCCGCGCCGCCTCCACCGAGCGACCGTCCGCGTGACGCCGCACATGCGGATGCGCGTGTCTGCCTGGAGTTTCCAACCGCGCTCCAGGTGATCGCGTGCGCAGAGAAGTATCGCCCGGCCAAGAGGCGATAGCGGCCGGCGTTCGCCGTTAGCGACGGACCCGCGTCCGGAATGACCGAGCCTTTGACGTCCCGCTCGCGCTTTTCGCTGCAAAGCTTCGATGTGATGGCGCTGCTTTGCATCGCGCACGCGCTGATCGTTCTTCTGCTGTGGATCGTGCACTCGTTCGCGAAAATGTCGCTGCTTCCGGGACAGGTCTGGCTGGGACTGGCCTGGCTCTGGCTGGTGTGGCCGCTGTTGCTGGTGCTGCATCCGGCCGCCACGCCGCGACGCATCTTCGTGCCGGTATTCATCGGCGTCGTGCTGATCGCGCCATGCATGGCGACGATCTTCCTGTTCACGGCCTGGGCGCTGGACGGAAGCGCGCGGTAGCAACGGCGCACGGCACGCTCCCGCCCGGCAGAGCCGCTGTAAGCCGCCGGATAGGCGCTCGCGGGCTTGCAAGCTAGAATCTCCCCGTGGGCACCCGTGCACTGAAGTTGATGGTCATTCTGCTTTGCCTCATCAATGCCGCGATGTGGCTGTTCTATACCGAGTCCGCGTTGATGGCGATGCTGTGGGGCGCGGTCGCCGTCGGATTTTTGGTCTGGATCATCGACGACATGCGCAGAGGCGTACCACGCTGAACCAAGATCGGATCGGAACCGACAGACGAGGCAAGGAGCGCCATGACCGAGACCGCGACCGGCAATGACCAATTCACTGCCTTCTGGAACGATGTCCTCGCCGCGAAGTTCGAGCGCTTTCGCAATATCCTGCTCGACGGCCTGAGCTACCACAGCGACGTCCCGCTGCGCACGCTGGACCTTCGACCGGGCGCGGCTGCGCTCGACGTCGGCTGCGGCTGGGGCGACACGGCGCTGCAATTGGCGCGCATCGTCGGCCCGCAAGGCTCGGTCCTCGGGCTGGACTGCTGCGCGGCTTTCCTCGAGAAAGGCCGCCGCGATGCCGTCGAGGCTGGATTGCGCAACGTGCGCTTCGTCGCGGCCGATGTGCAGACTTACCCGTTCAAGGCGGAATTCGACTTCTGCTTTTCGCGCTTCGGCATGATGTTCTTCAGCAATCCGGTGGCGGCAATGCGCAATATTTCGCGGGCGCTGAAGCCCGGCGGGCGGCTGATGTTCGTGACATGGCGGTCCGTCGAGCACAACCCCTGGGCAGGCCTGCCGAAGGCCGTTGTGCTCAAGTTCCTGCCGCCTCCGGGCGAGGATGCGCAGACCTGCGGCCCCGGTCCATTCTCTATGGCGAACACCGACATCGTCGGAGCCCAGCTCAAGGCCGCAGGATTCGAGGACATTGCCTTCCAGGCGACCGACGGACCGGTCATGATCGGCAGCACGGTCGAGCAGGCGCTGCAGTTTCAGCTCGCGCTCGGTCCCGCCGGCGAGATATTTCGCGAGGCCGGCGATCAAGCGACGAGACGGCAGCGAGAAATCGAAGCGGCGCTATCGTCCGAGCTGGGTCGGTATCGCCAGCCCAGCGGCGAGGTAGTCATGCAATCGAGCTCGTGGACGATCACCGCCCGCAAGCCTGGCATCTGATCGATGCGGCAATTCGACCTGACCACGCAGTGGCAACTCGAATCGGCGATAGATCGCGTCTGGGATGCGATCGTCACCGTGGAAAAATGGCCGCACTGGTGGCGTTTCGTGCATGCGGTCGAGGAACTGGAGAAGGGCGACGCCGAAGGTCTGGGCGCGCTGCGCACCTACACCTGGTCGAGCAAGCTGCCGTACCGGCTCACCTTCGCGATGCGCGTGACGGCGGTAAGGCGGCCGACCTACCTGGAAGGTATGGCCGTCGGCGACCTCACCGGCAACGGCCGCTGGCGGCTCGCGGCCGAAGGCAGCACGACCCGCGTCCGCTACGATTGGACCGTCTTCACGACCAAGCGATGGATGAACGCGCTGGCTCCGCTGCTGGAACCGGCTTTTCGCTGGAATCACCACCAGGTGATGGCCGAAGGAGGGCGCGGGCTGGCGAAATATCTCGGGGTTCGCCTGCTTGCGAACGACGCCGCGCCGGCGCGATGAGGGTTCGGAGAGGCTGGCAATGTTCGGTGCGGTCTCGTTGACGCGGCGCGCCGGAAGATTCAGAGTTTCATCGCCTGCCGTGCAGGCAAAGGAGTCAACATGAGCCAAGGTGTGCGCAAAGTCGATTACTTTCACGTGATGGTGCCCAACAAGCCGGGTCGTGGCGCGCAAGTGCTGGCGGGTCTCGCCGCCGAGCGCGTCAACCTGCTGGCGTTTTCCGGATTTCCCAACGGCAGCAAAGGGCAGCTCGATCTGATTCCGGAAAGCAGCGCAGCGCTGCGCCGCGCCGCGCGAAAGCTCGGTCTCGACTTGAGCGCCAGGAAGACCGGCTTCCTGGTGCAAGGCGCCGACCGCGTCGGCGCGATGACCAAGTTGCTGGATACGTTGGCAGCGGCGAAGATCAACGTCACTGCGATGGATGCGGTTACCGCGGGAGCGGGCCGATACGGCGCGATCTTCTGGGTAAAGCCGAAGTCGGTCGCCAAAGCCGCCCGGCTGCTGCGCGCCCGCTAGAGCAGAAGCGCAGTGCGGCCCGAAGCCGGTCGCCTTGCGGCCGGCGCCGCGACTACAGCGGCGATCGGATAGAATGCGCCGATGGAAACGCTGGCTCCTGCCCGACGCCGGGCGCTTCGCGCCAAGGCGCACCACCTGCACCCGGTGGTGAGCATCGGGCAACATGGGTTGACTCCGGCGGTGCTGCACGAGCTCGACGTCAATCTCCTCGCGCACGAACTAATCAAGGTTCGGGTGTTCAGTGACCTGCGCGATGAGCGCGATGCGATGCTGCAGCGCATCTGCGCAGCTCTGGACGCGACGCCGGTCCAGCACATCGGCAAGCTCTTGGTCCTGTGGCGGCAGGGGCCCGAGAAGCCGGCAGCGACGGTGCCGCGGCCCAAGGAAGCGCCGCCCGCTGCCGGTGCCCAACGCGCTCGCGAGCCGGGTCCGGGTGAGGCGCGCGGCAAGCGACGGCCCGCCGCACGTCCAGCCCACAAAACGATGGCCAAATCCACTCCGCAAGCGCGCCGCCCGCGAACGCCCACTGCGCGCACGACCGCGCGGCCGCCCGCCGCCGGCGCCGCCCGGCCGCCTGCCGCGAAGCCTCCAGGCGACCGCGCACGGCGTCGCCGCGGCAGCAGCTGAACCGGAACCGTGCGTGGCGTCGCGGCCGGGACTGCCGCTGCCGCGTTCGCGTGTGGGCCTTGTCGCGAGCTCACTGCTAGAATGGCGGCCTCGACGGCGGTCGACGCCGACGCTTTCAACCTCCGGAGGTACGCATGGGCCCCGTCAAGATCCTCGCCATCATCCTGATCGTTGCCGGCGTAGTCGGCCTGGCGTACGGAACCTTTACCTATACCAAGGAAACGCACACGGCCAACGTCGGGCCGCTGACGCTCTCGGTCAAGGATAAGGAAACCGTGAACGTCCCGCTCTGGGCCAGCGTCGGCGCGATCGCCATCGGCGTCGTGCTGTTGGTAGCCGGCCGCAACAAGTAGGGCGCGTAGCGGTACGCCTAGCCCCGCCGTCAGACGTAGCGGACGGCAAGCACCTCGTATTCGCGCAGGCCCGCGGGCGCCTTCACCTCGGCGGTATCGCCGGCGTGCTTGCCGATCAGAGCGCGCGCGATCGGAGAATTGACCGATATCTTGCCGGCCTTGATGTCGGCCTCGTCGTCGCCGACGATCTGATAGCAGACGCGGTCCCCGGACGAGTGGTCCTCGAGGTCGACGGTCGCGCCGAACACGACTTGGCCGTCGGCATCGATCTGGGCCGGGTCGACGATCTGTGCCTGCGCCAGCATCGTCTCGATATCCCTGATCCGCACCTCCAGGAAGCCTTGCCGGTCCTTGGCGGCGTCGTACTCGGCATTCTCCGACAGGTCGCCATGCGACCGCGCCTCGGCGATCGCAACGATCGCCGCCGGGCGGTCGACAGTCTTCAGGCGCCGGAGCTCCTCCTTGAGCTTTTCCGCGCCGGTTTTCGTCAGTGGTGTCCTGCTCATGATGACATTCTCGTTTCTAGTGCAGCCGCTGCTGCAGCGCCTGCATCGAGTAGGGCACGAGCTCCCGCATCTCCTGGATGCCCAGCGCCGCCGCGCGCGCGCCCGCCATCGTCGTATAAGTCGGAATCTGATCGTTGAGCGCCGCCCGCCGTATCGCGTAGCTGTCCTGGATTGCGCTGCGCTTTTCCTCGACCGTATTGATCACCAGCGCGATTTCGTCGTTGAGCAGCATGTCTACGATGTGCGGCCTGCCTTCGGCGACCTTGTTGACCGCGGACACCGGGACGCCAGCGGCCGCAAGCGCCGCCGCCGTGCCCCGCGTCGCCACCAGGGTGAAGCCCAGGCCGGCCAGGATGCGCGCAACTTCGATCGCGCGCGGTTTGTCCGGGTTCCTGACACTGACGAACACCTTGCCGCTCCGAGGCAGGCGCACACCGGCGGCGAGCTGCGACTTGACGAATGCCTCGGCGAACGATTCGCCCACGCCCATCACTTCGCCGGTCGATTTCATTTCCGGCCCGAGGATCGTATCGACGCCGGGAAATTTGATGAACGGAAACACTGCCTCCTTGACCGAAAAATACGGCGGCACGATTTCATGCGTTATGCCCTGGCTCGCCAGCGACTGGCCGACCATGCAGCGGGCGGCAATCTTGGCCAGCGGCCGTCCGGTCGCCTTCGACACATAGGGGACGGTGCGCGACGCACGCGGGTTGACTTCGAGCACGTAGACGACGCCTTCGCCGTCGCCGCCATGCGGAAACTGGATCGCGAACTGGATGTTCATCAGCCCGACGACTTCGAGACCATGCGCCATGGCGACCGTCTGCCGGCGCAGCTCGTCCTGCAGTTGGGGCGAGAGCGAGAACGGCGGCAGCGTGCACGCCGAATCGCCCGAGTGCACGCCGGCCTGCTCGACGTGCTCCATGATGCCTCCGATAACGACCGCCTTGCTGCCGCTATCGTCGACCAGCGCGTCGACGTCGATTTCGATCGCATCGTTCAGGAATCGGTCGAGCAGCACCGGTGAATCGTTCGACACCTTGACCGCCTCGCGCATGTAACGCTCGAGATCGCGCTGCTCGTGCACGATTTCCATCGCCCTGCCGCCGAGCACGTACGATGGCCGGACGACCAGCGGGTAGCCGATTTCCTCGGCCGCCTTGAGCGCGTCGGCCTCGGTGCGCGCTGTGCGGTTCGGCGGCTGGCGCAAACCCAGACGATGCAGCATCTGCTGGAACCGCTCGCGGTCCTCGGCCATGTCGATCATGTCGGGCGTCGTGCCGATGATGGGTACGCCGTTCGCCTCGAGATCGCGCGCGAGCTTGAGCGGCGTCTGGCCGCCGTATTGCACGATCACGCCGAGCGGCTTTTCGACGTGCACGATCTCCAGCACATCCTCCAGGGTTAGCGGCTCGAAATAGAGCCGGTCGGACGTGTCGTAGTCGGTGGACACGGTCTCCGGGTTGCAATTGACCATGATCGTCTCGTAGCCGTCTTCGCGCAGCGCCAGCGCCGCGTGAACGCAGCAATAGTCGAATTCGATTCCCTGCCCAATCCGGTTCGGTCCGCCGCCCAGCACGATCACCTTGCGGCGCTCGGTCGGATGCGCTTCGCACTCGTCTTCGTAGGTCGAGTACATGTAGGCGGTCCGCGTCGAGAACTCCGCGGCGCAGGTATCGACGCGCTTGTAAACCGGCCGTATGCCGAACCGTGCCGGCGCGCACGCACCTCGGCTTCGCTTTTCTTCCACAGATGCGCGAGCCTGCGATCGGAAAAACCCATTCGCTTCAGCGATCTGAACTCGTCAGCATCGAAATCGTCAAGCGCGCGCTTTTCGATCGAGAGCTCGGTGTCGACAATTTCCTTGATCTGCGACAGGAACCAGCGATCGATCTTGGTGTGCGAGTAGACCTCTTCCAGCGGCATGCCGATCGCCAGCGCATCGGCGACATACCACAGGCGCTCGGCGCGGGGGTAGGCCAGCTCATCTGCGATCGTGTCGGGATCGACGGTCTTGAGGTTGAAGCCGTCGACGCCGCTTTCCAGCCCGCGCAGCGCCTTCTGAAGCGATTCCTGGAACGTGCGGCCAATTGCCATCACCTCGCCGACCGATTTCATCTGCGTCGTCAGCCGATCGTCGGCCTGCTTGAATTTCTCGAATGCGAAGCGCGGCACCTTGGTGACCACGTAATCGATCGTCGGCTCGAACGACGCCGGGGTCTGTCCACCGGTGATATCGTTCTTCAATTCGTCGAGGGTGTAGCCGACGGCGAGCTTGGCCGCGATCTTGGCGATCGGAAAGCCGGTCGCCTTCGATGCCAGCGCCGAGCTGCGCGACACGCGCGGATTCATCTCGATGACGATCATGCGTCCGTCGTCGGGGTTGATCGCGAACTGCACGTTCGATCCACCGGTGTCGACGCCGATTTCGCGCAGCACCGCGATCGACGCGTTGCGCATGATCTGGTATTCCTTGTCGGTCAAGGTCTGCGCCGGCGCAACGGTGATCGAGTCGCCGGTGTGCACGCCCATCGGGTCGACGTTTTCGATCGAGCAGACGATGATGCAGTTGTCCTTCCGGTCGCGCACGACCTCCATCTCGAACTCTTTCCAGCCGAGCAGCGATTCCTCGATCAGCAGCTCGTGCGTCGGCGAGCTGGCGAGCCCGCGCTTGCACATTTCGACGAATTCGTCCTTGTTGTAGGCGATGCCGCCGCCGGTGCCGCCCAGCGTGAACGACGGCCGGATCACCGCCGGGAAGCCGATGTCGGCCTGCACTTCCAGCGCCTGCTCGAGATCGTGCGCGATGCCTGATCGCGCCGAGCCGAGGCCGATGCGCGTCATCGCCGCCTTGAATTTTTCGCGGTCCTCGGCCTTGTCGATCGCCTTCTTGGTCGCGCCGATCAGCTCGACGTCGAACCGGGTCAGGATGCCTTCGCGCGCAAGGTCGAGCGCGCAATTGAGCGCCGTCTGGCCGCCCATCGTGGGCAGCAGCGCGTCCGGCCGCTCCTTTTCGATGATCTTGGCGACCATCGTCCAGGTGATCGGCTCGATGTAGGTCGCGTCGGCCATGTCCGGGTCGGTCATGATCGTTGCCGGATTCGAGTTGACCAGGATCACGCGGTAGCCTTCCTCGCGCAGCGCCTTGCACGCCTGGGCCCCCGAATAGTCGAACTCGCACGCCTGACCGATGATGATCGGACCGGCGCCGATGATCAGTATCGACTCGATGTCAGTGCGCTTGGGCATCGTGGCCTTAGAGTCAGCGCGCGGCGGCGTAATTCTCGGGAAAGAGATCGCGCTCGATCAGCTCGATCAGAATGTGTATCACCTTGATATGAAGCTCCTGCACGCGATCGGCATAGCGGCCGCCCGGCGTGCATATAACGCAGTCGGCGGCTGCCGCAAGCGGCGATCCGCTGCGCCCGGTCAGCACGATCGTCTGCATGCCTATGGTTGCCGCGGTGTTCGCCGCCGCTAGCACATTCTTGCTGGTGCCGCTGGTGCTGATCGCGACCAGAACGTCGCCCGCGCGGGCGTGGCTTTCGAGATAGCGGGCGAACACCGCGTCGTAGCCGAAGTCGTTGGCCACGCAGGAAAGGTAGCCGGCGTCGCTGATCGCCTGCGCGGGCAAACCCTTGCGGTTTCCGCGAAAACGGCCCGACAGCTCTTCGGCCAGATGCATCGCATCGCACATCGAGCCGCCGTTGCCGCAACTGAACACGCGTCCGCCACGGGCGAATGCGTCGACGATCAACGCCGCGGCGCGCGCTATCGCCGCCAGCGCCGTAGCGTCGGCGCGCAATGCCTGCAGCGCGTCGGCGCTTTCCGACAGCGCCGCATTCACCACGCGCGCGGTCTCGTCTTCCGTGAGGGCTCTCATGCCCCGGCCTCCATGCCTCTCCGCGAACGGGCGGCACCTGCGTATCGGCCTACGCGCACCCGCTCGGCGACGGCCCTTCGGGCCTTCAAGCTCTCGCCTCGCTCATGCGCTGACTGCCTTGACCGCGTGCCGCTCCATCATCCGCGTGAAGCGGTCGAACAGAAACCCCAGGTCGTGCGGGCCCGGGCTTCCTTCCGGATGGCCCTGGAAGCCGAACGCGGGCTTGTCGGTGAATTCGATGCCCTGGAGGCTGCCGTCGAACAGCGACAGGTGAGTGATTCGCACGTTGCGCGGCAAGGTCGACGCGTCGACGGCGAAGCCGTGGTTCTGGCTGGTGATCAGCACCTGGCCGGTGTCCTTGTCGAGCACCGGATGGTTGGCGCCGTGATGGCCGAACTTCATCTTGACCGTTCTCGCGCCGCAGGCGAGCCCGAGCAGCTGATGGCCGAGGCAAATGCCGAACGTCGGCATGCCCGCGGCGAGGAATTCGCGTATCGCCTCGATCGCGTAGGTGCACGGCTCGGGATCGCCGGGTCCGTTCGACAGGAAAATGCCGTCGGGTTGCAGCGCCAAGGCGTCGCGCGCGGGAGTCTGCGCTGGGACGACGGTGAGCCGGCACCCGCGATCGGCCAGCAGGCGCAGGATGTTGTGCTTGATGCCGTAGTCGTAGGCGACGACGTGGAACCGACCGCCCTGACGCGTGTGATAGCCGCTGCCGAGCGCCCAGCTGCCGCCGTTCCAGTCGTACGGCGCGTCGCAGCTGACGACCTTGGCCAGATCGAGGCCCGACATCGACGGCGCGGCGCGGGCGCGCGCGATCGCTGCCGCCGCCGCGTCGCCCCGGTCGGCGCCCGCCGCTGCGACCACGCACCCGTTCTGCGCGCCGTTTTCGCGCAACATGCGGGTCAGCTTTCGCGTGTCGATGTCGCAGATGCCGAGGACGCCCGCGTCGCGCAAATAGGACGACAGGTCCTGGGTGCTGCGCCAGTTGCTGACCAGACGCGGCAGGTCGCGGATCACCAGTCCGGCGGCAAAAATGCGCCGGGATTCGACGTCTTCCGGATTGACGCCGGTATTGCCGACGTGCGGGTAAGTCAGGGTAACGATCTGGCCGGCATACGAAGGGTCGGTCAGGATTTCCTGGTACCCGGTCATCGCGGTGTTGAAAACGACTTCGCCGACGCTGCCCTCGGTCGAGTCGGTCGCGCCGATCGCGCGGCCGCGAAACAGGCTGCCGTCGGCAAGCGCCAGGATCGCGGGGACGGAGGCGGAAATCACGGCACAGTTTCTCGAAAACGGGTCCAGACGTGCAAAGCGGGGAAGGCATGTAGCCTTCCCCGCTCCGAAGGCTGGAAATTATACCCTAGCAGCGCGTCGCGTTCAATGCGGTTGGCGGCCTGATCATCGCATCGCTGGAGCTAGTACGCGACGCTGAATCCGCCGTCGACGAACAGCACGTGCCCGGTGACGTAATCTGCGGCGCCGGATGCGAGAAATACCGCGGCACCGGAGATTTCGGGCGGCTCGCCCCAGCGCCCGGCCGGCGTGCGCGACGCGACCCAGGCGGAAAACTTTGCATCGCCGATCAGCGCTGTATTCATCTCGGTCTTGAAAAAACCTGGAGCGATGCCGTTGACCTGCACATTGAACGGCGCCAGCTCGACCGCGAGCGCGCGGGTCAACATTTGGAGACCGCCCTTGCTGGTCGCGTACGGAACGATATTGGGGCGGCCGATCTCGCTCGCGAGCGAGCAGATATTGATGATCTTTCCGCGCCGGCGCGCTTTCATTCCGGCCATCACGGTGCGTGCTACGTAAAACGGACCGTCGAGATTGGCGGCCAGGAGTCTGTGCCAGTCGTCGGGCGTGAATTCGTCCAGCGGCGCTCGCTTGTTCAGCGCGGCATTGTTGACGACGATGTCCAGTGCACCGAAGTCGCGCTCGATCGCAGCGATGCCGGCGGCGACCGCATCGGCGTCGGCGACGTCGAACTGCGCAATCTCGGCGCCGCCGGTCCCGCTGCCGTCGCGGTCGAGGCCGGCGGCGGCCGACTCGAGTTTGGCGCGGTTGCGGCCGTTGATCACGATGCGGGCGCCGGCGGCGGCGAGCCCGCGCGCGATCGCGAGGCCGAGCCCGCTGCCGCCTCCGGTGACGAGCGCCAGCCGTCCGGTCAGGTCGAAAGGATGCGCCGTGGGCATGGCGCCGTCAGTCGAGACCGAGGACGTCCCGCATGTCGTACAGACCCGGCGCGTTCGCGGCGCGCTGCGCCGCGACAAACCGCGCCGCGCGCAAAGCTCCATGCGCGAACGTCGTGCGCGACGACGCCTTGTGCGCGAGCTCGATGCGCTCGCCGGGTCCGGCGAATATCACCGTGTGATCGCCGATGACGTCGCCGCCGCGCAAGGCGGCGAAACCGATCGCGCCCGGCTTGCGCTCGCCGATCACACCGTCGCGCGCGAACACGCCGTCGCTCTTCAGGTCGCGGCCCATCGCCGCAGCTGCCGCTTCACCGAGCTGCAACGCAGTGCCTGAGGGCGCGTCCACCTTGTGCCGGTGGTGCATTTCAACGATCTCGACATCATAGTCGCCCCCGAGGCGCTGCGCGGCGAGCGCGACCAGCTTGAGCAGCACGTTGACTCCGACACTCATATTCGGCGCGTAGACCAGCGGGATCGTTCGGCCGGCCTCGGCCAGCGCTTTTTTGTCGGCTTCGCTCAGGCCCGTCGTGCCCACCACCGCGCCGACGCCGGCGCCGGCACAGGCGTTGACGTGAGCAACCGTCGCCGTCGGCCGGGTGAAGTCGATCAGGACGTCGGCTTCACGGAGCGCAGCGGCAAGGTCTGAACCGGTCACGACGCCGGTGACTTGTCCGAGAGGCCCGCCGACATCGCGACCCAGCAATGAGCTGCCAGCCACCTCGAGCGCGGCGGCAAGCTTCATGTCCTGCTGACCAAGGATCGCCGCGATCAGCGTCTGGCCCATGCGTCCACCGCAGCCCGCGATCGCGACGCGGACCGGCCGCGCGGCTATTGCCACCAGCCCATCTTCCGCAGAAACGCCGACAGCCAGTTCTCCTCGCTGGTCTTGGGCGCGCTGGTCAACGATTTGTCGAGCGCGGCGTCGCCGCCGCCGGCGCGGGCGACCTGCGCCGGCGGCGGCGGCATCTCGTCGCCTTCCCAGCGCGCCACCTTGTCGTCGACGAAGTAAACCGTGAACCGCCGGTGCTCGAGGGTGCGTCCCTGGCGATTGAACTCGTAAACATAATCCCAGCGGTTGGCGTGGAAGGCATCGGCTACCAGCGGTGTGCCGAGGGCCAGGCGAGCCTGCTGCCGCGTCTGGCCCGCTTTCAGCCTGTCGACCTGGTCCTGCGTGATGTAATTGCCCTGGTTGATGTCGAGCTTGTACACGCCGAGGCTGGGAAACCAGGTGCAGCCGGCCATCAGCAGCGCGAGGCCGGCGGCGAATAGATTGGCGCGCATGCGGGAGGGGTCTTTCACTGCCAAAAAACGATCGAAGACTATATTATAAGCGCACTCCCTGCCTCGCCGGGCCAGCGCCTCCATGTCCACGCCGCACGACCTCAAGAACGCCGGCCTCAAGGCGACACTGCCGCGCCTGAAGATCATCAATCTGTTCGAGCAGAGTCCCGTGCGTCATCTGACCGCCGAAGATGTCTATCGGAAACTGCTGGCCGAAGGCCTCGACGTCGGCCTTGCGACCGTCTATCGCGTCCTGACGCAGTTCGAGCAGGCCGGGCTGCTGGTACGCCATCATTTCGAAAGCGGCAAGGCGGTGTTCGAGCTGAACCAGGGCGGTCACCACGATCATCTGGTCTGCCTGCAATGCGGACGGGTCGAGGAATTCTTCGACGCCGAGATCGAGAAGCGGCAGACCAAGATTGCTCGCGAGCGCGGATTCGAGATCAGCGAGCACGCGCTCTATCTGTACGCCGAATGCACGCGGCCGAAGTGCCCGCACCGCAAGACTGGCGGCAGCAACTAGCCTTTCGGCGGCGCTTTCCGGAAGTGCCGTTGCCATCGTCCGACCTTGATCCTGCCGATGATTCCGCACGGCCGGTAACCCCCCTTGAGGATATCGCGCAGCGATGATGCGTTCTCGGGGAGAACCGCAACGACGACGCGCCGGTGGCCGGCGCGCTGGAGCTGACGCAGATGATGCGTGCGCAGCGCGTTGGAGATGCCGTGGCCGCGATAGGCCGGAAGAATGAACTTGTCGTAGATGCACACCTCGCCTGGCGCCATGTCGAGCACGCAGTCGAGGTAGGACAGCCGGATAGGTTGCGTCGCGATCCAATCTGCAGCGACGATTCGCCCGTCGCAGCGCGCGACAAAGCAGACTTGACCCGCCGCCAGGCGAGCGAGTGCGTCCGCGCGCCTGGTATCGGGCCGAAACGCGAGATAGTCGCCGAGCTCGTCGCGGGACAGCTCGGCAATGTCGACCGGCAGCGTCGGCGAGAACTGGGGCACCGCATGATCCAGCGGCTGGTCCAGCAACAGCAGGCGGCGATAGCCGATCTGAGCGAGCAGCTTGAACCAGAAACTCCGCACGCCTTCGCCTCGCAATGTCAGCAGCGCGCGCCGAGCGGCGTTTCCTGTCGGGTAGACCGATCTCCTGTCTGCGCTTCTGATGGCCATGGCCGGGCGCCTTCGTGGAGCAGACGATGGTCACGCCTACCGCGATGTTGGCGGGCGCCGCCTAGCCTTCACGCCGGTTGAAATCGGCGATGCGGAATCCGACCAGCCACAGGCTGGCGAAGTAGGCCGCCGCGCCCGCGGCGATGATCATTCCCAGCCGCCCGACCTTCGCCCACAGGCCCGCCGCCAGCCAGAAAGTGTCGTCTCCGGCCGTCCACCACAGGACGGCGCCCAGCACGCACAGCGCGACAGCGACGCGCCAAAGGAAGCGTCCCCACCCGGGCAGCGGCCGGTAGACGTCGCGCCGCCGCATCGCACGGTAGAGCAGCGCCGCGTTCAGACACGCGCCGAGAGAAATCGACAGCGTCAGCCCGGCGTGGCCGATCTGGAACATCAGGATTACCGCCATTGTTTGCGACACCAGCAGCGTGACGAATGCGATGCGAACCGGCGTCCGCATGTCGTGCCGCGCATAAAATCCCGGCGCCAGTATTTTCACGGCGATCAGTCCGAGCAGGCCGACGCTGTATCCGAGGAGCGCGGCGCGAGTCTGCCAAACGTCGACGGCGGTGAAACGGCCGTACTGGTAGAGCGTCGAAATCAGCGGCACTGCCAGCAGGGCCAGCGCGAGCGCCGCCGGCAAAGCGAGCAGGAACGTCAGTCGCAGACCCCAGTCGAGCAGCTCGCGGTACTGCGCGTCGTTCGCGTCGTGGTGATGCTTGGAAAGGCTGGGCAGCAGGATCGTCGCCAGTGCGACGCCGAGCAGCGCGCTGGGGAATTCCATCAGCCGGTCGGCGTAGGTGATCCACGATATCCGCCCGTCGCCCAGATAGGCGGCGAGCTGCGTGTTGATCAGGGTCGAAATCTGCGACGCCGAAACGCCGAGGACCGCCGGGCCCATCGCGCGCAGAACGCGGCGCACGCCCTCGTCACGCCAGTCGACCCTGAAGGTGGGCAGCATGCCTAGCTTGGCCAGCGGGCGCAGCTGAAAGATCAGCTGCGCGACGCCGCCGACAAACACGCCGATGGCCAGCGCCAGGATCGGCGGGTCGACATGCGGAGCGACAAAAACGGCGGCTGCGATAACCGCGACGTTGAGCAGTACCGGAGTGAACGCGGGAATTGCGAACTGGCGATAGACATTCATCACGCCGCCGGCGAGCGATACCAGCGACACGAAGAGCACATACGGGAACATGATCCGTATCAGCATCGTGGTCAGCTCGACTTTGCCCGGCGTTCGCACGAAGCTGCCGGCCAGCAGGTAGACCAGCCAGGGTGCGGCGACAATGCCGAATACCGATATGACAATCAGGGTGACCGCCAGCACCGATCCGACTTTTCCGACCAGATCGCGGGTCGCGGCCTCGCCGCGCGAGCGTTTGTACTCGGCAAGGATCGGTACGAATGCCTGCGAGAACGCGCCTTCGGCAAACATGCGGCGGAGGATGTTCGGCAAGCGAAACGCCGCTTCGAAGGCATCCATCTGCAATCCGGCGCCGAAACTGACCGCCTTGATGCTCTCGCGCATCAGCCCGGTGATGCGCGAGATCAAGGTCAGCGCGCTGACGGCGGAGAGCGTCCTCAGCAGATTCATGCGAGGGCCGGTGACACTTGCCGGGGAAGCGTCAGCAAGGCCGGCGATCTGCGGACATGGTGCGCGGATGCGAAGTCATTTTTAGCAAAAAGTCGTTGCCGGAGAGATGGCCGCATCCATGACAGCGAGGCCTGCGAGCGCTTTGACCCTCGGATCCAGCGTATGGACCTGCCACGAGAGCGCGATTCGGCTTGCGCGAATCGCGGAAAATCGCTATTATGCCCGGTCTTTTTCGACGGCTCCAGCAAGCTCTGAAGGCCGCCGGCAATTACCTAACTAAGACCCAACCAAGACGCAATTAAGTCCCAACTAAGCCTCAACAAAGCAAGGATTTCGTCCCCATGGCCAATACCGCCCAAGCGCGCAAGCGTGCCCGGCAAGCCGAGGCAACGCGGCAACGCAACGCGAGCCTCAAGTCGTCGCTGCGCACCGCGATCAAGAAAGTCAGGAAGGCGATCGGCGCCGGCGACAAGGCCGCGGCGACCAAGGAACTGCAGGCCCAGCAGTCGGTGATCGATCGCATCGCCGACAAGAAGGTCGTGCACAAGAACACGGCGTCGCGCAGCAAGGCGCGCCTCGCTCAGGCGATCAAGGCCCTGCCCTAGCAGTCTCTCGGATTGACGCCGACCAGGAGCGCCGCGCGAGGCGCTCTTTTTTTGCGCCGGAGAATCGACCCCCTTGTGCTAAAATCTTGTTTTAATGGCACTTCGACTCCGGCAAGCCGACTGCTAGCGGTGCCGGTGTCGCTCCAGACCGCATGGTTCCGAAGCATTTCCTGCAGCTCAAGGATTTCAGCCGCGACGAGCTCGATTACCTGTTCGCACGCACGCGCTGGATCAAGGATCGCTTCAAGCGCTACGAAGTCTACCAGCCGCTGCGGGACCGGACGCTCGCGATGGTGTTCGAAAAGGCGTCGACCCGCACGCGTGTGTCGTTCGAGGCGGGCATGAACCAGCTGGGCGGCATAGCGATCAACCTGAATCGCGGCGATACGCAGCTGTCGCGCGGCGAGCCGATCGAGGACGTCGCCCGCGTCATTTCGCGCATGGTCGACGTCGTGATGATCCGCACGTTCGAGCAGCCGATCATCGAGCGCTTCGCGGCGCATTCGCGGGTGCCGGTGATCAACGGTCTGACCAACGAATATCACCCATGCCAGATCCTGGCCGACCTCTACACGTACATCGAGCACCGCGGCTCGATACGGGGGAAGACCGTCGCCTGGATCGGCGATTCCAACAACGTCTGCAATACCTGGCTGCAGGCGGCGGCGGTGTTCGACTTCGCCGTTCGCGTGTCGACGCCGCCCGGCTACGAAGTGGATCCCGACGGTCCGGATGCCCGCGGCAACCGCCACTACCAGTCGTTCTCCGACCCGGTCGAGGCGTGCGTCGGCGCGCATCTGGTGACGACCGACGTCTGGACCAGCATGGGCTTCGAGGCGGAGAACGACCGGCGGCGCGAGGATTTCGCACGATGGAAGGTCGACGCCGCGATGATGTCGCGCGCGCAGCCCGACGCCCTGTTCATGCACTGCCTTCCCGCGCATCGCGGCGAAGAAGTTGCAGCCGAAGTGCTCGACGGTCCGCAAAGCGTCGTCTGGGACGAAGCCGAGAATAGGCTGCACGCGCAAAAAGCGTTGCTGGAATATCTGGTCTGCGGGCGCGTCGACGCCCCGGATCAGTCGTGATCGGCCCCTTTCGGGTCGCGCGTCCCATCAAGGAGCAATCATGATGTCGTTTTCGCGTTTGCTGTTCGCCGCGATGGTCGCCGGCGCAGTGCTCGCCGCACCCGGCGCCGGTGCGCAAGCGTGGCCGGAGAAGCCGATCAAGTTCATCGTTCCTGCGCCAGCAGGAAGCTCGCTCGACGTGCTGGCGCGGGTCATCGGCGACAAGCTCAAGGACCGGCTCGGACAGCCGATCGTCGTCGACGACCGGCCCGGCGCCGGCGGCACGCTGGCAACCGATCTGGTCGCCAAGTCGGCTCCCGACGGCTACACGATGGTGATCTCGTTCAACGGCCCGCTGTCGTTCGGTCCGCATCTGTATTCGAAGCTGCCGTACGATCCGCAAAAGGATCTGGCTCCGGTCATCATCACGTCCAGCCAGCCCAATGTGCTGGCGATCAACGCCGCGCTGCCGATCCACTCGGTCAAGGAGTTGGTCGCGTACGCCAAGGCCAATCCGGGCAAGCTCAATTACGCGTCGGTGGGCAACGGCAGCTCGTCGCACCTGACGATGGAGCTCTTGAAGTCCGACGCCGGCATCGACATCGTCCACGTACCGTTCAACGGGTCGCCACCCGCCGTAACCGCCACAATCCAGGGTGAGACCCAGATGATGTTTGCCGTCATGCCGCCGCTGCAGGCGCAGATCCAGGCAGGCAAGTTGCGCGCGCTCGCGGTGACGACGGCCAAGCGGTTCGCGCTGAGTCCCGAGATTCCGACGATTGCAGAAGCCGGCTACCCCGGTTTCGAGGCGCTGGCGTGGAACGGAGTGCTGGTCGCCTCGGCCACGCCTGGAGCGATCGTGCAGCGGCTGAACGCCGAGATCAACTCGATCCTCAAGGATCCGGAGGTGAAGTCGAAGCTCAATGCGCAGGGTTTCGAGCTGATCGGCGGAACACCCGAGGACTTCGCCCGCCTGATCAAGAGCGACTCGGACAAATGGGCGCCGGTGATCGCCAAGACCGGCGCCAGGATCGACTAGTACGGCAAGCCGCGATCCGGGAACTCCTTCTTTTCAAGCTGCGATTGCTTTTCGAGGCCGTGACCGATGCATGACGTCAAGAAAGTGGTGCTCGCCTACTCCGGCGGCCTCGACACCTCGGTGATCCTGAAGTGGCTTCAGGACACCTACGGTTGCGAAGTCGTCACCTTCACCGCCGACATCGGCCAAGGCGAGGAGCTTGCGCCGGCGCGCGCCAAGGCCGCGGCCGCCGGCGTCAAGCAAATATACATCGACGACCTGCGCGAGGAGTTCGTGCGCGACTTCGTCTTTCCGATGTTCCGCGCCAACGCGATCTACGAAGGCGAATACCTGCTCGGGACGTCGATCGCGCGTCCGCTGATCGCCAAGCGCCAGATCGAGATCGCGCGCGAGACGGGCGCCGACGCCGTGTCGCACGGAGCCACCGGCAAGGGCAACGACCAGGTGCGCTTCGAGCTCGGCTACTACGCGCTGGAGCCGGACATACGCGTCATCGCCCCCTGGCGCGAATGGGACTTGAGCTCGCGTGAAAAACTGCTTGCGTATGCCGAGGCGCACGGCATTCCGATCGAGATGAAGCACAAAGCCGGCGGCAGCCCGTACTCGATGGACGCCAACCTGCTGCATATCAGTTACGAGGGCCGGGCGCTCGAGGATCCATCGCGCGAGGCCGAAGAGGACATGTGGCGCTGGACGGTGTCGCCGGAAAAGGCGCCCGACACGCCGCAATACCTGGAGCTCCAATACGAGCGCGGCGACATTGTCGCAATCGACAGGAAAAGGATGACTGCGGCGAACGTGCTCTCCGAGCTCAATCGCATCGGAGGAGGACACGGTATCGGCAGACTCGACCTGGTCGAGAATCGCTACGTCGGCATGAAGTCGCGCGGCTGCTACGAAACGCCGGGTGGCACGATCATGCTGCGCGCCCATCGCGCGATCGAGTCGATCTGCCTCGACCGCGAAGTCGCGCACCTGAAGGACGATCTGATGCCGCGCTACGCGAGCCTGATCTACAACGGCTACTGGTGGTCGCCCGAACGAAAAATGATGCAGACGATGATCGACGCCTCGCAGGCGACGGTCAATGGGTCGGTGCGCGTCAAGCTGTACAAGGGCAACGTCGACGTCGTCGGCCGCGAGTCGCGGACCGACTCGCTGTTCGACACGACGATCGCCACGTTCGAGGACGACCGCGGCGCCTACGATCAGAAGGACGCCGCCGGATTCATCAAGCTCAACGCCTTGCGCCTGCGCATCGAGGCGAAGCTCGCGCGCAGGAGGTAGGTCATGCCGTCGTTCGACATCGTTTCCGAAGTCAATCAGGTCGAAGTCAGAAATGCCGTCGACCAGGCCAACAAGGAGATTTCGACGCGCTTCGACTTCAAGGGCTCGGATGCCCGGGTCGAGCACAAGGAGAAAGAGCTGACGCTGTTCGCCGACGACGACTTCAAGCTCAAGCAGGTGACCGATGTGATCCTCGGCAAGCTCACCAGGCGCGGCGTCGACGTGCGCTCGCTGAAATTCGGCAAGAGCGAAAAAATGAGCGGCGACAAGGTCAAGCAGGTCGTGACGATCCGCGTCGGGGTCGAGCAGGAGCTGTCGAAAAAGATCGTCAAGATGCTCAAGGACAGCAAGCTCAAGGTGCAGGCGAGCATCCAGGGTGATGCCGTCCGCGTGTCCAGCGCCAAGCGCGACGAATTGCAGAGCGCGATCGCGGCGGTCAAGAAGTCGATCACCGATTTTCCGCTGCAGTTCGGCAATTTCCGCGACTGATACAGGCGCGTGTGCTGCCGGAACGCGTCACTTCGCACCCCGTCCTCTTGCGACCGTTCACGCCCGCCGATGCGCTGCGTGTGCAGGCGCTGCTGGCCGAGGCCGAAGTCGCGGAGCCGACGGCGTCGATACCGCAGCCGTATCCTCCCGGCGCAGCCGCGGCGTGGATCGCGAGCCATGACGTCGATCGCGAGCGCGGCGCGCAATATACCTACGCGGTTGCCAGCGCCGACGGCGCGACCTTGATCGGCGCCATCGCACTGCGGCCGCTGGCCGACATTCACGAGAACATCGGCTACTGGATCGGCCGCGCGTACTGGGGGCGCGGCTATGCGACCGCTGCGACCATGGCGATCACCGCGCTGGCGTTCGGTTATCTGGACTGCGAGACGCTCGCCGCTTCGCACCTCGAGCGCAATCCGGCGTCGGGACGCGTCCTGGAGAAATGCGGTTTCACTCCGCTGCGCACGGTCAGACGAGAGCATCGCGGACGGATCGAAGCATTCCGCGTGCACGGCATCACTCGCGACGCCTGGGAATTGCGTATCGGCGGCTCGCCGGGTGTCGAGATGCCGGCGGAAGATCCGACGCCGGAACGGTCGTAACCGCCGGAAGCGAAGCCCCCCGCCGCTCGGCTCGCGCGGCTAGGCGAGGTCGGCGACCAGCGCGCGGCGCGTCGCGTCGGAAATCGCCGGCAGCGTGAACGTGTAGGCCGGATGGTCGACGCCGATCGAGATGCCGACGCCGTATTTGACCGCGGCGATCATTTCCGGGGTCAACTCGAAGCGCGCGAAATGGACCGACGAGGTCTTGGTCTCGTTCTCGCGTTCCAGGTCTTCGTCGGCAATCGCGTAGACGCGCGCCGCGCCCTCGACCTGCACCCAGACCCTGTCCTCGATCCCCTTGAGCTTGGCCAGTGCCGTTTTGCGCTCGTCGACGTCTTCGTATTCGACCAGCAGCGTGGCTTTCCAGTTGTGCCCATCCGGCACCAGCGGGTTGTAGGCGTCGAGCTCGTCCTGAATGCCGGCCTCGTCGAACGTCTTTTCGATGCGCAGCATTTCCTGGATCTGGTAGCGTATCGTCATCTCGTCTTCGAACAGCAGGGTCAGGTGCTCGCCCAGATGCACGGTGCGATGCTTCTTGTGGGCGATGACCTTCGCCCGGTACTCGCTTCGGGTCTTGGCGTAAGCCTCCAGCGTCAACAGGCTCTGGCGGGTGATGCGCGGCGTGTGCACGGCTTCGAGCTTTTTCATCGCGCGTCCTCGATCGTTCCCGGCAGACCGTAGGCTATTCGAATCAAGGTCAGGGGATGCAATTTCTGCGCGTGCGTCGCCTGTTGCGCCTGCTCGATGCCCTGCAGTATCGTCCGGCCGGCGATCGGACAATCGGAGCTGACGTAGTCGGGATCGCCCTCCCCCATCTGCCGGAACACCGGCCGGCCGATCTTCATTGACGTCGGGTAGAACTCGGTCTTTACCCCCCAGGTTCCGTCGTGGCCGCTGCAGCGCTCCACCGTGGTCACCGTCGTCTGTGGCACCCATTCCAGCACTTCGCGCGTCTTCTGGCCGACGTTCTGCACTCGCGAGTGGCAGGGGATGTGATAGCTGACCTTGCCGAGCCCGGTCTTGAACTCCCTTTTGAGCAGCCCGTCCTTGTCGCGCAGCACCAGATACTCGAACGGGTCGAACATCGCCGCGGCGACCGCTTCGGTGTCGGCGTTCCCGGGAAACAACAGCGGCAGCTCGCTCTTGAACATCAGTGTGCACGACGGCACCGCGGTCAGAATCGCGTAGCCGTCCCGCGCGTAGGCGGCCAGCTTCGGCATGTTGGCCGTCTTGAGCTTCTCGACCGCATCGAAGTCGCCCAGCTCCAGCTTGGGCATGCCGCAGCAAACTTCCTTCTCCACGAGCGCGTACGGAATCTCGTTATGCTCGAGTATCGCGATCAGGTCGAGCCCGATGCCCGGCTCGTTGTAGTTGACGTAGCAGGTCGAAAAGATCGCCACCTTCCCCGGTGTGCGCTCGCCGTTCCGGACAGGCCAGTCTTTCGAATCGGGCGCCAGGCGGTTGAAGCGCCGCGTCGCATACGGCGGCAGCCGGCGGTCGCGGTGGACGCCCAGCATCCTGTCCATCGCCTTGCGTGCGACCGGCGTTCGGTTCGCCTTGTTCACCGCCTGGACGACTACCGGTATCGTCGCGAGCTTGCCGAGCCGGTCGGTGCCGGTCAGCAGCCGATCACGAAAATTCGTTTCGCCGCGCCTGAACTTCTGCGCCTTGGCGCGCAGCATCAGGTGCGGAAAATCGACGTTCCACGGATGCGGCGGCACATACGGACACTTGGTCATGTAGCAGAGATCGCACAGATAGCACTGATCGACGACCTTGCCGAAGTCGGCCTTGTCGACGCCGTCGATTTCGCCGGTCTTGCTTTCGTCGATCAGGTCGAACAGCGTGGGAAACGCATTGCAGAGGCTGACGCAGCGGCGACAGCCATGGCAGATGTTGAAGATCCGCTCGAGCTCCTTGTCCGCCGACGCGCGGTCGAAATACTCCGGATTCTTCCAGTCGATCGGGTGTCGGGTCGGAGCTTCGAGGCTGCCTTCGCGCTGGGTCATCGCAGGCTTTCAGGTTCGCCGCGTATGTGCATGCGCGGTATAAAAACTGCTCGACCGCGCGCTCTGGCAAGACATTACGCGCCGCCGCAAACTCGAAGAGTTATTGCGTCGCGGCGCGACAACGCTGAGCGGAGCGTAATCGTCGAGCGCCGTGACGCAATAACCGAACGTTGAGCGGCGCGTCCCGCGCCGCTCCAACGTGAGACAGGTCAGTCGGCGAGTGCGTCCAAAGCCTTCTGAAAACGGTTTGCGTGCGACCGCTCCGCTTTGGCGAGCGTCTCGAACCAGTCGGCGATTTCCTCGAAGCCTTCGGTTCGCGCGGCCTTGGCCATGCCCGGATACATGTCGGTGTACTCGTGCGTCTCACCGGCGATCGCCGCCTTCAGATTCAAACGGCTCGATCCGATCGGGAGGTCGGTCGCCGGATCGCCGACGCCGGACAGGTAATCGAGGTGACCGTGGGCGTGGCCGGTCTCGCCTTCCGCCGTCGAGCGAAAAACCGCGGCGATGTCGTTCTGCCCTTCGACGTCTGCCTTGCTAGCAAAATACAGATAGCGCCGATTCGCCTGTGACTCTCCGGCAAACGCGGCCTTGAGGTTATCGTGAGTCTTGCTACCTTTGAGATTCATCGCATTCTCCTTATGTGGACATGCCGGCCAACATCGAAAGCATGGTAGCGAGCCGCCATCCCTGGAATCTACGCGGCCCGCTGTCATACGTCCAATTGATTGAATCAATGTTTTCGATAGTTCCTGTCAATCGGCTTGCGCCGGCTCGCTCATCCCGCACACTGCGCCGGCAAGCCTGTCGGATCACGCCGAACCGCCGATAACGAGGTATGCAATGACGCTAGACGACACCGCACTCGACCAGTTGTTCCGAACGGCGAGGACCTACCGCGCATGGCGGGATCAGGCGGTCAGCGACGAAACCCTGCACGCGATCTATGAGTTGATGAAATGGGGCCCGACGTCGTCCAATTGCTGTCCGGCACGCATCGTTTTCGTCAAGACGCCTGAAGCCAAGGCGCGTCTCGAACCCGCGCTCGATGCCGGCAATGTCCGGCAGACGATGGCTGCTCCGGCGACGGCGATCATTGGGTACGATCTCGAATTCTATGAAAAGTTGCCGCTGCTCGCGCCACAGCGCGACCTGCGCAGCGAGTTTGTCGGCAAGCCCGAACTGATCCGGAGCACCGCGTTTCGCAACGGCTCGCTGCAGGGTGGCTACCTGATCATCGCGGCGCGCGCGCTCGGCCTCGATTGTGGCCCGATGTCGGGCTTCGACAATGCCAAGGTCGACGCGGAATTCTTCCCGGGCGGAACGATCAAGTCGAATTTTCTGTGCAACCTTGGCTACGGCGACCCGGCAAAGCTTCGTCCGCGCGCGCCTCGGCTCGCATTCGACAGCGCCTGCCGAATCGACTGAGCGTCGTGGCGCGCACCGTGCCCCCCGACTGCCCTAGTCGATACGCTCGTACGCAGGCAGGGTCAGAAATTCGACGAAGTTATCGTTGTTGACCAGGTCCGCGAAGATCACGCTCGCCTCCTCGTAGCGCCCCTCGCCGAAAGCGCTGCCGAGCAACTGCCGGATCTTGCTCATTTCCTCGGGAATCATCGCGGCGACCATCGGCTTGCTGACCGTGCGTCCATCGTCGAGCTTCCCCTTCGACGAACGAATCCATTGCCAGACTTGCGAGCGCGAAATCTCTGCGGTCGCCGCGTCTTCCATCAGATTGTAGATCGGCACCGCGCCCTGGCCGGCGAGCCAGGCGCCGATGTACTGGATGGCGACGTTGATGTTGAGGCGCAGGCCGGTTTCGGTGATCGGCGCTTCGGGCTCGAAGCGCAACAGGTCGGCTGCGCTGACGTTCACATCATCGCGTTTTTTCAGCGCGATCTGGTTGGGCGTAGGCATCAGCCGATCGAACGCTTCCTTGGCCAGCTGCACCATCCCCGGATGCGCGACCCAGGTGCCGTCGTGCCCGTAGGTCGCCTCGCGCTCCTTGTCGGCCTTCACTCGCGCGAACGCCTCGGCGTTGGCCTTCTCGTCATTTTTTACCGGGATCTGTGCCGCCATGCCGCCCATCGCGTGGATGTTTCGGCGGTGGCAGGTCTTGATGCAAAGCTCGGCGTACGAGCGCATGAAGTGCGTCGTCATCGTCACCAGTGCACGGTCGGCAAGGCAGAAATCGCGATTGTTGCGGAACTTCTTGATGCTGGAAAAGATGTAATCCCAGCGCCCGCAGTTGAGCCCCGCCGAATGCTCGCGCAGCTCATACAGGATTTCGTCCATCTCGAACGCCGCGAGGATCGTTTCGATCAGCACCGTCGCCTTGATCGTCGCGCGCGGCACGCCAAGCTCGTCCTGCGCCAACACGAAGATGTCGTTCCATAGCCGCGCTTCGAGGTGGCTCTCCATCTTGGGCAGATAGAAATAAGGTCCGGTGCCGCGCACCATCAGCTCCTTCGCGTTGTGGAAAAAGTACAGCGCGAAGTCGAATATCGCGCCCGAAATCGCGGCGCCGTCGATCAGGACGTGCTTTTCCGGCAGATGCCAACCGCGCGGCCGAACGAACAGCGTGGCGGTCTTCTCGTCCAGCCGGTACGCCTTGCCGTCCGCGCTCACGTAGTCTATTTGTCGCCGCACGGCGTCCCGCAGGTTGATCTGGCCCTGGATGTTGTTGTCCCAGGTCGGCGTGTTGGCGTCCTCGAAGTCCGCCATGAAGACGTTCGCGCCGCAATTGAGCGCGTTGATGATCATCTTGCGGTCGACCGGACCCGTGATTTCGACTCGGCGATCCTCGATGTCCGGGGGCACCGGCGCGCACGTCCAGTTCGCGTCGCGTATGGCGCGCGTTTCAGGCAGAAAATCGGGCAGGCGGCCGGCGTCGAGTTGCGCCTGGCGGTCGGCACGGTGAGCCAGCAGCTCGGCGCGGCGGCCGCCGAAGGCTCGCTGCAGGCGAGCCGCAAAGGCCAGGGCCTCCGGCGTCAGGACTTCAGCGTAGGCCGCGGTAACCGGGCCGGAAACCACTATGCCGGGGCCGTACTGGCGAACGCTCATCGACGATCCCTTTTTTGCGGCGCAGGCCGGCCCAGCCCGAGGTCCGAACCGCAGCCGACCGGCCATGTTGCAGTGCGGAAATCATACCAGAACCGCACTTTCAGGGTGCCCGGTTGGATCGCCGCTACTTATCCCAACCCTCCCCCGGTCGGCCGGGCAGCCGGTCGATGGTGATATTCCACGACAGCGTTATGCGCGGGCGCCGCCCGCGGTAGGGATTGACGCTGTGCAGGTAGTCGCTGGCGAAAATGATCATCGTTCCGGGGTCCATCGTCGGGATCAGATGCTGCGTCACCCGGCCCGGCTCGTGCGGGCAGCAGACGGGGATGCGCGCATCGGCGAAGCAGAGCTTGCCTGCCATCGGATCGCCCGGGTCCTCGTCGCCGGGATCGAGCATGTAGACAATGCTCGCATTGGCGCGCAAATGGCTGTGCGGCATGCAATAGTCGCCGGTGTGGTAGATGCTGCCCCAACTGTCATCCGCGTAGACCGGCTTACGCGACAGCGTGTGGTGGGCGAGCATCAATGCGCGGCCGTGGATCAGCGACGCAGCGGCGGCATCCCACCCGGGGATATTGCGGACCTTGGTGCCGCAGGCGCCACGAAACATTTCGCCGCGAAAGCGCGGATCGTTTTCGGCCGAGAGCGCCGCACTGATCAGAGCAGGATGATAGTCGGCGTGATCGTCGAAGGTCGTGATCGCCATCAGCGGCGCCGACAGCGGCGCGACACTCTGTCCCTGCGGCCAGGGATTGAGCTCGACGGCGCCGACTCGCACCGATGCGGGCAATGCCGCCTGCTCACCGGCGGACGGCAGCGATCCGGTGCTCGACGCCTGCATGCGTTGGCTAGACGGCGGCCGCGGCGCGGCCGCGGCGATCAGGCATTCGCGACCTGTCTTGCGTGCGTCAGGCTCGCCCATCCGCGCTCGGCCGCGCGATTGGTCGCGCTGATAACCGCGCGCAGTGTCGCGGTAACGATGTTCGGATCGAGACCGACGCCATAGCAGGTCCGGTCGGCGCCGACCCGCAGCTGCACGTAGGCAACGGCCGTCGCATCCTCGCCGCTGCCGACGCCGTGCTCGTGGTAATTGAGCACATGCACGTCCAGCCCCGTCGCGGTGCGCAGCGCGTGGATGAAGGCATCGACCGGCCCGTTGCCGTCACCCGTCAGCACCGCCTCGACGCCGTCGATCTTGAGCCGCGCGGTCAGATGCTCGATCGCACCATCGGCGGCGCTGTGCTGCGCCCGATGGTCGACATACGCGATCGGGGCAGTCGTCCGCAGATATTCGCGCTCGAACGCGGCATGAATTTCGGATGCGGAAAGCTCCTTGCCGGTCGAGTCGGTGATCTGCTGGATGACCTGGCTGAATTCGATCTGCAGCAGACGCGGCAGCGCCAGCCCGTAGTCGCGCTCGAGCAGGTAGGCGATGCCGCCCTTGCCGGACTGGCTGTTGACTCGGATGACGGCCTCGTACGTGCGGCCGACGTCGGCGGGGTCGATCGGAAGATACGGAACTTCCCACAGCGCCCTGCCGGCCGCCTCGGCCTCGCTCTGCGCGGCGAGCCCTTTCTTGATCGCGTCCTGGTGCGAGCCGGAAAACGCGGTGAACACCAGCTCACCCGCATACGGGTGGCGCGGATGAACCGGCAGATCGGTGCAGTACTCGGCGGTCCGGATGATCACGCCCATGTCGGAAAAATCGAGACCCGGATCGATTCCCTGCGAGTAAAGGTTCATCGCCAGCGTGACCAGGCAGACGTTGCCGGTGCGCTCGCCGTTGCCGAACAGGCAGCCTTCGATCCGGTCGGCGCCCGCCATGACCGCTAACTCGGCCGCAGCGACACCGGTGCCGCGGTCGTTGTGCGGATGCAGGCTCAACAGCACGCTGTCGCGGCGCGACAGATTGCGATGCATCCACTCGATCTGGTCGGCGTAGACATTCGGCGTCGAGACCTCGACGGTTGCCGGCAGGTTGAGGATGATCGGCTTCGCCGGGGTCGGCTCCCAGACGTCCATCACGGCCTCGCAGATCTCCTTGGCGAAGTCGAGCTCGGTCATCGTGAACGTTTCCGGCGAATACTCATAGCGCCAGTCGACATCCGGCTGCTCGGCCGCGCACTGGCGGCAAAGCTCGGTGCCGTTGACCGCGATCTCGACGATCCCGGCCTTGTCCTTGCCGTAGACGACGCGGCGGAACAGAGGCGCCGTCGGGTTGTACAGGTGCATGATCACGCGCTTCGCACCGCGAACCGACTCGAACGTCCGCCGGATCAGCTCGTCGCGCGACTGCGTGAGGACCTGGATCGTGACGTCGTCAGGAATCAAGTCGTCGTCGACGAGCTTGCGCACGAAGTCGAAATCGGTCTGCGACGCCGATGGAAATCCGACCTCGATTTCCTTGAACCCGATCCTCACAAGCTGACGGAACATGCGCAGCTTCCGCTCGGCGTCCATCGGCTCGATCAGCGCCTGGTTGCCGTCGCGCAAGTCGGTCGACAGCCAGATCGGCGGCCGGGTGATCGTTTGCGATGGCCAACGTCGATCGGGGAGATCGATCGGAGGAAACGGGCGGTACTTTTTCGACGGATCAGCTTCCATCATGGTCCTCGTCGCGTATGCATCTGACGTGCAACAAACACCTCACCCAGTTTCGGGTGGCGCGGGCACTGCTCTACAGGAGGGGGAAAGTTTTATCTGCGCGCGGGGCGCAGCAGCAGCAGACCGCCGAGAAGGGCGATCGGGGCAAGGGGTGCGAAGGCACGGGCCGAGCTGCTCATGAAACGACTATAGCCGGATTTGCGGCACTGCGCAACGGCAGCCGCGCGGACGAGAAGCCCTCCGTCCAGCGGGCGCTGAAGCAGGCAATCAGCCGCGGCGGCGTTTGAGCGCCAGCCAGCCCGACCAGACGTAACCGGCCAGGGCATAGATGACAAAGCCGGCGAACAGAACGATCGCCGGTTGATAGCTGACCAGCACGAAGAACAGGACGATCGAAAATATGGCCAGAAACGGCACGCTGCGCCGGAGGTTGATCGTCTTGAAGCTGTAGTACTTGAGGTTGCTGACCATGGTCAGGCCGGCAAATACGGTTACCGCCCAGGCGACCCAGCGGATGCTTTCCGGATCGATCGCATTGTCGTCGGCGATCCAGACAAAGCCGGCGACCAGCGCCGCCGCGGCCGGGCTGGGCAGGCCCTGGAAGTAGCGCTTGTCGGCAACCTCGAGCATCGTGTTGAAGCGCGCGAGCCGCAGCGCCGCCCCCGCGACATAAACGAAGGCCGCGATCCATCCCAGCTTGCCCATGCCGCGCAGCGACCACTCGTAGACGATCAGCGCCGGCGCGGCGCCAAAGGAAACCATGTCGGACAGGCTGTCGTATTCGGCACCGAACGCGCTTTGCGTCTTGGTCAGGCGGGCAACGCGGCCATCGAGGCTGTCCAGCACCATCGCAACGAAAATGGCGATCGCCGCCTGATCGAAACGGCCGTTCATCGCCTGCACGATCGCGTAGAAGCCGGCGAACAGCGATGCCGTTGTGAACAGGTTCGGCAGGAGATAAATCCCGCGCCGGCGCACGCGGTTCTTGATCAGTGCACGTTCCTGCTGAAAATCCCCCATGCGGACAGACTAGCAGTTGGCGTCGAGCCCCGCAAATCAGCTGGGTCGCGGGGTGCGCGGTCGCGCGCGTCAGGCAAGCTCGGCGAGCACCGTCGTCGTCGCATAGACCACGTCGCCGACGGCAACCCGGGGCGTGGCAGTGGCAGGAAGATAGACATCCACCCGCGACCCGAAGCGGATGAAGCCGTAGCGCTGTCCGCGCCTCAGCGCATCGCCGGGTTCCACATAACACAGGATGCGCCGCGCGATCAGCCCGGCGATCTGCACGCAGGTCACATCGACGCCCCTCGCAGTGGCAATGTGGAGGGCATTGCGCTCGTTCTCCAGCGACGCCTTGTCCAGCGCCGCGTTGACGAAGCTACCGGCGTGATACCAACGCTTCCTGACGACGCCGTCGACCGGGCTGCGATTCGAGTGCACATTGAATACGTTCATGAACACGCTGATCTTGAGCGCATCGCGCTCGAGATAAAGGTCGCGCGCGCGCTCGACCGACATCACCTTGCCGTCGGCGGGCGAGAGCACGGCATTCGGCTGGCCGGGCACGGCGCGCGGCGGATCGCGGAAGAACTGAACGATGAACACGACCGCGAGCCACGCGAGGATCGCGAAAATCCACCAGCCGAAGTACGACAATGCGATCGCGACGGCCGCGGCGATCGCGATGAACGGCCAGCCCTCGCGAGCGATAATCGGGTGCGGATAGTCGCTGTTCATCCTGGCTGCTACTTCGCAGTGTCGTCGATCTGCTTGCCCATGTCGTCGGCTTGCTTGCGCACCATGTTTTCCACGCCGCGAGCGCGTTCGATCGCGTTGCGCGGCGCCGTAGTGGCGGAATCGAGCTGGCCGGAGCCATCGGGCTGTCCGCGAGCCGACGTCTTCACCGCCTGCGCGCCGACCGGCGCCAGCAGTCCGTACTGCTTGAGCGCCGTCTGCGCCAGCACGGCAACGATCACCAGCGCCAGCAGCAGCACGACCAGTCCGACCCAACCACGCTGGCGCCGGGTCAGTTGCGGGACTGGTCGACCAGCTTGTTCTTGCGTATCCACGGCATCATTTCGCGCAGCTTGCCACCGACCTGCTCGATCGGGTGCTCGCTGGTCATACGCCGCCGCGACAGCAGGGTCGGCGCGCCGGCCCGGCTCTCGAGGATGAAGTCCTTCGCGTATTCTCCGCTCTGGATCCGAGCCAGCGCATCGCGCATCGCCTGCCGGGTTTCGGCGGTGATGATCTTCGGACCGGTGACGTACTCGCCATATTCGGCGTTATTCGAGATCGAGTAATTCATCGTGCCGATGCCGCCTTCGTACATCAGATCGACGATCAGTTTGAGCTCGTGCAGGCATTCGAAGTACGCCATCTCCGGCGCGTAGCCGGCGTCGACCAGCGTTTCGAAACCCGCCTTGACCAGCTCGACGCAGCCGCCGCACAGCACCGCCTGCTCGCCGAACAGATCGGTCTCGGTCTCTTCCTTGAACGAGGTCTCGATGACGCCCGCGCGCGCGCCGCCGATCGCCGCGGCATACGAAAGCGCCAGGTCGCGTGCCTTGCGGCTCACGTCGCGATGCACGGCGATCAGCATCGGCGTCCCGCCGCCCTGCACATAGGTCGAGCGCACCGTGTGCCCGGGCGCCTTCGGCGCGATCATGACGACGTCGAGGTCGGCGCGCGGCTGCACCTGCCCGTAGTGGATGTTGAAGCCGTGCGCGAACGCGAGCGTGCCGCCCTGCTTGATGTTCGGCTCGACCTCGTCGCGATAGACGGCGGCGATGTGCTCGTCGGGCATCAGCATGATGACGAAGTCGGCGCCCTTGACGGCGTCCGCGACCGGAGCGACCTTGAGCCCGGCTTTTTTCACCTTGTCCCACGACGCCCCGCCCTTGCGCAAGCCCACGGTAACCCGGATTCCCGAGTCGTTGAGGTTCTGCGCATGCGCGTGACCCTGCGAGCCGTAGCCGACGATCGCGACCTTCTTTCCCTTGATCAGCGACAGGTCCGCGTCCTTGTCGTAATAGACCTTCATCATTGCCCGACCCCTTTCAAATCCGCAGGATCCGCTCGCCGCGGCCTATCCCCGATGCGCCGGTGCGCACCGTCTCCAGGATGACGCCGGGCTCGATCGCCTGCAGGAACGCGTCGAGCTTCGAGCCGGTACCGGTCAATTCGATCGTATAGCTCTTGTCCGTCACGTCGAGGATGCTGCCGCGAAAGATCTCCGCGAGCCGCTTCATCTCGTCGCGATCCTTGCCGGCAGCGCGCACCTTGACCAGCATCAGCTCGCGCTCGATATGGTTGCCGTCGGACAGATCGATGACCTTGACCACCTCGATCAGCTTGTTCAGCTGCTTGGTGATCTGCTCGATCACGTCGTCGGAGCCGACGGTGACGATGGTCATCCGCGACATCGTGGCGTCCTCGGTCGGCGCCACCGTCAGCGATTCGATGTTGTAGCCCCGCGCGGAAAACAGGCCCGAGATACGCGACAACGCTCCCGCCTCGTTCTCGACCAGAATCGACAATATATGCCTCATGGGGATGTCCTCACAGTTCTTCGGCGAGGATCATCTCGGTCAGGCCCTTGCCGCCGGGGACCATCGGAAAGACGTTCTCGGTCTGATCGGTGATGAAGTCGAGGAAGACCAGGCGCTCCTTCTGCTTGAACGCGTCTTTCAGCGCGCTTTCGACATCGCCCGGCTTTTCCACCTTGATCCCGGTGTGCCCATACGCCTCGGCCAACCTGACGAAGTCGGGCAGCGCGTCCATGTACGACTCGGCGTACCGGTTGCCGTAGAAGAACTGCTGCCACTGCCGCACCATGCCCATGTAGCGGTTATTGAGATTCACGATCTTGATCGGCAGATGGTATTGCTTGCAGGTCGACAATTCCTGGATGCACATCTGGATCGACGCTTCGCCGGTGACGCACGCGACCGTCGCGCCGGGATTGACCAGCTGCACGCCCATCGCCGCCGGCAGGCCGAATCCCATGGTGCCTAGCCCGCCCGAATTGATCCAGCGGCGCGGCTTGTCGAACTTGTAATACTGCGCGACCCACATCTGGTGCTGACCGACGTCGGACGTGACGAAGGCATCGCCGCCGGTGAGTTCGTAGAGTTTCTCGATCACGAATTGCGGCTTGATCAGCGCGCTCTTGCGGTCGTAATTGAGGCAGTCTTTGCGCTGCCACTCCTTGATCTCCGCCCACCACGACTTGAGCGCCCCAGCGTCCGGTCGCTGGTTCGACGATTCGATCAGCTTGATCATCTCGTCGAGCACGTCGGCCACATAGCCCACGATCGGAACGTCGACCTTGACCCGCTTCGAAATCGACGAGGGGTCGATGTCGATGTGAATGATCTTGCGATCCGCGCGGTAAAAGTGCTCCGGATTGCCGATAACCCGGTCGTCGAATCGCGCGCCGATCGCAATCAGCACGTCGCAGTTCTGCATGGCCATATTGGTTTCGTAGGTGCCATGCATTCCCGGCAGCCCGGTGAATTGCGGATCGGTGCCCGGGAAGCCGCCCAGGCCCATCAGCGTCGTCGTGCACGGGAAACCCAGCAGACGCGTCAGCCGCGTCAATTGCGGCGCCGCATTGTTCAGAACGACGCCGCCGCCGGCGTATACCATCGGCCGCTTCGCCTCGAGCAGCAACTGCACCGCCTTCTTGATCTGTCCGGTGTGCCCACGCGTCACCGGGTTGTACGAGCGCATCGACACCGTCTTCGGGTAGCTGAATTCGGCTTTCGCCTGGGTCACGTCCTTCGGGATGTCGACCAGGACCGGCCCGGGCCGGCCGGTCGCCGCCAGGTAGAAGGCTTTTTTGATCGTCAGCGCGAGATCCTTGACGTCCTTGACCAGGAAGTTGTGCTTGACGCATGGCCGCGTGATGCCGACGGTGTCGCATTCCTGGAAGGCGTCCTGGCCGATGGCGTGCGTCGGCACCTGGCCGGTCAGCATCACCAGGGGGATCGAATCCATGTACGCGGTGGCGATGCCGGTGACCGCGTTGGTCACGCCGGGCCCCGAGGTCACCAGCGCGACCCCGACCTTGTGCGATGAGCGCGAGTAGCCATCGGCCGCGTGGACTGCGCCCTGCTCGTGCCGCACCAGGACGTGCTTGACCTTGTCCTGCTTGAAAAGCTCGTCGTAGATGTTGAGGACCGCGCCGCCCGGATAGCCGAAGACGTACTCGACGTCCTCTTCCTGCAGGCAGCGGATGACGATTTCTGCACCCGTCAGTTGCATGACATGCCTCTAGCTTCGCTCAGCAGAGCTATGTAGCCATCATCCGGTCCGCCGATACTGCCGGACCGTCGGAACTGCGTGGACGCGAAACGGGTAGCCGCGTCCGACCAAGGCTTGGATCGGGTAGAAAGCCGCGATCAGATCAAAGCCGTCCGCAATCCGAAGGGTAGCCGGAGGCACTTGTGGCGCCGCCGGACGGAACACGAACAGCCGATTTGCAGTGCTCTTATCGGCCGAACTCCGGCCGATGTCCCAAACAGTAAAGGCTCACCTGGTTTTCGTCAACGTTTTCGGCGCTGTCGCCCGGTATTCCGGGGCGGCAGTGTGCTTATAATCCAACGATGCACCGGTGCGCGGAAGACTGAACTGGCCTCCTACCAGGAAATCTCGACGTTTCTCGCCGAAGTGCAGCGTCGGGCGTTCAAACAGGCCATGTTTGCGGTCAAGGACGAGGACGTCGCGCTGGACGTCGTTCAGGATGCGATGCTCAAACTGACCGAAAAGTACTCCGCCAAGCCATCGGCCGAGTTGCCGATGCTGTTTCAGCGCATCCTGCAAAACACGATAAACGACCACTTTCGCCGGCAAAAAGTCCGCTCGACCTGGACGACGCTGCTGTCAGCGTTCGGACAGAAGGATGAAAAAGACGATGATTACGATCCATTGGAAACCATGGCGGCGAAGTCGGACTCCAATATCGCTGCCGACCCCGCCAGTCAGGTCGAGCAGGGGGAAGTCGTCGGTCTGATCGAGCAGGCCGTTTCCCGGCTTCCCGCGCGTCAACGGCAAGCCTTTCTGCTGCGTTACTGGGAAGAGTTGGATGTGGCCGAGGCTGCCGCGGCGATGGGCTGCTCGGAAGGCAGTGTGAAGACGCACTGCTCCCGGGCAGTCCGGGCGCTGGCCGAGACGCTCAAGGCCAAAGGTGTTTCCCTATGAATGACGAACGCGAAATCGCAAAAAAAATAACGGCTTATCTCGACCGAGGCTCGGCTGAGCTCAAGTCAGGCACGGCTTATCGCTTGCAGGTCGCCCGGCGAGAAGCCTTGGCCGCTCTGGCCGAGCCCGAGCATGCGGCCGAGCTTGCGCTCGCTGGCGTCGGAGGTGCTGCCCGAAACCCCGGCAAGCGGAATATCCTGACCGATGCACGGGTCTGGATCGGGGTGCTTTTGATCGTCGGCGCAGCGCTTTACTTCCAATACTGGCAATCCGTGCAGCAAGTCCGGGACATCGAGGAAACCGACGCGGCCATCCTGACCTCGGACTTGCCGATCGAAGCGTATCTTGACCGCGGATTCCCGGCTTGGTTGAAGTACGGCACCGACAACTGACGTCCCTGTACGCATGGGTGGCGACCGGGCTGATCGCGGCGGCCTGTTGCGGCGCGTCGGCGGCTTTGGCCGATGGGCCGCCGGCCGCCTCCCATTCCCCGACCTGGGCGGAGCTTTCGCCAACGAATAAGGCGGCGCTTGCGCCCCTTTCTTCGCAGTGGGACCAGCTGGATCCTCAGCGCAAGCAGAAATGGCTGGGCATCGCCCAGCGTTATCCGAAGATGCCCCCGGAGCAGCAGGAGCGCGTCCAGCGGCAGATGGGCGTCTGGGCGAGCCTGACACCGGACCAGCGCCGGGTAGCTCGCGAGCAATACAAGTCGCTAAAGAAGTTGCCGCCGGAAGAGCGGCAAGCAGTCAGGGAAAAATGGCAGGAGTACCAGCAGCTGCCTCCGGAAAAGCGCCGCGAGCTCGCACGCAAGGGCGAAAACGCCTCGGCCGCGGGCAAGCCGAAGGCCCCTGCTCCCGCCCCTGCCACTGCTCCTGCGACTGCTCCTGCCACTGCCACTGCTCCTGCCACTGCTCCTGCCACTGCCCCTGCCGCTGCTCCTGCGGTGCCACCGGCGCCGCCGGCTACCAACCGATAAGCGACGGTGAGCCTCGGAGGGGGACCGGGGCCGCTCGATCCGCCGCAGGCCGGTATCGCGCGGCGACTCGCCGCCAGCCTGTACGAAATCTTGCTGCTTGGCGCCTTGGCCGTGGCGATCGGCTTGATCCTGCTGCCGTTGCTCGGCACTGGCGCGGCCCATGCCGGCGGAACGCTGGTGCTGCCCGGTCCGGGCGCGCGTGCGGTCTTGTTCGCCTGCCTGTTTGCCGTCTTTGGCGCCTATTGCATCTGCCTCTGGAGCGGCGGCAGACGCACCCTGCCGATGCGTACCTGGGGGCTTGCCCTGGTGACGACTCGCGGCGCCGCGGTTACCTTGGAGCGCGCGGCGGTGCGCTATGTTGCGGGCTGGATCGGTCCCGCCTGCGCGATCGCTGGATACCTCGCCCTGCGACCTTCGGGCCATGGTCGCTGGGCGCTCGCCTTGCTGGCGGTCAACCACGCCTGGGCATGGGTCGATCGGGACCGCCGGTTCCTCCACGACCGCTTGGCGGGCACGAGGCTGGTGCGCGCTCACCGCATGGGGCGAGGCCCCGGTGCGGCAGGCGCGCCCGCCGAGCGCTAGGGCGGGCGGATCCGCGAAGCCCGGTACTAGAAACGAGGCTTCGGTTGGGCCGCCCGGTAACGCGCGACGCTGGCCACGATCTCCGCCTTGGCTTCGTCGGCACCGACCCAAGTCGAGACGCGCACCCATTTGCCGGGCTCCAGATCCTTGTAGTGCTCGAAGAAATGGGCGATCTGGCGGGTGCTGATTTCCGGGAGGTCGGCCGGCGAATGGATCGCCCGATAGAGTTCCGACAGCTTATCGATCGGCACGGCCAGGATCTTGGCGTCGCCGCCGGCTTCGTCGACCATCTTGAGCATGCCGATCGGACGGCAGCGCACGACCACGCCGGTGATCAGCGGCACCGGCGACAGCACCAGCACGTCGGACGGATCGCCGTCGTCGGACAGTGTGTTCGGGATGTAGCCGTAGTTGCACGGGTAATGCATCGCCGTCGACATGAAACGGTCGACGAACACCGCGCCGGTCTCCTTGTCGACTTCGTACTTGATCGGATCACCATGCATCGGGATTTCGATGATGACGTTGCAATCGTTCGGGACGTCGTTGCCGGCGCGCACGCGATCGAGGTTCATCGGCGAAGGAGTACTCAGGGACGCTGCGTAGGGAGCGCAATTATAGCGGCCGGCGGGAGCTCAAGGCTTGTCGTATCATTGCCGCGTCGCTCCCACGTCCGCTCCGATGCTCTACGCTCTCGGTTCCCGCAAGGTACAGCTGATCGGAAGCGGACATTATGTCGCGCCGAACGCCACCATCATCGGCGACGTCGTGCTCGAGAGCGAGTCGTCCATCTGGTTCAACGTCGTCATCCGCGGCGACAACGACACGATCACCATTGGAGCGCGATCGAACATCCAGGACGGATCGGTGCTGCACACCGACGCCGGCGTGCCCCTGACGCTGGGCCCGTCGGTCTCGGTCGGCCACCTGGTGATGCTGCACGGGTGCACGATCGGCGAGGGCTCGCTGATCGGCATCAAGGCGGTCATCCTCAACGGCGCCCGGATAGGCCGCGACTGCCTGATCGGCGCCAATACGCTGATCGCCGAGGGCAAGACGATTCCCGACCGCTCGCTGGTGCTGGGCTCTCCCGGGCGGGTGATGAGGACACTCGACGACGGCGAGATCGCCGGGATTCGGGCGATCGCCGACCATTACGTCGACAACGCCCGCCGCTATCGGGCGGATTTCAAGCCGATTTGACGGGCCACCTGCGAAAATCATGAATCCGCCGTCGTCGGCCGGCGCATCCAAGCGCTATCGCCGCCATTGGAAAGTCGCGTGAAAAACCTGCTGATCGCCGTTGCCGCCATGTGCACGACCGTCGCCGCCAGCGGCGGCTACGCCGCTGACGTCGTCCGGGAAACGCGGGCCGTGGCCGGCTTTTCGCGGATCGAAGTCGAGGGGCAAGCCGATATCACGCTGCGGCAAGGCACGACCGAGGCCCTTACGCTGGAGGCAACGGCACAAGGCCTTAAGCAGATTCTCACCGAGGTGCGCGGCCGAACGCTGCGCATCAGCCTGGGCGGCCAGAGCCACTGGTGGCAATGGACGCCCGGGGGCAGCGCCACGCGCACCCCGCGAATCACGATCGACCTGATTCAGCTCGAGCGCATCGAGGCGGCCGGCGCGGTCAATATCGTTGCCGACAGCCTGAAGGTGAGCGAGCTGCGCCTCGATTTCGCCGGCGCCTGCAAGCTCAAGATTGGCGACTTGCAGGCGACCAGGCTGCGTCTGGACGGCGCAGGCGCGATCAAGGCCGAGATCGCCGGCAAGGTGGCCGAGCAGAGCATCGACCTGTCGGGCGCCGGATCGTATCTGGCCGTCGACCTCATCAGCGACAACGTCGCGGTCCAGGTCAGCGGTGCGGGCAAGGCGATCGTCAACGCCAAGACACTGCTCAAGGCCGACATTTCGGGCGCCGGACTGGTCGAATACACCGGCAATCCGCGGCTCGAGCAGGAAGTCAGCGGCATCGGCAAGATCAGGCGCCGGTAGATCCGGAAAGCGCGCCGGCACCAAGGCTCTAAGCGCGCTCAGGTTCCTGGAGCTTCCCCGCCTTCGGGGCCGTAGAAGAACACCCACACCGCGAAGTCCTTCGAAAATTCCTCGAAGCGATGCACGATGCCGGCCGGCACGAACAGCACGTCGTCCGGCGCGAAGCGATGACGAGCCTCGCCATTGACGAACCATCCGGTGCCGCGCGCAATCACATAGACTTCATCGCGCGTGTGCGGCGACTGCGGGTCGACACCGCGCGGCGCGTAGAGCTTCACCTGCAATGTCCCGTGCTCGAACAGCGCCACGGAACGCTTGCCGTCCGGTGTCGGAAGCAGCGGCGCTGCCTCCGCCAGGGTGATGTGGCAGCGCTCTGCCGGGTCATTGTTGCCGTGGAGCTTGCGCATCGTTGATCAATGCACGATCGACTGACGCGCCTCGGCGACAGCGTCGGCCTTGAATAGCAGGGTCAGACCGGTAGCCGGATCGCGATCGGCGTGCACACCGGGGAGCGCCTGCACGTCGGTGACGCGGCAGTCGCGCATCAGGTCGGCGAGCATTCTCGCCACGTCGACGGCGCGATCGCCGGCAAACAACGGACAGCGAAAGCCTTCGGCCCGTCTCGGATCGAACGGGCTGGACAGCGACAGCCGCAATTCACCGCCTCCCGGCGCGCCGACGCAACGGTGCGCACTGATCACCGCTGATGGCTCGCCGACGCTGGCGCGCAGTCGCCGAATCGCGTTGCTTGCGAAAAGCTGCGCGCCGATGTCGCGCTGTGCTGCGCGCCCCTGCTGCAGCGCAGCCAGCGGCGACTGTGGTGCGCGAGGGAGCGCGAGCACCGAGTAGCCGGGGCCGGCGAGCTGGCGCGCCAGTTCCTGCGCGAGCGCCATCGCACCGGCAGCGCTTTCTGTTTCGCGCAGCAGATCGGCCTGCGGTGCGGCCAGTGCGACGCCGGCGAGAAAGCGCAAGTGCACGCCTTCCTGCCCGACCTTGGTTGCAATCGGCGTCGGATGCAGATCGAGATGATCGACGCCACCGTCGGCAGCCTGCCGCTGCCAGGCGAGGAGCTGCGGCAGGCGCGCCAAGTCGAATGCATCGGACGTAACCAGCGGTGGGGCGAGGGCGAATGTCTCGCTGCCGCCGAGCGCCCGATGCTCGCGCAAAATCGCCGCGATGCGAACCGCGTCGACCAGGACGCCGGCAATCTCGCCGTCCCCATCCTTGCCCGCCGCGACCAGCACCAGCGGGATAGCGAACAGGGTCGCGGTCAGGCTGTTCTCCTCACCGCGCGACGCTTCGCGCCACGCATCGCTCAAGCGGCGCCACAGATGCCTCGCAACGGGCGCGGAGGGAGCGGCAGCGAGCAGCTCGGCGACGAACGATCCTTCACCGGCGATCAGTCGGTGCGCCAGCGCCATGACCAGCGCACGATCGATTTCGTCAGCGCGCGTGATGCTAGAGGCGGCCAGGCTCGCCTCGGCCATTTCGAACAGGGGGCTCTGCAGTGTCTCGGCATGCGCTGTAAACGACCGAGGGTCGTCGATTTCCATGCCGTCGATTGTCGCATGCGGATATGGCGCATCCAAGCCCGGGGCCCCGGCGCATAATCATGAGCGCGCCACCGCAACCTGCCTGCACGCGGGGCGCATTTTCGACAGGAGGCCAGACAATGTACAAGAACATTCTTGTCGCGACCGACGGCACGCGGCTTTCCGGCAAGGCCATCACCCATGCCATCGCGCTGGCCAAGGCGCTCGGCGCCGGGCTCACCGCCTTCTATGCCTCGCCCGATTACCCGCTACCCGTGTACGCCGAGGGCGCGATCGTCGAACCGATGACGCGTCGCGAGTACGCGGCGCTCTGCAAGGACGAGGCCGACAGGATCCTCGGCGCGGTTGCGGCCAAGGCGAAGTCGGCGCGAGTCGCGTTCAATGCGGTGCATACGATCAATTCGACGCCGTGGCGCGCAATTCTGGCCGCGGCCCGCAAGCATCGCTGCGATGTGGTCGTGATGGCATCGCACGGTCGCCGCGGCGTCTCCGCGATGCTGCTCGGCAGCGAGACGCAAAAGGTGCTGACCCACTCGAAGATCCCGGTCATCGTCGTGCGTTGATGCCGAGGGGGCCGTCGCTGCATTGCCGCCCCCGGCGCGAAGGGATCGCGCCTTTCACGTAAAATGCATGGTTTGCCGAAAACCGGGCAGCCGATGCACGTATCGAGTTTTTTTCTTTCGACGCTCAAGGAAGCTCCCGCGGAAGCCGAGCTCGCCAGCCATCGCCTGATGCTGCGCGCCGGAATGATCAAGCGGCTTTCCGCCGGGATATACACCTGGATGCCGCTGGGATTGCGCGTGCTGCGCAAGGTCGAAGCCGTCGTGCGCGAAGAAATGAATCGGGCCGGTGCTGTCGAGCTCCTGATGCCGGTCGTCCAGCCGGCCGAGCTCTGGCAGGAATCTGGACGCTGGGACAGATATGGTCCCGAGTTGCTGCGTCTGAAAGACCGCCATCAGCGCGATTTCATTCTCCAGCCGACATCCGAGGAAGTGATCACCGACATCGCGCGCAAGGATCTGAAGAGCTACCGGCAGCTGCCGGTGAACCTCTATCACATCCAGACCAAGTTCCGCGACGAGGTGCGTCCGCGCTTCGGAGTGATGCGATCGCGCGAATTCATCATGAAGGATGCGTACTCGTTCGATGTCGACAATGCCGGCATGCTGAAGTCGTACCGGCTGATGTACGACGCGTACACCCGGATCTTCACCCGGCTCGGGCTCGAATTCCGCGCCGTTGCCGCGGACACCGGCCAGATCGGCGGCAGCGCATCGGACGAGTTCCAGGTGCTGGCCGACTCGGGCGAGGACGCAATCGCCTGGTGCCCGGGTTCCGATTACGCGGCCAATGTCGAGCTAGCCGAGGCGATCGCGCCGCACGCGCATCGCGCGGAGCCGGCCGAGCCGATGCAGAAAGTGCCGACACCGGGCATGTCCACCTGCGAGGACGTCGCCGCGTTATTGCATCTGCCGCTGGGCCGCACGGTCAAGTGCATCATGCTGCACGCTGGCGGCCGGGTCCATATGCTTTTACTGCGCGGGGACCACACCCTCAACGAGGTCAAGGTTGGAAAACTCGACGGGCTCGAAGGATTTCGCTGGGCCAGCGACGCGGAGATCACGGCCGCCACCGGCTGCGCCCCCGGCTATCTCGGACCGGTCGGAATCGCTGCCGACATGCCGCTGATCGCCGACAGGACCGTCGCCGTGATGAGCGATTTCGTCTGCGGCGCCAACGAAACCGACTATCACCTGCGCGGCGTCAATTTCGGACGCGATTGCCGCGAGCCGGATAGAGTCGCCGACATCCGCAAAGTGGTCGCCGGCGATCCATCGCCCGACGGGAAAGGCGATCTTGCGATCGCGCGCGGCATCGAGGTCGGCCATGTCTTTGCGCTGGGAACCGTATATTCGGTGGCGATGGGCGCGACCTTTCTCGATGCCGCGGGTCAGCCGCAGCCGATGCAGATGGGCTGTTACGGCATCGGCATCACCCGTGTCGTTGCCGCCGCGATCGAGCAGAATTGCGACGACAAGGGCATCATCTGGCCCGAGCCGCTGGCCCCGTTCACCGTGGCCATCGCGCCGATCGGATACGACCGCAGCGACGCGGTGCGCGCCGCCGCCGATCAGTTACACGACGAGCTCGAGTCGGCAGGCATCGAGGTGCTGCTCGACGATCGCGGCGAGCGGCCCGGCGTGATGTTCGCCGATCTCGAGCTGATCGGCATTCCGCACCGCGTCACCATCGGCGATCGCGGCCTGAAGGACGGCAAGGTCGAGTATCAGGCGCGTCGTGACACCCAAGCGACGGCAGTGCCGCTCGCCGACGCCGCCGCGCTGCTGCGATCGAAGCTTCGCTGCTGACCATGCGTCCGATACGCGCCGCCGTCGTCCTTGCCGCCTTCCTGCTCGCTCCCGCCAGCGCGCGAGCGGGAGCGCAGGTCGAGGAAGCGCTGGCGGCCAACGTGCAGAACTCGCTGCACCGTTCGGTCAGCGACTACCCGGCACCGCGCCTGGTGTTCGCCACCGAAGGCGAAGGACGGGCCTGGCTCGCCGACATGGCGTCCCGGCTGGTGAAGAAAATGCCGGACTGGCCGACGCGGCGCGACTTCCTGATTACCGTGCAGTACGAGGCGACGCGCGCCGGCCTCGATCCGCAGCTCGTCCTGGGCCTGATCGAGCACGAGAGCAACTTTCGCAAGTACGCGGTCTCGAGCGCGCAGGCGCGCGGCTACATGCAGGTCATGCCGTTCTGGGTCACCAAGATCGGCAGCCCGGATCACGACCTGTTCACACTGCGCACCAACCTGCGCTACGGCTGTACGATCCTGCGCTATTACCTGGATCGCGAGAACGGTGATTATTTCCGCGCACTCGGACGCTACAATGGCAGCCTCGGTCAGGCTGAATATCCGGAGCGCGTGATCGGGCTGATGCTCTCCAAGTGGCGTTGGGACCCGCCGAAGGAAAGCGCTGCGTCATCGCGCGCGGCCGTCGGCAGCAGCGCCGTCAAGTGAGCCCGCCGCGCTATCGCGGCCGATTCGCACCGTCACCGACCGGCCCGCTCCACTTCGGCTCGCTGATCGCCGCGCTCGCGAGTTACTGCGATGCGCGCGCGCAAGGCGGCGAATGGTTGCTGCGCATAGAGGACGTAGACTCGCCGCGCCAGCGCGCCGGTGCGGCGGAGGCGATCGCGGCCACGCTATCGGCGTACGGCTTCGTCTGGGACGGCCCGGTGCTGAGGCAAAGCGAGCGCGGCGCGATCTACCAGCAAGCGCTCGACCGTTTACGCGAGCGAGGGCTGCTGTTCGCCTGCGCCTGCGCCCGGCGCCAGCTCGAAACGGCGCCGCCCGGACCGAGCGGCGAGCGCATCTATCCGGGGACGTGCCGGCATGGCCTCGTCGCAGGCGGCGAAGGACGCGCGTGGCGGGTCACGGTCGACGACGCCCCGATCGCATTCACCGATCGCCTCCAGGGCAGACAGCAGCAACGCCTCGATCGCGATGTCGGCGATTTCGTCGTAAAGCGCGCCGACGGCTTGTTCGCGTACCAGCTCGCCGTCGTCGTCGACGATGCGCTGCAGGGAATCACCGAAGTGGTCCGCGGCGCCGACCTGCTCGCCTCGACGCCGCGGCAGATCTGGCTGCAGCGTCAGCTCGGATTCGCGACGCCGGCTTATCTGCATCATCCGATTGCCATCGACCGGTCCGGGCGAAAGCTCTCCAAGGAAACCGGCGCGGCGCAGCTGCCCGACGATCCGCTGCCGGCCTTGTGGCGCGCATGGCGGTTTCTCGGACAAGCTGCTCCCGAGCAGCGGCCGCCATCGGTGTCGGCGTTCTGGCGCTTGGCGCATCGTGCCTGGGATGCGCGCGCGCTGCCTCCAGTGGCGATGCTGCCGGCCGATGCCGACGCAGCAAGCCAGCCGTTCGCTCGATAACGGCGCTCGGCGAACCGCTGCCCGGGCCTCAACGGTCGCCGCGTTATAATCGGGCCATGCGCGGTCGCTTTTCGGCGGCGCGGCGCTTGCCGTTCGATCTGATCCAGTCATGACCACGCTCGTCGTCGTCCGCAAGAACAATGAGATTGCCATCGCCGCCGACTCGCTGACGACGTTCGGCGACACGCGGCTGTCTGCGTATTTCGACCGCGCCTACGAAAAAATCGTTCATCATCGCGGCACCTACATCGGCTTGTGCGGCAGCGCCGCGCACCAGCTGGTGTTCGAAAGCCTGCTGGCCAAGCACGAAGACCTCGACTTTTCGACGCGGCGCGCGATATTCGAGACCTTCCGCAAGCTGCACCCGATCCTCAAGGAGCAGCACTTCCTCAATCCGAAGGAGGAGGAAGACGATCCGTACGAGTCGACGCAGATCACCGCGCTGATCGCCAACGCGAGCGGCATTTTCGGCGTCTACTCGATGCGCGAGGTTTTCGAGTACAACCACTTCTGGGCAGTGGGCTCGGGCCGCGAATTCGCGCTCGGCGCAATGCACAGCATGTACGGCCGACTGCGCTCCGCCGAGGCCGTCGCCAAGGTGGGAATCGACGCGGGCACGACCTTCGACAAGAATTCCGCGCTCCCGATGACGATCTACACGTTGCCGCTGCGATGAGCCTGTACCGGCCGGCGGCGTTTGCGAGCGATGATCAAGCGGCGATCGCGCGCCTCCTCGCCGAGCACCCGTTCGCTACGCTGATCACCGCCGGCGCCGGCGAGCCGCAGATTAGCCACCTGCCGCTGCTCCACGAGAGCGAGCCGGCGCCCCACGGCAGCCTGATCGGCCACATGGCGCGCGCGAATCCGCATTGGAGTCATTTCGGCAGTGGCGCATCGCTGGCCGTTTTCCACGGCCCGCACGCATATGTGTCGCCGTCCTGGTATGCGCAGCCGGCGATACAGGTGCCGACGTGGAACTATGCGGTCGTCCACGTCCACGGTCGCGCCGAAATCGTCGCCGACCGCACGGAGACCTTGGCGACCTTGCAGAAAATGGTCGCGCGATTCGAGGGCAGTCGGCCCGCGCCGTGGCGCCTGCAGCTCGAGGGCGCGCGGCTCGAGGCAATGGTCGGCGCGATCGTCGCATTCCGAATCGACATCGAGCGCATCGATGCCAAATTCAAGCTGTCGCAGAACCGGGACGAAGCGGACCGCCGCCGGGTAGCGTCGGCGCTTCGAAGCGAAGGCTATGCCGACGCGACCGCTACGGCAGCGTGGATGGATGGTCAGGCCCGCGACGATTGACCCGGTCGCGACACGAGTCCGCTTCGACAAGTGGCTATGGGCGGCGCGTTTCTACCGCACGCGGAGCCTCGCGGCGCTGGCGATCGCGGCGGGACACGTGCGCGTCGAAGATCAGCGGATCAAACCTTCGCGCGTTGCCGCGACCGGGGAACGGGTCGCGCTGCGCAAGGATGGCCTCGTGTGGGACGTCGTGGTGATGGCGCTTTCGGACCGGCGCGGCGACGCCGCTGATGCTGCCGAACTCTATCGGGAGGTGCCCGAGAGCATTGCCGCCCGGGCCGAGGAGGTCGCCCGTCGCAAGGCTGCCGCGGCGGCAACGCCAACGCGTCTTGGCCGACCGACCAGGCGTGAGCGCCGCAAACTCAAGGCATTTTTCGAGGAAAGCTGAGCGCCGTCGTCTTTAGCTGGAGACGCCTGCTGGCTAACGAGCCTCGGCTCGGCCAGTCGACAGCCGCGCCGGGAAGCCGGGCGCGGCTACCGGCGCGAATGCGCGCCGGGCCGGACTGAGATCAACGCGTCACGCGCGCTGCGGAACTTGCGCCACCCCGCCGACCGCGCCCAGCTCACGCATCGCGACCATCACCGAACTGAAATCGGCGGCGGTTCGCACGTCGGCGATCGGCTTGGCGAGCAGATTGACCGCGCGGCCGCTGACCACCAGCGGCAGATCCTCGGGCAGCGCAGCGCGCAGCGACCGGATCTCCTGGCCGGCGATCTTGCCGGAAATGCCGCGATCGAACAGCAAAATCGCCAGACAGACTTTGTACGCGCGTGCCGCGCCGGCGACTTCCTGCGGCGGCACCCCGCTGCCCAGGGTCAGGCAGTTGATGCCCTCGGTGAACAGCAGCAACTCGAGAATCGCGAGGCCGAGTTGATTGGGGTCGTTGGGCGGTGTCGCCAGCAGGATCTGCCGGGCGTCGCGTGTCGGCCGTACCAGCCGCGTGACGTCACGCAGCAGCCGCTGCGCGAGATCGGCGAAGCGCAACTCCTGAAAATTCTGCATTTCCCCGCGGACGACGCGCTCGTGCACCGCTTCGTTCAGCGGAATCAGCGTTTGCTCGAGGAAGCGGCGCAAGCCCTGTCCAACCAGCAGCTTGGACAGGTGGTTCTGCAACTCGCCGACGCGATGCTCGCCGAGCAGGGTGACAGCGGTTTCGATTTCATCGGGAAGCGGGGCCGGTGCGTCGACCGCGATGCCCAGCATCGACTGCAGCGCCGGCTCGGCCAGCGGCACGACGGCCCCTGCGCGCCAGCCTTCCGACAACAGCTGCTTGATGACCTTGAGGCGGGCAACCTGGTCGGGCGGATAGACGCGATCGCCGAACCCGTCGCGGGCCGGATGCGGAAATCCATAGCGCCGCTGCCACATATAGAGCTGCTCGCGGCGCAAGCCTGTAATCCGCACAACTTCGCGAATATGCAAAGCGCTCCGCCCCGCGTCGCCGCCCGCCGTCGCCGGGGCGGCAATTTGCAGTCCCGGGTTGCTGCGGCGCGTCGGCGCCTTGATCAAGATTCCCATGTCAAACCTCAATTTCCTGTTGGTTACAAGTATAAAGACATAACCTGTGGATTTCAGCTGGTCGCACTGCGGCATAGGCTGCCGCAACACGTCAGTCCCGATCACCACGCGTAGCGGCGTATTGCTACCGCTGCTGCTTTGCTCCATCATCCGGCTTTATGAACAAGGGCTTCCGGCACAGTTCTACCGCCAAGTCTTTGCTCACCTGCTCACCACAATCAGGCTAGTGCAAATATCGTACCGGCCGGAGGAAGCCCGCTCGAAATGTTCGGTTTCGGCAAGTCGATCAAGGACCCGCTGGCGGATGCAAAGACCGCCGAGCGGTGGCTTTCGACCTTTCCGGCGAACGATCCGCTGGCGGCGCACTCGGCCATCCTGACCGAGCTCGGCGCGCTGTCCGAGCGCAATGCCCACCGCGCGCCGGCACGGCTCGAGGCCGTGTTCCGGCTGGACGTCCAGAGCGAGGCGCTGCGCCGCACGCTAACCTCGCAGTATCACGAGCACGGCACCCGCTCGAGCCGCGTCGAAAGCCAGCTTTGGCAGGCGATGTTCGACCTGACCCAGGGCTTTCTGCTCTGCTACCAGGCGTTCGCACGCGAAGTCAGCGACCACGCCCAGAGCAACCGGTGGCGCGCGCTCCTTCCCGAGCTGCTTGCGCGGCAAATCATCCACCACGGCCTGGACGCCAAAATCCGCCTGTATCGCTATGAACAGTGGATTCCGGCGCGCTGGTCCGACCTCCATTCGCTGTTCCAGATCGCCTGTTCGATAGAGCTCGAGCGGCAACCGATTGCCGCCCTGGCCGACGGCGCGCTGACGACGATCGAGCAGGAATATTTGCGCGTGCTGCTGCTGCAGCTGATGAACGCAGGCAACCTCTCGGCGCGGCACGTCGAATGGGTCGCCGAGCAGTTGTCCGAGTGGTGCGCGCCGCTTCGCCTGAATGTCGAATCATCGACGGCGACCAGCTTCTACGTCGACCTGGGCGCCCGCAGCGGACTGAAGCGCCGCGGCCCCGGACCGCTCGAAGGGCGCGTTCTTTTCCTGGACACGCGGCCGCTGCATGCGATGCTGATGCAGAACGTCGTCATGCTCGAGCAGAAGGTGCGCAGCGACCCGCTTTCCGACCGGACGTTGCGCCGCACCGAGCAGCTCAACCTGATGACCAAGCTCGCCGCGCAGGTGGATCCGGAGTTCCGTCCGGTGCCGAGGCGCGGTGAACGCATCAATGCATCGGGAGCGGTCGACGCGATCGTAGGTTTCACCAAGATCGCCGGCTATCTGCACGACGAGGAGGTGCACCCGCTGGCCGAAAAGCGCCATCGCACCGGGAATTTCGACGATTCGATCGAGCTAGCGACCTTCGGCCACATGCGCAATGAAAATGCGCGGGTACAGGAAGTCGCGCGGCGGCTGCTGGCGACCTATGCGGCACCCGGCGGTGCCTGGGATATACGCGACGTATCGCACACCGGGTACCGGCTGGTCGCGCCGATGAGCGTGATCAACTCGGTCACCCTGGGAACGCTGGTCGCGATCCGCGCGCACGGCCAGTCGTTATGGACACTCGGCATCGTGCGGCGGATGAAGCGACTGACCAGCGAGCGCGCCGAGATCGGGTTGCAGGTGATCGCCAACAATCTGGTCGGCGTCGAGTTGTTCGAGCAGAAGCGCGGCGATGCCGACTATTCGGTTGATGGCGTCGTGCCGACGGTCAGCGGCCGCCGCTTCCCGGGACTGTTCCTGTCGCTGCGCCGGCGCGACAGCGAGGCAACGATCCAGACCTTGATCGTGCCGGCAGGCGAATATCAGCCGGGCAAGCGGATGCAGATGCGCGTCGCCAGGGTTTCGCAGCAGATCGCATTCGGCCGCCTGCTCGAACAGCAGCCGGAATGGATCTGGGCGACGATCGAATCGCAGGACAACACGGCACGCGCCGCCGCCGCGACGGCCGCCTGAAGGCGCGCGCGGGATGACGGTCGATCGCTATCGCGAGCTCTGCGCGCGGCATCGCTGGAATGTGCCGCATGACTTCAACATCGCCGCCGCGGTATGCGGGCGCCACACGAGCGACGGGACGCGTGTCGCGATCCACTGGGAAGACGAGTCCGGCGCGACGACGACGCTGAGTTTCGGCGAGCTGCAGCGGCAGGCCAATCGCTGCGCCAACGCTCTGGCGGCGCTGGGCGTGGGCCGCGGCGACAAGCTCGCGATCATGCTGCCGCAGCGGCCCGAAACCGCGATCGCCCACATTGCCTGCTATCAGCTCGGCGCCGTCGCGGTTCCCTTGTCGTTCCTGTTCGGACCCGAGGCACTCGAATACCGGCTGCAGAATTCGGAAGCTGCCGTAGCTATCGTCGACCCGGCATCGCTGCCGAACCTCGCACCGATCCGCGACCGCCTGCCCGGCTTGCGCCACGTTATCGGCGTCGCCGGCGCCCACGAGACGTGGGTGCTCGACTGGGACCGGTTGCTGCAGAAGTCCTCGGACGAGTTCTCGCCGGTGGCCACGCGCGCCACTGATCCGGCGATCCTCGTCTACACCAGCGGGACGACGGGCCCGCCGAAAGGCGCGTTGATGCCGCAGCAATGCCTGCTCGGCAACCTGCCCGGCTTCGTGTACTCGCACGATGAGTTCCCGCAGGCCGGCGACGTGTTCTGGTCGCCGGCGGACTGGGCATGGACCGGCGGCCTGATGGACGCGCTGCTGCCGACGCTGTATTTCGGCTGTGCGGTCGTAGGCTACCGCGGCCGCTTCGATCCCGAGCGCGCGCTCGCGCTGGTGGAAAAATACCGGGTGCGCAATACCTTCCTGTTCCCGACCGCGCTCAAGATGATAATGAAAGCGGTGCCCCGGCCGCGAGAGCGTTATGACGTGCATGTGCGCAGCATGATGAGCGCGGGCGAGGCGGTTGGAACGACGGTATTCGAGTGGTCGCAGCAAGCGCTTGGCGTCACGATCAATGAAATGTTCGGCCAGACCGAGATGAATTACATCGTCGGCAATTCGCACACGCTGTGGCCGGCCAAGCCAGGGTCGATGGGCCGCCCGTATCCTGGCCATCGCATCGCCGTGCTCGACGAAGAGGGCAAGCCTTCGGCCGCGGGCGAAATGGGCGAGGTCGCGGTCAACCGCGTCGCCCCCGACGGCGCGCTCGACCCAGTGTTCTTTCTCGAGTACTTCAAGAATCCCGAAGGAACGGCCAAGAAATTCAGCGGCGACTGGTGCCGCACCGGTGATCTGGCGACGCAGGACGACGACGGCTACCTCTGGTACCAGGGCCGATCGGACGACATGTTCAAGGCGGCAGGTTATCGGATCGGCCCGTCCGAGATCGAGAACTGCCTGGTGCGGCACCCTGCCGTGGCCAACGCCGCGATCGTGCCCAGTCCCGACGAGACACGCGGGAATGTCGTCAAGGCGTATATCGTGCTCGCGCCCGGACACGATCCATCGCCCGCGCTCGAGGACGCGATCCAGCGCCACGTGCGGGAGCATCTGGCGCCGTACGAATATCCGAAGGAGATCGAATTCATCGCCGCCCTGCCGATGACGACAACCGGCAAGGTGCAGCGAGGCGTGTTGCGGCAGCGCGAGCTCGAACGCAAAAAGAACACGATCGCGCGCTGAAGCCCGCCGCGCGACAACCGGCCTGGTCGCGTCACACGGCGCGCCGGCGCGCGAAGTCCTCGAGCAGGCGACGGTGCATCAGCACCCAGACGACCGCGGGCACCACCGTCGGCAGGATCAGCGCGCCGAACTGGTAGGCGAACGCGATCGCCTCGCGTTGCCAGGCGCTGAACCCGGTCTGCGAGGCAACGCCGGGACCGAATCCCACCGCGATGTCCTCGAGAAATTCGGCGATCACGCCCCAGGTCTGGAAGGGCAGCAGGACCGCGTACCCGATCAGCAGGTTTCGGCCGCGATGCGGCGCCCTCGCCGCGAGGATCAACGCCGCCAGCAGCGGCAGGCCGAAGGTGAAATGGCGAACATCGATGTCATCCGACACCAGGCCGCCCGCCGCTGTGGCGACAGTCGCATTCGCCGCATGCAGCGAGGTGACGAACGTGATCTTGTCGCCGTGCTGCTCGACCGCCTGAACGAGGTCGGGCAGCGCGAGGCGGCTTACGAGCTCGGCCAGCAGCGCGATCGGCCAGGCGAGCAACGCGGAGGCGAACCACCAGACGAACAGCGCGCAGGCGAGCCACGCGAAGACCAGTAGGACGAATCGCGCAAACGAGCCGGACGGCATCGAATCAAGCCGCGACCGCCGGCAGATCGGCTTCCGGCCGCGGCAAGGTGCGCACCCAGAGCAGCCAGACGACCAGCACGTCGAGCATGATCAGCGCCTGCCAGACATACAGATGCGCCCATTCGAACACGCTGAAGTTCCATTGGCCCAGGTAGAACAGGCTGATCACCCGAACGATGTTGAGCCCCTGCACGGCGACGATGCCGATGGCCAAGCCGGCGAGCTTGCGCCGCCACGATGCCGGGAAGGCAAGGACTGCGGCCACGAGCACGATCGTCGCTTCGACCCCGTTGCAGCCGGCTTCGATCGAGACCGCAAAGCCGTTGCTCGCGCTTTTCAGCACCTTGCCATGCGCCAGCACCTGGGGATCGAACAGCTTGACGATGCCGGCGCTGATCGCCGCCAGCGTATTGGTCCAGGGCACGACGAACCATTGCTGCGCCCACGGCGTCAATTCCAGGCCGAACAACGCCGCTTGCAGAACAAGAAACCAGAGGAAGAAACGGACCATCGCTTACGATTGTACGTGATGGTCCGGAGAAACCGGAACGCTAGCTGAGCTTCGCCCGCGCCAGCGCCGGGTTCTGTGCGAAATACCGTTTGATGCCCCCGACGATCGATGTAGCGAACTTCTGCTGATGCAGGTCGCTGCGCAGTTTGAGCTCCTCGTCGGGATTGGAAATGAATGCGGTCTCGATCAGGATCGATGGAATGTCAGGCGCCTTGAGCACGGCGAATCCCGCCTGCTCGACGCTGCCTTTGTGCAGAGGATTGATCGCGCCGATGCCGTCGAGCACCGAGCGTCCGACGCGAAGACTGTCGTTGATCTGCGCGGTCTGCGACAGATCGAGCAGCGTCTTGGCCAGGATCGGATCGCGGTTGTCGAGGTTGACGCCGCCGATCAGGTCGGCCTCGTTCTCGCGCTGCGCAAGCCAGCGCGCAGCCGAGCTCGTCGCTCCGTGCTCGGACAAAGCGAACACCGACGAGCCTCGCGCGTGCGGCGTCGTGAAGGCGTCGGCATGAATCGACACGAACAGATCGGCTCGCACGCGGCGCGCCTTCGCGACGCGTACGTTGAGCGGCACGAAATAGTCGTCGTCGCGGGTCAACATCGTGCGCATGCCCGGCTCACGGTCGATAAGCGCGCGGATCTTTCGCGCGATGGCGAGCGTCACATCCTTTTCGCGGGTGCCGCGGCGACCGACCGCGCCCGGATCTTCGCCGCCGTGTCCGGGATCGAGTGCGATGATAATAGGCCGTCGCGACGCCGACGCGGCCTTGGACCGATCGCGCGGTACAGTCTTGTCGGAGTCGCGCGTCACCGCCTTGTCGGCCGGTGCCTCGGGCGCGCCGCTCCGACCTTTGGATTCGCCCTCGAGCAGTGCCATCAGCGGATCGGGCGGCGTGACCGGATAGATGTCGAGCACCAGGCGATGGCCGTATTCGCCGACCGGCGTCAGCGCAAAGATCTGCGGCTGCACCTCATCCTTGAGGTCGAGGACGAGGCGGACGATCCCCGGCCTGAAGCGAGACAGTCGTATCGACTGGATATGCGGATCGTTCGGCCGCAGTCGCTGCACCAGTTGCGCAAGCTCGCCGTCTGGTTCGACACCTTCGAGATCGAGGACCAGGCGCTGCGGATCCTTGAGCAGCATCATCTGGTGCGCGATCGGCGACGCCGATTCGAGAATCAGCCGCGTATATTCCTGCGCCGGCCATATGCGAGCCGATGCGACCGTCGCAGCGGAAGAGAGTGCCGGCAGCAGCAATTGGCCCGCCGGCAGCAGCAGCCATTGGCAGACGCGTCGCCGCTGCAGAGAGATTCGCGTTACGGCACTGCCGAGGCGAACGCGGCCAGACATGCGCTACCAGCGGGCGTGCCTGATGCGAGCAGGAGCTCGCGACCCGCGCCGTGATAACGCAGCGACAGCGCGACATCGGCGGGTGGCAACATGCCGTGAACTCGTTCCGGCCATTCGATCACGCACAGCGCGTCGGGGCGGAAGTACTCGGCAAAGCCGGAATCTTCCCATTCGATCGGTTCATCGAATCGATAAAAATCAAAGTGATAAAAGTATATGCTCGAAATCGGATAATGTTCAACTAACGTATAAGTCGGACTCTTGACCGGTCCGGTCCAGCCCAAGCCCTGCAACAGGCCGCGCACCAGCGTCGTTTTCCCCGCGCCGAGCTCGCCCGACAGAGTGACGATCATGCCGCCGGTCAGCGCGGGCGCAAGCGCCGCGCCCGAATGCATCGTGGCGTCAGCGTCGGGCAGATACTTGCGCGATATTTGCATTATCGTCATCGTTGAACGTCGCTCGCAAAAGAATGGCGAGCCTTAGCGAAGGTCTGAACTCATCTTGGCCATTGGACCACCGGTCGCAGCGGCGCCCGATTTCAGCGCACTCGCGCGCGACATCCGCGCCTGGGGTCTCGAATTGGGATTCGGCGAGATCGGGATCGCCGACACCGGTCTCGAGGCCGAGGAGGCGCATCTGCTCGCTTGGCTCGACGCGGGCCGGCATGGCGAGATGGATTATATGGCACGCCATGGCGTGCGTCGGGCGCGGCCGGCCGAGCTCGTTCCCGGTACCCTGCGCGTGATTACCGCGCGGCTCGACTACCTGGCGCCGGGAGCACGGGACGCGGCGGCGACGCTCGCCGACGCCGGCAAGGCGTACATCTCGCGCTACGCCCTGGGCCGCGATTATCACAAGGTGCTGCGGCGCAAGCTCGGCAGGCTGGCCACCCGCATCGCCGAAAGCGTCGGCGATTTTCGTTATCGTGTGTTCACCGACAGCGCGCCGGTGCTCGAAGTGGCCCTCGCCGCCAAGTCGGGCCTGGGCTGGCGCGGAAAGCACACGCTGCTGCTGACCCGCGATGCCGGGTCGTTCTTCTTTCTAGGGGAGATCTACACCGACCTGCCGCTGCCGGTCACACCCGCGGCGAGCGCGCACTGCGGCAGCTGCAGCGCGTGCATAGGCGCCTGCCCGACCGGAGCAATCGTCGCGCCTTACGAGCTCGACGCGCGACGCTGCATTTCGTACCTGACGATCGAGCTCAAGGGCAGCATTCCGGAGAGCTTGCGGCCGCTGATCGGCAATCGGGTCTACGGCTGCGACGACTGCCAGCTCGCCTGCCCATGGAACAAGTACGCCCAAGCCGCGAGCGACGACGACTTCGCGGTGCGCAACGGCCTCGACGACGCCGACCTGGTCACGTTGTTCGCCTGGACGTCGGACGAGTTCGAGCGGCGCATGGAAGGCAGCGCGATCCGCCGCATAGGCTACGCGCGCTGGCTGCGTAATCTTGCCGTGGGCCTGGGCAACGCGAACTACGACACAGCGATAGTCGCGGCATTGGCCGCGCGCCTGGACGATCCTTCACCGCTGGTGCGCGAGCATGTCGCCTGGGCGCTGGTGCAGCAGGAGAGAAAGCGCGCCGGCGCCGGAGTCCGTCAACGGATCAACTGATTCATCGACACGATGGGCAGCATGACCGCGAGCACCAGCACCAGCACGATCGCGCCCATGAACACAATCAGCAGCGGCTGCACGAGCGCGGCCAGCCAGGTCAGGCGGCGCTGGACATCGAGCTCCTGCTCGCGCGCGGCGCGGTCGAGCATTGCCGGCAACTGGCCGCTCTGCTCGCCGTTGGCCACCAGATGCACGAGCAGCGGCGGAAACACGCGCTGGCTCGCCAGCGCGCGCGCCAGCGACACGCCCTCTCGCACCAGGCCTGCCGCGGCGTGCGCGGCCCGTCGCATCGGACGCGCCCAGACAACCGCCGCCGCGGTTTCGAGCGCGCGCAACAGCGGAGCGCCGCTGCCGGTCAATATCGCCAACGTGCTGGCGAAACGCGCGGTGTCGAGGCCGCGCAGTACGCTGCCGGCCACCGGTGTGCGCAGGAGCAGCCCGTGCCAGCGATCGCGCCAGGATTCGTTCCGCAACAGCAGGACGGCGCCGGCGATGAGCAGCGCGATCGCCGCTAGCCAATAGACTCCGGTCGCCCGGAGAAAATCGCTGGTGGCGATCAGCGCGCGCGTGAGAAACGGCAAGGCCTGGCGGCTTTGCTGATAGACGGCGACGATCTGCGGCACCACATAGAGCAACAGCGTCGCGATGACCGCAAGCGCGATCACCGTGATCAGCGCCGGATAAATCAGCGCCGCGGTGAATTGCGCGCGCAGGATCTGGCGCGCCTCGAGATAGTCGGCAAGCCGGCTCAACACGCCGCCCAGCTGGCCGCTTTCGGCCCCGACTGCCACCAGTCCGCGGTAGAGGTCGGAAAAGCTGCGCGGGAAGCGCGACAGCGCGGCCGCGAGTGGCTCACCGGCCGCGACCTGCTCGCGAATCGCGGCAAGCACGCGCGCCGCGCGCGGTTGATCGGATTGCTCGGCGACCGCAGCGAGCGCCTGGTCGAGCGGCATGCCGGACGCGACCAGGGTCGCGAGCTGGCGCGTCAGCAGGGCCAGCAGCGGCGCCGCGAGGCGGGTCGTAGCGGCGCGCGCGGAGGACCCCGCCCCGGCCGGCTCGATCGCCGTGGGAAACAATCCATCGTCGCGCAGCTGGTCGCGCACCGCGCGCGCGCTGGCGGCATCGAGCAGTCCGCGTTGGGCGCGACCGGCGCCGTCGACTGCCTCGTAGCGAAACGAGGGCACCGTCGGATCCGCGGCGCGGCTAGCGCCCGAAGCCGCGCAGCGGCGCGCGCAGAAGGAACTGGCTCGGCTTGCCCAGCATCAGGTTGACCAGGTCGTCGAGGACCGGAGTCTCCAGCGCATCGGGATGGAAATCGAAGACTACCGGCTCGAACCGGTCGACATTGCGCAACGTCACGATGATGCTCTCGTTGACGAAGTCGGGATCGAAACGAACCTCGCAGCGCATGCCCGGCGCGATGCGGATCGTGTTCATCGTGGCTGCGCCGCGGACGGTCGAATCCGACTCGCAGCTGAACTCGATATTGGCCATCACCAGCGCGCGCTCGATGTCAGCCGAGCGGCGCATAGCCACGTGCAGCGGCGGCGGCGCCGCGCCGGTCAGCGTGTAGTAGACGACGACATGCGCATAGACCTCATGCTTCTGCAGCGGCTGCTTGCGGAACATGACCAGGCCGCGATCGAACACCATGTCCGAATAGCGCGCGATGTCCGGCAGCACGAATTCGCGCTCGATGTGCGGCGCGATCACCTGCAACAGCTTGCAGGCCTCGTCGAAGTACTGGAAGACCGCGTGCAGGCGACGGTCGACCCGCTCGATGACCTCGCGCGACAGCCGCTGCTCCTGAACACGTCGCGCGCTGACCGAGTCGGCCTGCAGCCGCAGCTGTTCGAGCAAGTACGATTTCGGCGGATGGGCCATCGACCGAAGTCTCTAAGCGGCCCCGGTGACCCGCAGCAACTCGGCGAGCGATGTCGTGCCGTCGGCCAGCCACCGTGCCCCGTCGCCGCGCAGGCTGCGCACGCCGGCGCGCGAGCACGCTTGCCGCAACGCCGACTCGCCGGCGTGGTCGTGAATCAGGCGGCGCAAGGTTTCATCGACCAGCACCAGCTCGTAAATGCCGGTGCGGCCGCGATATCCGGAATCTCCGCATTCGGGACAGCCGACCGCCCGGTACAGGGGCAGTCCTGGCGGGAGGCCGAGCTCGGCCAACAGCGTTGCTTCGCCCGCGGTCGGCGGCGATGCCGTGCGGCAGGCAGGGCAAAGGCAGCGCACCAGGCGCTGCGCGAGCACGCCGAGAAGGCTCGATGCGAGCAGGTAGGTTTCGACGCCCATGTCGGCGAGCCGGGTCACGGCGCTGACCGCGTCGTTGGTATGCAGGGTAGCCAGCACCAGGTGGCCGGTGAGGCTCGCCTGCACGGCGATCTGCGCAGTTTCCAGATCTCGTATCTCTCCGATCATGACGATGTCCGGATCCTGCCGAAGGATCGAGCGCAGCGCCCTTGCGAACGTGAAATCGATGCGAGGATTGACCTGAGTCTGCCCGACGCCGTCGAGCGCGAACTCGATCGGATCCTCGGCGGTCATCACGTTGAGCTCGCCACGCGGCAGCCGCGACATCGCTGCGTAAAGCGTCGTCGTCTTGCCCGACCCGGTCGGGCCGGTCACCAGGAGAATGCCGTGCGGCTCGCGTACCAGAGCGTCGATAGCGTCGCGTGTCGGCTCGCTCATGCCCAGCGCCGCGAGGTCGAGCCGCGCCGTATCCTTATCGAGCAGGCGCAGCACGACGCGCTCGCCCGGGCCGGTCGGCAGGGTCGACACGCGCACGTCGACGCTCTTGTCGCCGAGCTTCAGCGCCATCCGTCCGTCCTGCGGCAGGCGCTTCTCGGCGATGTCGAGGCTCGCCATCACCTTGAGTCGCGACACCAGCGCGGCGTGCAGCGCACGCGGCGGCTCGACGACGTCGCGCAACACGCCGTCGACGCGAAAGCGCACGACCGAGCGCGCCTCGTACGGTTCGAAGTGCAGGTCCGACGCGCGCTCGCGCAGCGCCTGCAGCAACAAGGCGTTGATCATCCGGATCACCGGCGCGTCGGAGGTGGCGCCGAGCAGATCCTCAGCCTGCGGAATATCCTGCAGCAGCCGCGCGAGATCGGCGTCGCGCGAAAGGTCGCCCGAAAACTGGGTGACCGGTGCCGCCTGGTTGTACGCCGTCGCAAGCTCGGCGGCAAAGCGCTCGGCGTTGACCGTCAGCGTTTTCAGCGGCCGCTGCAGGACGCGGCTGAGCTCGGCGATACCTTCGACCGATGCGTCGCTGCGCGCCAGCACGAGAACCGCTTCGCCGTCGTCCTTCAGCGGCAGCACGCCATGCATGCGCGCGAATGCATACGGAACGCGCTCGAGCGTTGCCGGCGCGGCGCTCGCGCCAGACGAAGAAGTTGAGATCGGTGCCGGCATGGGCCCGCGGGCCTTGCTGCCTATTTGGCGCCGGGCGGCGGCGCCGGCGGCGTCGCCACCGGCGCCGGCGGCTGGGTGATCGGCGGCAGTCGCGGCTCGGTCGGATCGGGCCAGAACGGGCGCGGCCCGGGCGCCAGGCGCTGCTGCTCGCCGATCAGGTAATCGTAGCGATCGCCGGTAAGCGATGCGCCGGCGCCGCTGGTGCGGACGACCGTCGGCTTGAGGAACACCATCAGGTTGGTCTTGACCCGGCGCCGGTTGTCGTAGCGGAACAGCTGGCCGAACAACGGAACGTCGCCGACCAGCGGAACCTTGCTCGTCCCGTCAGTAAACGCGTCCTGGATCAGTCCACCCAGCACGATGATCTGGCCGTCGTCGACCATCACCGTCGACTCGAGCGAGCGCTTATTGGTGATGATGCCGGCGGCGTTGGTCGTGTCCTCGATCCGCGAGACTTCCTCGTAGATTGTCAGCTTGACGCTGCCGCCTTCGGTGATCTGCGGCTTGACCCTGAGGATCAGGCCGACGTCCTTGCGCTCGATCGTCTGGAACGGCGTCACCGTCGCGGTCGATCCGGTCTGCGCATACTGGCCGGTGATAAACGGCACGTTCTCGGCGACGATGATGTTGGCCTGCTCGTTGTCGAGCGTCAGCAGGTTGGGCGTCGAAAGTATGTTGGTGTTCGCGTCGGAGGCGAGCGCGCGCGCAAGCAGGGCGAGATTGGTGATTATGCCCAGGCCAGGGATGCTGATCGTGCCGCGAATGATACCGAGGTTCAGCCCCTGCGCCAGCGAGCCCAGGTTCGACTGCGCGTCGATGATGTTGGTGCCGGTGCCGCGCGTGCCGAAGTTCGTGCCACCGCCGACCTGCGTCGCGTTGTTGGTCAACTTGTTGGGATCGAGCAGATTCCACTGAATGCCGAATTCCGCGGCCTTGTCGGCCGAGACCTCCACCACCAGCGCTTCGACATAGATCTGCGCGCGGCGGACATCGAGCTTGTCGACGACAGCGCGAATATTGTTGTACAAAGGCTCCGAGGCCATCACCAGCAATGCGTTGTTGGCAGCGTCCGCCTGTATGGTCACCCCTGCTGCGGCAAACCCGGCAGCATTGCCGGCGACCGGTGACGCGGTCACGGTAGCCGTCGCACCGGCACCGGCTACGGTAGCAGTCGACATTCCGCCGGAGGCGAGTCCCCCTGCGTTGGGCGCCAGCGACGCTGCCGACGTCACCTCGCCTGCGTCACCACCGCCGCTGAACAGCGCGCGCAGCGTCCTCGCCACGCGCACTGCATCGGCGTTCTTCAGATAGATGATCGAAATGTTGCCGCCGGCGCGTCCCGGCGTGTCGAGCTCGGCGATCAGGGCGCGCACGCGCGCGAGCCGCGCAGCGTTCTCGCCGCGGACCAGCACGCTGTTGGAGCGCGGGTCGGCGACTAGGGTCAGCCGCTGCTGCGCATCCGCCACCGCGCCGGCGCCGGGCGAGGTTTCGGCAAGCAGCCGCGTCAGCATCGGCACGATGTCGAGCGCGGACGCATTGCGCAGCGGCACGACGATAGGCTCGCCGGCGGGCGCCACGTCCAGCGACGCGATGATGCGGTCGATGCGTTTCAGGTTTTCCGCATAGTCGGTGATCACCAGCGCGTTGGCGGTGGGCACGGCGGCGATCGCATTGTTCGGGGTGATCAGCGGCCGCAGCACATTGACCAGCTGTGTCGCCGATTCGTACTTGAGCATGTATACGGCGGTGACCAGGCGATCGCCGCCGACGGTGACCGGACCGGTAACCACCGGCATGCCCTGCTGCTTGGCCTCGGCTTCGGGCACGATCTTGGTGACGCCGCCCGGACCCTCGATCGCGGCCAGTCCCTGCAGCCGCAGCGCCGAGAGCAGCGTCGGATAGATCAGCGCGCGCGGGACCGGCGTGGCGGAAACGATGTTGACTACACCTTTCACCCGTGGGTCGAGCACGAAGTTTCGGCCGGTCATTTCGCCGACGGCCCGGATGACGGCGTCGATGTCGGCGTTGACGAAATTGAGCGTGACCGCATCGTCTGCGGCGCGCAGCGGCTGGGCCAGCAGGGTGGCTGCGACCGCGACCGCGGCAAGTAATTGGCTCGGTCGGCTCACGGAGAGCGGGAAGTTGGGCTTGGCGTCGTTGCCGTCATATCGCTCCGTGTCGCGCTTTGCCGCGTGGGGCCGAAAATCCGGGCAATGATAGCATGCAGGTCGACCCCCGCCGGAGGGCGGCCGGACCCCTTCCGGATGTTGAATCCGCCGTGCCATCTCGAGCCATCTAAGGCCATAAACCACGATTTCTCAGGAGTGCGTATGCCCAGCCAGTTGGTCCGTTTTCGTGTCATGCCGATAGCGTTCGGCGCGCTGCTTGCCACGATGCTGTGCCTCGCTGCTTTCCCTGGCGTGGCCGCCGATGCGCCTGCCAAAGGTGGGACGGCCGCCGCGCAGAAGTCACCGCCCTTGCCGCCGATACCGCCGATACCGTCCGTACCGCCGCCCGCTGCCGCAGCATCGCCAACCGGCCCGTCGTCGGCGGCAGCCGACAACAGCGCGACCGCCGACGAACCCGACGACCCGTTTCCGTTCGGCCGCCACCGCGGCCGCATTCAGTTCGACGACTTCGACTCATTCAAGCAGGCGATGGACGTTGCGCCTTGGATCGTCGGCGTCGTCTTCCTGGTGCTCGGATCGATCTTTCTCACGCCTATCATCCTGCTGGTCGGCATCATCTGGTACAAGTTGCGCAAAACGCGCCTGCAAAACGATGCCGTGCTGAGACTCGCCGAAAGAGGCGTCATGCCCTCTGCCCAGGCGGTCGACGCGGTGATGGCCGGAACGCCGCCGGCGCAAATGGCACCGGCGGCAATCGCCGCGACCGCCATTCCCCAGGCGGTCGTGACGCGCCGGCGCGCCGTGTGGTCGGACCTGCGCAAAGGCGTATTGCTGATTGCGGTCGGGCTGGCTCTGGTGCTGTATTCGATCACCGACGCCGGTGAGCCGAATTGGCTGGGTCTGGTGCTGCTTTTTGTCGGCGCAGGCTATGTCGCGTTATGGTGGCTGGAAGATCGGCATCTGGAGCGTCGCGTCAGCGGCGACGACGGCAACGGTTGAACGGAGACGTGGGTACGCCGGCAGGCACTCTCGATGTCGTCCACCCCGGTCAGCGACGCGCAGCTGATCGCTCGCGCAGTCGTCCAGGACGATCGCCATGCTTTCGGCGAACTGGTGCGTCGGCACCAATCCGCCGTGCGGTCGACCTTGCGCAGGCTGACCGGAGGCAACATCGCGCAAGCCGACGACCTGGCTCAGGAGACTTTCTTGCTCGCCTACCGCAACCTGAAGTCGTTTCGCCAGGAAGCCAAATTCTCGACCTGGCTGTATCGGATCGCCTACAACGTTTTTCTGGCCGACGCGCGAAAGATCAAGGAGCTGCCGATGCCCGAGGACGCCGAGGGCGAGCCGGTCGCCGTGGCGGATGCCGCGGCGCCGAGCATGTCGCGGCAGGCCGCCCTGAGCGTCGATCTGGAACGCGCGATGCGCGTGCTTTCCGAGCCGGAGCGAGCGGCGATCGTGCAGTGCTATCATAATGACCTGTCGCACGAGGAAGCCGCGCAGGTGCTTGGCTGCCCCGTCGGCACGGTGAAAACGCACATCCTGCGCGCCAAGCAGAAGCTCAAGGCGCGACTGGGTGCATGGAGCCCGCAAGCATGAATACGCAGGACATCGACACCGCCGACTGGCTGGACGCCGCGCTCAAAGAGGCGGGACGCGAGCATCGCGCGGCGTATGTCGCGGACGACGGTTTCACCGCGCGCGTAATCGGCCGTCTGCCTGCGGCGCCGACGCTGCCTGCGTGGCGGCGGCCGGTGATCATTTTGCTGTGGCTGCTGGCCGGCGCCGGCGCGTTTGTCGCTCTGCCGGGCGCCTTCGACGACGCATTCCGCGGCGCTGTGGCGTTGCTTGTCGGTCGTCCGCTGGGCTTGGCCGACATCGCGCTGCTGCTCGCTCTGTGCGGCGCCGCGGCGTGGACCTCGCTGGTGTACGCGGCGAAAGCAAACTGAGGCAAACTGAGGCGCCGAAGGTCAACTGAGGTCGACTAAAGGGAACTCGGGTTGACCGAGGGCAACTGAGCGCCGAAGTTCGATCGCGCGGCAGGTTGCGCGCCTGCAAAAAAATGGCCGCCTTTCGAGGCGGCCATTTTGTTTCCCGACCGAGCAGGCTGGTCGGCTCTATTCCAATCGGAAGTTGACTTCGACTTCGGCTTCGTACTTGTCGCCTTCGGGCTTGAATCGCCACATCGAAAGCGCGCGGATGACTTCGCGATCGAATACACGCGGAGGATTCGCGCTGATGATCTTGACGTCGGTCACCGAGCCCTTCTCGTCCACTTGCAGGCGTGCCACCACCTTGCCGCTCTCGACGCCATCGCGACGCGCTCTTTCCGGAAAGACCGGATCGGTTTTGTCGATCGGTACAAGGCCGCGGCGTATTGCAGGCTTGGGCGCCGGCGGCGGCGGTGCCGGTGGCGGAGGCGGTGCGATCACGTGCGGCTCCGGCGGCGGTGTAATCGACGGCGCGGCGATCACCGGTTCCGAAGGCGCTACCGGCGGCGGAATATCCGGCGGTGGAACGTACGGTTGCTCGGGCGGCGGCGGCGCCTTGGGTATTTCGATCTTCTTTGGCGGCGGAGGGGGTGGCGGCGGCGGAAGCTTGATCTCCTCGATGATCGTTGCCGTCAGCGGTTTCTTGATCACCTCCACAGCCTTGCGCGCGAGGCCGGTCACCAATGCATAGATCACCACCACATGCACCAGGATGACGATGCTGATCCCGATCAGATGCCGGGTCGGGTCCCGCTGTTGTCGTGCGAAATCCATAGGTCTATGACTCCAGCCGCCTGCCGCAGTTCGCGGCCGCGGCTACTCGATGAACTGCTCGCTGCCGACGATGCCGATCTTGGTCAGCCCCAGCCGCTGCGCCGATGCCATCACCGCCGCGGCGACCGAATATTTCGCCTCCTTGTCCGGCCGCAGGTGGACTTCGGGTTGGACCTGTTGCGAGGCCGCAGCCGTCATCTTCTGTTCGAGCGTAGCGCGGTCCGGCACGACTTCGCCGTTCCAGTAGATGGCGCCGCGGTCGTCGATGTCGATCTTGACGACCTCGGGCAGAACCAGCGGCGGCGGCGGATTGCCGATCGGCATGTTGAGATTGACCGAGTGCAGCTGGATCGGAATCGTGATGATCAGCATGACCAGCAGCACCAGCATCACGTCGATCAGCGGCGTCGTATTGATATCCAGCATGACGTCGCCATCGCCGCCCTGGCCCCCGCTCGTCCCTACATTCATTGACATATCGCGCTCCTCAAGACTTGTTCGATCTCAGCCACTGCTGCGCGGCGGCGGTTCGGTGATGAACCCGACCTTCGATATGCCCGCGCGCTGACAGGCGTAGATGATG
>Ga0207686_10000117_pt1 | contig 64560 bp, 59 predicted proteins | sample KBSM24metaG_FD_184396 | JGI IMG/M metagenome (GOLD analysis project Ga0207686, IMG submission 184396) | Miscanthus rhizosphere microbial communities from Kellogg Biological Station, Michigan, USA - KBS M2-4 metaG (SPAdes) (version 2) | ecosystem: Host-associated > Plants > Roots > Rhizosphere >... | reverse complement strand
CACCAATAAAAGTTTGCAGGACTGATCGGTTAGCTTTTATTGGTGGGACTCAGGAGTTCGCCGGCAACATGAATTCCTTCATGGCCGGCCTCGCGGACGCGCCGCGACAATTCGGTGAGCGAATCGGTCTCGGTTTGATCGGTAAGTTTCAAAATCATCGGCAAATTCACGCCCGTTACCACCTCGATGTTGGGATTATCGAGAAACATGGAAGCGATGTCAGTGGGCGTGCCGCCAAACATGTCCGTCAGGAGCAACACTCCGCGACCGTGTGACACACGCGTAATCGCCCGTTGGAGTTCGGCGCGGGCCACATCGACGTCGTCATGCCAGTCGATCGATGCCGGGGTCACGTGCGGCATTGGCCCGACAATCATTTCGGCGGCGGCTATGAACTCGCTGGCGAGATGTCCGTGAGTCACGATCACTCCGCCAATCAACGATGGCTGTTCGGATTTGTTTTTCTGATCGCTCATAATTTCATGCGCCCGCCTTCCGGGAGCGGGCGACTTTAGCACCACGCTTGTAGTGATTTGCGGCCTTGCGAATATCTCGATGGATTGCTCGCGCATCAAATCCCGCTCGGCGCAAACGCTTCATGATTTGATTGGCAACCATCACCGAGCGATGACGGCCACCGGTGCAACCAATACCGACTGTGACGTAAGACTTCCCTTCCCGCTGATACTGCGGCAGCAGGTAATACAACAGATCAGAAAATCGCGAGAGTGTTTCTTCGACCTCAGGTTGGGTGGTCAAATATTTCACCACGCGACGATCGGCGCCCGTTAGCGCCCGCAGTTCCGGAACGAAAAAAGGGTTCGGCAAATGACGGACGTCGAACAACAGTTCCATGTCGCGCGGGGTGCCAAACCGATGACCGAAGCTGAGCACTTCCACCTGCATCAGCCCGGCGTCGCCGGTGGCCGTAAATCTGTTAAGCACAAGTTTGCGCAGCGAGTGGACGGTGTGATCGGACGTGTCGACAACTTCATCAGCCAATCCCCGGACCGGGCGCATGGCCTTACGCTCATTCCTGATGGCGTCGGTGAGTCCCTTGGCGCGGTCCGCTGGATGGGGCCGCCGGGTCTCGCTAAAACGACGCACCAGAATGTCATCAGATGCCTCGAAGAACATCACCAGGACGCGCAAGCCTTGTTTGCGCAGGACCTGCAACTGCTTCTCGAAGTCAGTGAGAAAGTGGCCTTCGCGAAAGCTGATAACCAGCGCCGCCCGATCGATGCGTCCGCGTTCTTCATCCGATGCCCGCACCAGCCGCGCAAAAGTCGGCAGCAGTGTCAACGGCATATTGTCAACGCAGAAAAAACCCAGGTCTTCGAACGCGTTGACTGCCGACGACATGCCTGACCCACTGAGGCCAGTGATTATCACGATATCAGCCGTGTCCGTGTGTTTACGCTGTTTTGAAGTCACGACGATCTATCGTTTGCAGTCTACTACCATTAGAGAGCGATAAAAAAGGAGCAGAGCCAACGGCGCTGCTCCCGCAAGCAAACGATAACCAGGAATGATTAAGGCTCGATCAAGCCGAAGTTGCCGTCTTGTCGTTTATACAACACCCCGACGCGACTGGTATCGGCATCGCGAAAGACGATGAAATTATCGGGCTTGGCAGAAAGATCCATCGCCGCTTCTTCCGCCGTCATGGGCTTCACGTTGTAGCGTCTGGCGTTAATGATGCGCACCGGCGCGGGCGCGGCTTGCAGGTTGCCGTCCGGATTCGGCGCCGCGACCGAGGTCTTCATCGAAGTATGTTTGCGGTCGACGATTTTTTTCTTGAGCTTCAGCGCCTGCTTTTCGATCTTCCCAATGGCCCGGCTCAAGGCCATGTACATGTCCGCATTTGTATCTGCCGCCGTCAACGTGTGGTTAAGCCAGTGCACGATCACTTCCCCGGTCTGCCGGTTCTTTTCAACTGCCAGAATCACGTGGACCGGAATCTCGTTGCCGTTAAAAATCGGTGTCAGCTTCTTGAATTGCTCTTCCACATGCTGACGAATTGCTGGTGTGACTTCAATGTGACGACCTGTGTATTCAAACGTCATTAGGTTCTCCTTCCAGGGTGCAAACTCGCAGCGCCGTTAGACGACGGCGCGCCGTTCCCGCGACCCGGGAATGCGCATCTGATCGCGGTATTTGGCGACAGTTCTGCGCGACAATTTAATTCCATCTTTCACCAGAATTTTTACCACTTGATCGTCGGTGATGGGGTTGTGAGAGTCTTCTTCTTCTATCAATTTTTTGATCTTTAGCTTGATAATTCGCGTGGAAACTTCCTCGCCCTCTTCATTCAACATCCCTTCGGTGAAGAAACGGCGCAGCTCGATCACACCCTGCGGCGTGTGCGCGTACTTGCGATTGACGACGCGCGACACGGTCGAAAGATGCATGCCGATGTCTTCGGCGATGTCCTTCAACATCATGGGCTTGATGTGTTCGACGCCTTTGTCGAGGAAATCCTTCTGCCGGGCCACGATCGACTCGACCACCCGGTAAATCGTCTGCCGTCGATGCTCGATGTTGCGCAGCAGGTCCACTGCCGATCGCATTTTCTCTTTGATAAAGTTGCGGGTCTCTTTCGTCGTCGTGCCCTGCGAGAGCATCGTCTGATAAGTCGGGTTGATGCGCAGGCGCGGGCTGCCATCGTCAGCGAAATAAATTATGTAATCGCTGTCTTCTTCCAGCTTCTCGATGTAGATTTCCGGCGTGATCAGAATCGGTTCTTCTGACGCATAGCGCCGTCCCGGGTAGGGATCCAACGTGCGAATGAATTGCAATTCGGCGGCCAGCGTTTCCAGGTCAACGCCAATTTGCTTTGAGAGGTGCGGCAATTTGTGCTGCTGTAATTCAGGAAGATGATCTCGAATCAATTGCGCCGCCAAACGCTCACTCTCGCCCCGCACTTCGAGCTGCGCCAATAAGCAGTCGCGCACGTCACGTGCTCCGCAGCCGACGGGTTCGAGCCGCATAACCAACGCGCGGGCCCGCTCGACCGTTTCATCCGACCAACCTCCCAGCGCACAAATCTCCTCGTTTGAGGCAGTCAAGCGGCCATCGGGATCGAGATTGCCGATCACACACTCGGCGGCGTCCAGGACTTCACCTTCCGGTACGTCCATGCGCAATTGCCACGAGAGATGTTCCGAGAGCGACGGAGCTTTGGTGAGAAACTGTTCGAATGTCGGAGCGTCTTCCTTGTATTCGAATTCCTGCGTCTTGTAACCAGGGTCGAGGTAGTCCTGGAATTCGCGACCGAAATCTACCTCTTCGAACGGGTCACGAACATCGTCGGTTGGCCCTTCATCGGAAATTTCGGCCGCTCCTCCTTCAGCCTCGACTGCGGCTGCCGAAATTTCGTCCGATCCTGAAAACGATTCGACGTCGAGGTCACCCGAGCCATTCGATGACGCCTCGCCAGCCGGTGGCGCATTACCTTCAACTCGCGGCGTATCGAAGTTATCGAGTTCGCCCCCGCCGGCCATGTGATCGAGAATCTTCTCGGCAAGTTCGCGCGCTTCTTCCTGCGTCGCGACCTCTTCGAGCACCGGATTCTCGGTCATTTGCTGCTGAATCAGCTCCGACAATTCGAGCGTAGTCATCTGCAACATCTCGATCCGCTGCCGCAGTTGCGGCGTCAATACGAGACGTTGGGAAAGACTGGTAGTTAACCTAACTGACATGCGTCAATCGTTTCTGAATTAATTTGCCGGGAAGATTTCTTAGCGAATTCTCGCTTCGGGGGGATTATAACCTATGCGGTATGGTTCGTGCATTGGCGATTTACATTCGGAACTTCTCACCTAAATAAAGGCGGCGAACTTCTGCGTCTTCGGTCAGTGCGCGCGGCGCTCCGGATCGAAAAATCTTTCCCTCAGCCATGATGTAAGCGCGATCGGTCACGCCGAGAGTCTCGCGCACATTGTGGTCCGTGATGAGAATACCTATGCCGCGGCTGCGGAGATAGAGAATCACGCTCTGAATATCGTCAACCGCTTTGGGATCGATACCGGCGAAAGGCTCGTCGAGCAGAATGAACTGCGGCTCAGTCGCCAGCGCGCGCGCAATTTCAGTTCGGCGTCGTTCACCGCCGGAGAGTGAGTCGCCGCGCGTATTGCGAACGTGCTCGATGCCAAATTCCTGGAGCAACTCTTCGACGCGCTTGCGTTGTTCACGGCGTCGCATTCCGGTCGTCTCTAACACGGCCAGGATATTTTCAGCCGCGGTCATCTTGCGAAAGATCGAAGGCTCCTGCGGCAAATAACCGAGACCGAGCCTGGCGCGGAGATACATCGGTAATTTAGTGACGTCTTCGCCGCTCAATCGGACCCGACCACCCTCAGGCGTTTCCAGGCCAATCATCATGTAGAACGTCGTGGTTTTGCCGGCGCCGTTCGCGCCCAACAAGCCGACGACCTCGCCCGGTTCGACGTGAAGCGTGACATCGTCGACGACACGGCGCCGGCCGTAAGACTTCCGCAGATTGAAAGCTGCCAGGGCGCTGTTAGATGCAGCCTTTGGCAAATTCGAATCGACTGACCTCGCTGCCGATTCCGGCGAAATGGTCTTGACGGCTTCCATCTTGACTAATCTAACCGTTGCGCACGGCGGCCACAAACGCACTCATCCGCGCCGCGTCCTTTTTGCCAGGCGATGATTCCAGCAAGCTACAGGCATCGACCGCGTACGGCTCGACTGTAGCGATCGCTTCGCGAACGTTTTCAGGCGACAGCCCGCCCGAGAGAAACAAACGCGGCACGAGCCTGCGAGTCTCGCGCGCCAGGTTGAAGTCAACTCTCTCTCCGGTGCCGCCGCGCAGGGTGCGATGAAAAGCATCGAGCATGACCGCATGGACTGGATAGGCCTGCACTTCGTTGGGTGCAAATCCTTCGCGCGCGCGCAGGGCTTTGATTACTCTGAAACCATCGCGCGTGTTTAGCTCTTCACAGAACGAGGCCGATTCGTCGCCATGAAGTTGTAGCGCATCGATGCCGGTTACCATCGCGACATCGATGACAAAATCAATTGTCTCGTTAACAAAGACACCGACGATTTCAACTGCACTATCGACGCTCTTGAGATCATTGATTAAGTCGCGCGCCGCATCCGGCGTGATGTACCGCGGACTGGGTTGATAGAAGTTGACGCCCAGCATGTCCGCGCCGGCAGCGACTGCTGCGCGCGCGTCCTCAACGTTCGTGATTCCGCAGATCTTTATCTTCGTCATGAACAGCTGCTCGTGTCAGAAGCCCGACCGTTAGGGAGGGCTACTTAGCGACCGAGCCTTCGCTCATGGTCGCGCTTCCGACACCGGTCAACTCGGCAATCAATGCGGACGGATCTTCGGCCCGCATCAAGGTCTCACCAATTAGAAATCCGCGATAGCCGGCTGCTCGCAAGCGTCGAATGTCGGCGGCGGTCTCGATGCCGCTCTCGCTAATCAAAATCGTTTCCGGTCCCGCCTGGGCAGCCAATTCCATTGAGGTGTCGAGCGAAACCTCAAACGTCGCGAGGTTGCGGTTATTGACGCCGATTAGCGTTGCCCCGCAGTCGATCGCGCGTCGCATTTCATCGGCCGTGTGCACTTCCACCAGCGCGTCCATTCCTAATTTGTCTTCAGCTAGTTCGCGCAGGCTCAGCAAATCCGAATCATTTAACGCGGCGACAATCAACAACAGCGCGTCCGCGGGGGCGGCGGCAGACTCATAGACCTGATATTCATCGACTATGAAGTCCTTGCGCAGAAGCGGCAGCTCCGTAGCTTTCCGCACGTCGCGAAGGTCGTCCAACGATCCGTCAAAGTAATCAGGCTCAGTCAGCACCGACATCGCTGCGGCTCCGCCGTTTTCATATTGGCGCGCCACAGCCTGCGGGTCAGCACCGGCCTTGATCGCACCTTTCGAGGGTGAGCGGCGTTTGAATTCAGCGATGATCTTGCCGCCGGTTCCGTTTGATAAAGCACCCCGCAACGAATTTGCGGCCGCGTGCGCGCGCGTTTGACGGGCAGCACGCTCGATAGCAAAGCGCGGAACGTTACTCTTCGCCAGCGCTACGCGCTGCTTTCGAGTTGCGATAATCTCAGCCAGTCGGTTCATCGAGTATCTTCGGACGGCTCCGTTGCGCGCGTCAGTTCATCCAACTTTCTCATCGCCGCCCCGCTGTCTATGCTCTGACTCGCCAGCTGCGCAGCGTCGCGCAAATCGTCCGTCATGCCACCCACCACCAGCGCGGCCGCAGCGTTCGCGACTACCAGATTGCGGGCAGCATCGCGTCGTTCGCCAGCCAGAACGGACTTGATGATTGCCGCGCTCGCCACAGCATCGTCACAGCGCAACCCGTTCAATTCCGCACGCGGCAAGTCAAACTGTTCCGGGTTGATCTCAAACGTCCGCACCTCGCCATCACGTGTCTCGGCAACGAACGTTCGGCCGGTGAGAGTTACCTCATCTAAACCATCCTCGCCGTGAACGACCCAGGCTCGTTCGCTGCCGAGCAGCGCCAATGTCTTCGCCATCGGCTCAAGCAGGCCGCGATTCCAGACACCGATAATTTGTCGCGGCGCCCCGGCAGGATTTGTGAGTGGCCCAAGCAAATTGAAGGTCGTGTGCACGCCGAGCTCACGGCGGATCGCCGCTACGCGCGCGGTCGTGCTGTGATAGAGCGGCGCGAACATGAAACAGATGCCGATGTCGTTTAAACAACCTTCGGATACGGGCTGCTCCGCCGAGACATTCACGCCCAACGCCGACAACACGTCCGCGCTCCCACACGTGCTGCTGGCCGCGCGATTGCCGTGCTTGGCGACCGGCAACCCCGCGCCCGCGATGACGAAGGCTGCCGCGGTGGAAACGTTGAAAGTCTTGACGGAACTCGATCCGGTGCCGGCCGTATCGATAAACCGTCGGTGGCGAGACTTGATGCGCATCGCCCGCGCACGCATTCCTTCAGCGAACCCGGCCAGTTCTTCGACGGTTTCCCCTTTTCGTTTGAGCGCTACCAACGTCGCGGCGATCTGCGCATCAGTGGCCGCGCCATCGAGCAACCAGTCAAGCAGTCGCCCCGCTTCAGAACGCGAAAGATTCTCGTTGTGCATGAAGCGAGCCAGAAAACTGTTCGGAGCCTCGGACATAAATTGTGTGGGCGCGGCTTGTCCCCGCCCGTTCTCGTCGATGCTGGCGGGGGACGAGCCCTGCCCCTTCACTTATATTTTCAGAAAATTTGCCAATAATTTCTTGCCTGCCGTCGTCATGATCGATTCCGGATGAAACTGGACGCCTTCGATTTTCATCGTGCGATGGCGGAGTCCCATGATGATTCCGTCTCGTGTCTGCGCCGAGATTTCCAGACAATCGGGCAAATCGGTTTTCTCCACAATCAGCGAATGATAACGGCCCGCGGTGAAGTCCTGACCGAGTCCCTCAAACACAGTTCGGCCGTCGTGCTCGACCGGTGAAGACTTCCCATGAAAGAGTTTCGGCGCGCGCACCACGCGTCCGCCAAAGACCTGCCCGATCGATTGATGACCGAGACAGACGCCGAGAATTGGGGTCGGGCCGCCAAAGGTCCTGATGACATCCATCGATACGCCGGCGTCGTCAGGCGTTCCGGGTCCGGGCGAGATGACAATTCGATCGGGTTTCAGTTCGGCAATCTCATCAAGCGTGACTTCGTCATTACGACGCACCTCGATCCGCTCGCCCAGCTCCCCCAGATACTGGACCAGGTTGTAAGTAAACGAATCGTAATTGTCGATGACGAAGAGCAACTTAGTTTTCAGTTTTCAGCTTTCAGTTTTCAGGCTTTAGTTTTTCTTCTGGTCGCTGGGCCCTGGAACAACTCTGCGTCCGAAACTGAAAACTGAAAACCGATAACTGAAAACTATCTTTTCTCCGCTTGCCGCAAGATCATCACGGTATTCCCGCGCCCATTCTTCGCTGCCCAGCCGGCGGCGGTAACTCCATCGTTGTCCTTCAGACGCAGGTCTGCGCCCTTATCGAGCAACATCTGCACGGCCTTGTCTTTGCCGAACGACGCAGCCCACATCAACGCGGTGCCACCAAGTTTATTTTTCACGTTCGGATTCGCACCTGCATCGAGCAACATGCCGAGGATTTGAATATTCTCCAGCCAGGCCGCGCCGTGCACTGACGCATCGCCGTCATGGTCCTGATGATTCACATCCGATCCTTTTTGAATCAGCACGCGCACCAGTTCAGGCCGTTGATGCCAGACGGCCAGCATCAGCGCCGTCATCCCATCAGGACTCTCAGCCTTGAGATCCACCTCAGGCTGTTGTGACAAACGATCGGACACCTCGTTTCGCTCGTAAGATAATGCCAGTGGGAACGCGGGCCATCCATTCCTTCCTTTCGCGTTCACGTCTCCGCCTGCTTTCAACAGCACATTCACCATCGGCAAATCACCCCGAGCCGCTGCAGATGTCAAAGCCGTGTCGCCGTTATCATCGTGCGCGTTCACGTTGATGCCGGCCACGATAAAACCGTTCACCGCCATCGCGTCGCCGGCCGCTGCCGCGCGAAAGAACGACGGTTCATCAAATTCATACCCACGAAGTTTGAGAAATTTCTTCGCAGCATCCGGCGTTGGTTCGAACGGCTCTTTGTCTGCACAAGCCGCACCCGCGAGGACTAAGCACGCAAACACAATCGCCGGCAAAGACTTTTTCATCTGGCGCATGGCGATACCGTCGCGTGCGTGATCCTGATCGGCACGTTAGGCGTTTCGTTTTCGGAAGGCGCGCGGTTGATGGCGTCAGCCACTTCCATGCCGCTCCGTACGCGGCCGAAAGCCGAAAACTTGCCGTCGAGATGCGGGCCGGCGCCGACCAAAATAAAGAAGTGGGTCGTCGCGCTGCTGGGCTCGTCCGTGCGCGCCATTGAAACCACGCCGCGCTCGTGTTTCAGGTCGCTCGGTTCATCCGGCAGATGTTTCCCCATCCGATCGGCGAGTTGCTGATTCCACTTCTCACTGGTTGAAAGATTGCCGCCTTGAATTACAAATCCGGGAACCACCCGCGAAAATATGGTCGTGTCGAGTGCTCCCGTCGCCGCCAGATTCAAAAAGCTGCGCACACTTTCGGGGGCCTTTGCCGGTAACATCTCGATTACAATCGCGCCCTGCTCTGTGTCGAGCTTCACGCATTGTCCGGCCATCTTTTCAACCGAGGCTCCATCGAATGGATCGGGTTTGGCCGGGGAATTTTGCGCCGGCCGCGAATTGGCTTTCTTCGGCGTCTCGGTATTCGGGGCGGGATTTTGTGCGGTCGCGATCGGGCACAGGATTAACAGCCCAACCGCTGACGCCATTAAAACGGCGAGTGAACGCGCGATGACGAAAGACCCTTTTTGCAAACGCTGCATCACAAACCACCCTCTGCCAGTTCAATTGCGCGAAACATCGCCCGCGCCTTGTTCACACATTCCTGAAACTCTTCCGCCGGAATGGAATCAGCGACGATCCCGGCGCCGGCTTCGACCGTAGCCACGCCATCACGCAGTTCGATCGTACGAATTGCAATGCATGAATCGAGATTGTTCGCGTAATCCACGTAGAGCACCGCGCCCGCATACACACCGCGCGGCGACGGCTCGAGTTCATCAATAATCTGCATCGCTCGAATCTTTGGCGCGCCGGTCACGGTGCCCGCGGGAAAGCACGCCGCCAACGCATCGAAACGATCCAAATCACTCCGCAGCGTCGAGTTCACGCTCGAGACCAGATGCTGCACCTGCGAATAGCGCTCGATGAACATCAACTGTTCGACGCGCACGGAACCGTATTCAGACACTCGCCCCAGATCGTTGCGGCCCAGGTCGACGAGCATCACATGCTCGGCCACTTCCTTTTCGTCATGGCGCATTTCTTCGCCCAGCCGCAAATCGTCCGCTTCAGTTTCGCCACGCCGGCGCGTGCCGGCTATCGGCCGATACTCCAGCGCTCCGTTTGCACAGCGCACCAGCATTTCCGGCGAAGCTCCGATAATCGTCTCGTCTCCCATGCGCAGAAAATACATGTAAGGCGATGGATTGGTGGCGCGCAGCGCCCGATAGATCGCCAAAGGCGACGCGCACGTGGCCTTTGAGAATTGTTGCGCGATAACTGTCTGGTAACAGTCGCCCGCCGCGATGTGTTCCTTCACTCGATCGACCGCGGCTTCGAAGTCGGCGCGCGACCAGTTCGACTCGACCTCTTTCGCCGGCTGGTCGCAACTTCGTTTGCCGTCTTCAACCACGACATCGCGATTGAGTTGACGCGCGAGCTCCCCGGTTTCCGCAACCGCTTCATCATAAAGCTGTCGCAAACGCGCCTCGTCGTCTCCTACTTCATCGGTAAAGACGATGCTGGTGATTTCCATCTGCTGTCGCAGGCGATCGAAAGCAATGATGCTGCGAAAAAACATCCAGGCGCCGTCATCAACCGGGGATTTGTGTTTATTGCCCGCCAGCACCGGCTCAAACCATCGCGACGCGTCGTAAGCGAGATAGCCAACCGCGCCACCCGCCAAAGGCGCGAGACCCGGGCGCTGCGCCAGTCGTTTGTTCGAGAAATATTCGCGCAGGTATTCAAAGCCGGGCTTGTCGACAACTTCACTTTTCCCGTTTCGATCGACAGACGTCTTGCCATTCCGCGCGCGGGCCACCATGAATGGGTTGGCGCCGATAAACGAATAACGCGCGATGCGTTCCCCGCCTTCGATCGATTCCAACAGAAACGCGTGCGCAGCATCACCGGCGATTCGCAGAAACGCACCTACCGGCGTCTGCAAATCCGCAAGCACCGTGCGCACCACCGGCACGACGTTGCCGCGCTGCGCTTCGGCCGCGAATTCTTCGAACGATGCAGGGGTCAGATTGAGCACCGTCTGTAGATTATCAATATTGACGTAGACCGCAAACTATTGAAGGTTGAGTTAGTTGGACATGGGGCTATAATGACTTTATGGAAATCATGAAAACTCAGATTCCCAAAGATCCTGTCATCGAGGCGTATAAGAAGGACATTGATCGTACTCTGTTGCGCGAGAACCTTCGCCTCACGGTAGAGCAGCGCTTCGACAATCTGATGAGTCTTCAGGATTTCGCTGAAGAATTGCGGAAGGCCGGCCGCAAGTTCGATGATCACAAAGTTTCCTGACCTGTTACAGACTCTCTCGGCGGCGGAAGTAGATTTTATTGTAATTGACGGCGCCGCGGCCATCGCACACGGCTCGGCAATGCTGACCTATGATCTTGACATCGTCTATGACCGCTCGTCTAAGAATCTGGAGCGCATCGTTTCCGGATTAGCTCCTTACCAACCTTACTTACGTGGGGCGCCGCCAGGTCTGCCCTTCGACTGGAGCGCGCGCACACTTCAGAACGGGCTTAACTTTACTTTGATTACGTCACTGGGCCCTCTCGACATACTGGGTGAAGTAGCTGGTGGAGGCGATTATGCGGCACTGCTGCCGCATTCCGGACACATAGAGCTTTATGGAGTCAGATGTCTTTGTTTGACATTGGAGAAACTAATCCTGACTAAGCGAGCCGCAGGTCGACCTAAGGATCTAAATGCAATCGCAGAGTTAGAAGCCTTGCTGGAAGAATCCGAACGTCAGCTCTAATCAGAGCAAGCGATTCGCAGCGAGCCAGTGGCCACCATCAACCACCAGCACGGCGCCGTTAATATAATTGCCCGCGTCAGAACAAAGAAAGACCGCGGCGTTCTCAATGTCCTTGATCACACCGAGCCTCCCGAGCGGCACGCGCTCGCGCAATTTCTGTTTGATTGGCTCAGGCACCAGCCTTTTCATGCCTTCGGTATCTTCGATCGGGCCGGGAGCGATCGCGTTGACGCGAATGCCGTAGCGTCCCCATTCAACCGCAAGATTGCGAGTGACTGCATCGACACCCGCCTTCGCCGCTGAGACATGAAGCTGCATCGGCGTCCCGAGATAGTGCAGCGTGGCACTGATGTTGAGAATCTGTCCGCGATTGGTTTTTAGTTGCTCGAACGCGGCGCGGCAGACGTTAAAGGTGCCTTTCAGATCGATATCGACGACCGTGCCGAATCCGTTCGGCGACAATTCCTCAGCCTTGCAGAGAAAATTTCCGGCCGCTCCATTGACGACGATATCGATCTTGCCGAAACGATCGACAGTGGCGGCTATCGCTTTCTCAACCTCATCCACCATGCGCACGTCAGCCGCCACGGCCAGGGCCTCTCCATGGAGCGCGGTCGTCGCTGCACCGCGCGCATCGTTTATTGCTTTCGCCGCCGGCTCGAGATGCTCCAGACTGCGGCTAACCAGCGCGACATTGGCGCCGGCTTCTGCCAGGGCGCGAGCGACGCCGCCGGTGATGCCGGTGCCACCGCCCGTGACGAACGCTACCCGATCGTTAAGAATTCCTTCTTTGAAGATTGACATAATGTAGGGGCAGGGTTTGTCCCTGCCCGACGCCGGCAAGTTAATCTCAATCGGCAGAGACAAGCTCTGCCCCTTATGCAATCAGCCGGGAATGTAGGGCCGCGACTGGACGATGTAGATCTGGCCTTTCATAAAGGCCCACTCGATGTCCTGATCTTTGCCGCGAAAAACCGACTTAATCTTTTCGGCGGCCGTCGCCAAACGGCGCACAACTTCGTCAGTCAACACCATTCGTTCGCCGCTGATCGGAATCTCTTTGATACCGCCCTGTTCGTCGAAAGTCAGCAGGCTGTCCTCTTCAGAACGCGTCAACACCTGAACTGAATTCGCGATGGGCCGAAACACTACCTGCTCCGCGATCTTCTGCCCTTCGACTACGCGCATCCCCAAGCCACGTTTGGCGCTGATATAGATCGAACCTCGGTTGATTGCGTCAGGCTGGCGGTTGAAGGGGTCGGCGGTAATCATCACGCCTGAGCTTTCCGAATTGATTCCTTCCTGGATCAAAACCGCCATGTAAATCTTCGAATGATCGATGCCGGCGCGCTCACGCGCTTCGTAAGCTTCAAAGTTCCATACCGACGCCCAGACACTTTTGATCCCGTCGATCAATTGCTCGTCCGTCTTCAGGTTCGGCATGGTCGTATACAAACCGGCGCCGTTGAAATTCGGCAGGTCCTCACTATTCGTCGAACTGCGCGCGAACAATCCCTTGCCGGGATACTCGGCATGCGCCCGACGCAAGACCTCCGCACGCAGTTGCGCATTGACAGTCCCCTGCTGAAATGTTTCGCGCAGCCGCGTCAGCGCCGCGCGCCGGTACGCCGGATCGTGAACGAACTTCTGATCGTTCAGCAGTCGATAGACGGCATCGTCCAGCTTGTTCTCACTCAGGAACTGGTTGTAATAGAAAAATGGAATCGTAAATCCCGGCGGCACAGAGAAACCCGGAATACGAGCGTGCGTCAACTCGCCGAGGTTGGCTGACTTCGCGCCGTAAGCCACCACTGACGAAGCCCGCTGTTCGCTCAATGCGGCAATCTTGGTAATCGACAAGTCGCCGCGCGGCTTCATTAAGTCATATCGTTGTTGCAGTCGCCTTTGATATTCATTGAGCGCGCCATTGTCCGCCTGCTTGATCGAATAGTTATCACGGCGCGCATCAAACTCGACCCAACGCGTGTTGTACGGCTTCAGCAATTCCTGCGCGTTCTTGATGTACACGTTGGGAATGCCCCAACCTTTCGCGAGCAGATTGATGTGAGACAAAGGCGTCGAAGGCTTGGTCGTGATGATTCCTGCGACCGGCGGCAATTGCACCGGCACTTCATCGAGCACCACGATTTCGTTGAAGCCGATCTCGACGTGCTCATCGAGTTTGGGAATGATGTGAATGCGCCCGAGTCCTTTGGCGATGTTGAGCGGCTGGTACTCCTGGTTCTTGGCAATCTCCGTCTGCAGGACGCGCTTCAAACCCAGGTTCGCTGTGGCTTCTTCCTGTCGCGTCGAGTTCGGCTTGAAGGCGACCGGCGTAAAAAAGGTCTCGTTGATGACGGTCGAGGCGAGCTTGATTTGGTCTGCCGGAATCAGATCACCTTCCCAAAATTCGAAGGTCCACTGCTGTACGGGAGTCTGATACGCGATCGTCCCAAGAATGAACCGTCGATTCGGTTTCAGGTAATTGTTTTGGAAAAATTCCTGTCCGCGCTCAAGCGACAAATAGGTGCCGTTGACGAAATCTTTGTGAAACTTGTAGAGCTTCGTGTTGACGTAATAGATCCGATTCTTGCTTTGTCGATCGATTACGAACAGCACATGCGGCAGTGCATAAGCCGTCTCTGCGTCATAGGTGACGGCGAGCACGTCGAACTCGGCGCGCGAATGAATCGCCGAGACCGAACGCGGTCCGTCCGCGGCAGATCCGTCGATGCCGAGCCAACAGAGCGCGCCGAGCATTAAGAGGACCACCAAAGCCGATACACGAAACTTGTGGCGATTGCTTCCTTGTCTGTTCATAAGTTCTCGACAGCTCGCGGCCCTTCGGATATCAACGATTCTATCAAATCATCGATGTGGCTTCGCTCGGTCAAATAATTGTTGACGTTCACCCGCAGCACCCGGCGCCCGTGAAGTATCGTCGAGGGGAAGAAAGCGCGACCGCTCCATTCGACCTGCTGCTGCAGATTCTGCTGAACTCGATCCTGATTGGCAGCATCCATCGCGCGCACCGCGGCCGGCAAATATCGGAAGCAACAAACGGCCGTTTCAATCTCGCCGACCCGTTCAAAATCCGGCAACTGATCGAGTCGCGCAGCCAGGTGCTGCGTCAATTCGATGTGCCGGTTGACCGTTTCGCTGTATCCGCTCTGGCCCATTAATTTGAAACACATCCAGAGTTTGAGCGAATTGAACCGGCGCGTACCCATCTGGCCATAACGAAAGAAATCGTATTCCGCATCAGAGAAACCGCGATCCTCGCTCAGATACTCCGGCGACATATCGAAAGAATTGCGCAGCACCTGCCCACCATCGCGCACCAGCGTCGCGCCACACGAAAACGGCACGAACATCCATTTATGAGGATCGAAAGTAATCGAGTCGGCCTGCCCGATGCCGCGCAGTTTCCCCTTGTGGGTTTCTGAAAATGCCAGCGCTCCGCCGTAAGCGGCATCGACATGAAACCAGCAATCATATTCGCGCGCGATCTCAGCTAACTCGGGCAACGGATCGATCACGCCGGTCGAAGTCGTTCCCGCCACGCCGACGATGCAAGCGGGCCGCCGCCCCGCATCAACGTCAGCTTTGATGGCCGCGCGCAAATCGTCGAGCCGAATGTGAAAGCGAGCATCCGTCTTGATTTTCCGCAAACTCTCGCGGCCGTGGCCCAGGATGTCGAGACTCTTCTCTACCGAAAAATGGCATTGTTCAGAGGTGTAGACGGTCAAGTCCTGCCCGAGCGCCCGCACGCCTCGATTGCCGATGCCGTAATCGCCGGCTCGATCGCGCGCGCATTTCAACGCGATCAAGTTTGCTTCCGAGCCGCCGCTGGCGAGCACGCCGAACGCCTTGTCGTCATAACCGATCAATTCACACAACCAACGGATGACTTGCGACTCGACCATCGCCGACGTCGGGCCATTGCGCCAGGCTCCGGCATTTTGATTCAGCGATGAACAGAGCGCATCGGCCCAGACGCCGATCGCGAGCGGCGCCGGATTGAACTGGCCGAAGTAACGAGGGCTCGGCACCTGCTGTGCGTGGGCGGCGATGTCGCGGGCAAATTGTTCGAGGATCTTTTCAGGTGAAGTGCCGTCGACTGGCAATGGTTCGTCAAAAAGCTTCTGCAGATCGGATGGGGTCGCGCCTGAGTTGATTGGCAATGAGTCGAGATTGGCCGCGTGCTCGGCGATCAACTTCACCACGGCGCGGCCGATCTGTTCATGTTGGGCGCTTAGCGAATCAGTGTTCATGTTATCTTCAGCGTCAGCGATCTAACCAGAAGAAGCGAACAAATGGCAACGCAGCGCGCAGACTTTTCGAAAGCGATCGAAACAAATGCGCCGGATTTCGGACTCGAACTATCTGACGATCGAACAGCGCTTCTGGCTGACTATTATCAACTACTGCTGAAGTGGAATGAGCGTCTGCACCTCGTCGCTCCCTGTTCGCCTGAAGAGTTCGCCATCCGCCACGTTCTGGAATCGCTGGTTTTGCTGCCGCACTTCTCGCAACGCGCGACGGTTGTCGATGTCGGATCAGGTGGTGGCTTGCCGATCATTCCCTGCTTGCTGGTTCGCAATGACCTGCGCGCGACGCTGGTTGAATCGTCAAAACGAAAGACGGTCTTTCTTCGTGAAGCGTTGCGGTTGGCCGCATCGCCAGAACGCGCCCAGGTTGTTAACGCCCGTTTTGAAGAGATCGAATTTCCAGCGAGCGATTTTCTGACTTGTCGCGCGCTCGACCGGTTCTCGGAATTGCTGCCTCTACTGATTGAGCGGATCGGCCCACGAACCACACTGCTGCTATTCGCTGGCGACGCTCTAGGCAAACAAATTCAATCTCTGATCCCGGCAGCCAGGCTCGAACGCGTGCCGCATTCGGAGAAACGTTTCCTCGTAATCGCGTGTCAGAATCCCAACTTGTCGCGATTCTGACACAATTTTTGGAAGCACACCTGTATTAGGTTTTTTTACTCTCTGAAAACCAAATAGATAGTTTCTCCAGCCGGTAAGCGCTGGCCACAGCGACCTTCGATGTCGCCGCTACGGGGGTTCTTACGATGCGCGTTTTAGCAAAGCTCAGTCTGGCGATCGCTGCCATCGCCGTTTCATTTGCCCTGGCTCCGTCGGCAAAAGCCGATTCCATTACCATCAACAGCGGTGGCTTTTCCCTGTCGAATCTGGCCAATACCACGGGCGGCCTGCCGGGTATGGACGCCCTCGATGGGTCGGCCCATACGGTCACGCGCAACGTCAACGGGACGGGGAGCTTCGTGGCCTTGTTGAATCCGCTGACTTTTACCACGGGATTTACCGGCGCTGGTTCTGGCGGCGCGCACGACTTCATGTTTTCGCAATTGCTGACGATCAACGGGCAGACACAGGTGCTCAATCTCGTCGGCAGCATCGATATCTCTCACACCGTGGACACGGTGCACATCCTCTCAGCCGCTCCGCTCACCTTTACGTTCAATTCATTTTCCGTAATCGTGAACGTGCTCCCCATGGACCTTGATGGGTTCGGTGGCACGAGCTATGGGAGGCTGAAGGCTGACATCACAGTTACCTCTAATACAGCGGTACCCGAGCCGGCCACACTCACTCTGCTGGGATTGGGGTTGGCAGGAACAGCGGCGAAGATTCGGCAGCGGCGCAGACGGAAAGCGTCCTGACCTTTCGTCACTTCACTATCACAGAAATCGTTTGCTGCCCGGTGATCACGAAATCAGCGGGCGGCAATTCTTTTTCATACAACGGAGAAAGTGTCAGCGCCGTGTAACCGCCGGACGTGCGTTCGTTGTTCAGCGTGGCCACGACCGAGGGCGGCAGGTTTGGCAATTCATTCGATCCAATCACGACGCCGGGCGCCGGCCGCGACAGCTTCAAATACAAGCGATCGTTCTTTCTGGTCTTGTTAATCGCCTCGACCAACTGCTTCAATTCGCGCGGCACGAACGATTTCGCTGTCGATGCTTCCTGCACGGTCGAGCCGTCGCCAATCATGATGGTCAACGGTCCTGACGGCGCATCGAGCGGAATCTGCACCGGAATTTTTTCGATAAACTGCTTGCCTGAATCGGTCCGCACGTAAGCCTGTAGTTCCAGTTTGTCGCCTCGTTCAACCTCAGTTCGATCCAAAGAAATTCTTTCCAGCGTCGCCGCGTTCTTTTCCTCGGTGGAGGTGACTTCGAGCGTGATTCCCTTGATGTTGACATCGTCAAAGCCACTGCTCAGCAGCGTCTGAGTCGGCGCCGCAATCGAACCGGCGGCCATCAAGGCCGCGTTCACCGCAGAGAACCGTCGCTGCACTGCAATCGGCGCCTGGCCGGCAATGTTTATCGAGCCGTCAATGCTGATTGTCGCTTCGCCGACGGAACGTTCACGGGCCGCGATGCTGTTGAATACGGTCAGATTCAGGAGCAACGGCGTCAGGTACTCATCACTAATAATTTCGTAGTTGAACTGCTCGTTCTGTCCGCGGCTGGTGTGCAGAGTGAGCTTGACAGGAATCATCCGCGAATCCTGACCCAGTTTTCCGAAAATGCCGGTGGCGCGATCCTGTGAAATCGAACCGACCATCCGTCCCGGAACCGTCAGCTTAAACGAATTGTAGGTGTTGGGAATTACGATGACGACGGAACTCTCGGCCATCGGCATGTCGGCGCTGCCGATGCTGAGAAACGGATGACCGAACGCATAAATCTTTTCGCCGTCGCGAAAAGTAACGGTGCCCGCGGCGGCGACTGAGTAATCACCGCGCGCCAGCGCCACGCTCACTGATGCGCCCGGCATCAGGGTCTTGTCATCGAAACTTTCGAGTGGCGTTATCTTACCGGCTCCGCCCACGCCCGAGACCGCCAGCAATCCGCTGGCTGTTAATTGCGACGAGAACATCGAGAGCGTGTCCTGCGAGATGCCGCTGAAGACTACCGGCGTCGCGATAGGCTGAATCTGCTGGCCCATCAACGGCGCGAGTGCCGAGTTGGTGGCCACCGGAGCCACCAGCGTCGTCGCACTCACCGGCTGTTTGGGCAGAGACAATTTCCAATCAGCGCTCGCGAGCGATGAAAACGATACGACGCGAGCTTCGGTCGTGCGCGGCTTGTCTTTACCACGCTCGAAGATGTCAATCATCTGCTTGATTGGCGTGATGCCGCAGATCGGCTCTTTGGCAAACGGAAAGCTGTAAGCGATCGCGCCGACGAGTTTATTGTCGATGAATACCGGTGATCCGGACATGCCGGCAAATACGCCGGTCCGGGCCACGTTAGCACCTGACAATCGTGCGATGATTGTCGATTGCCGCGGACCCGTGAAGCCGTCCAGGACCCCGAGGATCTCTAATTGAAATTCTTCCGGCTCGCTGCCTGAGAACACACTGCGCGCCACGCCCTTCATCCCTGGCCGCAAGTCTTCGACTGCGTAAAACTGTGTGGAGGACGTGCTCTTATCGAGCTTGACTTTGGTTTGAGCCTGCGCCGAGACGCTGGCAAGAAATAAAATGATGGCGAGAAGGCTTGGGATATTTCTGTGGACTTTCATGATTAATTTCAATCGAGGGTGACGGGGCGATTCGTTCGCCACTATAGCCGAAATCAGCCGGGAAATAATAGCATGATGCGGATGTTGGATGTGCAAGGTTTCATTCTGGTTGGCGGCAAGTCCAGTCGGATGGGCGAAGATAAAGCGCGCCTCAGGTTCGGCGACCAGACGAGTGTCGAACGGATCGCGGCGTCGCTGCGGCGCGTAACTCGAGGAGTTATCACCGTCGGCTGGCCGGATCAGAAACTTGCAGATGTGCCTAACATCCCGGATTTGCGGGCCGGCTGGGGACCGCTGGCGGGAATCGAAGCCGCGCTACGCCATGCGAAATCCGAGCAGTGCCTGATCGTGGGATGCGACTTTCCGTTCGTAACCGAAAGCCTGTTCGAGCGCTTGCTTTGCTTCGTGGACGATTCAGACGCGGTGGTTCCAATGCAAGACGACGACCGCCCCCAACCGCTGTGCGCCGTCTACCGCGTCGAGACTTGTTTGCATGCGGCGGAAGCAGCGATCGCCTCGGACCAGCACTCGCCCCGCGCATTGCTCGAGCGAGTTCGCACGCGGTACATACCATTCCGCGATTTTTCCCATCTGAAAGGCTCAAGCGACTTTTTCTTCAATGTGAACACGCCCGAGAACTACGAGACTGCACGGCGGATGTTTAATGACGAAGTTGTGCGGTAACTCAATAAGCGAGAAGCTAACTAAGTCTCTCATGTCCTTGTCTCTCAAACTCAGTTTTCCGGTTTGCAAATTCTCTTTCTTAATCCATAATCCGCGCCATGCCGTCGCATAAGCCAGTCGCCCGCAGAGTGTTAAGAACATTCCTGCCGATCGTCCTGGTAATTTTAGTGGTGATGATTTTAGTCGGCGGCTGGCTCGTTTACGGCATTACCCGGCCTCCGCGTGCTCCGTACCGTATGACGCCGCAGAGTTTCTCGAAACTAACCGGCCCGGTCGCCAAGGTCGCTGATGCCAAATGGAAAAATCATGATGGCTCCGATGCGCGCGGCTGGTTGATAACGGGCACGGACGGCGCGCCCGCCGTTATTCTTTTGCATGGCTACGGCGCTGATCGATCGTGGCTTTTGAACCTCGCCTACAAGCTCAACGAGACCACAAATTTTACGGTGCTGTGGCCTGACCTGCGCGGGCACGGAGAGAATCCGCCGGTCAACTGGACGTCGTTTGGAAAAGTCGAAGGCGACGATGTGACCGCCGCGATCGATTACCTGCACACGCTGCGCTCGACCACGGGCAAACCTCAAATTGGTTCTGCAGTCGGTATATACGGAATCGGTCTCGGCGCTTATGCGACGCTCGATGCGGCCACCCGCAATCCGCAGGTGCGAGCCGTGGCGATTGATTCAGCGCCGGCATCACCGGACGATCTGGTGCGGGCCGCGACGCGGGAAATCAGCAGCGGCATCTTCGAATCGCCGTTGCAATTCCTGGCGCGCACGGGAATGAAAGTTTATAGCTTCGGCAAATTTCCCACGAAAAGTTCATGCGAGCTGGCAGGTTCATTAACCAACGTGCGCGTTCTGCTTTTGGCAGGACGCGCCGGAGATCCCTGGCGACAGTCAACGGTCGACCTTGGTCGATGCCTGAAGTCGCCGCCCGAAATCAAAAGCGACCTGCCGCTGACGGGCGCCAATTTGCCGTCGTCGACCGGAGAAGAAGAAGAATCTTACGATCGGCCGGTGATTGAGTTCTTCGATAAATCACTTCGCTAACCCACCCTTCAATTCGTTCGCACAACAACCAGGGCATAGCGTCCGTTATCTCCGACAAACTCAGCATTTGCCGGTTGATATTTGAGAAGTTGAGACGCGTACTCGATCGGAATGAGACACAGAATTGAGCCGCCGTTCCGTCGAGCAGCCTCGAGGACCTGGCCCACACCTTCGAATTTGATCGGCTCGCCATCCGCACCGTACTCGATTCGGCCGGCAGCATAAAACTCTGAGCTGCGCTCGACCTCATGTAACTGGACCAACCGCAAGTTCGAGTATCCGCGCGCGGCCGCCATGGTCAATAAATCTCGGACCGACTGGGTCCGGGCGACGGTTGGGCCGCCCACGCGTACGGCGATTGCCGTGGTAACGAAAATCGCCACCGCGATCGCCGTGAATGACTGACGCACATGCGGTCGCAACACCGCGAGCCCTCCAGCGATAATCAACGGCAGCCCTACCAAAAATGTCGTCAGCGGTTTCAAGTCTGAGTGTCGATCCATAAACCAAATCGCCGCAACGACGAACATAAGCAGCAGCACGCCGGTGAGTCTCAAGACTTTCTGGCCGCGTTGGGCCTTGATCAGACAGGCAATTCGTTCACCCACGAGCAGCGCCACAGCCGGCAGGGCCGGAAGAATGTAGGCGGCGAGTTTGGATCCGGAAAAAGAAAAGAAAGCCAGCGGCACCAGTATCCATGCGAGCGCGAATACTCGCGCGCGGTCGAGCGAAGTTTCGCCCCGCCAGTTCCATCGTCGCGAGGCAAACAGACCCGCGCCGAGTAGCAGCGTCCACGGAAACGCGAACCCGAGCAGCACCGGCACATAAAAATAAAACGGAGCCGGGTGGTGAAACTTGTTGCTGACGAACCGCGCAAAGTGGTGCTGAATGATGAATTGATCGACGAATGTCCAACCGTGGCGCGCTAACATCGGACCGTACCAGATGCTCGCCAACGCAACGGACGCCGGCACTCCCCAAATCAAACTAAGCAGGAACGATCGGCGCGGCCATTCTCGCCGCAAAATAAAATAGAGACCGATGACCCCAAAGATGATGACGAACCCAATCAACCCCTTCGCCAACAATGAAAGACCGGCGAATGCATAGAAGGCGAGGAACAACCACTTCCCAGATCGTCGTGCTCTTGTCTCGGACACAAAGAAGCAAACCAGCGCGGCGGTGATCGTCATCGTCAGCACGATGTCGAACGAGGCGGCCCGGGAGCATCCGATGACGCCGAAACTGGATAACCAGGCGAGCGAGCTCCATCGCCCGATGGTTGAAGGGCCATCGACGCTCTCATCGTCAGAGACCGCTCGGCCCAGCCAAAAAATAAATGCCGCAGTCGCCAACCCACAGATTGCTGGTCCAACTCGCGCCGCGTATTCGCTTACACCCAAAACGCGATACGCCAACATCATCATCCAGTACAACAGCGGGGGCTTCTCGAACCACGGCAAACCGCCCAGCGTCGGCGTGATGAAATCTCGCCGCATCAGCATCTCGCGGGCGACCTCGGCGTAGCGCGGCTCGTCCGGGCCGACCAGGGAAAACGATCCGAGTCCCCAAAAATAAAACGCCGCAATAGTGATAAAGAGGAGATGCCAGGCTCGCTTGGCAAGCATTGAACGTTGCAAGTATAGTCGCGACAAGGCAGTGGTCAGAGGTCAGTGATCAGAGGTCGGTAAGGTTTCGAACTATGCGCACGTGAACTCTGATTCGCGAAAGTATCATCGAAGGACAACCAGAATTACAAATCTGAATGAACAATTAGGATGCCGCCGTCTAATACGACGTCTGATTTCTGATCTCTAACCTCTGACCTCTAACCTCTTTCTATGCTTCGAACCGCAGTCATCGGCGTCGGCCATCTCGGCAAGCAGCACGCGCGCATTCACGCCGCGCTCGCGCACGAAGGCCGCTCTCAATTTGTTCGTGTCTGCGATATCGATCAAAAACGCGGCGGCGAAATCGCCAACGAGCACCAAGTCGCCTTGAGTTCGGATTGGCGTGATTTGATCGGCAACGTGGACGCTGTCAGCCTCGCAGTTCCCACCGAATCGCACGCTGAAATTGCTTGCGGGCTTTTGGCGGCAGGCATTCATTGCCTCGTTGAGAAGCCGATCGCGCCAACCATCGCGGCAGCTGACTCGATGATCGCAGCTGCCAGACAGGGCAACGCAATTCTTCAGGTCGGGCATACTGAACGATTTAATGCGGCGATGATCGCATTGCGGCCACACGTCCGTGCGCCTGTCTATTTCGAGATTCATCGGGTGGGCCAATTCACAGCTCGTTCACTCGATATCGACGTTGTCCTGGACTTGATGATTCACGATCTCGACATCGTGCAATGGCTGGTCGGAGAAAACGTCGAAGTAAGCAACGTCCACGCCGTCGGAATCCCGATTCTCACTAACCGCGTCGATGCCGCGAACGCGCGCATTGAATTCGCTACCGGCGCCGTCGCCAACATCACTGCGTCCCGCGTCGGGACCGAAAAGATTCGCAAGATGCGTTTCTTTCAGCCACGCGATTACGTGGTCATCGACTACGCCACCAACTACGCTTCAATCAGCAATCTGGCTCCATCAGCCACGAGCCCCTGGCCGGGCGTGCGCACACAAGTGCTCGAAGTGAATGAAGTCGAACCTTTACGCGCGCAAATCGAATCGTTCCTGGATGCCGCCGGCAATCGCACCCAGCCGGTCGTGTCGGGAGAAGATGGCCGTCGCGCGCTGTCTCTGGCGCTGCGCACCTTGGAACAGATTCACGAGCACACGGTGCGAATTGGGGCGACGATTTCGCCGAGATAAAAACTGCAAAGGCAGCGAAGTCCATCCAAGCCACTATCGAGACTCATTTTCTTTTTGGTCGACGGCAACCACTTGTTATTATCTGAATCGCGTACTCTCGGTGGAGAACCTCAGATGACGGACGAACAGATGGAACGCAAGATGGAATTCATCGTTGAGACGCTGGCACGCATTGCGGCTAACGACGAAAAGCATGAAATTCGTCTAGCCCAACTTGAAAGAGTTGCGAAACTATTCGTTCGAGCCGGGCGTCGAGAGCGTCGCGTGAGAATCGAATCTGAGCAGAAATTGGCGAACAACATGTCAGAGTTGGCTATTGCCATGACTCGCTTTGCCGAGGCTCAACGCCGCACCGAGGAATCCATTGCCCACACAGACAGACGCCTCGACGCGCTTATCGACGTCGTCCGGCAACAACAGAACGGACGCCGAAGTCAGTGATGCACCTTCCGGCGCGATGAATGAATGCGCTAACATGCTCGCATTCCGATAGAACGTCACAACTCAATTTCTTCTTTGTTGCGCGAACGCATTCAGGCGGGCGACTTCCCTTCCGCGGTTTATCTCGTCGCCGAAAAAGGCCAACCTGTATTCGCCGATGCTTTGGGCGACGCGGTGCGCGAGCCGCAACAAATCCCCGCCGCGCCAGAAACGATTTACGATCTTGCGTCGCTAACCAAACCACTAGTCACAGGTCTGGTGTGTGCGCGTTACGTACAGTCCGGCAAGTTAAAGTTGGAGGCTGCGGTTGCCGAATACCTGCCCGAGTTCGACCGGCGTGACAAGTCGAGCATTACAGTCCGCCATCTGTTGACGCACACGTCGGGACTGCCGGCGTGGCGGCCGTTGTATCTGCTGGCAGAAAATCGGGACAAAATTCTCGCAGCGATCGCTGCCGAGTCATTGCAAGCGGGACCTGATGAGCGCGTCATTTACAGCGACCTCGGATTCATCCTGCTAGGTTTTATTCTTCAGCGATTGAGCGGATCTGATCTCAGCGTTCTGGCTGCGAAAGAAATATTCACACCGCTGGGATTGGCGCACACCTTTTTCAACCCGGAGGCAGCGGCCCGCACGGGCATCGCTGCGTGCGAAAACGGTAACGCTTATGAGCGCGACATGTGCGAGCGCGATTTTTCTTCAAAGCGTTATGGTAAATGGCGCGAGGGCACCGTTTGGGGCGAGGTGCACGACGGCAATGCTTTCTTTCTCGGCGGCGTCGCCGGCCACGCCGGTTTGTTTTCTACCGCGAACGACACGCTCACCATCGCGAACCAGTTCATTGCCGGCCAATCACGATTGCTAAAGCCTGACACGTGCGAGTTGTTTCGCCAGAACATGACCCGCGATTTGAATGAGGCACGGTCGTTCGCCTGGCAACTCGCGGTCACCAAAGATTCGACGGCGGGGCAAAGTTTGCCTCCGGACGCGTTCGGCCACACGGGATTCACCGGCACGAGTTGTTGGATTGACGCGCAAGCTGAACGCGTTTTCATCTTACTCACCAATCGCACTCACGCGCGCGCATTGCCCTTCGCGAACATCAACAGCGTCCGTCGCGAATTTCATAAGCTGGCTGTTGCGGCGTTGGACACCGTCCGCGATGAATAGCATCGATCGATTTCAATTTTTGGATCGCCAAAGTCGGTTTGTGTAGTAAGATGGATTTGCCTGCCCGCTCCCCCGGCTCGAAGTCGTCCTTCATCATGAACAACGTTCCCAGATTCATCTCGGCGCTGTTGCTTTTTGTAACCCTGCTGTCAGCACCGGTTCAATTTGTCTGTGCCCAGGAGACGCGCGAGCGCTCAACCTCAACACAAAAAAGCACCTGGCCCACTGAATCTAAATCAGTCGTAAAGAAAGCGGCTGAGAGCACCGTGACGCTGTCCGAAGAGCCGTTGATGCGCATTGCGCTGTCGACCGGCACCGGCGCGGCGACGATTTCCACCACGGCGCGACTGATTGCCGCTTCAGATCTCCCGGACGCCAACCAACCGTTGGAAACGACGCGCGTGCGCGTTGAGTCGCGGACCCTTTCGACCTCGCGACCGCCCAACAACCATTTTTATGAGATGACCCTGGCGCTTCCCTTGCCGCGTGAAGAGGCGCAACGGTTGAGCGACTCGGTGAAACAGAGCGCGGATGAACAGCCTCAGCTAATCGCGGACGCCGGCGACAAGTGGAGAGTCGTTATTCAAAAAGAGACGACGGCTGAAGTCGAAGAAGCCCGCGCGAAGCTTGATGACGCCGGCTTCGAAGTAATTTCAGTCAAGGACATTCAGAGACCGGCTGCCGGTAACGCAGCTGCGCCAAACTCGGCGCCTGGCTCGACGGCGGCGGCGACCAGCAAACTCAAATACACCGCACGCGCCGCCTCGCCCAGTCGCGAACTGGTGGCGTTCGCGCGGGGCGCCGCACCATCACTTCGATCAAGCGCGCCCCTGGTGTTCGCTTCGAGTGATGAAAAAAACGCGCCGGTGCGCTTCAACGACAAACCCTACCGCGGAAAGATTGAAGTCTTTGCCAACACCCACGGCAGCGTCACGGTGGTTAACGTGATCGGACTGGAAGATTACGTCCGCGGCGTCGTCCCGAATGAGCTTTCTTATCCGGCCCTGGAAGCCTTGAAGGCCCAGGCCATCGCGGCCCGGACGTACGCCGTGAAGAATCGTGGCCAGTTTGCGTCCGAAGGTTTTGACTTGTTGCCGACGACGCGGTCGCAGGTTTATCGCGGGCTCACCAGTGAAACTTCGTTGACCACACAAGCGGTGGACCAAACGCGCGGCGTCGTGGCGACTTATAACGGCGAACCGATTAACGCCCTCTACACGTCGACCTGCGGCGGTCGCACCGAAGACGCCGAGAACATTTTCAATCAGGCGATTCCGTATCTGCGCGGCCGGGAATGCGCAGTTGAAGGCAAAGCAGCGTTTGCGCCGTTCACGATCAAAAGCTCGCGTGATCTTTTCGAAATCAAAGACGAACGCGATCTGGTTTATGCGCGTGATGTCGCGTTGCTCGCGGTGAATGGGTTTAGTTTGCCAACCGATAAGGTCTCGACCTCGTGGTTATCGTCCCGGATATCTGAATCTGAAGCACGCGATTGGCTGGCCGCGGCCGCGCGGGCGGCGCACAACCCGGCGTTCGCTGCTCCGGCCGATGCGACGAAGGTTGGGCCGTTCAGCACCGCGTTAATGGCCACCGTCTATGCCGATCGTCGCGCCGATACGCTCCTGAACAGTGCCGACGCCGATTACCTTTTGAGCTTCCGCGACGGTGAAGACGTGCCCCCGGCGAATCGTGCGGACGTGGCGATGTTGCTACGCGAAGGCGAGCTTTCACTATTCGCCGATGCGACCCTGCGCCCGAAAGAAGCGATGCCGCGATCGCATGCGCTGCACGCCATCGCCCGCTTGCTCGAATCAAAAAACCTGCTGGCTTTGCAGAAAGGGACATCGCGGCCGGCGGCAAATGGCACGATGATTCTTCGCTCCAACAAAGGCAGGGACATGCCGATCGCCGTCAACACCGAAGCATTTCTGTTTCGTGAATTCGGCGAGAACCTTCACCAGATGAAGTCGCTGGCGCTGGTCGGCGGCGAGCCGCTCATGTTTCACGTAAGCGCGCAAGGCCAGGTCGACTATCTCGAAGTCAAACCGGCAAATAATGGCGCCGCGGCAGATCGATTCTCTTCGCTCACGAATTGGACCGCGCAGATGAATCTCGGAGCCGTGCAAGCGCGGCTCGGCAGATCGGTGCGCGGCATCGGCGCGATCACCGACTTGCGCATAGCCCGCCAGGGTTCGTCCCGCCGCGTGATCGATCTGGAAGTCATCGGCACGCAAGGCACTGCGCATATTCGCGGCGGGCGCATTCGCTCGGCGCTCGGCTTGAAAGAACAACTCTTCGTCATCGATCGCATCTACAACGAAGCCGACCGGGTGGCCTCGTTCATCTTCACCGGCCGCGGCTGGGGCCACGGCGTCGGCATGTGCCAGTTCGGCGCGTACGGTTTGGCTAAGCAAGGACTGAATGTCGAACAGATTCTGAAGACCTACTACACCGGGATTGAGCTGACGAAGCTTTATTGATCGTGAACAACTCTCTTCGTCCCACTGCGCTGTTAACCTGCCTTTGGATCCTGCTCATATCTCTTTCATTGATCGCGCAAGTAAAAGTACAGGCCCGAAAGTTCGATGAATTCGGTGATATCCAATCTTCGGACTTGATGGCTCGACTGGATAATTTTGCGATCCAACTCCAGAACGAACCTGCGGCCAAAGGGTTCATTTTGGTTTACCGCACGCGCCGCGACTTACCCGGTCTAAACAATTCTTTGGCCTTGAGGAGCAAAGACTATCTGGTGAATTCTCGAGGTGTGCCTCGCGAGAGAATTGTCACCATCGATGGCGGTGAAACCGACTGCATGATTCAAGAGTTGTGGATCGTCCCCGTCGGCACAACGCCGGCTGCGCGGCCAGATGCTTATCAACGCCATTTTCCTGATCTTGATTCGCCGCGAAAGTTTGATGAATACGGGTTTGAGCCAAGCGACGCACGTCCGCCGGCGGTAGCCGTTGAGCAAACCGCCGCGGCGGAATATCTCGAAACGTTTGCCGACCAGTTGCGAAGAGAACCGCGCGCTATCGCGTGCATAATCGTCTATGCCCAATACAACCCGCGTCCTGGTCTGGTGGACAAAGGATTTTACGAACCCTTGCGCGACGTAAGATTGGATCCGCCGTTCGTTGCCGCAAGACGTCTTGCCCTCGAGCAAAAGCGGCTGACCGCGGTGTATGGCATTTCAAGAAACCGAATTAGCCTGGTAAATGGTGGTTATCGAAAGCTTCGCGCGGTGGAACTTTGGATCGTGCCGCGCGGAGAACATCTTCCGATTCCAACACCAAATTCTTTTCCGCCCAAGCGGCCGCGCAGAGGCGCCGCATAATGCGCTTCTCGCGAAATCAAATCATCGGCGCCATTCTGATGCTCACGATCATCTGGCTCGTGATCGCAATTCGATTTATCATCGCCCGGATTTGACCCGTTTAGAAGGCGGACCTGTCCGCCGCCGACGCTGCCGCACAAGTGCGGCGTCTAAACAAATTTGGAGACGGGAATAGATCGAGCAGCAGATTGATCACCCTCGTGCGCGAAGGCTCCGAACGAACGCAAATCAATAATTTGCGACACATAATCGCCATCGCCGGGCCAACGGCTTCAGGCAAGAGCGCGCTGGGAATTGAAGTCGCGCTGGCGCTCGGCGGCGAGATCATCAACTGCGATTCAGTCCAGGTCTATCAGCAAATCGAAATTGCCACGGCCAAGGTTCCTCTCACTGAGCGTCGGGGAGTGCCTCATCATCTGATCGATTTTGTTTCGCCGTATCGAACCTTCACGGCGGCAGATTGGGCCCGCGCGGCCACGCAGACCATCGACGAAATCGAGTCGCGCGGCCGCGTCGCGGTGCTGGTCGGCGGCACCGGGTTTTATCTCCGCGCGCTACGTCAACCACTCTTCCCCAGTCCGGTCACTGATGAAGACGTTCGCCGGCGACTGACTCGCATCAGGACCAATCGTGGTCCTGAACGTCTCCATCGCATCCTGCGGAAATTCGATCCAGCCGAAGCTGAGAAACTCCACGCGGCCGATTGGCCTCGCGTACAGCGCGCCATCGAGTTCTATTTGCAAACTGGTCAGATGATCTCAGACGAGCGGCCCTTGCGCCCTCCGCCATCTGAGATGGTTGGGCGAATGAGAATTTTCGTCTTGCATCCTGCGCGCGACGAACTGTATGCCCGCATTAACGCGCGCACCGAAAAGCATTTTGCTGATGGCCTGGTCGATGAAGTGCAACGGTTACTCAGCGAAGGAGTGCCGCCGGATTCCAGCGCCCTCGGAGCGCATGGCTATCGCCGCGTCGTCGAGTATCTCAAAGGCCAACGCTCGCTTGAGAGTGCGATAGAACAAACGAAGCTCGACGTGCGTCATTACGCGAAGCGGCAAGTGACGTGGTTCCGGCGCGAGCCCGGCGTCGAATGGATTGAAGGCTTCGGCGACGACCCGGCGGTTCAGCAACAAGTTCTGGCTCTGCTCGCCGATTCGTGTGCCTGAGAAAATTGCTTGTAACTCGCGGATCACTGGTATACTGTCACGGTCCTTTCTACAACCAGTCAGACTTGAGGAAGATCGTTTCGTGGACCCAAAGCAAGCACCACAAAACATCCAGGATGGCTTTCTGAATCTTGCGCGGCGCGAGAAAACCACGGTGACGATCTATCTGGTCAACGGCGCGAAACTGCTCGGCCGCATTAAGAGCTTTGACAAGTTTTCCTTGTTGCTCGAAACGGGTTCGCAGGATCAATTGATCTTCAAGCACGCGATTTCGACAATCTCGCAGGCCAGACGGTCGACCGGCGAGTTGCGTCATTCAACTCTTCCCGCAGACAGTCCCTCGGATCAGCCCGAACCGCCGCCGGCCTAACTCAATCCTGTCCAAGATGGCCGGTGTCTTTATTACCTTTGAAGGAATCGATGGTTGCGGAAAGTCTACGCAGCTTCGTCTGCTGGCGAGCGGATTGCGAGCGCGCCGCCTCGAGGTGGTCACGACGCGTGAGCCAGGCGGCACGACTCTCGGTCAGAAGTTGCGCGCCGCATTGCTCGATGTAAAAGAGCAGGTCGATCCGCTGGCTGAGTTGTTTGTCTTTGCGGCGGATCGCGCGCAGCACGTCAGGAGTCTGGTCCGTCCAGCGCTTGAGGCTGAGAAGATCGTCATCTCTGATCGGTACGCCGATGCGACTGTCGCTTATCAGGGCGCCGGGCGCGGGTTCACGCCGGAACTCATTCAGCAGATCGTGCAACTCGCGACTGACGGATTAATGCCGGATCTCACCTTGTTATTTGATTTGTCGATCGCCGAATCGACGCTGCGCACCAGAAAGCGCGTGGCGGCCAAACGCAGCGACCGGCTCGACAGCGAGAACGTCGAATTTCACGAACGCGTACGTGAGGCTTATCTGGAAATCGCCAAGGCAAACCCGGATCGTGTGCGGACCATCGACGCCAGAGGTTCGGCCCAGCAGACCCACGAGTTCGTGCTGGACATTGTCGTCCCTTTCCTCGAGGAACGAGGACGCGTGGGCCGGACGCAGGAAGCGAACACCGAAGTGCCTCGAACCTAGTATGTTTGCAAATCTCATTGGCAACGACGAAGTGAAGGAAAGTCTGCGGCGGCTGCTCGCGAGCGGGCGGATGCCCGGCTCACTTCTCTTCACCGGAGAGGAAGGCGTGGGCAAAAAGTTATTCGCGCTCGAAATCGCCAAGGCTTTGAATTGTCGCAATCGCGCGGGCGTCGAAGCGTGCGATGAATGCAGTTCGTGTAAACGAATCTCAAACTCAACTTTTCCGGCTTTTGCCGAGGCCATCGATAATCGCGAACGCATGATCTGGAGCGAACACGGCGACGTCGCGATGATCCGGCCGTATCTCCAAATCATTCGCGTAAAACCTATTCGCGAATTGGAACGCGAAGCGAACTTTCGTCCGTTCGAAGGCGCCGCGCGCGTCTTCATCATCGAGGATGCTGATTACCTGAACGAATCCGGCTCCAATGCGCTCCTCAAAGTGCTGGAAGAACCGCCGCCTACCAGTCATCTGATTCTGACGACCACGAATCCCACGGCCTTGCTGGCCACAATTCGTTCACGGTGCCAAGTCACCCGGTTCGCGCCCGTACCCGCTGAGCAGATTGAAAAGTTTCTGATCGAGAAAAAAGAATTGGGTACCGCAGACGCTCAACTACTGGCGCGTGCGTCAAGAGGAAGCATCGGTCGCGCGTGTGCGACGGACCTCGCAGACTATCGCGAAAAACGCGACGCTATGTTCGAAGTGTTGAAGGCCTTGACCGTAACCGGAAATCGCGTTCAGCTTTTGCGTTCGGCGGAAGAGTTGGCGGCCGCGCGCGATCGCGCTGATTATGAAGAAAGTCTTTCGATTCTCGAGGCGCTGATACGTGACGCCTGGGCGCTGGCGCTGGGACGGCCGGCAGAGAGCATCGCCAACATAGACATCCTGAAACAACTCGAAAAGATCGCCGCCGAGCTGCGCAGCGAGAAGGCTGCGTCATGGCTATCACAAATCGAAGATTTGTGCGGCACGTTGGAAGTCAACATCAATAAGAAAATCGCCAGCGACGGATTGGTTTTGAAGATGGCGGCCGCCTAACGTCGACCCTAAACCAACTCAAACTTTTCACCGTAATGTGGCACTTCGATTTCCCATCCGAAGCGCTCGCGAATTCTTGAGGCCATGGCGCCGGCCGCGCCGGCTTCGCCGTGCGTCACAAACACTCTCCGCGGCGGCGCCGGCATCTCTTCCAACCAACGCACGACTTCTTTCCAGTCGGCGTGGGCCGAAAAGCCGCCAATCTTTTCAATCGCGCACTTGACCGGAATCCATTGGCCCAGCACCTTCACCTGTTTCTCACCGTCGGCAACGCGCCGGCCGAGCGTCCCCGCAGCCTGGTAACCGACAAATACGACAGTCGCATTTTCATCGGGCAATAAACGCAAAGCGTGATGCAGCACGCGTCCGCCGTTCATCATCCCCGACGCGGCGATAATCACGCGCGCACCCTCCATCTGGTTAACGCGCTTGGACTCGTCGCGAGTGTTGCACGCCAACATTGAATGAGTGCGCAGCGGTGTCGGAGTACTCTTCAGGGCCGCCGCGTACTCTTCGTCCTGCTCTTCCGTGCGGCGGGCGTATGCTTGCGTGGCGGCTGAGGCCATGGGTGAATCGACGCATACCGGCAAGATCGGAATTCGTTTCTCTTCTTCGAGTTCGCGAATGAAGTAGACGATCTCCTGCGCGCGTCCAACTGCGAATGCCGGAATCAAAACGGCGCCGCCGCGGGCCGCCGCCGCATTTATGATTCGTTCGAGAGCGACTTTCGGTTCCTCGGTATCGTGCAAACGATCGCCGTAGGTTGATTCAACGACCAGATAATCGGCGGCCGGCGGCGCGACCGGATCGCGGATAATCGGCTGATCATATTTGCCGAGGTCGCCGGAAAAGAGCACCGTGCGCGGCTCTTGATCGCCATTGATGCGCACGAGTACCTGGCTGGAACCGAGGATGTGACCGGCGATGCGAAACTCAGCTTCGATGTTTTTGACGACGCGAACGGGCGCGCCATTATTCGGCACGACTTGCAGCAGCTTGAGTGTCTCGCGCGCGTCCTGCTCGGTATACAGCGGCAAGGCCGGCAGATGTTTCGTGATCTTGTGGCGGTTGCGATAGTCGGCGTCTTCTTCCTGCAGGCGCGCCGAATCAGGCAGTAAAATCTTCATCAGGTCAGCCGTGCCCGCCGAACAATAAACCGGTCCGCGAAAGCCGTGATTGACGAAGCGCGGCAGGTAGCCGGTGTGATCGATGTGCGCGTGCGTGATGATGACGGCGTCAACCGAAGCCGCGTTGAAAGGCGGCTCCTGCCAGTTGCGATCTCGCAGATCGTGACCACCCTGGAACAATCCGCAATCGATGAGCACGCGCGCGCGCCCGGTTTCGATCAGGTACTTCGATCCCGTTACGGTGCCGGCTGCGCCCCAGAATGAAAGTGTCGACATAGCGCGCATGTTAGCAGCGCCAGCGCCGCAGCGGTAGTGTCAGAACCGCGAGCGGTAGCGACCGGATCAAGTGATTCTCAGGAATGAAAATCGAGACGGCTTCGCGTTCTCGCGCACTGACTTGGCCCGGTCGCTACCGCTCGCGGTTCTGACACGATTCGCTTATGATGCGCTCGGGCACGTTAACAGGAATCAATGAATAAAATCACCCGGTTTTCTTTCGTCATAATCGTCATCGGCGGGTTGCTCTCATCCGTTACCGCAAACCACGTCAGCCATATCGACGTTTCATCCAATCATCGTCTCGCTCAATATGACGACCCCTATTCAGATTTTCGCAGCGCTCGTTATTCGAACTCGGGCCTGCTAAACGAACGCGATGAAATCAAGTTGGGCATGCAACTGCATCGTGAAGTGACCAAGAAGTACAACTTGACTGACGTCGGCTTGACCCGCGTGGACCGCCTCGGCCAGCAATGCGCGCGCGCGAGCCTGCGTCCCAGCCTGGTCTACAAATTTCATGTCATTCAGGGCCGCGAGTTCAACGGTTTCTCGCTGCCCGGCGGTCATGTGTATGTGACGACGGCCCTGGTGCGGCTGGCCAACGACAACGAACTCGGCGCCGTGCTCTGCCACGAGGTCGGGCACATCGTCGCGCGTCACAGCCTCAAGACGCTGAAGAAATCAAAAGAGTACGATGACATTGCGCAGCAGTTAGGCGACCTCACCGGGGTCGCGGGCAGTATTGCCAGAGACCTCGGAGTTACTTTGGGCCAGATGGTCGGCGCCGGGATGTTGACGATTCACTCGCGCGATGAAGAGCGCGAAGCAGATTACCTCGGCGTGCGTGAGATGCCGGCGGCGAAACTCGATCCACAGGGAATGATCACAATGTTTCAGAAGCTACAACGGATCGAAGAGCGGGAATCGGATTTACTCGGCTCACTGTTTTCAGATCACCCGGACGCCGCTGAGCGAATCGACAACACGAGATATGAAATTGCGCGGATGAGACGAACAAGGTAAGTCCAGCGGGGGCAAGCCACCCTTCTCAACTTTGAGATTGATAACGGTCGTCTGGAAATCTCAAGGTTGGGAAGGGTGGCTTGCCCCCGCTCTCCGTTGACCCAAAAAGACAATCACCGCCGGAATCAACAACAACAGATTCCGCAGCGCGGTCTTCAGTCCCAGCTGGCTGCCGATGATGTTGCCGAAGCAACCGCACTCGAGCTTCTCCCCGTTCAAGACATAAACGTAATAAAGCGCGAACAAGCTGAAGCCGATCAAGAGCAGCGCCGAAAGGACCGCGCCGATGCGGACGGTGCGAGGAATGATTAAGAGCGCTGCAATGACAATCTCGAGGCCGATGACGGCGATGGTTGCCGGCCATTGCCAACGCTCGTAATTGATGTGGGCCGAACTAAGAAGTTCAGCTACCTTGCCGACGAAATCTTTCAGAATCCAAAGCTTGGCGCCGGCGGTAAAGAGAAAAAGCGCCGCGAGTCCGAAACGACAAAAATAACCGACCAGGCGAAAGATGCTGCGAGCAGTCATTCTAGTCAGTGACTCTCATTCGAAGAGCATAGGGTGAAGGGTGATTGGGTCTTGCAGTTTTCGTCCCCTAACTCCTACTTCCCGCGGATTCGCAAGAGAACTCGTTGTTAACCGTGCCTTGACTACCAACTACATCCAAATCCCTACACCCTGCTGCGAGCAGCGGCTGTTTTGGCTGGTTTGGATGCGGGCGCGCTGACCAGGCCGTAATGGCCCGGGCGGCGATCTTTGTCGCGATCGATTTCGTATTCTCCCGGAACGTTGACGATGTGATTGTCATTCGCCTGCCGAAAATCGATCGCGGTAATTAGTAATTCCTCGTCCTCCGGGCCGGCCTGCGCGAGCGTGTCGCCATTGCAATCGACAATCATGCTGCGGCCAATGAATTTCCATCCGCGTTCCGTGCCCACGCGATCCGTCGCGGCAAAGTAGACATGATTCTCAAGCGCCCGCGTGTTGGCGACGAACTCCGGCGAACGCCAGGACGCCTCGGGCCAATTCGTGATCAGCGCAATTAATTCCGCACCCATCAGCTTCAGGACGCGCGCAGCCTCTGGAAAGCTAATGTCATAACAAATGTTCATGCCGACTTTTCCAAACGGCAGGTCAAACACTTCGAACTGGCGATCGCCTGGCGTGAGGAAACGATCGATGCCGATGAAAGGCAGATGGACCTTTCGATAGCCACCGACAACGCCGTCCGGTCCGACCAGCATGGCCGCGTTGTAAAACTTGTCCGCGGCCGCTTCGATGAAGCCAACGACTGCATAAGCACCCGTGTCGCGACAGACCTCAGCGACGGCTTGCGATGAAGGGCCGTCGATTGTTTCCGCGAACGGGATGGCCTCAGCGAGCGAATTGTAGGCGTAGCCCGTCAACGCGCATTCTGGAAACATAACCAGCTTCGCTTCACGCTCGGCGGCCGCGCGAATGGTCCAGATAATCTTCTCCAGATTTGTTTTGGGATCGCCCAGGACGCAATCAATCTGAGCGCAGGCTATGTTTGTGCTGCTCATCCAGCCCTCCGTGAACGCAACGCCAATTAATTTGCGCAAGTTAGCAACTTGCGTTAGTTTCAGCCGGCCAACGCCACGACCTTCTCGGCTGCGTCTTTCATGCCGTTTGCGACGGTGAAGTTCAAACCTGAATCACGAATCACGCGTTGTCCTTCTTCCACGTTTGTTCCTTCCAGACGAACCACCACCGGAACGCTCACGCCCAGATTGTTTGCCGCGCCGACAACGCCGCGCGCAACCATGTCGCAACGCACGATGCCGCCAAAAATATTGATGAGCACTGCGCGCACATTCGGGTCAGCCAGCAGGATTCGAAATGCGGCCTCTACTCGCTCCTGGGACGCGCCGCCGCCGACGTCGAGAAAGTTCGCGGGCTCACCGCCGGCCAACTTGATGATGTCCATCGTCGCCATCGCCAAACCCGCCCCGTTCACCATGCAGGCGATGTTACCGTCGAGCTTGATGTAATTCAGATCGAACTTCGAGGCCTCGATCTCCAGCGGTTCTTCCTCATTCAGATCGCGCAGGTCTTTGAATTCGGGATGGCGAAACATCGCGTTGTCGTCGAAATTGATCTTCGCATCCAGCGCAATCAGACGATTGTCCTTCGTCAGCAGGAAGGGATTGATCTCCACCAGCGATGCATCCATCGATTCATACGCCGCATAGAGCGACTGCATAAACTTCGCAGCTTGCGAAACCAAAGCGCCGGGCAAGCCGAGCGAGAACGCCAGCTTGCGCGCTTGAAACGGACGAAAGCCGACGGCCGGATCGATCGTCTCTTTAAAAATTTGCTCGGGAGTTTTGGCGGCGACCTCTTCGATGTCCATACCGCCCGCCGCTGATGCCATAAACACGGGGCGTCCGCTGGCGCGATCCAGAACGATGCCCAGATAAAACTCTTTATCGATGGGCAGGCCTTCTTCGATCAGCAGCACGCGCACTTCCCTGCCCTCGGGCCCGGTCTGATGCGTCACCAATTTCATGCCGAGGATTTTGCTCGCCAACTCGCGTGCCTCATCGGCAGTCCTGGCCAGCTTCACCCCACCGCCTTTGCCGCGACCGCCCGCGTGAATCTGGGCCTTCACGATCACCGGCTCAGTCGCCAATTCTTTCGCCGCCTGATAGGCCTCTTCCGGCGAACGCGCCACGATGCCGCGCGGCACCGGCACATTGAATTTTTTCAGTAACTCTTTTGCTTGATACTCGTGTATCTTCATCGCGTTTTAATTGAGCGCGGGCATCTTGCCTGCGGTACGCCGCCGTCCCTCGCGGCATTTTTGGAAATGAATTCGAAAGGCTTACTGAGTTTACTCACAGCCAACGCGTGTCGCAACCAACCGCATCTGTAGGGGCAGGGCTTGTCACTGCCCGATGCCTTCAAGAAATACCATGCGGGCAGAGACGAGTCCTGCCCCTACAGAAGAGAGGCGGATAAGGATAATCGCGTGAAGTTCACTCGCCGCTCCTTTATCACTCTGGCGACACCGTTCGCGCTTTCCTTGCCGGCCATCGCGCAGACACCGATCGTCGCCGAGCGCGGGCGCTTCACCGATGAACAATTGCCGCTCGCGCGTGAGCAACTCCTCAAACAGGTGAATGCCGAGCGAGCGGCGGCTGGGCTGAGCGAATTGAAACTCGATGATTTGGCCAGCAGTGTCGCCAATGAACATGCCCGCGATATGGCGGCCAGAGAATTTCTCAGTCATTGGGGTTCAGACGGTCGCAAGCCGTTTCAACGTTACGGTCTGGCCGGCGGCACCGCAGCAGTGCAGGAGAATTGCTCGGCGGCCACTGACATCAATTCCGTGTCGCCGGCGCGTGTGCTCAATGACCTGCGTGACATGCATCAATCGATGCTCGATGAGGTTCCGCCCCAGGACGGCCATCGCAAGACCATCCTGGATCCGTATCACACGCACGTCGGATTTGGGATCGCATTGAACGACCGCAGTCTGCGTCTGGATGAGCTGTACCTCGCTCGTTATCTTCAGATCGATCCGATGACGACTGAAGCGAAGCCAGGCGCAACCGTTCGCATTTCAGGACGGTTGCTGAATCCCAGCCATTTTATCAATGAGATCGATGTCTATTACGAGCCGCTGCCAACGCCGCCGGACATCAACTGGTTGCGCATCGCCCGCTCAGTCTCTTTCTCGGAAGACGTCGTGCGCATGCGTCCGCGGGCGTTGCCCGGCACGGTGTACCGCGATGGCACGCGCGGCGATTTCGATTGGGACCATAAAGGACAGTTTCACGCGTCAATTAAGCTCTTTCGTAACGAGCCGGGCATCTACACGATCGTCTGCATCGTGCGACGCGTGCCCAACGATAAAGGCTTCCCCGGCGCGCAAGTTTGTATTCTGAGCAAATGACGAGAGGTTGTGTCAGACAGAGATGACGTTGAGAATCCTATTCGGTCTTTCGATCATCGTGATGATTGCTTCGCATTGTGTCGCGCAAAAACGGGCGCCGCGCGCAACACTGGCAAATGAGGTGCGACATGAATTCCTGCACGCGTGGAAAGACTACAAGCAATACGCGTGGGGCCACGATGATCTCAAACCGCTGAGCAAGTCTTACCACGACTGGTACGCGGAGCCGCTCCTGATGACTCCGGTGGACGCGCTCGACACGATGATCCTGATGGGATTAAAAGACGAAGCGGCCAAAACCCGTGAATACATCGCGATGCATCTTTCGTTCGACAAAGACATCTCGGTTCAGAATTTCGAAATTACGATTCGTCTGCTTGGCGGGCTGCTCTCGACTTATGAATTGACCGGAGACAAGCGGCTGCTGATTCTCGCTGAAGATTTAGGCAACCGTCTGTTACCTGTCTTCAACTCGCCGACCGGCTTGCCTTATCGCTACGTGAATCTCAAGACGGGTGAAGTGCGGGGAAACGTGACGAACCCGGCCGAAGCCGGCACGCTGCTGATCGAGTTCGGCACGCTCGCCCGTCTAACTCATCGACAGGTTTTTTATGACAAAGCGAAGCGTGCGTTAGTCGAAATCTACAACCGCCGCTCGCGCATCGGTTTGGTTGGAACATGGATCAATGTTGAGACCGGACAGTGGACCGACACTGACAGTCACATCAGCGGCGCAATCGATAGTTATTACGAGTATCTTTTGAAGTGCGCGATTCTGTTTAAGGACGAGGATTGCCGCCGGATGTGGAATGAGAGCGTCAAGGCAATCAATTCGTATCTGGCGCCGGCAGTGTCCAGGTACGCTGACGGAACGATTGATGGACGAACGGTCCTGGGCTGGATTCCCGAGCTCTGGTACGGACATGCGGACATGAACAGCGGCCAACGAACTTCGACCGTGTACGGAGCGCTCGATGCTTTCTTCCCCGCGATGCTGGCTTTGTCAGGCGATCTCCGGCGGGCGCGGCGGCTGCAATCGTCGTCGTTCAGGATGTGGCAGCTCAACAATATCGAGCCGGAAGAACTCGATTTCAGCAACATGAGAGTGACCTCGCCCGGCTACCCTCTGCGGCCTGAGATCGTCGAATCGACTTATTACCTCTATCACTTCACACGCAATCCAAAATATCTGCGGATGGGCCAGACGATGTGGCGCGACTTCGTCAAGTACTGTCGCAACGACACCGGTTATGCCGCGCTGAAAAGCGTGATCACAAAAGAGAAAACCGATTCGATGCAGAGCTTCTTGTTCGCCGAGACCTTCAAATATTTCTACCTGCTGTTCGCGCCGCCCAAAGCGTTCGATTTCGACAAGATCATTTTCAATACCGAAGCCCACCCCGTGCGGAAAAAGCTCGCCTAATCGCAGGCAAATGTGATTGAATTTCACGCCATTGAGGGCGTTAGGTGGTAGGCGTCGGATACTCACGCTCACGTAAGTGGCGATCGCTGCCCCCGAGCATTTCCGAGCTGGTGACAACCTGCACGCGTGGCCAGGCAACATGGGACCAGACACGAATCCAGACGAAGCGCAGCGCCGGCAAATCGAAGAAGATTTTGCGGTGGTGATGAGCATTGGCGACGCGAGCGTCCGCGCCGATCAATTGATTGAAATCGCTCCGCATCTGACGACAGACTTGCTGGATCAGGCACTCACAAACGCGAAGTCGATTAGTGACGAGCGGGTGCGCGTGAAGGCCTTTGCCGGACTTGCGCCGTATCTTAACCTGACACAAATCGACGAGGCGCTCGTACTAGCGGGTGATTTTTCGGTGACCGAATTCCGATTCGAAGCCCTTGGCGCCTTTGGTCGATATGCCGATGCCACCCGACGGGCAAAACTTATTCTAGAGATCAGCAACTGGAGCGATCCGACAACGCGTTTGCATGGTTGGTTAGGACTGATCGACGTCCTCGACGATGACAAGAAACAGGACGCGTTCGCAACTGCCCTGAACCTGCCCGATGAGGAGGAGCGCGTGAATGCGCTGGTGAAACTTGCCCCGGCGCTGACGCCCACGTGGAAAATGAATGCGCTTGCGTCGGTCAGATCGATGAAGAGTACCGAGGCGAAAGTGCGCGGCCTGTGCCTGTTGATTCCAGTCCTGCCGAAACGCGAGAAAGCGTCAGCCGTGGATGAAGCGTTGTCGTTGAGTCACGCGTTGCTGCCAGTTGCGCAGGCCGAAGCGGTGCTCGCGCTGCTACCCCATCTACCGTCCGACCTTCAAGACAGCGTGGTACTCGAACTAGCCGATGTGGCGGTAAGAGCTAACCCATTTGACCGCATCGATGTTTTTCTCCAGCTCGCGAAAAATAATCAAACTCAGCCTTATCGCGCACGCGCTTTGATGTCGGCGGTTGAAGCGACGCGTGAAATCGCCGATGAGAATCAACGCAAGGATGCGTTGGTAAATATCGCCGCCATTAGCGCGCCAGAACTCCGATCGGTAATTCTGAAGGAAGCCGAGGGATTTGATGATTCCCGAATAAGGTCCTCTCTCTTGATTCGACTGAACGATATATTTGGCCCTGAACCTGAAGGTCATACGGCGTCGATTTCTGAGCCCCAACTTGCTTCGCCCCCGGCGGACGGCATCGCCGAAACTACGGTTCTTACCGAAACGGCGGGAAAGCTGCCGCCACCACCTGCGCCAATTCACGAATCCGTGAAGCCAAACGCGTCGGTTGAGACCGGGTCTCAGCACTCAGGCGCGCAGGCGAGTGAGTCTGACAAAACCGACGCGGCGGTGGAGACTGCCACGGTCGCGTCCACCACCAGGAAACCAAGATCATCGAAGGCCCCGCGCAAGAACGTCAAATCCGCACCGGTCCAACCTGCCCCACCACCGCCGGAAGTGTTCGAGCCATTCGGCGTCAAGACGTATCTGCATTCGGACAAATGGACGCTTGACGATCAGTTGAACTACTCGCTTTATGCGAACGCAATCGCGGAATTCATTCGCCACGAGGACACGCATCCGCCGCTGGCGATCGGCATTCTGGCGCCGTGGGGCCAGGGCAAGACCACTCTGATGAAGTTGATTCAGGATCAGCTGGAAAAGAAAGCGAAGGGTGCGCCGCCTTCACTACCGTTGCCGCCGCCGGACGCGCCGGCTGCGCCCGGTGCAGTTGCGCCTGCGCCAAACGGTGCTGCCGCAGCGCCGGCTCCGGCGCCCAGCAACGTCGGACCTAATCGCATGGCGCCGCCCGCTCGGCCGCGTTTTCGCTTTGAGGATTTGAGAGATTGGTTGCGCGATCCGTCGTACTCGCCTTCGGTGCGGACGCTTCCTTATCCGACCGTCTGGTTCAACGCCTGGAAGTATCAAAACAGCGAGCAACTCTGGGCGGCGATGGCCTACTGCATTCTCAATCAATTGGTCAGCCAAATTCCCGACCAATGGGAACGCGAAAGATTCTGGCTCGCCTTGCAAGCTGAACGGATCGATTTCGCCGAGGTGCGTCGCGACATTCACCGCGCGATCTTCGAGAGCATCGCACCGTGGTTGATCCTTTGGGGCGGGTTCGCCTTAATCGGCATCATGCTTTTCGCTCTCAGTTTCGCTCTGCACTCAGGCGTGCTCAGCATCGCCGGGCCGGCAACCTTCAGTATGAGTTTTCTTGCCTGTGTGGGCCAGTGGCTTTGGGCCAAGATGCGAGTGCATAAAAAACCGCTCGAAGGAAAGTTCGCGCAGTACGTGCGGCAGCCGACTTATGAAGGCAAACTCGGCTTCTTTCACGAAGTCGAGCAGGACGTCCGCCGCGTATTCAAGCTGCTCGTATCAGAGAAAGAGCCGGTAGTGATCTTTATCGACGACCTGGATCGTTGTTCCCCCGGCACCGTGGCCCAGGTGATTGAAGCGATGAACCTCTTCCTCAGTGCGGACTTTCCCGATTGCTATTTCATCGTCGGCATGGACGCGCAGGTGGTCGCCGCCTCGATGGAGGTGGCTTATGAGAATCTCGATCGGAAATTGAAGAGTGTCACCCGCAGCTATGGATCGCTCGGTTGGTATTTCATGGACAAGTTCATCCAGCTGCAATTCAACATCCCCAACATGAATAAGGAGATGCGCAACGGCTATCTGGCAAAGCTTTTCGGGCACGCCGCTGCCTCAGAACAAAAGCAGCCGACCAAAGAAGAGCTGAACAGGATTGAAGCGGAGGTCACCGCCACGCTCGAGAACAAGGAGGTTAAGCCGGAAGATCTGGCGCGCACCGCGACTCAAGTTGCGCAACTTCGCGTGGAACGTCCGAAGGTCTGGCAGATTCAATCGCGAAAGCTCATTGAGACGGGCGCGAAAAAACTCACTGACGACAATCCCGAGTTGCAAAAATATCTCGACGATTACAAGGACCTGCTGGGTTCGAGTCCGCGCGCCATCAAACGCTTCGCAAATCTCTTTCGCTTTTATAGTCTGACGCAGTATGCGCGGCAGACGCAGGGTCTGGAAGCATCGTCGCCCGCTGCGCTGGCGCGCTGGCTGGTCATTATGTTGCGTTGGCCGCAACTGGTGCGTTGGATTCAATGGGAAAGCGAGACCAAGCTGACCACCGAGACGGACGCGAAAGACAAAGCGGCTGCGTTGGAAGAACAGCTTTGCGGCACCAGGACGTTTGAGGCGTGGCTAAAGCATCTCGAGGAGATGGACCCGGCACAAGGCGAATGGCTGCGAGACAAGCATCTGTACGATTTTTTGAAGACGCCAGTGGCTATCGACCGCAAGTTGACCATCGCTGTCCAAAACGGCGTGTGGTGAAATCTCGAATTGATACTGCAACCTGTCCTGCCCGATCCATCAAATCAACTGCCGGCTGCGGCCGCGGCCCACGACACTTGATTTCAATCGCATAATCTTCAACACTGAGGCTCATCCGATTCCGGCGATCATGGGTAACGAAGCCGCCAGCCGCGAAAAACTAATCGCCCTCCTCCAGTTGGCCTATTCAGGTGAGCTGGCGGCGGCGTACGCGTATCGCGGGCACTGGCATTCCGTCAGCGCGCCGGATGAGCGAGCAGCGATTCGCAGGATCGAAGCAGACGAACTACGCCATCGCGAACTCGTCGGCGAGATGCTTTCGGTGCTTGGCAGTGGACCAAACGCGCGACGCGAGTTACGGGCGACGATCATCGGACGCACGCTCCAGTTTCTTTGTCATGTGACTGGGTGGCTCGCTCCGATGTACGGCGCGGGCAAACTTGAGAGCCGCAACGTCAGGGAGTATGAAACGGCCGCGCGTTATGCGCGCGATGGCGGGGCTGCTGAGTTCCTCGATTGTTTGCTCGAAATGGCTGAGGTCGAGTGGGACCACGAACATTATTTCAGGTCGTGCGTCCTGAAACATCGTTTGGGGCGCCGATTACCTTTGTGGCCACAGCCGCCGGCGAAAGAGACCATACGACTTTCATTCCAACGCGAAACCGTCTCCGCATCTACCGAATCGCAGGTGGCAATCGTGACGCCGGTCACTGACACGGTCTAAATCGACAAGATGAAGTTGCGAGTTTGCACGCTATCGGCATTCATTACCGCGGGGTTGATTTGGTTGGCCTCAACGCCCTCGGTCTACGCGCAGCCGAAAGATTTTTCCCGCGACCAGTTGATCACAGCCGCGCGCGAAATCATGACAACGACGCGTTACTGCGCCCTGATCACCACCGACGGCCGCGGACGAACGAATGCACGCACCATGGACGCGTTCGCTCCGGACGAAAATATGCTGGTGTGGTTTGGGACGAATCCGGCGAGCCGCAAGGTAGCGGAGATTCGCCGCAACCCACGGGTGACGCTCTACTATTTCGATCGTGAAAGCCAGGCTTATGTGACGCTACACGGCGTCGCGCGCGTGGTGAATGACCCGCAAGAAAAACTTCGTCATTGGAAAGATGATTGGAAGAACTTTTATCCGGATCGCGAAAAGGGTTACGTGTTGATAGAAGTCCGCCCCGTGCAACTGGAAGTAGTAAATACGAAGACCGGCATCGTCAGTAAATCGCCCAAGTGGGACCCGCCATCTGTCACCTTTGCACGACCTGAAAAGAAACGGCCCTGAATAAAGCGCGTGCATCCCTGCCCGCATGAGCGCGATGCGCGAACCTTTCTTTTTCGCCCTTAACCTCGCTCTGCCGGCAAAGGATGCCCGCGCTCCGTCAAGGTTAACACTTCACCCGGCCCGCTCGTCTTTAGAGTTGATCGTCCGATAGCAAGCACTCTCTCCGAAGTAGGGCCATCGGAAGCATCCGCTTTCCCTTAAACTTCTTATTTGGAGAGTGCAAGATGAAACCTCGACGCGCTACCTGGCATGTCGCCCTCGCGGCCTCAGCCGCCCTTTCGCTGTTGATCTTCACCTCGGACCGGCCCGTCACTTCGCAATCCCGCGAAAGAAGAGTCTCGACTGACAAATCCAACTCCGGCCCCGACAAAGAGGTGGACAAGAATGCCGCTCAGGAAGTCGTCAAGGTCGATGTCGATCTGGTTACGATCGACGCGCTGGTACTCGAAAAGAAAACTGCGCGGATCGTCGGTGGCCTGAAGAAAGAAGACTTTCAGATTTATGAAGACGGCGCGAAGCAGCAAATCACTCACTTCAGCCAGGACACCCTGCCGCTTTCGGTTTTGTTTCTAATCGATCGCGGCGGCTGCCTCGATCCGTTCGGCGACAAAGTGCATCACGCGGCGCGTGAAGCGATCGATCGTCTCAAGGATTCAGACGAAGTTGCGGTGATGACTTATCACGACTCCACCCGGCTGCTCCAGGGTTTCACCAGGAACAGAATACTGATCGAGCAGGCTCTGGATCGCGTTCCGTCGCATGACGAGGAGGCCGATCATTGCCTCAATAAACTATTCGCGGATGCGGCCGACTACATGATGAGCGCCGGCAATCCGACGGGTCGTCGCGTGATCGTGGTGATCACCGGACTCACGCGCAACTTTGACTGCCCGGGTGGGCCGTCGGGCAAATTCGCGGCACAGGCTATTTACGAGTCGGGCAGTGTCGTTTGCGGCATAATTCCCAGGGAGATGGGCCAGGGAGTCGAGAACGGAATCATGGTGTGGGCCACGCGGATGGGCAAACTTGGCGGCGCTCCTTACATGGACCTCGAGACGCTGGCAAATGAAACTGGCGGCGAAATTCTTTCTGATAAACCCGACAATCTGAGCATTACATTTCAGACTCTGATGGATCATCTGCGCAGCCGTTACAACCTCGCGTTCGTATCGACGAATAAGAAACGCGACGGCACGACCCGCAAACTCAAAATCGATCTTGCGCAATCCGCACAAAAGTCTAAAGATAGGCTCGTCGTTAAAGCCCGTCGCAGTTACATAGCCCCAGGAGAGTAGTCGGTCAGATGCGAATTGGCTTGCGTCCATACGCGTTCGGCTCTAGTATTTCTCGGTTTCCCAACACCATTGAAACAACCTCTGAATACTCGATGATCCACACGAAAACTGTGTTCGTGTTAGGCGCCGGAGCAAGCTACGCCTATGGCTTTCCCACTGGTGAGCAACTTGTTGAGGAGATCGTTGGCTTTCCAAACCGCGCCGAAACGCTAGAACTTCTGATGAGCGCAGGCGACTCTGAAAAAGATATTAGCTGCTTCGTTAATGACCTAGCCGCATCCGACGATGCCTCAGTAGATTCCTTCTTGGAACACCGGCCTGAGTATCTCCGAATTGGGAAACTCGCGATTGTGCTGTCTTTGATTCCAAAGGAACGCGACAGAACGCTGACTCGAAAGTATCGGACTCACGCGAACAACAAGCTCGGTCAATTAGCTTGGTATCACTATCTTTGGCGCGCGATGGCGGCACCGAAACAGGAATTTGGCGCGAATTCTGTCTCATTCATCACTTTCAACTATGACCGCTCATTGGAGCGCTACTTTTTTCTCGCGTTGAAGGCTAAGCACGGTTACCGACTTGAGGGAGAGTGTTTAAGCGATCTCTATGGTATTTATTTTCTACATGTATATGGCAGCCTAGGCGATCAGTGCTTTTCAGAGCACCCGTATGGTCGCGAGATTTCAGCAAACGAATTGCAGCGAACCGCCGCAAGATTGAAAGTTATTCATGAGGAATTGGCTGACACCGATACTTTTTCTCAAGCGCAAACACTCCTAAGAGAAGCAAACACAATTTGCTTCTTAGGTTACGGCTTTCATGAATTGAACAACGAACGTCTGGGACTTGCAGAGATCGCCAGAGACGACAAACTACGAAGGCAACGTTGGTTTTCGAGTTCCTACGGAATGACGCGCGCCGAGTTCAGCAGAAAGACAAGGAACTTTGTGCAACGGTTCGTATATCACAACCACGGGTTAGAAAAATATGTCGGACAAGAGAGTGATGGCGCGCTGGAAGTGTTGAGAAAGTTTGAGATATTGAATTAGCCTCGCCGGCGCTGACCGAACCGCTCCGCCGGCTGTGTATCAGGAGATGATGCGACTTAAGGAAGGCACCTGGTTGCCGCGCGTCAATACCGTGAACGCGGGCCGATATCCGGCGCTTTCCGACAAGGTCAACTGGGATTGGTCGTCGACATTCAGCAACTACGTTCGGTTCGTTTCGGAAATAAAGGATGTGAAAATCAATCCTTAGTTCGCTCCGTTACATCTTCACATCATTGACTCTCGCGCCGTTTTCCCGTACAAGTCGGCTGCTTTATTCACCTCAACATCATGAGTCAAACCAGATCCCCTGGAGGTAATGCCTTGCCTCGAAAAAACGATCAACTCAAGCGGCGCCTGAATCTGTTCCTAGCAATCCTGGTGGTATCGACCCTGCTGGTGCTGGGGGGTTGCGGTAAGAGCGCGGGCAGAAACGCCGTCCACGTCAAATCAGCAATGACCGGCGAAAAGGACCTCGCGATCCGATCGGGTTATGCCTTTCCCGTGACCAAGTCATTCACGGATGTGAATAACAAGATAACCACGGCGTCGGCGTATTACGTGTATCTCGCAAATTACGATCTCGACGCAAAGAATTTCGCCATGACGCTGGATAAACCGTTGACCGCGGACGATCAGGTGCGCATGGTTTTTAGTTTGATTGGCGACGAAGGCACAAACGATCAGTCACCATTGAAGGCCGTCACCTATTCGGCGAAAGCCGACAAGTACAGTAAGGCTGAAAGCGCCGGGATCGTCGCGCGCAAGAACGGCGCCGACGTTAAGTCCTGGCTTGATCGCAGTATGCTCACCGGCGAAGTGAAAGTAACCTCTGCTTCCGCTGATGAGATTAGCGGGGATGTCAATCTGAGCAGCGGCGAAACGTCTATCAAAGGATCTTTTACCGCGAAGATTTTGAAGCGTAAATGATCGGCCTCAAATTTGGAGTGAGCCGGCAAATCCCGATGAATCGGGATCTGCCCCCGCACTCCAAAATAACTCACTCACCTCCCGGTTTCTTCTTACCCGGCTTTGATTGTCCCGGCGGTCCTGCCGGTTTCGCCTGTCCCGGCGGTCCTGACGGCTTTGCTTGCCGCGGTTGTGGTTGAGCCTGCGGCGGCTGGACAATCTGCGCACGTGGTTGCGCCTGTGGGGCGGCGCGCGGCGCAGACTGCACTCGATTGGGCTGCGGCTGAGCCTGCGGCGGCCTCTGCGGAGCAGCTTCAGGTGGCCGCCGTAGTGGCGGTTGCGACTTTATCGTCTGTTGCCGTTGCGCATTGCGCGTCTGTTGAGCCTGCTGCGCTTGATTGCGCCGCTGCTCGCGTTGCGCCTGCATCTGCTGTTGCGCCGCCGCGCGTTGCTGCTGCTGTGACTGAATCATCTGTTGCCGAGCAGCCTCACGCTGCGCCTGTTGCTGCTGCCGCTCCAACTGTCGCTGGTCTTGCGGACGAACCGGTTGGCCCACCTGCTGTCCCTGAGCCTGGGCTGTAGCGCGTTCCGTCGCTTGCTGCTTGCGTAGATCCTGCAACTGTTGGCGCGCGTTTCGATCGCCGCGAGCTGCCTGTCTCGAAAGATCGGCCATCTGCCGTTCGCGCTGCTGCTCAGCGGCGATATTGCCGGGCGCAGTTGTTTGCGTGGCAGCAGTTGCACGCTGATCAGATATCTGCAGCTTCTGGTTCTTGCCATGATCATCAACGCGCTCGACGCGCATCGCCCGCGCGAGATCCTGCCTGAATCGCGGCGCGACTATCGTGCTCGCAACTACCGGCGTATCGAGCCGCTGTACGACCTGTCGCGGAACGTCGATGCGCTGGCGGCCTTCACGCGTCTGGAAGGCGACCGTGCGCAATTGATCGACCGTCAAGGGATTGAGTACGGGCCGCACGCTGCTGATGGTTCGCGGATCGACACGCGTGACAATCGTCGGATCGATCACTCGACCAAAGTCATACGTCGGCACAACCGTCACCGCTCCCGGAACGTTGATGTTGACCAATCGATCCACAGCCACGTTCGACGGGTACGTATAGACCGGCTGCCAACTCGGGTCGTAGTAGGTCACCTGATAAGGATCACTGGGACCGAGCGCGACCCAGGCGGTGGATGAATTGCCCAATGGAATGAATGCCACCAGCGCCGGCGAATATGTCGGATAGGTATTGACCGATTCCGGCACCCAGAACCATTCGTTCGAGGCGTTGGCCCAACGACCGTAGTGATACGGCGCATAGCCCCAGGGCTCGTTCGAAACCCAGGTCAGGCCGTACGGGTTATCCATCGTCCAGTAGCCAGACTCGTACGGCGCCCAGCCGGTGTCCACCCGCGGATGCCACACGTAGCCGTAGTCACTGACGTACCGCCAATCGCCATAATCATCCAGATCGTCAATGCCCGGAATGTAGTCGTTGACGTAGTTGTAACTCGAATAAAGATGCGCCGGATCGTAGTAATCAGGATCGTCGAGATACGTGTAGTAATTGCGATAGCGTCCGTCGTAGTGCTTCGGATAGCGCGCGCGATAGTAATTGTCGACGACATATCCGGCCTGATTCGGCTCGAGTTTCGAGATCGTGGCCGGCTCGCTGTTGCCCTGACACGGTATCGCAAGATATTCGCCCTTCTGAATTTTTCCTGAGCCGCCATTGCCGACGACCTGGGCTTCACCACTGAAGACCGACGCCACCGCGGTCCCATTCTCGTTGATGGCGATTTGATAGAGTCCGGGTTGTTGCAAATCGATAGCCCCGCAAGGTGTCGCAACTTCAAACAGATCGCGCGATGATAGTGAACCGACATCGAACAACGCCGATCCCCCGCGCAACGCGACTTGCGTTCGCTGTTCGGAAAGATCCAGAACGTCCAGCGACGTGTTTGCGTCGACCGTAGCTACGTTGCGGCCGGTAAACGCGATCTGCGTTCTCGAGTTCTGTTTCGTGTAGATGCGATCGCCGGCGCTGACCGACATGTTAGGCGTCGCGGTAATCCACTGATTGTTATTGGAATTGTCTGAACTCTGGTTTACTCCAACTTGTCCCTCAACGCGCTCGACGCGCGCCGCGTTCGGCAGCGAACTGGCTTCAGCCTTCCGTTCATACTTCGTCCAAAGTAACGCGCCGACTGCGCCCACCGCCGCAAAAGCGAGAATTATCAGCGCACCGTGCGGCCACATTCTGATTCTGTTCATAAAGCCTCCTGAAATGAATCCTGGTCGGAAGAGTCCAAGGAGAGAGAGATATATCGAGACGCAATTAGCGATCGCCGCGCCGCGTCTAAAGATGTGTGTCGGCAAATCGAAAGATGATTAGTCCACAATCGCAGGAAATGGACCTGCGGATTTGAAGATTCGTGTAGAATGTTTGGCATGAACGAGGATCGGCGACCGACGCTCGGAGAAGAAATCGCGAACAGTTTGAGCCACGGCGCCGGCCTGGGACTGGCGATCGCGGGAACTCCGATCCTGATCGCCGCCGCGGTGCGATCCGGCACTGCATGGAACACGGTTGGGGTCAGCGTTTTTGCGGCATCGATGATTGCGCTCTACCTGGCCTCGACGCTCTATCACGCGCTGACGCATGACCGCGCAAAACGATTCTTTCGTTTACTCGATCACAGCGCCATCTTTATTCTGATCGCCGGTACTTACACACCGTTCACGCTTGGCGTCTTGCGCGGACCCTGGGGCTGGACGTTATTCGGCCTGGTTTGGGGCCTGGCAGTCATCGGCCTGGTGAAGAAAGCTGTTTTCGGCGCTCGCTTCGTTTGGCTCTCAGTCACGCTGTATCTGGTGATGGGCTGGCTGGTGGTAATCGCCGGTCCGCAGGTCTGGCAGCGCGTGCCCTTGATGGGCCTGGCGTGGCTTCTGGCCGGAGGCATTGCCTACACCGGCGGCGTTTTCTTTTTCGCCGCACACCGACGCTACGCGCACTTTGCCTGGCACCTTTTTGTAATCGCCGGAACGGCGTGTCATTTCTTCGCGGTGCTTTGGTACTCGGCGTAACTTCGAGTCTGGCGCTCAGGAAACTCCCAGTGATATCATCAGCCCCTCAAAAAACATGGCTGACCGTCGCGAATTACATCTGTTGCCTGCAGTCTCGCGCGCGAACCTCTTCGCGGATTAGTTAATCATCATGCTCACACCGTGTGATGGCGGCACTCTCTGTGAGTGCCGGTGGTGATTTCTCTCGAACAAGGAGCAAGAAGATGATGGCAACCGCAATCGCATCAAAAAGACCTGAAATCAAAACTGAACTTCCCGGGCCGAAGGCTCGCGCGATCATTGCCGCCGACGCGGAATACGTGAACCCGGCATATCCGCGGCCCGACTTCAAACTCGTGGCTGAGCGCGCCGCCGGAGTCTGGGTGACTGACGTTGACGGCAACGTCTTTCTCGATGGCAACGCCGGCGTGGCTGTCTGCTCAACCGGACATTGTCATCCGGAGGTCGTGCAAACGATTCAGGATCAAGCCGCGCAACTCATTCACATGTGCGGCACTGATTATTACTACGCGTCGATGCCGCAACTGGCGCAAAAGCTCGATGAGATTGTCCCGATCAAGGGACCGACTCGCACGCACTTCGGTAACAGCGGCACCGAGGCGGTGGAAGCGGCGCTCAAGTTGGCGATGCACGCGACCGGCCGAGAGAAGTTCATTTCATTCTTCGGTAGCTTTCACGGACGGACCTTAGGCTCGCTGTCATTAACGTCATCAAAAGCTGCGCAACGCCTGGGATTCAAGCGACAGGTGCTGGACGTGGTCCATATGCCGTTTCCGAACGAATACCGCAACCCATTCAGCGCTGATGACTGCGGCGACGGTGGAGTAGTGCAAGGCGCCATCAACTGGATCGAGAACCGCCTGTTCAAGACGACTACGCCGCCCGAAGAAGTCGCCGCGATCGTCGTCGAACCGGTCCAGGGCGAAGGCGGCTATGTGCCTGCGCCTGCCGGTTTTCTCAAAGAAGTGCGTCGTATTTGCGACGAGCACGGCATCCTGTTAATCGCGGATGAAGTGCAGAGCGGCATGGGCCGGACCGGGAAGATGTTCGCGTTGGAACACTCCGGCGTGCAGGCCGACATCGTCTGCATCGCCAAAGGCATCGCTTCAGGTTTGCCACTCGGGGCGACTGTCTCGCGCGCTGATTTGATGGACTGGAAACCAGGGGCGCACGCTTCAACCTTCGGCGGAAACCCGGTCGCCATTGCGGCGGCCCTGAAAACAATTGAATTGCTGCAACGCGAGCTGGTCGCGAATAGCGCGGAGGTCGGCAGTTATCTCAAGCAAGGTTTGACAAAGCTGGCGACGAGATACGATTGCATCGGCGACGTCCGCGGAATGGGCATGATGATCGGCGTCGAGTTCGTAAAGGATCGCGCGTCGAAGCAACCCGACGCGGATTTGCGTGACCGGGTGGAGATGGCCACCTTTGATCGAGGCTTGATTCTGCTCGGCTGCGGCGCCAACTCAATTCGCTGGTCACCGCCGTTGATTTTGACGCGCGATAATGTGGATGTGGCCCTGGAAATTTTTGACGACGCGATCAGCGCGTCCCTGTAAACCCAACTTCTTATTTGTTTAGACCTGGCTCTTGTGCCAATAGAAGCCGGACAAGTCCGGCTTCTAAACGACCTGCGTGAGGAAGAACTATGTTCGAAGGCAAAGTCATTTCAATCAACATCACGCCCGTAGCTGAAGCTCCACTCGAGTCAGTGGAAGAAGTGCGGGCGATCCCCGGCCGTGGTCTGGAAGGCGACCGCTATTTCGATCATGCCGACAAGCTACCGAAGCGCGAACTAACTTTGGTGGAAGCTGAAGCGATCGAAGCGTTTCGATCGGAATTCAAGATCGATTTCGGGCTCGAAGGCACGCGCCGCAACATCGTCACGCGCGGCGTTCCTTTGAATCATCTGGTGGGTAAAGAGTTCTGGGTGGGCGAAGTCAAAGCGCGCGGCGTACAACTGTGCGAACCCTGCGCGACCCTGCAACGTCTGTCGCATCCCAAAGTGCTGCCGGGTCTACTTCATCGCGGCGGATTGCGCGCGCAGATTTTGACGGAAGGAACCATCCGCGTCGGCGCCATCGTCTCAGAAACCCGACCGTAAGGGAGTGTGCCCCCGCCTCAGAGCCAGTCGCTATCTGCCCGCACCCTCCCTCACGGTGGCAATAATATATTTGACGAATCAACGGAGTTCTCAACCCGAAGGGTTGATAGAAAATAGTCGGGGGTCGAATCCCGATGTATCGGGAGAAGACCCCCGGAGCGATCGATCAAGGATTCGCAGCCTGAAGGGGTGCCGGCCCAACTCTTTGACCCTTTCAGGGTCAAAATAAACTTGCCGTCTGATCCGGGGGTATAGCTACGCTCAACCCCCGGCTACTATCTCCCAGCCATACGGGCTGCCTGGTCTTATCCTGGGAATGTGATTACTTGATTCGCCAAGTATGTCAATCCCCTGACGGTCGGGTCTCTGTTACAACCGATAACGCACTTTCTTCCGCAGCTCTTCGTCTTCAACCTCGATATTCTGCAGCCGCAGCATCACGTCCGCATTTAGATCCCATCCCGCGCGTTCACCGGCTTTCAATTTCACGGTGCCTGCGGCAGCGATCATCGCAGCGTTATCAGTTGACAAGTGGGGCGACGGAAAATAGACGGGCATACCCATGGCCTCGCCACTCAGGCGAGCAGCTTCACGCAGCGCGCCGTTGCAGGCGACACCGCCGGCGACTATCAGAGTTCGCGGATGATATTCGCGCGCCACGCGCTCCATCGTACTGACCAGCGAGCGCACCACAGTCGATTGAAAACTCGCCGCCAAATCCTTGATGCCTTGTGACACTTCTTCGCCATTTTGCTGCGGCTGTAGACCCGACTCGCGCACGTATTTGGTCACGGCCGTTTTCAATCCGCTGAAACTGAAATCGGGCCGGTTGTCGCCCATGCGCGGCAGCGCGAACTTCACCGCCTTCGGATTCCCTTCCCGGGCCAGACGCTCGATGATCGGCCCACCCGGATACCCGAGCCCCAGCAGCTTTGCGACCTTGTCGAATGCTTCGCCGGCAGCATCGTCGCGCGTGCGTCCCACAACTTTGTATTTGCCCGGCTCGGGAACATAAAACAGGTTCGTGTGCCCACCTGAAACGATCAGCGCGAGCGCCGGATGCTCGACCGGAGGATTTTCAAAACAGACTGAGTAGATGTGGCCTTCGATATGATTGACGCCGACCAGTGGTTTGTTCAGCGCGAACGCCAAAGCCTTCGCGTACGAGACGCCCACCAGCAACGATCCGACCAACCCGGGGCCGTTCGTTACGGCGATCCCATCGACGTCGTCCTGGTCAAGTTCCGCCCGCGCCAGCGCCGCTTCGACGATCGGAACGATCTTGTCGAGGTGTTCGCGGGAAGCGAGTTCCGGCACGACGCCGCCAAAACGCGCGTGCGTCTTGATTTGCGATGAGATAACCGACGAGACGATCTCTCGACCGTCTCGAATGACCGCGGCGGCAGTTTCATCGCACGAAGTTTCGATTCCAAGTACGAGCATTTTATTTTCGTGAAATGATTGTACCGATGAAGCGGACGATTGTGGAGCGCGGGTATCTCGGCCCGCAAAGCGCGCGAGCACGCTCGGATTGTTCCCGCTACGCATTCATGCGGACACGGACCCGCGCGCACCGTCAAGATAAAAACTGATTACCGAGTCTCCCTGTTTTAGTTCGCGGTAACGCTTCAGAGCGCTGAACTGTGGCTGAAGCACCTTCTTCTTGTGATGCTCGACGATGACAATGCCTTCGCCGCTCAGAATCTGCGATGCCTGCTCGCCGCCATAATTCAACAACGCGTCGTAATCCGAAGCGTACGGCGGATCAAAGAAAACGATATCGAACGCAGGTCCGTTGTTCGTCACCAGACGCCGCAAATAGTCGAACGCAGTGGCGACGACGACTTCACGATCGTCTGTAGCGACCTCCAAAGAATCGAGATTAGCCTCGATCAATTCGCACATCTTCCGCGACTGATCGACGAAGGTGACGTGCGATGCTCCGCGCGACAAAGCCTCGAGGCCGACCGCTCCCGTTCCGGCGCAGAGATCGAGCAAGCGCGCCCCCTCGATGCGTGGCGCGAGAATATTGAACAACGTCTCGCGCAAACGATCAGAGGTCGGCCGCGTCTGTGCGCCCGGCGGGCTCTTCAGTCTTCGCCCGCGAAATTTTCCGGCGATGATTCGCAAGTCAACTCACCATGTGTTCGGTTAGCTTGTTCGATCGAGTGCGCTGACATAATATGCCGCGCTGCTACATCACCGCCAAATTAAGTGGGAGACACAATGACCAAGCCGGGAGTTTACTTCATCGTTGATCTAACAATCGCCGAAGGAAAAATTGACGAGTTTCAGGCAATCGCCGAAGAGATGGTCGCCGGTACGCAGACCGAACCCGGCGCGCTGGGCTACGAATTTTATCTGGACGAGGATCGCCGGCAATGCCGCCTGATTGAGATCTATTCCGATTCCGACGCCGCCTTAACACATTGCAAAGGACCAGTCGTCCAGCAACTCGTTCCCAAACTGCTGGGCGTCTCGTCGCTCGCCGGCTTCTCGGTTTATGGTGACCTGAGCGCTGAAACGGCTGAGGTATTGACTCAGGGTGGTGCTCAACTTTTCAAAACCTGGCGCGGCTTTAATCGATTTTGAAGACATGCAAAGCGCCTTTGCCGTCCCGATGGATCGGGACTCTACCGGCGCATTCCAAGTTCAGCCAATCGCTGCCAATTTCATACGCGCGTCATCCTGCACGCGCTGAATCATCTGCGCCGCCTCGGGAGATTTGTCGGCGAGATCCAAATAGAAGTCCGCTTCCTTGCGCGCGGCCTGGAGGATGTCGAGGTCGCGGACCAGATTTGCAATTCGGAATTCCGGCAAGCCTGCCTGTCTCGTCCCCATGATTTCACCCGGCCCGCGCAGCTCTAAATCTTTCTCCGCAATCTTAAATCCATCATTCGTCTCTTCCATGATCCCGAGCCGTTCGCGCGCCACGTCGGTCTGCTTGTCCGAAGCAAGCAGCACGCAGTAACTTTGCTGAGCGCCGCGACCTACGCGCCCGCGCAATTGATGAAGCTGCGACAAACCAAACCGTTCCGCGTGCTCAACGACCATGACCGATGCGTTCGGCACATCGACGCCGACTTCGATGACCGTCGTTGACACCAGAATTTGAATTTCACCCTTGACGAAGCGTCGCATCACTTCGTCCTTCTCTTCCGCCTTCATCCGGCCATGCAGCAGACCCACCGAGAATTTCGGAAAAACCTTGTCCCGCAGATATTCGTAACGCCGGGTCGCGTCACGCAGATCGATCTTTTCTGATTCCTCAACCAGCGGATACACAACGTACACCTGCCGCCCCGCACGCAATTCGCGCGAGATCAAATTCTTGGCTTTCCTTCGCTCATCTTCGTTGTCCGCAAAGACCCTCGTCTCAATCGGCGTCCGGCCCGGCGGCATTTCATCGACAATCGAAACGTCGAGGTCGCCATAAACCGTCATCGCCAGCGATCGCGGAATCGGCGTGGCCGTCATCACTAGGACATCGGGATTATTGCCGCGCGCACGAAGCTCCGCCCGTTGCATCACGCCAAAGCGGTGCTGCTCGTCAATCACCGCCAACCCGAGATGGTGAAATGCGACCCCGCCCTGAATCAAGGCGTGAGTGCCAATGACCGCGTGCACTTCACCTGCGGCAATCGCTTCGTGCAGACGTTTCTTTTCACCGGACTTCATTGAACCAGTCAGTAACTCAATTCGATACGGACTCGACGCCAGGATCCGTTTGATGTTACGCGCGTGTTGTTCAGCGAGAATCTCGGTCGGCACCATGAGTGCGGTTTGATAGTTATTCTCCATCGCAGCCAGCATGGCGATGATGGCCACAATCGTCTTGCCACTACCGACGTCGCCCTGGAGCAGACGATTCATCGGCGCATCAGATCGCATGTCGCGAAAGATTTCTTTGGCGACGACGCGGCGTTGCGCTGCGGTAAGTTTGAAAGGCAACACGGACGCGATCCGCTTTTTGATTGCCTCGTCGATTTTAATTCGCGCGCCCTTGCTCTCTTTGATCCGATGTCCGCGTTTCGCCGCCAGGCCCAGCGCCAGCCAGAACAATTCTTCAAATATTAAACGCCGATGCGCAGGGCTGCGCGCATTTTCGTATTCGGTCAGCGATGACTCCTCAGGAGGAAAATGAATTTGGCGCAAGGCCGCGGCGCGATCCAGGAGGCGTTGCCGCTTGCGCAGCTCACCCGGCAACGTTTCCGTAATTGCGGACTCGGGAATTGCGGCCAGCAAGCCATGAACAAATTCGCGCAGTTGTTTTGAGCGAACCTCGTTGATTTTCCGATACACCGGGACGCGGCGTCCGACATGTATCGCAGCCACCGATTCATGGACGTCGTTTTCCGTCGAACCGTCCGCCGGCAGTTGCTCGCCAAGCGGCGCGAGCACTTCGATTTCATCGGGCCGCGTCAGACGCAAAGCGAACGTTTGATAAGTCACGTCCCACTCCCATTTACCGAACGCGATGAACCGGACGCCACGCTCAAATTTTTTCTCGTAACTCTCGATGATCTTAGGCGCACTGAGGCCTGAAACGAACATCCAGATCACGACGTCCTTGCCCGTGCGTTCGCGGTCGGTGGCTGAGATTTGGAACTTGTAAAGCCGCTGCTTGAATGAACGTCGCCAACCCCCGACCTGTTTACCGCCGGAAAGTTTCACGAACAGTTCAAGCGAGGTCTCGATGCCCTCTGAAAGATCGCGAATCGAGGTGAGCTTCGAACGATCTTCATAACGCATCGGCAAATAGTGAAGCAGATCCTCGACCGTAACCTGATTGATATCTTTGCCGGTCGAGATGGTCGCGACGCCCGCGGCTAACTTCCGCGCAGTCAGCAGACCCATATGCCCAAAACCAAGATTGGGAAGATCGAGTATGCGAGTACCGAGCGAGATCGAGGAGTCCGGCATGATTCGATCTTAGCACGCGCGATGGCGCATCGACGCGTGGAATCTGACGACGCCGGCCGTTGCTTTTCAACGAAACCGGACCGGCGTCGAGCGAGAGATTAATCGAATCAGAAACTAGGCGGTGGTCGTGGCCGCGCACACTTCTTCAAACGCGCGCTTCAACTCTGAGGCAATGTCTTCCGGGCCGCGCCCTTCGATCTGGTAGCGCTCCATTATGTAGACCAACTCGCCGTCTTTGAGAATTCCGATCGAAGGTGATGACGGACGGTAACCGGTGAAGTAGCTGCGCGCGCGATCCGTCGCCTCGATGTCGGCGCCGGCAAAGACGGTCCCGATCCGGTCAGGCCGAACGCTGTTTTGCAGCGCCAGCGCCACGCCCGGGCGGGCTTTGCCCGCGGCGCAACCGCAAATTGAATTCACCACAATCATCAACGTTCCGTTGGTATTCTTAACTGCTTCGTCGACTGATTCAGCAGTACGAAACTCTTCCACGCCAATGCGGGTCAAATCTTCGCGCATCGGACGAATCATAATTTCAGGGTATGGCATTTCATTCTCCTCTTAGCTTCTCACGAACTTGCGGTATTTTCTGCGGGCTGCGAAATTGAAATTCGCCGCGGCTCATCGCCGTCGCCCGCGATGGAAATCTCCCAGACATTGTCGGGCAGCGGATAGTGGCCGAGGCGCTCTGCCCATTCGATAATTACGACGGCCGTTTCGTCACTGAGTATATCATCCAGATCGACGGCATGTGCCGCCGAGGCGCCGGCGTCGAGCCGGTAGAGATCAATATGGTAAAGCAGCAACCGGCCATGATGTGGATTAACCAGAGTGAATGATGGACTGGTCACGTCTTCCTGATCCAGTCCCAACGCCGTCGCGATTCCCTTCACCATGACCGTCTTGCCGGCGCCGAGTGGCCCATTCAAGAGAATGATTTCGCCGCCGGCCAGTTGGGCTCCGATTCGTTTGCCGAGGCGAAACGTACCGGCCTCATCGTCAGAAGTGATGTCCGTCGCAGAAGGCATGAATTGAAGTTTATGGCCTGGAATGATCTTCTGTGCTGATGAAAGCAAATGATTTCAGGAAGCGAGCTGAACTCGCCGCGTTGTCGGGCCCGCCTTTCTTGACGCCGACTGCGACCTGGTAGACGCGATTACCGGAAAGATAAACGCGGCTCTCGAAGGTGTACTCAGCGCTCTCACCAGTAAACTCAATGCCGGCGCGCCCGTCCAGGGAAATCTTTGACGTGCTGCCGGCAGTACCGTTCAGGCCCTTGAGGAAGTTGTCGCGGTTGGCGAGCAACTCCGCGTCCGTGTTGAGATGAATACCTGGTGCGTAATCGCCGTAACAGATCACGTAAACGGCATTGTCGACAACCATGCCAAAAGCGTGCGCGGTGAAATCCTTGACCGGCGGGGATTCAAGCTCTTTCGGTTCGGCGGGCACCATGACCGAGAATCCACCGCCGGGAGGCGCAAACTTAATCCAATCGCTCGATTGAAATGCCTGCAGCGAGGACGCCAGCGATAGGAGCAGCGTCGTCGTTACGATTATTCGTTTTAGTGATTTCATTTGACCTCACTTAGTGTCAGGGGCTGATGCCGGCGTCTCGCCAAAAGGATCAAGGAAACGGCACGCCTGACTCAAATGCTCGCGAATATCGGAAGCCGTCATCGACCGCATGCCGAGTTCGTTTGCGGCGAAATCACCCGCGAGTCCGCTAACATAAACTGCGGCGGCTACGGTTTCAAACGCGTCCATTTGATCGCCCAGGCCAGCGCGCGCCTGAGCGATGAATCCGGCAATGACACCGGTCAGCGTATCGCCGGATCCTGCCGTACCCAAACCTGCGTTGCCAGTCGGGTTGACGGCGACGCGTCCATCCGGCGCGGCGATGATTGTCCGCGATCCTTTCAATACCAGGATCAGTTCGTGCGTGAGGGCAAACTCGCGTGCGGCTGCGACGCGATCAGTCAGAGCTGATTTGTCGTCGGTGCCGAGCAGACGGAGCATTTCGCCCGGATGAGGCGTCAGTACAATCGGATTCTCGAGCGAGCCCTTCAAATCGGCCGGCCATGGCGCCAAACAATTGAGTCCATCCGCATCGACCACCACTGGCGTCGCGCGCCGGTCCACCATCTGGCGGACGAATCTTCGGGTTCGATCATCATCGGATGAAAGGCCGGGCCCAACCGCGATCACGTCAATCGTGGAAGCAAGCTTCACAACGTAATCGAGGGCATCATCGCTCACAGCGCCTCGATCTGTTTCGGACAATGACGCAGTCATCACCTCCAACATCACTTGGGACGCGACGATTGGTTGTGCCGAGACAGGTGTGGCGACCGTCACCAGGCCTGCTCCCGCCTTCATTGCCGCATTCCCGCAAAGCGCGGCCGCGCCGGTGAAACCGCGCGAACCGGCAATGACCAGCGCATGGCCATGCGTGTTCTTGTAGGAGTCGGGTGTGTATCTGGTCTTTATCAACCAACGTTGCGCGTCGTCGGCCGTGGAAAGTTGAAGTTGCGTTGACTGTTCAGCAATCAACTCCGCAGGCGAGCCGATGTCGGCAACAATCAATCGACCGTTGTAATTACATGCCGGCGATAAAACATTAGCGCGCTTAGGCGCAGTCATCGTAACCGTCGCATCAGCGTTGACCGTTTCCCCGATCAGTTGTTCCGCATCAGCGTTGAGTCCTGAAGGAATGTCGATTGAAATGATCGGCGCAGCCGAAGCCCGGCGATCTGCTCGCAGCCGATTGAGGTAACGAATAGCTTCGCGATGAATGCCTTCTGCCGGGCGTGTCAGTCCCGTGCCGAACAGCGCATCGATAGCGGCCTGAGGAGGCGCGGCGAGCACGCCTGTTAATAGTTGCTCCCAACCCTTTTCCGAATCGCATTCGAATAGATTAAGTGTGCCGCTCTCCAAGACCGCCGGGCCCTTGCTTTCGTGGGCCACTCGCTGATCGTTCCAGGCGCGCACTCGATTGAAGTTCTCGCGGGCGTCGCCTTTCGTATCGTCGACTCTGCCGATCAGGATTACATCAACCCGAGCGCCGGCGGTCGCCAGCAAGCGCGCCGTCGCAGCACCATCGCCGCCATTGTTGCCCTTGCCGCACAAGACGACGATCGACCTTCCGGCGACGTCGCCGTAAAGGACGTTCGATACGCACCTCGCGGTGGCATTGGCCGCATTTTCCATGAGTGTCAGCGACGGGATGCCGTGACGTTCAATGGTCAGACGATCAATCTCGCGCATCTGCGCGGAAGAGACAACTGGCTGCACTGGCTGATGATAAGAAGAAGCTTGTCGGAGGGTCAATAGACTGGTGGGCGGCAACCTAACGATTGTTTGGCGTCCACGCGAAAACGCGGCTCGGGATTTCCCCGCCGCCGCCGCTGCTCCAAACCGATCCGTCTTTCGGGATGTCTTTGTAAATAACCAATGAATTTAATTCTCCAGAATTATTTGAAAATTAATTCTGGCGCCCTGAAATCAGTGAAAATTAATCCCTCCTCAGTCGGTCAGTTTGATTAGGGCTTCTCTCAGGTTGACCGGACCTACCGGCCCAATCTCTCGCGAATTCGCGAAAATAGGCCCAAAACGAAGAATTCGATGTTGGCACGGCCGTTGTAAATAGGGTCGCGGCGGTACCTGTGTGCCGCGCTCGAACGATTCCCCCTGACTTGAAAGTTCGACGATGAAAAGAGAAAAAAGAATTGAGAGACGGATTGGCTGGCGCTGGGCCACTGCCGCCGGCCTGTCGCTGTCGCTGCTCGCCGGCATTGTCGTTTCCGAGAGCGCCAAGGCGCAGACCCGCAGCCGCGAGGAGCGTCCAGTTACGTCGCTTCGGAAGTACACGACAGACCTGACGGCCGCTGCCGAACAGGGACGGTTCAACTCAATTGACGTCCCCGCCGAAAACGCGGATCGCGCGATCGAGATATTGACCAGTCGCCGCAAGAACAACCCTGTCGTTATCAGCGAATCTCAGTCAACTCGTGACATGGTGATCATTGGTGTCGCCGTGCGAATCGCAAACGGCAACGTGCCGGAGGAATTAAAGGCGGCCCACCTTTACAAACTGAATCTTAATTCTCTTTTTAAGGACTCAAAGACTGCCGATGAACTAAACAGCAATCTCTCGGCGATTCTCACTGACGTAACCAATGCCGATTCGAAGTCGATCTTAATCGTCGACCCGATTCAGTCTTTGATTGGACCGGCAGGAGCTTTTGACGGTGCGGCCTCAGGTGTGTTGCGTGACGCGCTACAGAACGATCGAGTGAGGTGCTTCGGCGCGTCGAGCCAGGCTGCTTTTGATCAGAACGTGGGCAACCAGGAGTCACTCGCGGCTTTTTTCGCAACTGTCGCAGCCGACGAATCGACGGCGGCAAGCGAACAAACTAAAGATAAGGAAAACATCAATCGCGAAGAGTTCGTGGGCGACAATATTTCTCCAGACCTGCGCGCGTTGGTGAGCAACGGTAACGCGCCGTCGCGAGTGAAAGCGATCCTACAGGTCGACGATGTGAACAACAGCGCGCTGCGCGAACAGTTGGAATCGAGCGGCGTCAAGGTCGATTCGCAGATGGCGCGGTTTGGCATTCTCAGTGTGGACATGCCGGCCAAGGCTGTAGAAAAGTTGGCGGCGAATTCTGCGACTCGCTATCTGTCGCTCGACCGCGAGATTCAGGCGAGTGGACACGTTGAAGACACCGTCGGTGAATCAGCGATGTGGTCGCAAGGCGGGAATTCGGGTTTCGATGGTAGCGGCGTCGGTATCGCGATCGTCGATTCCGGGATTACGCCGAATACCCCCGGTCTGGATCACATCGTCTTCAACCAGGATTTCACCGGTGAAGGAACCACCTCTGATAAGTATGGCCACGGAACGTTTGTAGCTTCTATCGCTGCCGGGAATAAGGGCTCGTATGGCGGCATCGCGGCGGCGGCCAGCATTCTCAACTTCCGCGTGTTGAATTCGACCGGCGCCGGCAAACTCTCTGCCGTGCTGTCCGCACTCAACGTAGTCGCCACCAATCGCACGAAATACAACATTCGCGTCGTCAACATAAGCCTTGGCATGCCGGCGATCGACACCTACAAGAACGATCCATTGTGCCGCGCGGTCCGATCGCTGGTGAACTCAGGAGTCGTCGTCGTGGCGGCTGCCGGAAACGACGGCAAGGACGCGATCGGCGGCAAGGTTTATGGCCGCATTCATTCGCCCGGCAATGAGCCTTCAGCGATCACGGTCGGTGCGGTTAATACCTACGGCACCGGCGCGCGCAGCGACGATGGAATTACGACTTACAGTTCGCGCGGTCCGACACGCAGCTACTGGACCGATAACGGCGGTGTAAAGCATTACGACAATCTGATCAAGCCGGAACTCTCGGCGCCGGGTAACAAGATCGTTGCCTATTCTACCCCTTACAACAAGCTGGAGTCGCTCAATAGCAGTCTCACGGTTTCGGGAAATGCGAACTTGATGCGACTGAGCGGCACTTCAGTCTCCGCGCCAATCGTCGCCGGTGCTGCGGCAGTTTTGCTCGAGGTCAATCCGAGTTTGACGCCTAACCTGGCGAAGATGATCCTGATGTACACGGCGCAACCGCTCGCCGGCTACAACATGCTCGAGCAGGGCGCCGGAGAAATCAATCTTGAAGGCGCGGTGCGACTCGCTAAGCTCATCCGCACCGACCTGTCGCAATCGACTAACGTTGGCTCTCCTTTGCTCAAGAGTGCAGCACCGAATCCGCAATCGACCATTTCCGGTCAGACGTTTACCTGGGCGCAAGGCATACTGTTGAATTACGACTGGGCCAGGGGATCAGAACTGATCACTAAGTATCAGGGCATTTACGCACTGGGCGTGCTGGTCGGTGACGGCGTGCTGGTCGGCGATGGAGTTCTCGCAGCTGATTCGACGATGCTGTCGAGTGGTGTGCTGGTCGCCGACAATCTCGTTATCAGTACCGGCGGCGTCCTCGGCAATGGCAAGACCTTCCTTGCGAGCGGCGTGCTCGTCGGCGACGGCGTTTTGGCTGCCGATGGTGCCCTGGCCGCCGATGGTGTTCTGGCCGCCGATGGCGCCCTGGCTGCCGATGGCGCTCTGGCTGCCGATGGCGCTTTGGCTGCCGACTCGATTACCGGCGGCGACCCGACGACTTGCATGAGCCTCGAATAATTCGGAAAGTATAAACCCTTTTGTTATGGGCGGCCGTTCATTCGTGAACGGCCGCTCTTTCTGTTTGATTCGTCACCCGCTAAGGCAAAAACAATTGGTCAAGCACGCGAATTCGTCATTTATTTTAAGTTGAAATCTTTAAGTGACAGCGAGTGCGTTCGGCGTATAATTGTCACGCTAGTTTTGAATTGTGTTGAATAACAAGCGCGAATTGTCAGAAGCCGAAGTCGTCGATCTCGCGCGGGCACGCGTCAAGCTGCGTTCCCGCAATGTCAACGCCTCCCCGGAAGCCCACACCAAAGAACTTGCGGCGATCAATTTACTCCTCGATCAAGGTCATACGGTCGAAGCTCGATCACGGCTCGCAACTTTAATCTCTGAATGTCGCGACGATCCGGCAACGCTCGCGGGGGCTCGGCTGGCTCTGTCGATCGCCCTGGAGATGCACGGAGACTATCAAAAGTCCCTGGACAGCATCGCCATGTACGAGACTGAAGCGCCGCCGAAGAACCTCTCTGATGAGCTGGCGCTGAGTCTGCGCGTGCAGACCGCG
>Ga0207686_10000116_pt1 | contig 64638 bp, 64 predicted proteins | sample KBSM24metaG_FD_184396 | JGI IMG/M metagenome (GOLD analysis project Ga0207686, IMG submission 184396) | Miscanthus rhizosphere microbial communities from Kellogg Biological Station, Michigan, USA - KBS M2-4 metaG (SPAdes) (version 2) | ecosystem: Host-associated > Plants > Roots > Rhizosphere >... | reverse complement strand
CTGCTCGCGCGCGAGCCGCCGGGCCAGGTCCGAGCCGGCGACGTAGCGCATCGCGATGAAGGGGACGCCCGCCTCTTCGCCGGCGGCGTAGATCGGCACCACGTTGGGGTGCTCGATCGAGGCGGCGATCCGCGACTCCTCGGCGAAGCGCCGGGCGAAGACCGGGTCGGCGGCGGCCTCGGGGGCGATCAGCTTCAGGGCGACGCGGCGGTCCAGGCCGGGCTCGATCGCCAGATAGAGGATCCCCATCCCGCCCCGGCCCAGGCGGCGCTCGATCCGGTAGCCGGCGAACTCGTCGCCGTCGGAGAGCTCAGCCGGGCCGCGATCCTCAATCATCGCTCAACCCTAGCCGCAGAATCCGGCGCCTAGACTGGAGCCATGCCGATGCCGCGACGACTCCTCATCGCCGTCTTCCTGGTCGTCGCCGGACTGCTGGGCGCGAACATGGCGCGGGCGGAGTTGAGCCAGAACGGCAACGTGCGGATCTCCTTCAGCGGCAACTTCGCGCCTCACGCGCTGCCGCGAGACCGCCTGGCACCGGTGACGATCGACGTCAAGGGCTCGATCGGCACCACCGACGGCACCCGCCCCCCGGCGGTGCGAAGGATCGAAATCGCGATCAACCGGCACGGCCTGCTCTCGACCCAGGGCCTGCCCGCGTGCTCGGCGCCGCTGCTGCAGTCGACCAGCACCGAAACCGCCCTCGAACGCTGCCGCCCGGCCCTGGTCGGACGTGGCAGCTTCGGGGCCGAAGTCGAACTCTCCGGCAACGGCCCGGTCTTCGCCACCGGCCGGACGCTCGCTTTCTACGGCCGGAGCAACGGCAAGCGGGCGATGCTCCTCCACCTCTACATAACGACCCCGGTGCGGGCCACCTTCGTGCTGCCGCTGACGATCTCCCAGCGCGGCAACGAGCTCTTCGGAACCGTCCTCTCGGCCAAGATCCCCAGCCTGGCGGGCGGTCTCGGCTCGGTCACGAAGATCGACCTGACGATCGGCCGCAACTACACCTACCGCGGCCAGCGCCGCAGCTTCATCAGCGCCAGCTGCCCCGCCCCGGCCGGGTTCCCGGGTGCGGTCTTCTCCCTCGCCCGCGGCAGCTTCTACTTCGCCGACGGCAAGAAGATCCAGACCACCCTCTCCCGCGACTGCCGCGTCCGCTAGCCCCCGGCTCAGAGCCCGAGCCCGCCGACCCCGCTCTCGTCCCAGCCGAGGTGGTGGGCCAGCTCGTGACGCAGGGTGCGCTCGACCTGGCGGGCGAGCAGGTCGCGGTCGTGGCCGAAGTCCCGTTCCAGGGTGTCGCGGTAGATGACGATCCGGTCCTCGTAGCCTTCGCGGGCGACGCCGTCGCCGTAGTACATGCCGTAGGCGTGATGCTCGGTGCCGAGATCGGAGACCACCACCGCCACTCCTTCCAGCACCGTCTGGAACTCCAGCGGCAGGGCGTCGATCGCGTCGGCCACCAGCCCTTCGAACTCGTCCATTTCAGCGTCGTCGGCCACCGAACCCAACGGTAGAGTCATCCGCTCTGAGAATCCACCCAGGAGAGTTAGATGAGAGACGCACAGTCGGGTAGTGCCAGGTTGCGCGCGCTGAGCGCGATGTTCGCCCTGATCGCGATCGTCGCCGGCGGCGTCGTCTGGTCCGGATGTGGCAGCAGCGACAGCAGCAGCAGCGAAAGCACCGCCACCGCCAAGCAGGAAGTCGAAGAAGGCGTCCAGAAGGCCGAAGAAGGCGTCAAGGAAGGCACCGAACAGGCCCAGAAGGGCCTCGAAGAAGCCAAGAAGCAGATCGAAGACAGCAAGGGCAGCGCCAAGCAGGGGATCGAAGAAGGCGCCAAGCAGGCCGAAAAGGGCATCGAAGAAGGCAAGGCCCAGGCTGAAAAGGGCATCGAAGAAGCGAAGAAGCAGGCCGAAAAGTACCTGCCGTAGCTCAGGAGTCCGCAGTGCCGCTGACCCATCGCCTCGCACGAATCGCGCTCTGGGTCGGCGGCGTCGCTCTCTTCGTCTTCGTCCTCGACCTGCTCGGCGTCCCGGCCGGGGACTGGATCCACGTCCGGAGGCAAGGCGCTGGTCGAGTCCTCCTATGACGAGGCGAAGGTGAAAAGCCGCGAGCTGAAAGCGAAACGCAGGAAGAGCCGGGAGAGCGGCGAGCCCGCCTAGCCTCAAGCCTTGTGGCTCTGGCCGAGGTCTCGAACCGCTTGACGATGCGGATCTCAGCCGGCCGATCTCGTCCCGCGATCGCCGGATCGGATCGAATCTTTGTCCCAACCCTTGAGGTTCGGCCGCGAGCAGCCGAAGAAGGGCCGATGCCGAGGAAGCTGACCGCAGCGATCGCCTTGACCGGTATAGCGGCGATGCTCGCGCTCGGCCTCGGCGGCTGCGGCGGCTCGGCCGGCGCCGGCAAGGAGAGCGGCACGCTGCGGGTGACCTACGCGTCCTTCCCCGGCTACCTCGACCCGGCGCTCGCCTACGACACCGAAAGCTACACGGCGCTCTACAACACCTACATCCCGCTGCTCACCTACGCCCACGCCAACGGCGAGGCCGGCGGCAAGGTCGTTCCGGGGCTCGCCAAAGCGCTGCCGAAGATCAGCGACGACGGCAGGACCTACACCCTCTTTCTCCGCCAGGGCCTCCGCTACTCCGACGGCACGCCGGTGAAGGCTTCGGACTTCACCAGCTCCGTCGAGCGGATGTTCAAGCTCGACTCGGGCGGCTCGTCGTTCTACACCGACATCGTCGGCGCCGAACGGTTCCTCGAAACCAAGAGCGGTGGGATCCCGGGGATCCACACCAACGACAAGAGCGGCGAAATCGTCATCGACCTGGTCGAACCGCGCGGCACCTTCACCAACGAGCTGGGCCTGCTGTTCGTGGCGCTGTTGCCGGCGGATACGCCCGCGAAGAACCTGACCGTCTCCCCTCCCCCGGCGACCGGCCCCTACGCGATCGTCCGCTCCCAGCCCGGCCGCGGCTGGGAATACGAACGCAACCCGCAGTGGCTGAAGAACAACGGGAAGCTGCTGCCGGACCTGCCGGGCGGCCACGTCGACAGGATCGACGTCACCGTCGTCCGCAATCCCTCGACCCAGGTCAACGACGTCGAGCAGGGCAAGTTCGACTTCATGGAGAACCCACCCCCGGCCGATCGCTACGCGGAGGTGAAGAGCAAATACGAGGGCTCCCAGTTCCGGGTCGAGCCGCAGATCAACACCTACTACTTCTGGATGAACACCCAGAAGGCCCCGTTCGACGACCTCGCGGTGCGCCAGGCGGTCAACTACGCGGTCGACCCGGCGGCGCTGGAACGGATCTACGCCGGATCGCTGGCCGGGCTGCAGCAGATCCTCCCCGAAGGGATGCCGGGCCACAAGCGCTTCGAGCTCTATCCCCACGACCTCGCCAGGGCGAAGCGGATGATCGCCCAGGCCGACCCGGCTGATCGCGAGATCACGGTCTGGACCGACAACGAAGGGCCCAACGAAGAAGCCGGCACCTACTACCAGGACGTGCTCGAGAAGCTCGGCTTCGATGCGAAGCTGAAAGTGATCAGCGCCGACAACTACTTCACGGTGATGGGCAACCGCTCCACCCCCGACCTCGACACCGGCTGGACCAACTGGTTCGAGGACTACCCGAACCCGAACGACTTCTTCCAGCCCCTGCTCGCCTCCGAAAGCATCCAGCCGACCAACAACACCAACTGGTCGCAGATCGACGATCCTGCCCTCAGCGCCAAGATCGCCAAGCTCGGCGCCGAACCGCTCGGTCCCGAACAGGAAGCCGAGTACGCCGAGCTCGACCGCGAATTCATGGAACAGGCACCGTGGGCCCCCTACGGAACCCTGACCGTCTCCACCTTCGTCTCCAGCGCGATCGATCTCGACAAGGTGATCTTCAACCCCACCTTCGGCCAGGACCTGACCAGCTTCCAGTTCAAGTAGCCGCGGGGTCCAGCGGGTGCAGCTCGCCCTTGCTCAGCGCCTCGGTCCGCAGGTGCGCTATCGCCTGGTACTCCGGCGAGCCGATCATCTCGAGGAAGGCCTGCCGGGTCGGATACTCGACCAGGAGCACGAGATCCCAGGAGCCGTCGCCGAGCAGCGCCGCGGCGGGGTTGCCGGCGAACACGACCCGGCCCCCGGCCCGCTCGAGCAGCGGCGCCACGGCGGCTCCGTATTCCCCGTAGCGCTCGCGCCCACCCTCGGGCCGGAAGGCCAGCAGGTTCAGCATCACCACCGTCGCGTCCTCGCCCGCCCGCTCGGCGAAGCGGGCAAACCCCTCCTGGTTCAGCCGCTCGGGCGAGTCGTCCATGCGACGGAACAGTAGCCCTCGGGTGCTCCGAGGGCTACTGCAGTCGAAGCTCAGCCCTTACCGACGCAGGTCCGGATCACTTCCGCCGAGGCACGGGTCCCATCCGTGAACACGGCGGTGCCGTGGGCCTGGATCTTGCCGTCGGGGCATTTCGCCAGCAGGACGCCCTTCTTGTCGATGGTCAGGTTGAAGTCCGTCACCGAGCCGCTGCCGCCAGCGATCTTCGGGATCGAGGTGACCGATTTGACGCCATAGCGGCCGTTGTGGACCCTCGTGATCTTCACCGTGCTGACGATCGCGGCCGGCGTCGGCACCGTCAGATAGGCGTGGATGAAGAAGGTCGTGGTGCCTCCGGAAACGCCACCGTTGAAGGCGATGATCTTCGTCTTCGCGGGGATCGGCGGCTGTTCCGGGAACTCGATCTCAGCGGTGGCCTTGCCGGTGCCGATGATCGAGGAGCGGCAGATGTCTTCGGCGTGGCTGGTGTCTTGCGACTGGAGTTTCGCCGCCGTACAGGTCGGCAAGCCCTTCGCTTCGACGGCCGTGTTCTTGTCCGCTTCGAGGAGGAATTCCTTCATCGCCGGCGGGTGCGTCCCATCCTTCGTCCTGATCTTGCCCGAGACGTTGAGTGAGACCGGGGTCAGCTTCGTCTTCGACACCGCTTCCGGCGTCAGCCCCCCGTTGAAGGTCAGTTCGAGATTCCCGGCCGTCACCTTGACCGGCTTCTCGCTTCCCGCCACGGCGACACCCGCCACTCCAAACGCGATCAACAGTGCCATGACCGCGGTCATCGGTAGATACCTGCGCATTTCTGTCTCCTCAGCGGCGTACCCGTCCAAGGCACGGCCATCGATGGCTACCCGCGCGCAAGGTACCATTACGTACCTAAATGGAGCGGGGGTGCCGCTACCGCTCCGTCGGCGCCTCGCCGGCCAGAACGGGGTCGGCGGTCGGATCGAGAACGGGAACGGCAGCGGCAACAGCAGGCGGCAACAGCGGCCCGAAGCCCTTTCGGGTCATCTCGCCCCAGTGCTGCCGGCGGCGGACCAGGGTGTACCAGGAGCGCATCCTCACCAACGCCAGCATCTGGCGGTAGCCGAAGTTCTCAACGACGGTGGTGAGCGTGAGCCGGACGAGGTCGCTCCAGCCGGGATAGCGGCGGAAGGCGCGCTCCTCCATCAGGATCACGAGGAAGCTGAGTACGAGGCTGTAAGTGAGGGAGACCGCGAAGAAGGCAAGGGCGAAAGGCAGCGAGACGACTCCCAGGAGCAGCGAGAGCGCGAACAGGGCGTAACCCACGCACTCGATCGTCGGTCCCAGCAGCTCGAAGAGGATGAAGTACGGCATCGCCAGGCAGCCGATGCGGCCGTACCGGGGGCGCAGCAGCATCTCCTTGTGGCGGGCGATCATCTCGATCAGGCCGCGCTGCCAGCGATCGCGCTGGCGCACCAGCGTGCGCAGATCCTCGGGGCACTCGGTCCAGCAGATCGGATCGGGGAAGAAGGTGATCCGACAGGGCTTGCCCTGGTCGCGTTGGTGGCGATGCAGGCGCAGCACCAGCTCGGCGTCCTCTCCGACCGTGGTCGGGTCATAGCCGCCGACCTCGACGCAGACGTCGCGCCTGAAGAGCCCGAAAGCGCCTGAAATGATCAGCAGCATGCCGCTCTTGGACCAGCCGATGCGACCGCCGAGAAAGGCCCGCAGGTACTCGACGATCTGGAGGTTGGCGAGCAGGTTGCGCGGCGTGCGGACCTTGAGCAGGCGTCCGTCCTCGAGCTGGGAGCCGTTGACGATGCGGACGATGCCGCCGACCGCGACCGTCTCCGGAGCCGCCTGGAACTCCCAGACCAGCCGCGGCAGGGCGCCGGCGTCCAGCATCGTGTCGGCATCGATCGCACAGAAGAGCGGGTAGACCGCGAAGTTGATGCCGGCGTTGAGGGCGTCCGCCTTGCCGCCGTTGTCCTTGTCGATGACGATCACCCGGGGCTCCAGCGGACTCGTGTAGACGCCGCGAACCAGCTGGGTGGCGAGGTTGGAGCGCGGCACCCGGCCGACCTTGACCAGGCCGAAGGCCTCGGTCAGCTCGGCCATCGTGCGGTCGGTCGAGCCGTCGTTGACGACGACGATCTCGTACTCGACGAACTGCGAGGTCAGCAGCGAGCGCAACGAGGCGACGATCGAGCGCTCCTCGTTGAAGGCCGGGACCAGGATCGAGACCGGCATGCTCATCTCCGACTCGGCAACGGCCTGGTAGTCGCGCATCGGGCGACGTCTGACGTAGTCCTCGATCGCCCGCCAGCCGATGACGGCGAGCAGGGTGTAGGTCAGCTGCAGGACGACGAAGTAGGCGAGGGTGAAGATGTTGAAGCCGAGCAGGGTGTGTTCGAGCAGACCGGTCATGCGGTTGCGTGCTCCTCGATGACCTTGTGCAGGGCGAGTTGCTCGGCGGCGCGGTCGGCCGCGTAGGGATCGTGGTGCTCGAGCGTGCGACGCAGGGCTTCGATCCCCGGCTCCCCGAGCTCGCGCAGCGCCCGGGCCGCGTTCGCCCGAACCCACCAGGCACGGTCGGAGAGGCAGTGCTCCAGCTGCTCCAGGGCGTCGGCGGCCCCAAGGACACCCAGCGACTTCGCGGCCTGGGCGCGGACCGGCCACGCCTCGGAGTCGAGCGCCTCGATCAGCGCCGGCAGACAGGCGGGCTCCCCGACCCGCCCCAGAGCCCGAGCGGCCGAGATCCTCACCTCGACCGACTCGCTGTGCAGGAGAGCCGCCAGCGCCGGAGCGCCGCGCGGGTCGTGGGCGAGGCCGAGGGCGCGAGCGAGGCTGGCATCGAGCTCGACCTCGCGGCCGCTCGGACCGATGCCGGCGAGTGTCGCGGGGACGGGCGAGGGCCCGTGCTCGAGGGTGCGCAGGATCGTCTCCACCGCCCACGGCGCGCCGAGCCGCTCGATGATCCGCTCAGGCGGCAGCAGGCGCGCGACCAGTGCCCAGATCAGGATCTCGGCGGCCCTCGGGGTGCCGGCACGGGCGAGCCCCGAGCAGGCGACGAGGCGCACGTCGGGGTCCTCGTCGCCCAGGAGCGGGACGACCTGCTCCACGACGGAGGGGAGGCCCGGCCGGGTCAGCAGCAACGCGGCGCGGGCACGGGTGGCGGGGTGGCGGGAAGCGAGCGCCGCGGTCAGGCGTGGGATCAATGTGGACGCTTCCATCGCCTCGCCGATCGCGGCGACTCGTGCCGGTGAGAGCTCCGGGTAGACGGAGTCGATCGAGACCGCGAGGTCGACCTGGTCGAGGTCGCCGCGAACCGCGTCGCAGACAGCGACGATCTCGGCGGGGTCGCCGGCGCGGAGCACGGCCCGATAGTGGACGCGGGCGGCGCGCGAGCGGACCTCGCGACGATCGCGGCGGAACTTTCGTGCGACGGCGAGACCGACGAGCGCCAACCACAGCACCAGACTCGATCCCACCAGCATGATGAGACCGGTAAGGGAAGTCATCGTCATGCCCCCTATCGACGGCCCCGGGGGCGGACTAAAGCCCACACGACCCCCGCCAAAGTTTGAACCCAGTTCAAGTTCACGGCGCCGGCGTCCGATGAGAACAAGCTCGTCCGTCCACCCAATGCAAGGACCCCAATGCCGCGTCTCGCCCGCCGTCTGCTGACCCCGACGATCCTCGCCTTCGCCTTCGCCTTCGCCATCGTCGGCGTCCTCCCCGCCGTGGCTTCCGCCGCCCCAGCGAGCGCGTCGCCCGCAGCCGCGGCAGTGGCCCACGCCGACGGCTCCGCGAGTGCCCGTCCCGGCGGCAGCCACGTCCGCCGCGCCTGGCCGGCAAAGAAGGCGCACCGGCCGAAGACCGCGATCGGTCGTTGGCTGGCCCGTCAGGTCGGACCGCTGACCCCGGTGGCCTGCGCCAAGCGGGGTGCCACGGGGCCAGCGCACTGTGTCGCTCGCAAGGGCAAGAGACATGCCTCCGCCTCCGCGTCGATCGCCCGCGGCTCCGGCACGAGGTCGGCAGCCCGAACCGAGAACGTCTCACTGCGACTCTCCACCGGCAGACGGATTCAGGAACTGCAGCTGATCCGCTCCTTCGACATTCCCACCGACGATCCATCCTACGAACGGCTGCTCAACTGGTCGTGGACGTATGACTCCGCCGTGGCCGCGACCGCCTTCTCTTCGATCGGCCTGCAGGAACAGTCCGGCCGCCTGCTCGACCAGCTGGCCGCACTGCAGGGTAAGGACGGCTCGATCGAATACGCCTTCGACGTTCAGACCGGCGAAAGCAGCGCCAGCGTCCGCGCCGGCTCGGTCGCCTTCTCGGCGATCGCCTTCAGTGACTACGACAGCACCTTCGAAAGCACCCTTTACCTCCAGAACGCCCGCCGCGCCGCCGATTACCTGCTCTCCCTGCGCAACGCCGACGGCCTGGTCCGCGGCGGGCCGGATGTCGAGTGGGTCTCCACCCAGCACAACATCCTCGCCCTGATCGCGCTGATGACGCTCTCCAGTCAGCTCGAAGCCCAGGGCGACGAAAGCGCCGCCGTCTACCGTGAGGCGGCCGAGGTGATCGCCAAGGGGATCGACTCGCAGCTGATCGTCCGCGACGAAGGGCTCGCCCACTTCCGCCAGGGCGTGAACGACAACGTGATCCCGCTCGACACCCAGGCCCTGGGAATCATCTACGCGATGTTCCGCAACGACACGGACCTCGCCAAGCAGGTCTACGAGTACACCCAGCAGAACTTCCCGCTCGAAGGCCGCTCGATCGCCCTCTCGTCCAAGCCCAGGACCTACAACATGACCTACCAGGCGAAGGGCCCCTTCCGCGGCTACCGCCCCTACATCGGCAAGGGCGCCCCGGATGTCCTCTGGTTCGAGGGGACCGCCGAGATGCGCTTCGTCTCCACCATCCTCGGCCAGCCGACCGAAGAACTCGACCAGAGCATGAACTCCTGGTGGGACGTGACCCGCAAGCAGGGCCTCGCCCCCCTCGGTGCCGACCGCACCATCACCAATAACCCGTACAACGAATACCACGTGTGGCCGACCGCGGCCGCCGGCGCCTGGGCCGTCCTCAGCGGCGCGGCCAAGGACACCGCCTGGGCCGACCCGACCCAGGCCCAAAGCGTGCTGCAGCTACTGCGATAGGTCAGACCCGAACCCTGACTCCGCTCCTCCTTCCGAGATCACGACTTCCCACCCTGTCGTTTTCACGCGGAAGCAGAACTCAAGACTGGCCTGTGTGCACCGCTGCGCTCAGCGACCAGGAAGCGCTTTGGTTGCAAGTGCGTCCGCTTCGGCATTCCATTTTCGCGGAATCCACGAAATCCTGATGTTGGGAAACTCCCGGAACAGAGAGCACGCTTCCGCGTGCCAGGGTCTGATGTGCTCCTTACCAACCTTCGCGCAGCCGTTTACCTGGTCGACCACGAGCTCCGAGTCAAGGAACATCCGGATGCGTTGAATTCCGCGACTGCGGGCGAGCTTGAGTCCTTCGATGAGAGCCCGATACTCCGCAACGGTGTTGATGGCGGGCCCGATCGGTTTGGAGATCTCTTCAATTAGGTGACCATCGGGGTCCCTGAGCACGACTCCGATCGCACCCTGAGCTGGATTGTCGATGGTCCCCGTACCGGAACCGTCTGTCTTCAGTAGATAGTTGCGCTTCGACGGCTCCGGATGGTCGCCCTCGTGCGTTTCGGGCACCGGCATGAAGCCAAGCTATCTCACGCCGAAGCGCGCCCCGAACGGATGCCTCGGTTCACTAGCGCTTCGCGCGGAAAGCGACATCGGTTCGTCCGATGGGGCGGGAAGGACTCGAACCTTCGACCGACGGATTATGAGTCCGCTGCTCTAACCAACTGAGCTACCGCCCCTCGGGGCCGAGCCTAGCGGGAAGAAAGGGCGCTCGAAAGGGCGGTACTGAGGGCCGCGGGGTCTTCGACCTGGGGGTAGTGGGCGAGCTCGGGAAGCTCGATGACCGGCGCCGCGGGTCGGAGGTCGCGGAGGCCGTCGAGGACGTGGGTGGTGGCGACCGGGTCGCGCATTCCCCAGACGAAGGCGAGCGGCTTCGGCCAGTCACGGATCGCGCCGTGCCAGCGCTCGGCGTGGCGGGCGCGTTCGAAGGTGTAGACGATCAGCTTGTCGGCGATCCGGTTGCCGCCGTTGAACTTCATCAGCGCCCACTGGTCCTCCCCGTCCTCGGCGCTCATCGGGTGCTCCTTGCCGAAGACCGAGCCGAGCTGCTGGCGGAAGAAGCGGCCGCTCGAGAGGTGGACGAAGAGCGGCCCGAGGCGACTGCGCAGCAGCTTCTGGCCCGGGGTCAGGCTGGCGCGCTCGATGATCACGCTGCCGTTGAAGAGCACGGCCTCGGTCAGCTCGATTGCGCTCTCGCCGTCGAGGTCGCGGGCGAGCAGCTCGGTCGCCACCGAGGTGCCCATGTCGTGGGCGACCAGCCGCACCGGCCCTCCCCCGTGCCGCCGCACCAGCTCCTCGGTCAGGTCGGCCTGCCAGGCGAGGCTGTAGTCGTGGTCGCGAGGCTTGTCGGAGAGGCCGAAGCCGAGGAAGTCGAAGGCGAGGATGCGGCGCCCGGGCAGGAGCTCGATCAGCTGCCGCCAGTCGTAGGAGCAGGTGGGGAAGCCGTGCAGGAGGAGCAGCAGCGGGCCCTCGCCCTCCTGGTGGAAGCAGTGGATGCGGCGGCCGCGGAACTCCTCGGGATGCCCGCGCCTCCCCCACTCCTCGACCCGCGCTGACAGTTCGGCGCGGCGGGCGGACACCGAGGTCCTAGGCGCTGAAGAGCTGGGCCAGGGAGCGGCCGACGTCGGGCGGCTCCTCGTCGCCCTTGGCCGCCGCCGAGGCGCCCTCGGCGAGGGCCTTGGCGGCGTCGGCGATCTGGTGGGCGCGGCCGCCGCGGATCACGCCCGTGGTCTTCGCTTCGGCGAGGTCGGACTCCATCAGGCCGGCCAGCTCGGCCAGGCGGCGCAGGCCGACCACGGCCGCGGTGCCACGCAGGGCGTGGGCTTCGGCGCGCATCGTCTCGAAATCGGTCGTCTCGGTCGCGAGGCCGGCGGCGATCACGTCGCAGCGGCGGCGCGCCTCCTCGGCGAACATCGCCCGCAGCTCTTCTTTGGAGGCGAGCTCCTCCGCCGTCGGCTCTTTGTCTTTCGGCTTCTCTTTCTTGGCGCTCATTCGGCGACCGCCTTGTCAACGGCGGCGGTCATCGCTTCGAGGCCGAAGGCGCCCTCGATCACGGAGCTGACGACGCCGTGGCGGTTGATGGCGAAGAGCCAGGGCTCGGTCGGCAGGTGGAACGCCTTGACCTGGGACCGCGTCGCCGGCGGCTTGTTGTCCTTGTAGATCTCCATGTGGATGAACGCGGCCTTGCCGTCGTTTTCCTCTTTGGCCTGCTCGGCCACGTCGACGACCGGACCGCAGACCCGACTCTGGCAGAACTGGGGGGTCGCAAACAAGAGCATGATCGGTTCTTTTCCGATGGCGTCGGCGTAGTCGACCCTGTTCTGGGTGTCCGGGGGGATCCGGGTGGTGATCTTCGCGAGGTCGCCGCCGACGTCGGCCGGGGTCGGGGTGTGGATCTTCGGCGCCTTCTCGCCCGGCCGCGGGATGCCGTTGAATTCGCCGACGACGGCGCTCGGGAGCAGCGTGCCTTTGATTTCGCCGTCGCGCTTGACCAGGGCCGCGATCCGCCACTCGCCGTCGCTCGGGAAATCGACGTCGGTCGAGTAGACGACGCTGGCGGCGTCGGGGTCGTCGCTGGTCGTCTGGGCGCGAAAGGCGGGCTGGGTGACGAGCGTTTCGATCGAGGCCGGGAACGGGCCGACAGCCGGCTCGTCGAGCGCCTGTTCTTCAGCTTTCGCCGCCGAGCCTTTGTTGCCGGACTTCGATTTCGCCCCCGCCTTCGGCGCCGGTGCCTTGGCGAAGTAGAGGGCTACTTCGGCATCCGAGACCTGCGTGCGGTCGCGTTCGAAGACGCCGAACGGGTAGCGGTTCTCGCCCTTGTAGAAGACCATCGCGGCCGGCGAGACGACCAGTTCGGAAGACCCGTCGGCGGCCTTCAGCACTTCGCGCAGGGTCCTCCCTTCCGGACTGGGGAACGCGCTCTTCGGCGGCGCCGAACGGCTTTCGGCGCTGGTCGACGACGACGAGGTCGAGTCGGTCGAGCCGGAACCGCCGCCGCAACCGGCCACCAGCACGCCGGCGGCGACGAGGCAGGCGAGAGCCGTTGCGAGGCGAGGGGCGGCGCGCATCGGCGCCATGTTATTCAGAGGAACGATCGGTCGGTACGCCCACGGCGCCCCGGCGATACTGCATATAGGGTGCCCGGGGCGTCGAAACAGGAGGAGATCGAATGGCGGAGCGTGCTGCACTGGTGACCGGAGCCTCGAGTGGGATCGGCCTCGCGATCGCGCGGACCCTCGGCGAAGAGGGACACGCGCTGACCGTCTCCGCCCGCCGGCCCGAGAAGCTGGAGGAGGCCGCGGCCGGCCTTCGCGACGACGGCTTCGAGGTCCAGACCGTCGCCGCCAACATGACCGAGGAGGACGACGTCGTCGCCGTCTTCACCGCCCACAAGGAGAAGTACGGCCGGCTCGACGCCCTCGTCAACAACGCCGGCGTCGGGATCGGGGCGCCGATGGAGGGGATCCAGACCAAGCACCTCGACATGCAGCTCGCGGTCAACCTGCGGGCGCTGATCCTCGGCACCCGCGAGGGGCTGCCGCTGTTGCGCGAGGCCGGTGCCGAGCACGGCAAGGCGCTGATCGTCAACACCGCCTCGATCGCCGGCAAAGGCGGCCAGGCCTGGCTCTCGATCTACGCCGCGACCAAGGCCGCGGTGATCAACTTCACGCAGTCGACCCACCGCGAGGCGGGCGGCGCCGGGATCCAGTGCACGGCGCTGGCGCCGGGCTTCGTCGACACGCCGATGACCGAGTTCGCCAAGGGCGAGGTCCCGGCCGAGCAGATGATCCAGCCCGGCGACCTCGGCGAGGCGGTCCGCTTCCTGCTCCACACCTCGCGCAACTGCCACGTGCCGGAGATCGTGTTCACCCGCCCCGGTGAGGGACTCGATACCCCCTGACGGCCCGCCGGCGGCCGACGCCGGCGAATCTCTGCGCGTCCTGGTAGCGGCGTTTGGCGACCCGGGGCACGTCTTCCCGGCGATCTCCCTGGGGCGGGCGCTCGCCGGGCGCGGGCACGAGGTCGTGGTCGAGACCTGGGAGGAGCGGCGGGCGGCGGTCGAGGGCGCCGGGCTCGGCTTCGCCGCGGCCGAGGAATACAAGATGTTCCCGCCGCCGGAACCTGACTCCGACGCCGGCCTGCACGCCGCCGAGGCGGCCCGGGCGCTGCTGCCGCTGCTGGAGCGGATGCGCCCGCACGTGGCCGTCAGCGACATCCTCACCCTGGCTCCGGCCCTGGCCGCCGAGCGCGCCGGGGTGCCGTTGGCGACCCTGATCCCCCACATCTACCCGGTGGTCGAGCCGGGCCTGCCGTTCTTCGCGATCGGGTTGCGGCCGCCGCGGACCCCGGTCGGGCGAGCGATCTGGCGGACCGGGCAGCGGGCCCTGAACGTCGGCCTCGAGCACGGGCGTCGCGACCTCAACCTGCAGCGGCAGCGGCTGGATCTGCCGCCGATCGAGCGCTTCCACGGTGGCATCAGCCCCGACCTGGCGCTGGTCGCCACCTACCCCCAGCTCGAGTACCCACGCCGGTGGCCGGCCGGGGTCGAGATCACCGGGCCGATGACGTTCGAGGTGCCGCACCCGGAGATCGAGCTGCCGCCGGGCGACCTCCCCCTGGTCCTGGTCGCCCCCAGCACCGCCCACGACTCCGGGAACCATCTGGTGCGCACGGCGCTCAAGGCGCTGGCGCGGGAGCCGGTACGGGTCGTCGCGACGACCAACCGCGTCGTGCCCCAGTCCCCGATCGAGGTTCCACCCAACGCCGTCCTCGTCGACTGGCTCAGCTACAGCCAGCTGATGCCCGCCGCCTCGCTGGTCGTCTCCCACGGCGGCCATGGCACCGTCGCCCGCGCCCTCGGCGCCGGCACCCCGGTCCTGATCTGCCCGATCATCGGCGACATGAGCGAGACCGCGATGCGGGTCGCCTGGGCCGGGGCCGGCCTCTCGCTGCCCTGGCGCCTCTGCCGGCCCGAGCCGCTGCGCTGGGCGGCACGGCGCATCCTCCACGAGCCGTCCTTCGCCGCCGCGGCCGGGAAGATCGCCGCCTGGGGCCGGGAGAACGACGGGGCCGAGCGCGGAGCGGAACTGGTCGAGCGCCTCGCGCGGCGCAAGGCGCAACGGCCTTAAAAAGCTCCGGGGGTGGGATTCGAACCCACAACCCTTCGATTAACAGTCGAATGCTCTGCCGTTGAGCTACCCCGGAACGGCTGGCCCGGATCCGCCCGGACCGCTCGGAATTTACCGACTTGGGACGCGGATCAGCTCTCGACCCGTTGCGTGCGGGCGATCTTCTCGACCAGGGTGGCGCGCTCGCGGCTGAGGGTGGCGCGGCGCTCGTAGTCGTCGCGTTCCCCGGCGGCGGCGATCTCGTGCTCGATGCGGCGCTGGTCGAGCAGCAGGAAGTTGAGCTCCATCGACTCGCGCGAGGCGGGCTCGTCGTGGGCCAGCATCACCAGCTCGGTGATCAGGCCGGTCAGCTCGGCGTCGTCGGGAAGGTTGGATGCCGGTTCCTCAGGGTGCTCGCGCAGCCAGGTCGCGGCCCGCAGGCCGGATGGCGAGAGGTGGGCGTCGGTGAGGCGGCCGAGGTACTCGCGGCCCTCCTCCGGCAGGGCGATGCACATCGCCAGCAGCGCCCGCTCGCGGCGCTCGCGCGAGGTCAGCTCGGCGGCGCGTCGCGGCGGCGGCGCGGAGTCGGTGCTCTGGGCACCCCCGCCCCGGCGCTCCGGCTCCGGCTCGCCGCCGCTGAGCGGCCGCGCCGAGACCACCCGTCCCATCACCATCGCCGGCTCCAGGTCGAGCCGCTCGGCCACCTGGCGCACCAGGTCGTCGCGGCTCGCGGTCTCCCCCATCGCCGCCAGCACCGGCGCGACCTGGTCCAGCGCCCGGTCGCGCTCGACCGGCGAGGCGACGTCGGTGCGGTCGATCACCAAGCCGACCTGGAAGGCGTTGAGCTCGACCGCGGCGTCGATCAGGGCCCGGAAGCGCTCGGGCCCGCCCGGCTCTGCCATCATTTCCGCCGGGTCCTCGCCGGCGGGCATCTTCGCCACCCGCAACCGCATCTTGCGCCCGGCGGCGACCCGCTGCGCCCGCAGCATCGCCTCCTGGCCCGCCGAGTCGGCGTCGAGGGCGAGCACGACCTCCTCGACCATGCCCGAGAGCGCCGCCACCTGCTCGCCGGTGATCGCCGTCCCCATCACCGCCACCGTCTCCTCGACCCCGGCCTGGTGCAGCGCCAGCACATCGGTGTAGCCCTCGACCACGACCGCGCGGTTGGCCTTGGCGATCGCCGCTTTCGCCTTGTCGACGCCGTAGAGCAGCTGGCTCTTGTGGAAGAAGTCGGTCTCGGCCGTGTTCACGTACTTGGCGCCCTGGTCGGAGCGCATCGCGCGGCCGCCGAAGCCGAGGACGCGGCCGCGGCGATCGCGGATCGGGAACATGATCCGGGCCCGGAAGCGGTCGTACTCGCGCCCGTCGCGGTTGCGCTGGACGAGGCCGACCCCGTGCAGCTCACTGGCGCTGAAGCCGGCCTGCTGGCCGCGGACGAGGATCTTGTCCCAGGCGCTGGGGGCGAAGCCGACGCCGAACTCGCGCAGCGCCTGCTCCGAGAGCCCGCGCTCGGCCAGGTACTCGCGCGCCTTGGCCGCCTCCGGCGCCTCCCAGAGGTAGCTGGCGTAATAAGCGGCGACCCGCTCCAGCAGCTGCTCGAGCCGGCGCCGCTGCTGGCGCCGGGCCTCCGCCCGCGGGTCCTCCTGCTCGCGTTCGATCTCGACCCCGTAGCGGTCGGCCAGGAGCTCGACCGCCTCGGCGAAGCCGAGCCCGTCCTTCTCTTCGACGAACTTGATCACGTCGCCCCCGACCCCGCAGCCGAAGCAGTGGTAGAGCTTTTCCTGGGCGTCGACCGAGAACGAGGGCGTGCGCTCGTCGTGGAAGGGGCAGAGGCCGGTGTAGCGGGCGCCGGCGCGGCGCAGGTCGGTGTGGGCGGAGATCACCTCGACGATGTCGGCCGCCTGCTTGACCCGGTCGAGGCTCTCCGGCGAGATCAGCGCCACTAGAAGCGTGCCTCCTCGGGGATCGTCAGCTCGGTGAACTTGGCGATGCAGAAGCGGTCGGTCATGCCGGCGATGTAGTCGGTGACGCGCTGGATGTCGCTCGCTTCCGCGTCCCAGCGCGGCAGGTCGCCGGGATGCTCGAGGTAGTGGTCGAAGAGGCCGCGCATGGTGCGCTCGACCCGCTCGTGCTCGCGCCGGGCGTCGGGGCCGAGGTAGACGCGGTCGAACATGAACTTGCGCAGGCGCAGCATGGCGGCGCCGATCTCCTCGCCCTGGACGATGTCGCCGGCGCCCTCGGAGCGCTCGACGATGTCGCGCACGAGGGTGTCGATCCGCAGCGAGCCGGTTGGGCCGAGCAGCTCGATCTCCGCGGCGGGCAGGTCGGTGGACCGCAGGATGCCCGCCCGCAGGGCGTCGTCGATGTCGTGGTTGATGTAAGCGACGCGGTCGACCAGCTTGACGATCCGGCCCTCCAGCGTCGCCGGCTTTGTCGCGCCGTTGTGGTTGAGGATGCCGTCGCGGACCTGCTCGGTCAGGTTCAGCCCCTGGCCGTCGCGCTCCAGCACCTCGACCACCCGCAGCGAGTGCTCGTTGTGGCGGAAGCCACTGCCGCAGCGCTCGCGCAGGGCGGCATCGAGCGCGTCCTCGCCGGCGTGACCGAAAGGCGGGTGGCCGAGATCGTGGCCGAGCCCGATCGCCTCGGTCAGGTCCTCGTTCAGGCCGAGGGCGCGGGCGACGGTGCGGGCGATCCCACAGGCCTCGAGCGTGTGGGTGAGGCGGGTCCGGTAATGGTCGCCCTCGGGGGCGACGAAGACCTGGGTCTTGTGCTTGAGCCGACGGAACGACTTCGAGTGGACGATCCTGTCCCGGTCACGCTGAAATGGCGTCCGCAGCGGGCTGTCTGCCTCCTCGACCGCGCGTCGCGCGGGGTACGAGCGCGTCGCATCCTCCGAAAGGAACTCCTCCTCCCAGGCGGCTATTCGGTCCTTGAACGTTGCGGTGGCCGGCACTCCCCGATCATAGGCCGACCGCATCGGCTCCCCTCTACGCGGCCGCTCTCAGCTGAACGTGCGCGTGGTGCTCCAAGGTCTCGCCGACGGCGCGCTCAACCTGGCGTAGCGCCAACGGTTCGGCTGCGGGAGCCTCCGCTAGAGGCAGGGCCAGGGCCTCGACCATGAAGCGGTGCGCTTCCTCGGAGAGGCCGAAAGAACCGGCTTCGCAACCGGCGCAGACCACCCCGCCGGCAGCACCCGAGAAGCCGGCTAGGTGCTCGGCCTCGCCGCAGCGGGCGCAGGAGGCGAGCTCGGGCGTGAATCCGGCGACCAGGGCCAGCTTGAGGCGGAAGGAGAGGGCGACTTCGAGACCGGCGGCGCGCGGCTGGTCGGGGTCGTCGAGCAGGGAGAGGTAGCGGCAGAGCAGGTTGTAGGCGGGCAGGTTGGGCTCGGCCGCATCGAGCAGGCGCAGGAAGGCGTCGCAGGCACGGGCGCCGGCGGTCAGCGCCGGGCCGTTGGAGCGCAGGTGCGGGTAGCCGTCGATCGTGGCGACGTTGGTCACCGTCATCAGGTCGCCGCGGCCTTCGTGCAGGATCAGGTCGAGCCGGAAGAAGGGCTCCAGACGGCCGCCAAAGCGCGACTTCGGTTTGCGCGCCCCCTTGGCGATCGCCCCGAAGCGGCCGCGCGTCTTCGAGTAGAGGTGGAGGATCCGGTCGGCCTCGCCGTAGCGGATGCTGCGCAGCACGATCGCCTCGGTCTTAACGGTCTTTCCGGCCACCCACCTACTTTGCCCGCCGGCGCGGACGTTTGCGCAGCTTCACCTGGCAGCTCGGGCAGAAGTAGGTGGAGCGGCCGCCGACGACGATGCGGACGATCTCGCCGCCGCAGGACGGGCAGGGCTGGCCCTCGCGAGTGTGGACGAGGAACTCGTCCTGCATCGTCCCCTTCTCGCCGCGGCCGTCGCGATAGTCGTCGATCGAGGAGCCGCCATGGTCGATCCCGGCCTCCAGCGCGGCGACGACGGCATCGCGCAGCGCCTCCAGGTGCTCGGCCTTCATCGAGCCCGCGGGTGAGAGCGGGTGCAGACGGGCGCGGTAGAGCGCCTCGTCGGCGTAGATGTTGCCGACCCCGGCGACCCCGGACTGGTCGAGCAGAAAGGACTTCAGCGGCGCCGTGCGGCCGCTCGCCATCGCCCCCAGAGCCTCCGGGGTGAACTCGGGCGAGAGCGGCTCGACGCCCACTTTGCCGGCGAAGCGCGCCTCGAGGTCGACGTCGTCGATCAGGAAGGCCTCGCCGAAGCGGCGCGGGTCGGTGAACCAGACCTCGCGGCCGTCGTCGAGGAGGAAGCGGGCGCGCAGGTGGCGGGCCGAGGTCGAGCGCTCGGCCTCGTACAGCCGCCGCCCCTCCGAGGGGTCGAGCACGTCCTCGCCCTCGACCAGGACCAGGTTGCCGGTCATCCGCAGGTGCATGACCAGCGTCTGGCCGCCGTCCAAGCCCAGCAGCAGGTACTTGCCGCGCCGTCCCAGCCCTTCGATCGTGCGGCCGCCAACGGCGGCGCCGAGCTTCCGCGGCGAGACCGGCCGCGACCAGCGTTTGTCCAGCACCTCCAGCGACTCGATCCGGTGCCCTTCCAGCTCCGGCTCGAGCTGGCGGGCGACGGTCTCGACCTCGGGCAGCTCGGGCATGCCCGAGTTCTACTCGACGCTGGCCCTCGGGTGGGCGCTGAAGTAGACCTCCTTGAGGCGGTCGCCGGAGAGGTGCGTGTACATCTGGGTGGTGGCGATGTCGGCGTGGCCGAGCATCTCCTGCACGGCGCGCAGGTCGCAGCCGCCGGCCAGCAGGTGGGTGGCGAAGCTGTGGCGCAGGGTGTGCGGGCTCATGCGGCCGCCGAGACCGGCGTCGCGGGCGTGGCGCTGGACGATCTTGTAAAGCCCCTGGCGGGTCAGCGGCCCGCCGCGGAAGTTGACGAACAGCTTCGGCTCATGGCGGTCCCCGATCAGCTTCGGGCGACCGCCGCGCAGGTAGCCGTTGATCGCCGCGATCGCCTGCCGGCCCAGCGGCACCAGGCGCTCCTTCGAACCCTTGCCGCGGGCGCGCAGGAAGCCCTCGTCCATCTCGATGTCGGCGAGCTCGAGCCCGATCGTCTCCGAGGCGCGCAGCCCGCAGGCGTACATCACCTCGAGCAGCGCCCGGTCGCGCAGCGCCGTCGGCTCGCTGCCGCGCGGCGAGGCGAGCAGCTGCTGCACCTCGGAGTAGTTGAGGACCTGCGGCAGCTTCTTCGCCCGCCGCGGCGCGGTCAGGGCGGCGGTCGGGTCGTCGCCGATCAGCTCGTCGCGGCGCAGGTGCTTGTAGAAGGAGCGCAGGCAGGCGGCCTTGCGGTGGATGGTCGAGGCAGAGCAGGCGGGGCGGCCCTCCCCCGTCGCCAGCTCCGCGAGGAAGTCGGCGACGTCGGCGGGACGGGCGTGCAGCGCGTCCTTGTCGTGGGCCGCGAGGTATTCGCCGTACTGGAAGAGGTCGGTGCGGTAGGCATTCAGCGTGTTGCGCGAGAGGCCGCGCTCCAGCTCCAGGTAGGAGAGGAAGTCGAGGACGAGGCCCTCGAAGCGAGCGCCGGCCCCCGGGGCGGCGGGCGCAGACGGCAGCGCGGGCTTGACTGCGATCGCCATGACGGCTGGTTCTCCCCGCTCATGACCAACCCTCTAGCCGCAAGGCGCGGCCCACTTCACCCGGCGAGGAGGCGGCCTGCCGCCAGGGGGGCCGCGAAGAACAGCGGGTCCTCAGCCAAGCCGCGGCCCATGGTGGCGGTCGGGAGGCCGGAGGCGGCATAGGCGTCGAGGTCGACGGGTGCGTGGCGGAGGCGGTGGGTGCCGGGTGCTTCTTCGAGGGCGGTGGAGATCGCGTCCTCCTGCTCGGGGACGGCGACGTCGACCGGGGCGAGGAGGAGCTCGAGGACGGTGTAGGTGTGGTGGCTGACGTCGAGGTGGCGTTCGCGGGGGTCGCCGGAGGAGAGCCGCGGCGAGAGCAGGGTCGGGAGACGCAGCGAGAGAGCCGCGTGGGCGCTGTCCAGCGCCGCCATGCCGCCGTGGCCGAACTCGGTGTCGGAGCCGATGATCCCCGGGCCCGGCCCGACCAGGGCCGCGTCCCAGCCGAGGCGGCCGGCGGCATCGAGGGCGCCGGCGGTGCTGAGCGCGTCGTCCTCGCCGCCGTAGGCCGGGGCGGCGGCGATGTGGCCGCAGAGCAGGCCGCGCTCGCGCAGCGCGGCGACGTCGCGCGAGAACGAGCCCGGCAGGGCGCCGCCGCCGGTCTGAACGTAGCCGACCTGGATCCCGGGGGCGGCCTGGGCCGCCGCCCAGGCCGCCGGGGCGAGGTGCCCGTGCAGCGGCAGGATCAGCACCGAGACCGAGACCGGCGCCCCCGTCTCCGCCGCCTCCGGCGACTTCTCGCCGGTGCTCGCCTCGACCGGAGCGACCGGGTGCTGGAGTGAGGTGTAGTTGAGCTTGATCACGTGCTCGCCGTCCGGCCCTCCCCCGCCCTCGAGGCCGCGAGTCAGGTTGACGTGGACGACGTCGAAGCCGCCGGAGCCAAGCCCGAGATCGAGGGCGGCGACGTTGACGACCACCTCGTCGCCCTCGTGCATCTCACCCAGCAGCACTTCGTCGGCCCAGGCCGGGCGGCGCTCCCCGCCCGCCTCGACGACCAGCGGCCCGGTGGAGACGACGACGCCCCGGCGCAGCTGGAGCCGGCCGCTCACGCGTCGCTCGCGCCGGCCGCCTCGTCCCCGCCGGTTGCCCCGCCGGCGCCGATCGCGGCGACGATGCCCTCGCAGATCTCCAGCATCTTCCCGAGGCTGGAGGCCGGGACGTGCTCGTCTTCGGTGTGGACCAGATCGGTGCCGTTGGCGAGCAGGACGCAGTCGAAGCCCTCGAGGCGGAAGACGTTGGCGTCGCTGCCGCCGCCGATCGCCGCCCGCACCGGCTCGACCCCGGCCGAGCGCACCCCCGCCTCGGCCAACTGCAGAGCCGGGGAAGAGGACGGCACCTCATAGCCGCGGAAGAGCTCTTCGAGGCGGACGTCGACGTCGCAGCCGTGCTCGCTTGCGCCCCAGGCGCAGGCGTCGGAGATCTGCCCGGCGACCTCGGCGGCGCGGCCGGCATCACGGCTGCGCGCCTCGGCCTGGATCCAGCAGTGCCCGGGGACGACGTTGCCGGAGGTGCCGCCCTTGATCAGGCCGACGTTGGCCGTCGTCTGCTCGTCGAGCCGGCCCAGCTCCATCCGCCCGATCGCGGCCGCGGCGGCGGCGATCGCGCTGCTGCCATCCTCGGGCTTGATCCCCGCGTGCGCCTCGACCCCGATGAAGTCGGCGAGGATCTTCTGCTGCGTCGGCGTCGCCACGATCACCTCGCCGACCGGGCCCGCATGGTCGAGCACGAAGCCGACATCAGAGCGCAGTACCGAGCTGTCGAACGCTTTCGCCCCGCGCAGTCCCTGCTCCTCGGCCACGGTCAGGACCAGCTCGATCCCGACCGGGGGCGGCGTTTCCGCGCAGCGCGCGACCAGCTCCAGGAAGACAGCGACCGCGGCCTTGTTGTCGGCGCCGAGGATCGTCTCGCCGCGACTGCGGAAGACGCCTTCGTCGTCGACCACCTCGACCAGGCCCTTGTGCGGCACCGTGTCCAGGTGGGCGCAGAACATCACCCACTGATCCGACTCGCCGGGCAGGCGCGCCAGCAGGTTCCCGGCGCCGGCCTCGGCCGGGCCGGCCGCGTCGTCCTCGCTGACCTCCAGTCCCAGCGCCCTCAACTCGGCTGCGACCGAGTCGGCGATCTCACGCTCCTCCCCGGTCGGGCTGCGGATCTCGCAGAGACGGACGAAGGTCTCGTGCAGCCGTGCGTTCACGCCACGACCCTATCCCGCCCGCGCGCTCAGCTCGAACGGGAAGCGCCGACGTCGCCGGTCTCGGCAGACTCGGCCGCATCGGGCTCGGCGCTCTCAGTGGGCTTGCCGCCGGCGTGGATCGCGGCGGCACCGACGAACTCGCGGAACAGCGGCTCGGGGCGGTTGGGCCGGGAGTTGAACTCCGGGTGGTACTGGGAGGCGACGAAGAAGGGGTGATCGGGCAGCTCGACCATCTCGACCAGGCGCTCGTCGGGCGAGGTGCCGCCGCAGACCAGGCCCTCGTCTTCGAGCCGGCGCCGCAGCTGGTTGTTGACCTCGTAGCGGTGGCGGTGGCGCTTGTAGATGACGGCCTCGCCGAAGATCTCGCGGGCTTTGGTGCCCTCGTGCAGTTTCACCGGGTCGGCGCCGAGCCGCATCGTCCCGCCCATGTCGGAGACCTCCTTCTGCTCCGGCAGCAGGTCGACCACCGGGAACGGCGTCTCGGGGTCGAACTCGGAGGAGTTGGCGCCCTCCATCCCGGCGACGCTGCGGGCGAACTCGACCACGGCGATCTGCATCCCAAGGCAGATCCCCAGGTAAGGGATGCCGCGCTCGCGGGCGATCTTCGCCGCCTGGATCTTGCCCTCGATGCCGCGCTCGCCGAAGCCGCCGGGGATCAGGATCCCGTCGCAGCCCTCGAGCAGCTCGGGGTCGAGGTTCTCGGAGTCGACCAGCTCGACTTCGGTCTCGACGCCGTGATGGAAGCCGCCGTGCTCGATCGCCTCGATCACCGACTTATAGGCGTCGGCCAACTGCACGTACTTGCCGACGACGGCGATCCGCACCTTGCCCTCGGCCGAGTCGGCGCTGCGCACCATCGCCTCCCACTCGCCGAGGTCCGGCGACGGCGCCTCCATCCCGAAGTGGTCGAGGACGAGGTCGTCGACGCCCTCGGCGCGGAAGACGAGCGGCACCTTGTAGATGTTGTCGACGTCGTGGGCGGAGATGACGGCGTCGACGGGAAGGCTGGCGAAGAGGGCGATCTTGCTGCGGATCTCGCGGTCGAGGCGGCCTTCGGAGCGGCAGACCAGCGCGTGCGGCTGGATCCCGATCCGGCGCAGCTCGTTGACCGAGTGCTGGGTCGGCTTCGTCTTCAGCTCGCCCGCGTGGCCGACGTAGGGCACCAGGGTGAGGTGGACGAACATGCTCCGCTTCGGCGTCAGGTCCGTGTACAGCTGGCGGATCGACTCGAGGAAGGGCAGCGACTCGATGTCGCCGACGGTGCCGCCGATCTCGGTGATCACGAAGTCGACGGCCTGCGACTCGGCGACGATCAGGATGCGCTGCTTGATCTCGTTGGTGATGTGCGGGATCACCTGCACGGTGGCGCCGAGGTAGTCGCCGCGGCGCTCGCGCTTGATCACCGAGTTGTAGACGGCGCCGGCGGTGACGTTGGAGGCGCGCGAGGTGTTCTCGTCGGTGAAGCGCTCGTAGTGGCCGAGGTCGAGGTCGGTCTCGGCCCCGTCCTCGGTGACGAAGACCTCGCCGTGCTGGAACGGGCTCATCGTCCCCGGGTCGACGTTGATGTAGGGATCGAACTTCTGCAGCTGGACCCGGTAGCCGCGGGAGACGAGCAGGCGGCCGATCGAGGCCGCGGCGATGCCCTTTCCGAGTGCCGAAACCACCCCGCCGGTGACGAAAATGAACTTGGTGTCGCCTTTGTGGGAGGGATTCATGCTCTGCCGAGCGAGTCTAGCCAGCGCAGTGGCGGAACCGACTCGATCGTCGCCGAAATAGACCGCATCTCGCCGTAAATCGTCAGGGCGACGACGCATGCGAGCGCGATCAGGCGCGCCTCTCCTCCCAAAATGGTCAGTAACCAGACCCCGGCGACCGCGCCGATCAAATTCGACCCCGTGTCGCCCAGCATCGCCCGCTCGCGCAGGGTCAGCCAGGCGCCGACCAGGATCGGCCCGGCGAAGATCCCCAGCAGTTCGATCGGGGCCAGCGTCCAGGCGCCGAGGCAGAGGCCGAGCCCGAGCAGCGCCAGCCCCTTCTCCGCCCGGCCCGGGCGCAGGTCGAGCAGGTTGCCGAGGTTGGTCGCGAGGATCAACAGGACTACGTCGGCGAGGTAGCGCCAGTCCTCCAGCCCGCGGCCGGAGACCACGTAGGCGGCCAGCGCCAGCGCCCCGATCGCCTTGATCGCCCCGGTCGAGAGGGTTCCTTCGCGCAACGCCCGGCCGTGCCCGCGCCAGCCGCGCGGGGTGCCCGCCGCCGCGCCCTGGCCGAGCGCGTCGTCGAGGAAGCCGAGGAAGGCGATCCCCAGCAGGTAGGGCAGCCAGCGGCGCAGCTCGGGGTCGAGCAGGTCGAGGTCGGCGCGGTCGTTGAGGACGGCGAGCGGCGCCAGCGCCACCAGGGCGACCGTCGCCAGCACCGCCCCGAGCGGGAAGGCGAGCGCTGCGCCGCGGTAGTTCTCCCGCATCAGACCGGCCTCTCGCAGCCCCCGGGCCCCGGCCGGGACCAGCCACAGCGCCAGCCCGATCGCCAGCGGGAAGCCGACCCAGTACACCTCAGCGGCCCTGGGTCAGCAGGTCCGGCAGCAGCCGGTCGGCGCTGCCCTTGACCCCGAAGCTGCCCTCGGCGCCGAGCATCGAGAAGACCAGCGCCACCTGCCCCGCGGTCAGCTCGACGTCGTCGACGCTGGAGAGGTCGTTGCCCTGGAAGAAGGAGATCGAGGACGGTTCGGCGGTCGAGGTCTCGACGCCCACCGCCGGGGTCCGCGTCGCCGTGATCCCACTCAGCAGGCCGCTTTCCAGCGTCCCCGCCGTCGTCCGCTGGACCGGGCCCAGGTCCTGGGGCTGATTGCGGATGACGATCACGCCGTCGAGCGCTCCGAAGCTGCCGCTGGCCCGCGAGAAGAGCTGGCCGCGCACGACCTTGGGCAGGGTGCCGCCGCGGACCAGCTGCCGACCGACGCCCACGCCGAGTGCCGTCAGCGAGTCGGAGTTGTGGGCGATGTCGGCGAAGCGGGTCTTCGCGAGGTCGTCGGCGAGCCCGTTGAGGTCAACCGGCTCGCGCACCACCCCGACTCCGACCAGCTTCGCCCCGGTCGGTCCCAGCGCCTCCTCGACCGCGTTGGTGTCGTCGCTCGGCAACCCGCCGAGAGCGACGATCGCGATCCGCTTGCCCTCCAGCCGGTCGCGGGTGAGGACCGGGTAGACGCGGTCGGCGAACTCATTCGAGCGCCCCAGCTCGCCGTTCAGTTCGTCGGTCTTCGAGCGCGCGTCCTGGAGGTTGTTGACGAGGCTGGCCTCGAGGTTGCGGCGGGTGCTGGTCAGGGCGTCGCCGCCGAACTCGGCGCCGATCAGGATCCCGATCGCCAGCGCCAGGAACACGGCGATCAGCGAAGTTGCGTGGTAGCGACCGCTGTAACCCATCAGCGGCCGAAGGCTAGATGGTCGCCCCGGTGCCCGCCAGGGCGCCCACCTACCGCAGGCCCAGCCAGATGCGGACCTTGAGCCAGAACAGCTCGAAGATGTCGTTCAACGCCGGCGAGGTGATGACCAGGATCGTCAGCAGGATCAGGAAGGCGAGCACGAAGAGGCCGACCGGGGCCAGGGCCGAGCTCGGGTTGTAGAGCCGGCTCACGCCCTTGGCGTCGACCAGCTTCTCGCCGATCCGCAGCCGCGTCAGGAAGGTCGAGGACATGCCGCCGCGCTTGCGGTCGAGGAACTCGATCAGGTTGAAGTGGGCGCCGACGCTGACGATCAGCGCCGCCCCCTTCTCGTAGGCCATCAGCATCGCCACGTCCTCGCTGGTTCCCGCCGAGGGGACGATCGTGTGCTTGAGGCCGGCCTCGATCAGGCGCTCGCAGCCGGGCGCGCGGCCGTCCGGGTAGGCGTGGACGATCAGCTCGGCCCCGCAGGCGAGCGCGGCATCGCTGGCGGAGTCCATGTCGCCGAGGATCATGTCCGGCTTCAGCCCCGCTTCCAGGACCCCGTCGGCGCCGCCGTCGACGGCGACGATCAGCGGCCGCACGTCGCGGATGTAGGCACGCAGGGCCTTGAGATCGCGGCGGTGGCGGTCGCCGCGGACGACGATCAGCACCTGGCGATCGCGGAAGGAGGCCTCGGTGTGCGGGAACTCGACGCTGCCGGTCAGCAGGTCGGTCTCCTGCCGCACGTGGGCGACGGTGTTCTCGGCGAACTCGGCCAGCGCCTCGTCGATCCGCTCGCGCTGCTCCTCCAGCTGGCGTTCCAGCTCGGCCGCGCCGAGCACGCGCCCGCGCAGCACCTCTTGGTCGCCGATCAGCACGGTGCCGCCGTCGATCCGCAGGCGGTCGCCGTCTTTGAGCAGCTCGAAGAGGCCGGCGCCGGGGGCGTCGACGAGGCGGACCCCCTCCCGCGCCAGCATCAGCGGCCCGGCGTTCGGGTACTTCCCGTCGGAGGAGGGCGAGGCGTTCAGCACCGCGGCGACGCCGGCTTCGATCAGCTCCTCGGCGGCGATCCGGTCGATGTTGACGTGGTCGATGACAGCGACGTCGCCGGGGCGCAGGCGCTTGACCAGGTGCTTGGTGCGCTCGCCCAGCCGGGCGGTCCCTTCGACCGGCGCTTCCGGGCGCACACCGTTGCGACGCCCGAGCAGAGCAGGAAGGCGACGGCGACTGGTTGCGGCCACCCGTTCAGGTTAGGCCACGCGACGGCCATCCGGCAAGCGCCCGAGCGGCGCGCCGGAACGCCCTCGACGCGGGTTCGGCGGCGGCACTACTCGGCTGCCGGCCCGCTCGAAGGCGACTCGAAGGCGAGCGCGCCGAAGGTGACCGGGAAGCTCTCGCCTCCCGTCGCGGCCAGCCGCTCGCCGGCCTCGACCCGGATCTCTTCCGCCCGGCGCAGGGTGTCGGTCTGGAGCTCGGTGAGCGCTATCCAGCCCTGCTCGTCCACCGGCATCGCGAGCCAGCTCAGGTGCCGGTTGGTCCGCTTGTCGAAGGTGTCGGCCGTGATCGCGCTGTCGGCCCGCGCCATCAGCCCCTGCAGCATCGTCCTCGTCACCTTGCGCCGCTCGGCCGGAGGCAGCGCCTCCCAGTCCTCGTCGCTGAAGTAGGCGCGGGCCAGCCCGCGGTAGACGTGCTCGACCGAGCCCCGCCGGGGGATCAGCTCGACGACGCGGAGACAGCCGCCTTTCTCCAGTTCGGAGAAGTGGTGGGAGATGTGCGACAGGCCGTAGGCACCGGGGGGCGCCAGGCCGTCGCGCAGAAACTGCACGGGGCTGATGTCCCGGTCGTTCGCGACTTCGAGAATCCGGACCCGCAGGGGGTGGCGGAGCATCGCCGACGCCGTCGCCCCATTTCGGTCCCGGGGCTTCGCCGTGTGTCCCATCACAAGCTCCTTCGATCGGTCTGCATCTTTCTACCGTAGAAGCATAGTCGAGCATCGGACGGAGGATGCGGATTTACGGCTTTGGAAAGCCGATTGACGGTGGCGTTCAACCGCTGGAATTGATTCCATCAATAGAGGATCTTTCCTATGTATGGAGGGGGTGAACGATGAAGGTTTCCTGCTGCGATTCCGCGGTTCCGCGTTCGGCGGTCAGCAAGGGCAACTGAGGTCGATTCACGGCCCCGCCCGACGCCAGGCGAGGCGGGGCCGCGGAATCCCTCAGGCGGAGGCGAGCAGCTCGCGGGCATGCCGGGTGGCTGCCTCGTCCGAACGCTCGCCACCGAGCATGCGGCGGATCTCCTCGACCACGCCCTCGCCGTCGAGCCGCTCCACGGTGGCGAGGGAACGCCCGTCGGCGACGTCCTTCTCGAGCCGGAAGTGGACGTCGGCGAGCGAAGCGACCTGGGGCAGATGGGTGATGCAGACGACCTGGCGCCCCTTGCCGAGCGCCTTCAGCCGCTCCCCCACCACCCGCGCCGTGTTGCCGCCGATGCCGGCGTCGATCTCGTCGAAGACCAGGGTCCCGGCGCTCGCGGCCTCGCCGAGACCGCTCAGCGCCAGCATCACCCGCGAGAGCTCGCCGCCGGAGGCCGCGTCGCGCAGCGGCGCCGCCTCGATCCCAGGGTTGGGCGCCACCCGCAGCTCAACGGTCTCGCGGCCACTGGCGCCGTAGCCGTCGGGATGGGGCTCGAGCACCACCTCCAGCCTGGCCCCACTCATCGAGAGCTTGTCGAGCTCGGCGGCGACGCGCTCTTCGAGCGGCCCCGACGCGCCCGCGCGGCCGGCGCTCAGCGACTCCCCCAGCTCCTCGCGCCGGCGCCCGGCCGCGGCCAGCGCCGCCTCCGCCTCGGTGCCGCGGGCCTCGGCGCCCTCCAGCCGCGCGATCTCGGCCCGGCAGCGATCGGCGTGCTCGAGCACCGACTCGACGCTGCCGCCGTGCTTGCGCTCGAGCTTGTCGATCGCTTCCAGCCGCTCCTCGATCGCCAGCAGCGCCGCCGGATCGGCCTCCAGGCCCTCGGCGTAGTCGCGCAGCTCGGCGCCGACGTCGCCCAGCTCGACCGCGAGGGCGACGACCCGCTCGGCGATCGCGTCGAGGCCGGGGTCGAGGCCGGCCGCGCCCTGCAGCAGCGCTTCCGCTTGACCCAGCGCCGCCGCCGCGCCGCCGCCGTCCTCCTCCGCCCCGGCCAGGCCGGCGTGGGCGCCGGCGGCAGCCTCGCGAAGCCCCTCGGCGTGGCGCAGGCGCTCGCGCTCGGCGGCGATCGCGGTGCGCTCCGCGGGGTCCGGCGCCACCGCCTCGATCTCGGAGAGCTCATAGCGATAGAGGTCGAGGTCGCGCTCGCGCGACCCTTCCGCTTCGCGCAACTCGGCCAGCTCGGCCGCCAGCCGCGCGTGCTTGCGATAGGCCTCGCGGTAGAGCCGCCGGGTCTCCAGGTGCGCGGCGCCGGCGAAGCCGTCGAGAACCTCCAGCTGCGCCGAGGAGATCGTCAGCCGGCGGTGCTCGTGCTGCCCGAAGAAGGCCAGCAGCCTCCCACCCAGCATCTTCAGGTCGGCGGCGGTCGCGGCGCGCCCGGCGACGAAGGCGCTGGTCCGCCCCCCGGCGGAGACCCGCCGCCCCAGCACGACCTCCTCCGCGCCCTCGGGCAGGCGCTCGGCCAGCTCCGCCAACTCCGGTTCGTCGAGCAGCCCGGCGGGGAGGTCGAAGACGCCCTCGACCCAGGCCTCCCCCGCCCCCGGCCGCACGATGTTGCCTTTCGCCTTGCCGCCCATCAGCAGGTCGAGCGAGTGGGCGAGCACGGTCTTCCCCGCGCCCGTCTCTCCGGTGATCGCGTTCAGACCCTCGCCGAGCCGCAATTCCGCCCGCTCGATCAGCAGCAGGTTCTCGATTCTCAGCTCGCGCAGCATGGGTTCTGTGTACCAGCCGGCGCGGCGGACGAGGTGGGTCAGTCCGCAGACTCGGGCGGGCCCGCGTGCTGCACGAAGTCAGAAGAGCGGACGAGGGCGAAGCCGAGGGCGGCGCCGACGAAGGAGAGGATCGCGGCGATCAGGATGATCTCGTTGAAGCCGCTGACGAAGGCGACGTCGGAGGCGTGCACCGCTTTCGCGTGGATCGCCGGCGGCAGCGGCAGCGCGGCGACGGCGCGGGAGCCGCCCGAGGCGACGATTTCGCCCAAGCCGTGCGGCGCGTGCGGGAGAAGTTCGGTGAGCTTGGAGTCGACCCGCGACTGGAAGACGGCGCCGAGGCCAGCAACGCCGGTGGCGATCCCGACCTGGCGGAAGGTGGTGTTGATCCCCGATCCCATCCCGGATTTCTCCACCGGCACCACCGCGATCGCCGCCTGGCCGATCCCGGGATTGGTGATGCCGATGCCGATGCCGGCGACGAGGAAGCCGGCGAGCAGCGTCGTCCAGCCGGAGCCGGGCGAGACGCCGTGCATGAGCAACAGGCCGACCCCGACCACGGCGAGGCCGGTCCCGAGCAGGATCCGGATCGGAATCTTGTTCGAGAGCGCCCCGGAGATCGGGGCGACGATGAAGCCGAGCACGGTCAGCGGCAGGAAGCGCAGGCCCGCCTCCAACGGCGAGTAGTCGAGCACGCCCTGCATGTAGATCGTCAGGTAGAGGAACATCGCGAACATCCCGGCCGAGAGGCCAAAGGCGACGGCGGAGACGCCGTTGAAGGCGGGTTTGCGGAACAGGGTCAGGTCGAGCATCGGGTGAGCGCTGCGGCGCTCGATCGCGACGAAGGCCGCCAGCAGGACGGCCGCGCCGATCAGGCAGGCGAGGATCAGCGGGCTGCCCCAGCCCTCGGGGTTGCCGCGGATCAGCCCGAAGATCAGGAGGAAGAGGGCGAGCGAGAAGGTGACGAGGCCGGGCACGTCGACCGGCTCCGGATCTTTGACGAAGACGTTGACGATCTTGCGCTCGGTCAGGACCATCGCGCCGATCCCGATCGGGACGTTGATGAAGAAGATCCACTCCCAGCCGAGGCTCTCGGTGACGACGCCGCCGACCAGCGGCCCGACCGCGACCGCGCCGCCGACGACCGCGCCCCAGACGCCGAACGCGGTCGCGCGGTCTTTGCCGTGGAACTCCTGGCCGATCAGGGCCAGCGAGGTCGCGAACATGCCGGCGCCGCCGACGCCCTGCAGCCCGCGGGCGAGGTTGAGCAGGGTCGGGTCCTCGGCGATGCCGCAGAGGAACGAGGCGAAGGTGAAGATCCCGAAGCCGATCGTGAAGACGCGGCGGCGGCCGAGGCGGTCGCCGAGCGAGCCGGCGGTGAGCAGGAAGGCGGCCAGGGTCAGCGAGTAGGCATCGACCACCCACTGCAGGCTGGAGAGGCTGGCGTGCAGTTCACGCTGGATGTCCGGCAGGGCGACGTTGACGACGGTGACGTCGAGCAACAGCATGAACGTCGCGATCGAGACGAGAAGAAGAGTCCACCATTTGCGTTCCATGGCGGGCACCCTAGACAACCGACCTCGTCGGCTAAGGGCGTCGGACCAAGCAGATCAAGGACGAGGGAGGGAGTGTGCTCTGCACATGACCGATCGAGGACGCAGAGATGCGCCGGTCAGCCGCCCTTAGACGGCGAGGTGGCCGAACTTCTCGCGGATGCGCTGGTAGAAGCTCGTGCCTGGGAGCTGGGCGAGGCGGCCGACGCCGTCGGCGAAGCGGACCTCGAGCGCGGCGCCCGCCGGCAGGTCGGTGAGATAGGCGCCGTCGACCGCGACTTCGACCGGCTCGCGGCCCGCGGCGTTGCCGACGTGGAGGACGTCCCCGGGCGCGACGACCAGGGCGCGCGCCGTCAACGAGTGCGGCGCGATGTAGCTGACCGCGTATCCCTTCACGCCCCAGGCCAGGATCGGGCCCTGGTTGGCGAGGTTGTAGCCGGTCGAGCCGACCGGGGTGGCGGCGACGAGGCCGTCGCAGCGGACGTGGCCGACCTCCTCGCCGGAGAGCCGGTAGCTGAGCTCGGCGACGCGGTCGTGCGGGCGGCGGGTCAGGGTGACGTCGTTGAGGCCGACCCCGGCCTCGCCCTCAAGCGTCACCTCCAGGCCCGGCAGCTCGACCGTCTCGATCTCGCCGGCGAGGGCGCGGCGGATTCCCGCCTCGGCCTCGTCCCGCTCGACGGCGGCGAGGAAGCCGACGGTGCCGAAGTTGACGCCGAACACGGGCACCCCGGTGCGGGCGAAGCGGCGCAGCGCGTGCAGGATCGAGCCGTCGCCGCCGAGAACGATGCAGAGGTCCGGGCGCGGCTTGTCGCTAGCGACCACTTCGACCCCCCTGGCGGCCTCGCCGTGCTTGGCGAGCTCGTCCGCTGTGGCGACGACACGCCAACCGGCCTCGTGGGCCGTCCGGACTACGACCGCGACCGCCTCGGTCGCCGCCGGTGGGTGCGAGTGGGTGACCAGGGCGGCGGTCTTCACTTGTCGATCTCCACGGCGGCGTGGATCGCGGCGGCGAGGTCGGCAAGCGGCGGGCCGTCGCCGCCGCACCAGAGGAAGGTCTCGCGGTTCCCCTTCGGGCCGGGCAGGCCCGAGGAGGCGACCCCGCGCACCGGCAGCCCGGCCTCGGCGGCGGCATCGGCGACGAGCTGGATCGCCTCGCGGCGGTCGGCGCTGTCGCGGACGACGCCGCGGCCGACCCGCTTGCGGCCGAGCTCGAACTGCGGCTTGACCATGGCGAGCACCTCGCCGCCGGGCGCCAGGCAGCCGGCCACCGCCGGCAGGATCTTGGCCAGGGAGATGAAGGAGACGTCGACCGTCGCCAGCGCGGGCGCGAAGGGCAGGTCGGAGGGCAGCAGGTCGCGGCCGTTGAGGCGCTCGATCACGGTCACCCGCGGATCCTCGCGCAGGCGCACGTCGATCTGCCCGTAGGCGACGTCGACCGCGGCCACCCGCGGCGCGCCGTGCTGCAGCAGGCAGTCGGTGAAGCCTCCGGTGGAAGCCCCGACGTCGACGCAGTCGCGCCCGGCGACGTCGATCCCCAGCGCCTCCAGCGCGTTCTCCAGCTTGATGCCGCCGCGGGAGACGTAGCGCGGCCCCGCGTCGACGATCAGCTGCGCCTCGGGCTCGACCAGCATGCTCGGTCGCAGCGCCACCGGCCCGTCCCGGCCGACCCGCACTTCACCGGCCCGCACCGCCCCGGCCGCGGCCGTGCGCGAGGGAAACAGCCCCTGCTCCGCCAAAACCGCGTCTATCCGGGACTTCTTCATGCCCGGAACGCTACAACGGACCCCGTAAACCAATCGTTTACCAGCGACTTAGAGGGGTATGCGACCTTCCATCGGGCAGCGCTTCACGACCGATCAACGTCTCTGTGATCGGCCTCACACACAAGACGCACGTATGTTCGTACTCTGTTCAAGGATTCGCAAGGAGATGACGATGAAAGGCAATACCCAAAGACTTCTTGGCTGAGCTCCGCGTCGTAACTAGGCCCCAGTTGCTTCCCACAACAGGCGCCCACGACATTCCCGGACTCGACCTACCTCCCACGGATCCACATATATAGAGATACATATCTCTCCTCCCTGTAGTAACCCCAGAAGCGCCCCGCCTCCCCGGTGGGGCGTTTTCTGTTGTGGAGCCAAATTCCGGGCTTTTGGCGCTCCGCGATCAAGCGCCCCTGAACATTGGTACGCCAGTTGGTGCGCCAGTAATGCAGAAAAACATCCGGTGCTCGTCTCAACATCGAAGACGTGGACTGGAATAGCCGCGCTCGCGAGCTTCAGACGAAGGCCCCCCGGCCCGTTCGGTGGGTCATTGGCGCAGTTCTTCTCCTCATGGCGGTGCGGGGTGCGGCGGATGATGCCCTTGGCGTCGTGCAATGGTCCGGCGCGGTTTGGAGCGTCACGGGCCAAGTCTTGGTTTGGATTCTTCTTGGCCTTGCTGGGCTTCTCTTGCTGACCATTGATCTCTGGGCGCCGAGGATGTTCGCGAAGATCGCGCCCGCTGAACGCAAGAAGAAGACAGAAACCGCATCCCAACGAGCCAAAGCGACACCCCGGCAAGCCGCGAAAGCGACCCAGAGGAGTCCAAGGCGACCCCGCCAGCCCGCAAGCCGCATCGCACCGCAGGACAGTCCGTCGAGCCCGCCAAGACGGGCGGCACATCCAGTCTAGAAAGCCAACTCTTGAGGGAGAAGCGGAACGGTCAACTGATCCTCAGGGCGATCAAAAATCCAGCCTTCAGGCATCTGTGGATGTTCGACAATCCCCCGTCACGGGAGGATGTCGAGCCGTGGCGGATCAACGTCGACCACCTTCTTCGCGATCGAGGGGATCTGCGAAAGCTCTTTAACTACGCTCCACCTCGACTTGTCGGCGAAAAGATGTCGGCCGTGCTCCTTGACGGTCTTAGCGGAGGACCAGAGATCCGGGAGGTGGAACAGAGACTCCAGCAGCTCGACCGCGTTCTCGAAAGAGTCTGACTTACTCCTGCCTTACCGCTCGATTGTCAAAGGCGGACCAAGTAACGGAGCAATAACTACCCGTGCAGGCGACGGTGCGCGAGGCGATAGACCGTCTCACCGCGAACTCCAGGCGGCAGATGGCGCACACTGAACGCCAGGTGTCCAGAAAGAGCCGCCCGTCCTTACCCTTCGCGATCCGGTAGACAAGCCGAGCGGCCCACTAGCCGGCGGGCGCAAACCCACGCCTGAGGGACACGGGGCTACCCCTCGTCGTCGGCGGGCTTCGTAGCCCCGAACTTGGCCTCGAACTCCGCGAGCGTCGCGGGCTCATGGTCCAATCGCTCCATGATCGCCTGAGCAGACATGTCGGGCGAAATGACGAGGCGACCGTCGTTGCGAGTCTCCTCAACAACATAAGAGCCCTCGATATCGCCGCTCAATTTCACCTGGGGCTGGTTCAAGAGGTTGATGATTGCAGGGGGTGCGGCCACAGGCTTAGGCCGCCGTCGCCAAGTAGGCATCCACCCGGCTCGGATGTCGCCACACAAGCTCCGTGCGGCACCTTCGGTCGTCGCCACCAGACAGTTCGATCAGCGACTCGACTGGTGCTCCGCCAGAAACTCAAGACCACTGCTTTTCGTCCTTAAAAACACACTCAATTTTCCTGTTATGTTTGGGAAGTTGTAAAACATTCAGGAAAATACGGTGTTCGGTGGCCGGCTAAGAGGTTGTGTATTCCAGTTCCCGCGCCACCGCGATAAAAGGAGACGACTATGCAGCTCACTTCGAAGAACGGAAGCTTGCTCCTGGGCTTGTTCGCGGCGTTGATAGTCACGATGGCTCTCGCATCATCGTCGGCCTCGGCATCTGAATTCTGCGGAGGTCAGACAGTGAACAATGCAAACAAGTGCTGGGGGGCGGCCCGTTCGCTGAGCGGGGCCAATGCCTATGGAAACAGCACCGGTGTATGCGTAGGTGCGGATCTGACCGGGGGCACTTGTGCGCCGACCAACCAGCTGGCCGTCGTCAATATGCCCACCGGCCAGCACGCCCCCTGGGTGATCGGGACCGCAGGTGCCTTCACCCATACCTGGGGTAACACCTGGTAACAAGCAGTCGAGAGACAGTGCAGCGCCTGACAGGGAAGTTGATGGCTGTACTGCGAATGCCGATCGAGGCATCGCGAGCAACAGGTCGAGCGTGTCGCCCTCGTCGCGAGAGTTGGCAACTCTGCCTGTTGCTCGCACTCATGCTGACCGTCAGCTTGACGGCATGCGGCACTAAGAAGGCGGATAGCGAACGAGCACCAACCAGAACTTCTGACGAAGGCGTATCGCGCCGTCTCGCGACCAACTTTGCCCTGCTACGCACTTCCCGCGATGGCATCCCCCTCGATGTGAGGCGGACTCTGAGGGTCCCGGTTCCTGGCATGAAATGGAGCTTTGCCCGACGAGTCCCGGTTTCTCTTCCGGGCACGTATTGGCTGGTCCCCGGGAGCGAAGACCTTTGCATCGTGGCGACGAACCCCGGGTCGCCGGCTGTGGGCACTGTCTGCGCCAGCGTCAAGCAGGCACTTCGTCATGGGATTGCGAACACCTCGCTCAACCCGATTTCCGGCAACCGCATCATCGTTGGCGTGGTTCCGAACGGGGTCCGCACCGTCCTCGTCCAGAGTGGTGCTTCGACCACTTCAGTGCGCGCCCGCCAGGGGCGCTTCGTGCTTCGCGACTCAGTTTCCTCCCCCCCAGACCTGCTGATACTGCGCTAGACACCTGCGGTCGTATGCCACCATGCACCTACAGAAAGCCGGGGTGCGCTAATGGTGCGCCAGCGCAGGATCAACCAAATCAGATCCGCATCAGCAGGCCAGATTGTCTCTACGAATAGTGGATCGGCCGGCGCCTCCCCGTGGTAGCCCCAGAAGCGCCCCCGGTGGGGCGTTTTCTGTTGTGGAGCTTCCGCAGTGGGTGAGATCAGTCCACCCTCTACCCGCCGCACTGGCAAGATGACGGCATGGAGCGTGTGCTCGGCATCGGCGGGTACTTCATGCGGGCGGCCGACCCGGTGGCGCTGGGCGCGTGGTATCACGATTGTCTGGGGCTGGAGGCCGATGAGAACGGCCTCTGGCGCCAGGAAGACGGGCCGACGGTGTTCGCGACCTTCGAGTCCGGGACCGACTACTTCGGGTCGCGAGCACAGCAGGCGATGATCAACTTTCGGGTCCGCGACCTGGATGCGATGCTCGCGCAGCTGCGCGCCAAGGGAGCGGACGTGGCTAGAGAGACACAGGACATGGAGGGTGTCGGCCGGTTCGGCTGGGTCACCGATCCCGAGGGCAACCGGATCGAGCTCTGGCAGCCCGCCTGACCGTGCTCAACGATGTCGGCGATGCTTATGCCGCTTCGCACTCTTGACGCAGCGCGCGTACCCGCTCTTCGTCACGCGGTGAAAGCCTTTCTTGCATCGCAGCGGCTGCACCGGGCGTGGAGGAGCTGACGGCGCCCCCGGCAACACCAACGGGGTGAGAGCGCCGCCGGAGGAGAGGGTTTCGCTCGAGGTGGGAGGCGGCGGGCAGGCGCTTTGGACTTCGCAGTTCGGGAAGAGTTCCTCGCCCTTGCTCAGCACGGCGTCGATTTCGTCGAAAATCGCGCCTGCGGTACCGGCCAGCAGCGTCGCTTCGCCGAAGCTCGGGACTTCTTCCCAGTAGCGCCGCACGTAACCGTCGGGGTGCAGGTCGAACCCTTCTTCGACTCCGTCGACGGCGAAGGAAACCGCATAGGTGCCGGCGGGCAGACCCGCGATCGAGTAGTGGCCGCCGGATTCCACGGTGGCGCACTTAACCCGCGCCTCCGTCGTCGTGTTCAGCGCGCATATGGCCGGCACCGAGTAGGGCGCCGGCAGGCCGACGATCGGCGTGCCGGTTCCCGCTTCGGTCAGGGTTCCTTCGATCTCGAGGCCCGGAAGGAGGTGCGCTTCGAGTTCGATCGCCCCACCTGCCGTCAAGGGAATGGAGCCCGGCGCTTGCGGCAGCTGCGCTTCGACGTAGTTGACGTGCCCTTCCGTCCTGAATTCGAGCCGGTACTGACCCGTGCCCAAGTTCTTGACGGTGAATTTGCCAGCCGCGTCGGTGCGGCCACAGTAGCCCACTTCGCCGGTCTGGAAGAAACCGAGCAAACGGGCGCAGACCTGTACTCCTTCGATCGGAAGTCCGGTTTCGCCATCGGCCACCGTGCCGCGAACTTCTCCCCCGGTCTGCATCTGAGCATTGATTTCCCTGCTTTCCCCTTCCGCCAATTCGATCGGGTCGGCTTCTTCGGGGTGAGCCTTGTCGCTGTACCACTGCTGCACGTAGTTCAGCGAGGGATTGCTTTCGACGTGAAAGCCGAGCCGGTAAGAGGTGGCTTGGAGGCCATCGATCGAGTATTTCCCTTCGGCGTCGGTATTCCAGTCGCATTCGCTGCCGACCAGCGGGGTGAGTCCCGCGGCACAGACAGTGATCCCGGCGACCGGTTCGCCCAGATGATCGGTGACCTTGCCGTGGATTTCACCGGTGGCCGCCGCAGCCTGCCCGACCGAGAAGATCATCGCCAGGGCGCACAGCGCCACAACCAGCCCCAACGTTCGCCCCCGCCTTACAGCCCGCATCAGCTCCCCTCCCCTAGGTCCGTTGTCCGCATAATCCCCGAACACTTCGAAAGTTGCGGCGCGCCCTCGGCGCGAACTGTTGGTGGCCACGGGTCAGCCGGGGATGTCGATCCAGCGCACGATCAGCCCGTCGCGTACTTCGTGAAAGGCCGGCGGCGACGGGGGCGGATCGTCGGCGAGAAGGGCGATCACCTCGGCGGGGCCGTGCAGGTCCTCCTCGATTGCCGTCGTCCAGTGGACCTCGGGATCGAGCAGGCGCTCCAGGCGCAGCCAGTCGCGGCGCTCGATCGTCGTAAGCACGTCGGAAACCGCGGGCACCTGGTCTGCCATGTTCATTACCCTGGCAGCCGTGAGCGAAGTACTGCCAGACGTCCTCGAGCCGGGCCTGCGCGTCGTCTTCTGCGGCACCGCGCCCGGCGCCGTCTCGGCCAAAGTGCAGGCCTATTACGCGGGGCCGGGAAACGCCTTCTGGCAGGCGCTGCACCTGACCGGGCTGACGCCGTTCGAGCTGGTGCCGGCGGAATTCGAGCGCCTGCCGGGATATGGGATCGGGCTGACCGACATCTGCAAGGTCTCCTCCGGTTCCGATGCCGAGGTCGGCGTGGCCGAGTTCGACGTCGCCGGCCTGCAGGAGAAGATCGCCGCGGCCGAACCCGGCTGCCTCGCCTTCAACGGCAAGAACGCCGCCCGCGGCGCGCTCGAACGCGACGTTGCCTACGGACTCCAGGACGAGCAGCTCGGCGGCGCCCCGATCTGGGTGCTGCCCTCCACCTCGGGCCGGGCCCGCAGGTTCTGGAAGATCGAGCCGTGGCGGGAGCTGGCCCTCGCCTGCGGCGCCGAACCCGACCTGACTTAGGCGGCCTCGGCCGGATCCTCGCCGGGCCAGCGGCCGGTGAGGCGGGTGACGCCACTGCGGACGCCATGGTCGGTGATGCCTTTGACGAGGCGGAAGATCGCCCCCTCCACGAGCAGGGCCGCGACCAGTTTCGGGACCGAGACGTCGCGCTGGTCCGGCGCCGGCGGCTCCTCGTCGTCGACCACGGCCCAGAGACGCTCGAAGGCCTTCTGGGCGGCGATACCGGCGAGCAGCCCGGTGACGATGCCGATCGGAGCGAAGAGGATCTTCATGCCGACAGGCTACCCCGGCGGCCCGGGGACAAACGGCGCGCCACACGAGTAGACGACGGGCCGGGGCGCTGTCCAGTCCAGCACGCCCCGGCCCGCCAAGGGAGAGAAATGAAGCCTGGTGGCTTGATTCCCCAGCCATGACCTTAGCTACTCAATTTTGGAAGGACAGCGGATTCCAGTGCAAATGGTTTTTTGCGACCTGTTACGATATATCGCGTTAGATACCGATAGAAAGGTCTTAGATGCACCACAGACATGAATCGAGACATTCCGGCCACCACGGCCACCACGAGTTCGCCCGCAGCCGCGGTCCCCGCTATGGACGCGGACGGGGCGGCCCCCGGGCTCGCCGCGGCGACGTCAGGGCCGCCGTCCTCGCCCTGCTGGCCGAGCGGCCGATGCACGGCTACGAGATGATCAAGGAGATCGAGGAGCGGACCCAGGGGGCCTGGACCCCGAGCGCCGGCTCGATCTACCCGATGCTGCAGCTGCTCGAGGAGGAGGGGCTGATCCAGGGCGAGGAGAGCGACGGCAAGCGCCGCTTCACCCTGACCGAGAGCGGCAGCGCCGAGCAGGAGGCAAAGGCCGGCGAGGAGACTCCCTGGGACTCCGTCCGCGCCGGCGCCGCGCCGGAGTCGATCCACCTCGGCGACTCGCTCCGCAAGCTCAACCACGCGATCGGCCAGGTCTTCCACGCCGCCGACGAGGGCCAGCAGATGCGGGTCCGCGAGCTGCTCGACGAGAGCCGCCGCAAGATCTACGCGATTCTCGCCGAGGAGAGCTAGACCCGGTTGGCGTGGCGCGTTCCGGCGCGCCACGCGAAACCGGCCGCGCTAGGCGGCCGGTCGCTGAAAGGCCCGTCCCCCAACGGACCCACACATACAGAGAACCTCTCCTCCCTTGGTGATCCCCAGAAGCGTGGCCTGACGACCGTTGCTCCGTTCACCATCACCGGAGAGATTGGGGCAACCTATTCGATTGCGACGATTGAATCAATCGTCAAAATTAATTAGAGGGAAAAAGAGAGAAAACTGGGGAGATCAGCCCAGGACCGGCTGCGCCGAGGGCAGCGCCGCCAGCACCCGCTCGGCGACCGACTCGCCGGTCAGCCCGGCCTCGGCCCGCAGCAGCGCCGGCTTGCCGTGGGTGACGTAGCGGTCCGGCAGCCCGACGCGCAGGACCCGCGCCCGCTCGGCCGGGGACTCGGCGAAGGCGTCCTCGAGGTGCTCCAGCACCGCCGAGCCGAAGCCGCCGGGCAGGACGTTCTCCTCGATCGTCACCACCAGGTCGTGCTCGCGGGCCAGGCGCTCGGCCAGCTCGCCGTCGATCGGCTTGGCGAAGCGGGCGTCGGCGACGGTCGCCCCGAGCCCGTGCCCGGCGAGGATCGCTGCCGCCTCGCGGGCGACCGCGACGCCGTAGCCGTAGCCGAGCAGGGCCACCCGCTCGCCCTCCTCGAGGATCTCGCCGGTCCCGATCGGGATCAGCCGCGGGCGCTTCGGCAGCTTCGTCCCCTCCCCCGCGCCGCGCGGGTAGCGCAGCGCCGCCGGCCCCTCGTGGGCCACCGCGGTGTGGAGCATGTGGACCAGCATCGCCTCGTCGCGCGGCGCCATCACGACGACGTGCGGGATCGGCCGGAAGTAGGAGACGTCGAAGGCGCCGTGGTGGGTCGGGCCGTCGTCGCCGACCAGCCCCGCCCGGTCCATCGCGAAGGTGACGTCGAGCTGCTGCAGGCAGACGTCGTGGATGATCTGGTCGTAGGCGCGCTGGAGGAAGGTCGAGTAGATCGCGCAGACCGGTTTCGCCCCCTGCAGCGCCATCCCCGAGGCGAGCAGGACGGCGTTCTGCTCGGCGATGCCGACGTCGTAGTACTGCTCTGGCAGCTCGTCGGCGAGCTTCTGCAGCCCGGTCCCCCCCGCCATCGCCGCGGTGATCCCGATCACCCGCGGGTCGGCTTCGGCCTCGGCGACCAGCGCCTCGGCGAAGACCTGGGTGTACTGCGGCGGCGCCCCCGCGGCCGGCGGCTTCTCCAGCATCTCCGGCGCGATCGCGCCGGGGGCGTCGGTTTCGGTCACCGGCACCGGCTTGGCCGACGCCGGCTTGCCGTTGACGATCGAGTTGGGCTTGGCCGCGTGCCATTTCTCCATCGACTCGAGGCCGCCCTCTTCGGCCGGCAGGAAGCCCTTGCCCTTGACCGTGTGGATGTGGACGACGACCGGGCGTTCGGCCTCGAAGGCCTCCTTCAGCGCCTCGCGCAGGGCGTGCACGTCGTGGCCGTCGATCACGCCCATGTAGGCGATGTCGAGCTCCTCGAAGAAGAGGCCGGGCGCCCAGTAGGCCTTGATCGCCGACTTGATCTCCGGGCCGAGCCGCTCGATCCTTTTGCCGAGCCCGAGCGGCAGCTTGGTCAGCCGATCCTCGACCCCCTCGCGGGCGTGGAAGAGGCGCGGGTTGAGGCGGATCCGGTTGAAGTAGCGAGAGAGCGCGCCGACGTTGGGAGAGATCGACATCCCGTTGTCGTTGAGGACGATCACGAACGGGGTCTGCAGGCCGCCCGCCGCCAGCATCGCCTCGTAGGCGACGCCGCCGGTGAGGGCGCCGTCGCCGATCACGGCCGCGACTTTCCCGTCCTCGCCGATCCCCTTGCGCATCGCCTCCTTGAGGCCGACGCCGTAGCCGATCGAGGTCGAGGCGTGGCCGGCGCCCATGATGTCGTGGGCGGACTCCTCGATCGAGCAGAACGGGGCCAGCCCTTCGTACTGGCGGATCGTCGGCAGCCGGTCGCGCCGCCCGGTCAGGACCTTGTGCGGGTAGGACTGGTGGCCGACGTCCCAGAGCACCTTGTCGCGCGGCGAGTCGAGCAGGCTGTGCAGGGCGACGGCGAGCTCGCAGGTGCCGAGGTTGGCGCCGAAGTGGCCGCCGATCTCGCCGATCGTGTCGATGATGTAGGTGCGCATCTCCTGCGCCACCTGCTGCAGCTGCTCGTCGTCGAGCTGGTGCAGGTCGGCGGGGCCGTCGATCGCGGCCAGGAGCTGCTCGGTGTTGTCGTCTTCGCTGCCCTGGGTGGGGGGCTGTTCGCTCATTCGTTCCTCGTGAAGATGTAGTCGGCTACGCGCTTCAGGTCGTCAGTCTCCCCCGTGGCCTCAGCCAGCGCGGCGAGCGCCTTGGCGTGGGACTCGGCGGCCAGCTCGCGGGCACGGTCGAGCCCGAAGAGGCTGACGTAGGTGAGTTTTCCATGTCGCTCGTCGCTTCCATGTGGCTTGCCGAGCTGCTCGTCGCTCTCGGTGACGTCGAGAATGTCGTCGACGATCTGGAAAAGGACGCCCAGCTCGTCGGCGAAACGGCGATAGGGAATTGTCTCAGGTTCGCCGAGCCCCTCGAGGATCAGCACCACGCCGACGCTGGCGGCGATCAGCCGGCCGGTCTTCAGCGCGTGCAGGGCGCGCAGCCCGGAGGCGTCGTCCTCGGCCCCGATCACGTCGACGTACTGGCCGCCGACCATGCCGTCGACGCCGGTGGCGCCCGCCAGCTCGCCCATCGCCGCCAGCACCCGGTCCGGCTCGCCCGGCTGCTCGCAGAAAAGGCGGACCGCCTCGGCGAAGAGGCCGTCGCCGGCGAGGATCGCCACGTCCTCGCCGAACTTGACGTGGGAGGTCGGCAGGCCGCGGCGCAGCTCGTCGTCGTCCATCGCCGGCAGGTCGTCGTGGATCAGCGAGTAGGTGTGGATCAGCTCCAGCGCCGCGGCAACCGGCAGGAAGCGGGCGGGGTCGACGCCGAGGGCGCGGGCGGTGGCGAGGGCGAGGACCGGGCGCACGCGCTTGCCGCCGGCCAGCAGCGAGTAGCGCATCGCCTCGTCGAGCCCGGCGGTCGGCGCGCCGGCGGAGAAGTGAAGGCGGTCGAGGGCGGCGTCGACCAGGGCGCGCAGGTCCTCGGGGTACATCGACGCCGGGGCGGAGCTCAACCGGCGCTCGCCGCTTCGCGCGCCTGCCGGTTCGCCTCCTCGACCGCCTCGGCGGAGAGGTCGGCGGCCTCGGCGGCCAGCTCGGCGGCGCGCTCGTCGCCCAGCCCCTCCCCCTCGAGCTCGGTGGAGATCAGGCGCAGGCGCTCGGCGATCTCACGCAGGCGACTCACTTGGCCGGCTCCCGCTCGCGCACGATCGCGCCGAGGATGCCGTTGATGAACTTGGGGGCGTCGGCGCCGCAGTACTCCTTGGCGATCTCGACCGCCTCGTCGATCGCCACCTCGACCGGGGTCTCCCCCGCTTCGATCTCGTACAGCGCCACCCGCATCACGTTCAGGTCCAGCGGCGCGATCCGGTCGACGGTCCAGCCCTTGGCGTATTCGGCGATCGTCTCGTCGAGCTCTTCGCGCTCGGCGTCGACGCCTTCGGCCAGCTCGCGGGTGAGCGGTTTCGAGTCGGCGATCAGCTCGGCCAGCGGGCGGCCGGTGACGTCCCGCTGGTAGCTGGCGAAAACGGCGTCGCGGCGTTGGTCGGATCGGCGCATCGACCTATTCTCCCGCTTTCGACGGTCGCCGGAAAGCCGTGGGTCCGACTAGCGCAGGATCTCGACCAGGAGGACCCAGGCGTTGGTGACGGCCCCCGCGACCGCGAAGACGATTCCCGCCACGATCCAGTAAAGGCCGCCGCCGCTTGCGGTGAGAACACAGAGGCTGCCGATGATCAGCGGCACGGTTCCCGCGATTCGCACTATCCAGCGCCCCAGGCGCCAGCGACCAGGCTCGTCCCCCCTGGCTTCCTGAATGGTCGTGAGGTTCCCAATCACCGCGCCGAACAGAAAGGTCACCACGAACAGCTCAGCTCCGAGGGCGGCATGGCTCTGCCCGGGGATCAAGCTGACGATCGAGATCAGCAGGACGTCGAGCAGCAGCAGCACGGTTTCCAGGGCGCGCTCGGGCAGGCCCTGGTAACTGAGGATGCGCTCGACGTTGATCGAGACGGCGACGAAGACGAGGCCGGCGAGCGCCGCCGAGGCGCCGGCGGTGGCGACGAAGAGATCGGTCCACTCGCTGGGGTCGTAGGCGAACATGCGCCGGATCGTAGGCGCGGCGAAGGTCGCTCAGGCGCGCGAGATGTACTCGCCGGTGCGGGTGTCGACCCGGACCGATTCGCCCTCGTTGATGAAGAGCGGCACCTGCACGACCACGCCGGACTCGAGCGTCGCCGGCTTGTTGCCGCCGCCGGAGGCGGTGTCGCCCTTGAGGCCGGGGTCGGTCTGGGTGACCTTCATCTCGATCGCGCCGCCGACCGAGATGTCGCTGGGCTTCTCGTCGACGAAGAGGACCTCGACCACGGCGTTGGGCAGGACCCATTTCATCGCGTCGCCAAGAGCGTCGGTGGGGATTTCGATCTGGTCGTAGTCGCGGCTGTCCATGAAGACCGCCGCGTCGCCGGAGTCGTAGAGGTACTGCATCTTCTTCGATTCGGTCCGCACCGGGCGGAACTTCTCCCCCGCCCGGAAGGTTTTGTCGATCACCGAGCCATCCTCGATCCGCCGCAGCTTGGTCCGCACGAAGGCGCCGCCCTTGCCCGGCTTGACGTGCTGGAACTCGATCACCTTCCAGATCTTGCCGTCGATCTCGATGTGGACGCCGTTGTGGAATTCGTTCGTGCTTATCAAGTCTTTTTCCCTGCTGAGTAGCGGTTTCCGGGTGCTCGGGCCGCGGCTCCGGGGGGAGTCGCGCGGGGACGAAGACTAGCTGCGCGGCCCCGGGATGCCGCGGAAGCCGAAGGGCTGGCTCTCGCGCCCGGCCTGGACGAACCAGCACTCGCCGCTCATCTCGCCCTCGAAGATCTCGAGCACGGTCTCGATCACATCCCGCACGGGGATGATCGGCAGGCCCTCGCTCAGCAGCAGCTCGCGGATCGGGCCGATGATCGCGGTTTCGGCGAAGCCCGGGCAGACCGCGTTGATGCGGATGCCGTCGGCGGCGAGGACCGGGCCGAGCGAACGCACCAGGCCGACCACCGCGTGCTTGTTGGCGGCGTAGACCGGGTCCATCGGCACCGGCGTCAGCCCGGCGAGCGAGGCCGTGGCCACGATCGCGCCGCCGCCGCGGGCCTTCATCGCCGGCAGCACCGCGTTGACCCCGAAGACGACACCGTCGATGTTGACCCCCATCGCCCGGCGGTAGGCGGCGGGGTCGAAGCCCTCGCCGAGCTGGGTCCCGAAGGCGACGCCAGCGTTGAGGAAGGCCATGTCGAGGCCGCCGTACTCCGCGACCGCGACCGCCACGGCGGCCTCGTTCTGCTCGGGGTCGCTGACGTCGCAGGCGACGAAGAGGGCGCCGGTCGCCTCCGCCAGCTCGTTCCCGGCCGCCTCGTCGACGTCGCAGGCGACGACCTTCGTGCCGCGCGCGGTCAGGGTCTCGGTCAGGGCGCGGCCGAAGCCGCCCGCGGCTCCGGTGATCAGGGCAACGCGCTCGCTCATGCCCGGACCATCGCACGAACCGCCGCGCTCATGGCGCCGAGCTCAGCCGGCCGGTCAGGCGCAGCAGGGCCTGCTCGGGGTCGGGGAAGACTTCGCCGCGGGCGAAGCGGCCGCCGGCGACCTCCCAGATCCAGGCGATCGGGACGTCGCGGATGCCCTGTTCGCGGCTGCGCACGTAGACCCGGCCCCAGACCAGCAGCTGGCCGCCCTGGCGCTCGACCGTCGCCGGCGTGATCAGGAGCTCTTCCCAGGCACGGTCGACGTCGCCGAGGTAGTCGCGCAGCCCGTCCGGGCCGACGTAGGGAGCGCTGCGCCCCACCGCATCGGCGGTGCCGACCGGGAAGAACTCCATCGTCTCCTCGCAGACGGCGGCGATCTCCTCGGCATCGCGGCGGTTGAAGGCGTCGAAGAGCCGTGCGACCAGGTCGCGGTCCGCCGCGGGCGCCGGCTCCGCCTCCGCCGCGACCGGCGCGATCGCGACGATCGCGGCATCGTCGTCGAGCTCACCGGCGCTGAAAGCGTGCAACGCCCCCTCCAGGGCCTGGGTGGCGAGCGCCGGGCTCGATACCCCCGCCAGCGCCTGGCGCAGGCGCCGCTCGCCGAAGCGCTCCTCCGCCCCGGCCGACTCGGTGACCCCGTCGGTGGTGACCACCAGCTGCTGTCCCGGGCGGATGCGGATGCTCTCCACGCCCCAGCTGGCGTCGGCGAAGGCGCCCAGCACCGGCGCCGAGGCCGCCGCCTCGGCCACCGAGTCGCCATCGACCAGCAGCGGCGAGGGGTGGCCGGCGATCGCCAGCCGCAGCGGTCGCGAAGGGTCTTCGTCGATCGCCATCGCGGCGACGCTGCAGAGGGCGCCGCCACGATGGGCCAGCAGCTCCCGATTGAGGCTCCGCAGAGCGACCACTGGGTCGCCGGTGAGCGCCGCCGCGGTCCGCAGCGTGTAGCGGGCGAGAGAGGTGACCGAAGCGGCCTGGGCGCCACGACCGGTGACGTCGCCGATCACCACCATCCAGCCGTCGGCGATGCGGAAGGCGTCGTAGAAGTCGCCGCCAATCTCGTTCTCCGCCCCCGCCGGGCGGTACATCGCCGCCACCGACCAGCCCGGGATATGCGGCAGCGGCGGCGGCAGCAGGCCCCGCTGCAGGGTCTCGGCGATCTCCGCCCGTTCGCGCTCGCTGCGCTCGAGGTCGGAGAAGAGCCCGGCGTTGTCCAGGGCCAGGGCAACGCGCCCGGCGAGGACGCCGGCGAAGTGGGCGTCGGCCTGGCGGAAGCGACGGCCCGAGTTGCTGACTCCGATCGAGAGCATCCCGGTCGGCCGCGCCCGCGCCCGCAGCTCGACGGTGACGAAGGAGCGGACGTTCATCGAGAGCAGGAAGCGCAGGTCCTCCTCGCTCTCGGCGAAGGGGCGGAAATCAGCCTCGGAGACGCGCTCGAAGAGCTTCGGCTCCTGCCGGGCCATGGAGGCGGCGCTGGCGATGCGCTCCTGCAGCGCCGGCTTGCGCTGGGCGAGTCCCTCCTCTACCTCCTCACCCCCGGGGCCGCCGACGCGCACGGCGGCGCGGCGGATCTGGCCCTCCTCGATCACGTCGATCATGCAGAAGTCGCCGAGCGCGGGGACGAGGATCGCCGTGATCGCGTCCAGGGTCTCCTCCAGCGAGCGGCCGCCGTCGGCGACCGAGGCGATTTCGTCGAGCAGTCGCATGCGCCGGTCCGCCTCGCGCGAGCGACGCCGGTAGACGAGCGCGAGCGCGACCAGTGCCGCGAACGCAACCGCCACAACCGCAACCGCGATCAACCCGATCAACGCTTTCTCCCCGGTCTCGCTGCGAAAAATGGCAGCGTAGCGTCCCTGACGATCGGAGATGAGACCGCGCGGGCCGGGCAATCTCACGTTCTGCACCGACCGCGGCGTTTACCACCCATGAGCCGGCGAGACATCGAGTTCCAGGCGGGCGGGGACAGCTGTGCCGCCTGGCTGTACGAGGCCGAGGGCGCTCGGGCGTCGGCGCCGATCGTGGTCATGGCGCACGGTCTCTCCGGGACCCGGCGCGACGGCCTCGGGCCCTTCGCCGAGCGCTTCGCCGCGGCGGGGATGGCGGCGCTCGTCTTCGACCACCGCGGCTTCGGCGACAGCGGCGGCGCGCCGGACCTGTTCGAGCCGCGGCGCCAGCTCGAGGACTGGCGGGCGGCGATCGCCCACGCCCGTTCGCTGCCCGGCGTCGACGGCGACCGGGTCGCGACCTTCGGCTCCTCAATGGGCGGCGGCAACGCGCTCGCGGCCGCGGCGGCGGATCGGCGCGTCGCCGCGGTGGTCAGCCAGGTGCCGTTCCTCGACATGCTGCGCCAGGCGCACCGCTCGGCGCCGCTCGTCAGCGCCCGGATGCTGCTCGCCGCCCTTCGCGGCCGGCACCTGCCGGCGACCGGGCAGCCGCACGAGGCCGCCTTCATCAACGCGCCGGGCGGCGAGTCCGGCTGGGGTCGGGTCGTCGCCGGCGGCGAGGACTCGCGCTGGCGCAACCGGGTCTCCTCGCGCTGGCTCCTGGGCGCGCCCTTCCGTCCCGCCCGCCACGCGGCCGGGCTGCACTGCCCCTGGCTGCTCTGCGTCGGCGAGGCCGACCGGGTGGCGCGGCCGGGGCCGGCGATCGCGGCGGCGCGGCGGGCGCCGTTCGGCGAGCTGCGCACCTATCCCGGCGTCGACCACTTCGACATCTACGACGGCCCCGGGTTCGAGGCCGTGGTCGCCGACGAGGTCGCCTTCCTGCGCCGTCACCTGCTGGGCTCGCCCTAGAGGTTGTCGCTTGTCGCCCTCTTGGCGACAAAAAGCAACCTTGCGGTCGCCTTAGACGGCGGAGACCGGCGCTGTTTTCGCGCAGGCCGCGGCGACCTCATCGAGGTCTAGGCCGATCTGGCTCCAGGCGTAGCGATCGGCCACCTCCTCGCGGGCACGGGCGCCGCGGGCGCGGCGGCTCGGCGCGTCCCCGACGGCCTCGACCATCGCAGCGGCGAACGCCCTGGCGTCGTCCGGCGGCACCAGCCAGCCGGTCTCGGGATCGTCGACGATCGCGGCCGGGCCACCGCGGTCGACCGCGATCGCGGGCAGGCCGCAGGCCATCGCCTCGACCAGCACCTGGCCGAACTGCTCGTGCACCGAGGCATGGACGAGCAGGTCGGCGGCGCGCAGGAAGTCGGGCAGGTCGGCGTGCGAGTGCCAGCCGGCGAGGAAGACGCCGGGGCAGTCGATGCGCTCGATCGCCTCGATCGGGTGCTCCCCCTCCCACTCGCCGGCGTGACCGCCGAGCAGAACCAGGGCGGTGGGCTCGCGGAAGCGCCGCCGGGCCTGCGCGTAGGCCTCGACCAGCAGCGGCAGGCGCTTGACCTCGGTGAAGCGGCCGACGTAGAGAAGCACGGTCCCCTCCAGCGCCTCCAGATCGGCCTCCTCGTAGGCGACGCTGCCAGGGGGCGATCCCGGCCTCCATCCCCGCGGCCGCTCGACCAGGTGCCGGCGCCAGTGGGCGCGGCGATCGATCGCCCCCGGAGCGAAGGTCCGGTCGAAGCCGTTGGGCACGCAGACGAACCGCTCCGGATCGAGCTCGAGCACCTCGCTCGCTCGTTCCAGGCCCTTCGGGTCGCTGACCACGATCCGCTCGCAGGCCGCCGCCCAGGCGCGCAGGCGCTCGGCCCAGGCGTCGGCATTGTCCCAGCCGAAGGGAGCGCCGGCGGCGATCCGTTCCAGCATCAGGAGCTCGGTGCCGTGCACGTGGCCGAGCACGGGGACCCCGGGGAAGGCGCGCACCGCCGCCTCGTTCAGCGGCGTCAGGTGGTGCAGGTAGAGGAGGTCCGCCGCGCCGGCACCGGCCAGGTCGAGCTCCCGCGCCCAGGCCTCGACCTGCAGCTCGAAGCCCTCCTCGTCGAGCGAGGCGAGCACCGGGTCCTCGGCTTCGTGGCGGTCCTCGTAGGAGCCCTGGATCGGGGCGGTGCCGGCGGGGCCGTCGAAGCGGAGCGGCTCGGCCTCGCGCAGCGAGGCGGCGAAGTCGACTGGACGCAGATCGAGGCCGGAGTAGAAGCTCGGCGCGTGGGTGTGCTCGTCGAGGTCCGAGCGCGATCCGGAGAGAACCGTGACCTCGGACCCGTTGCGGCCGAACTCCCGGGCCAGCGCCCGGCAGACGTGGGCGGAGCCGCCGCGGGGATAGAAATAGATGCCCATCAACAGCTTCTTCGGAGTAGATGGCATCTGCACCGAGGCTACTGATGCGAGCAGGCCTGCCGCCGCTATTGCGCGACGAACTTCAGGGCGGTGGCGATCTCGCGGCCGCCGACCAGCTCCAGCCCGTGCTCCTCGCGGGGCGTGTTGAGCAGGCGCCCGCCGACCACCAGCGAGGCCGAGCCGCCGCCGTCGAGGTTGATCGCCGCGCCGGCGCCGAGACCGCGCATCGCCGCCGCCAGCTCGGCCATGGTCAGGCCGGCCTCGTCGTCGGCCCTCCCCTCGCAGACGGCGGCGATCAGCTCCCCGCCCGCGAGCCCGAGTGCGGCCCGTGGGTAGCGGCCGGCGGTGATGTCGGAGTCGAACTGACCCGATCCCGCCGAGAAGCCCTCCAGGTCCTGGCCCGGCCGGATCAGCGAGCGGCCGGCGGAGAGCAGCATCGGGCCCGCCTGCAGCAGATCGCCGGCGGGGTCGGCCGGGAGGTCGGCGCGGGACGCGAGCGCGACCTGGCCGTCCTCGGCGTGGACACAGGCGCGCAAGGCGCCCCATGGCGCCTCGAACGGCTCGGTCGGCCGGGCGTGGCCGCCGATCCGCAGGTCGCCCAGGGGCGGGCCCCCCGGTCGCATGTAGAAGCCGCCGACCAGGGCGTGCTCGGCCCCGTTCTCGGCACACCAGCGCAGCAGCGTCGAGCAGGGCTCGAGCACGACCACGCGGAGGCCGAAGCGGCGGCGGTCGAAGCGCGCCACCCGCAGCGTCGTCCCGGCTCCGTCGTCCAGGCTCAGCCTGACGCTCTCGAGCGCGGGTTCCGGCATCGGCACCGTGCCCGGGGACCGGGCTAGCGACCGCTGTCGGGGTCGTCTTCGGCCGCGGTGCTGGTCGTCAGGTTCGCCGCGGCGCCGCCGCTGAGGACGCGGCGGACCAGGCGCGGGACGAGGATCCGGGCGACCGCGGCGAGGGCGTAGGGACGCGGCACGTAGCGCTCGGCCCTGCCGCCGGGGCCGGCCTCGTAGATCGCCTCGGCGACCGCCTCCGGCTTGGAGACGACCCAGCGGGTCAGCGCCTTCTCGCGCAGCTCGGTCGCCGGGAAGCCCTCGGTGGCGACGAAGCCGGGTAGGACCATGCCGACGTGGACGCCGTGCGGCAGCTCCTCGGCGTAGAGCGAGTCGGTCCAGCCGATCAGCGCGAACTTGCTGGCCGAGTAGGCGCCGGTGCGGGCGCGGGAGACGCGGCCGGCGGTGCTGGCGACGTTGACGATCGCGCTCGGGGCGCTGGACCGCAGCAGCGGCAGCAGCGCCTCGGTGAGGCGCAGGACGGCGTCGAAGTTGAGCTCCATGTGGCGCTTGACGTGCTCGTAGCCGGTCTCGGCGAAGTTGCCGCGCCAGGCGGCGCCGGCGTTGTTGACGAGCAGGTCGAGGCGGCCGCCGTGCTCGGCCTCGAGGTGGGCGCGGACGCGTTCGGGGGCGTCGGCGGCGGTGAGGTCGGCGGCGACGCAGGTGGCGCGGCACGGCAGCGACTCCGCCAGCTCGCGCAGGAGGCCCTCGCGGCGGGCGACCAGGACCAGCTCGGTGCCCGGCTCACGCGAGAGCCGGATCGCCGTCGCCCTGCCGATCCCCGTCGATGCACCCGTGACCAGCGCGACGCTCATTGCCGCAAGGCTATTCGACCTGGCGCCGCGCCCGAGTTGCAAGGATGCGCCGATGCCCGAGTCCTCCTCTGCCCGCGGCTCCCACCTCGGCGCCACCCGGCGCGAGGGCGAGCGGGTGACGCCGCTGGAGCTCTTCTTCGACCTCGTCTTCGTGCTGGCGATCACCCAGTGCACGGCGCTGATGGCCCACCACCCGACCTGGTCGGGGATGGCCCAGGGCCTGCTGGTGCTGGGGATCCTCTGGTGGGGCTGGGTCGGCTACGCCTGGCTGACCAGCGTCATCGACCCCGAGGAGGGCCCGGTGCGACTGGTCATGTTCGGGGCGATGGCCTCGCTGCTGATCGTCTCCCTCTGCGTGCCCGAGGCCTTCGGCCACCTCGGCCTCACCTTCGCCCTCGCCTTCGGCGCCTTCCGCGTCGCCCACATCGGCCTCTTCATGCTCGCCAGCCCCGACGACGACGCCCTCCGCCACTCGGTCCTCGGCCTCGCCGCCAGCACCGCGATCGCGGTGACGCTACTCGCCGTCGCCTCGCTCTTCGACGGGCTCGCCCAGGGCGCGCTCTGGGCGCTGGCGATCTTCCTCGACATGGCCGGGCCCTACTTCTTCGGCTCCGACGGCTGGAAGCTCGTCCCCGGCCACTTCGCCGAGCGCCACGGCCTGATCATCATCATCGCCCTCGGCGAGTCGATCGTCGCGATCGGGGTCGGTGCCGCCGGCGCCCTCGACCTCGGGATCGGCGTCGTCGCCGTGCTCGGCGTGGCGCTGGCGGCGGCGCAGTGGTGGATCTACTTCGACGTCGTCGCCCTGATCTCGGCCAAACGCCTGGGCGAAGCCGAGGCCGGCCGCGCGCAGAACGACCTGGCCCGCGACTCCTACTCCTACATCCACCTGGCGATGGTGGCGGGGATCGTGCTCGTCGCCTTCGGGCTGAAGGTGACGATCGCCCACCACGGCGAGCACCTCCACGCCGTCCCCGCCTTCGCCCTGCTCGGCGGCGTGGCGATCTACCTGCTCGGCCTGGTCGCCTTCCGCTACCGGCATGTGCACTCGATCAACCGCCAGCGCCTGGGCCTGGCGATCGTGCTGCTGATCCTGGTTCCGGTTGCAACGGCTGTACCAGCGTTAATCGCTTTGGCCGTCGCGACCGTACTTATGTGGGTGATGATCGGATATGAGCACCGCAGCTACGGCGAGGGCCGCAACCAGCTGCGCCACGAAGCGGCTGTGGGCCACGCCTGATCGCCTCGCGACGAACGCACATTCGATTTCGACATACTCCAAAACCTTGAGCAAGACACCCCAACTACTCGACAGCCTCCTCCGCCCCGGAGCCCCCTCCGGATACGAGGGCCCGGCGGCCGCCGTCTGGCGCGAGGCCGCCTCCTTCGCCGAGCTCAGCACTGACGGCCTCGGCTCCTCGATCGCCCGCATCGGCGACGCCTCGCCGCTGCTCGCGGTGGTCGGCCACATCGACGAGATCGGGCTGATCGTCGTCCACATCGACGAGAAGGGCTTCCTCTGGTTCGCCCCGGTCGGCGGCTGGGATCCGCAGATCCTGGTCGGCCAGCGGGTCGAGGTCCGCGGCAAGGACGGCCCCGTGCTCGGCGTCGTCGGCCGCAAGCCGATCCACCTGCTGGAGCCCGACCAGCGCAAGAAGGTCGTCGAGCTGAAGGGACTGCACATCGACATCGGCGTCACAGACCGCGACGAGGCCGAGGAGCTGATCCGGGTCGGCGACCCGGTCGTGATCGCCGCCGAGCCGATGCCGGTCGCCGGCGAGCGTCTGGTCTCGCGGGCGATGGACAACCGCCTCGGCGCCTACACCGCGCTGGAGAGCCTGCGCCGCGCCCACGAGCGGGGTGAGATGGCGGGCTCCTTCGCCGCCGTCGCCGCCGTGCAGGAGGAGATCGGCCTGTTCGGCGCCCGCACCGCCGCCTTCGAGGTCCGCCCGGACATCGCGATCGCCGTCGACGTCACCCACGCGACCGATGCGCCAGGGGTCGACGAGAAGGAGATCGGCAGCCACCCACTCGGCTCCGGCCCGGTGATCGGCCGCGGCTCCACCCTCTCCCCCAAGGTCTTCGAGCTGCTGGTCGAGACCGCCGAGGCCGAGGGCATCGAGCACTCGATCAGCGCCAGCGGCCGCGGCACCAGCACCGACGCCGACGTCCTCCAGATCTCCCGCGCCGGCATCCCCACCGGCCTCGTCTCGATCCCCCTCCGCTACATGCACTCCCCGGTCGAGATGGTCGACTTACGCGACGTCGAGGCGACGGTCGAGCTGCTGGCCGCCTTCGCTTCGCGGCTCACCAGTGACATAGACCTCAGCCGCTGAGGCGGGGTACAGGCCACCAGCAGCCTCCCGTACAGAGTTGAACAGCTACGGGCGCGCGTGGGCGAAGGGTCTGGGTAGGGGCGAAGCGTCTTGTACTTTTTCGGCGGCGCTCGACCTCGGAGCGGCGGGAGCGCGATCCTCGAAAGAAGTTAAGCGAAGCCCCTACCCAGACCCTTCGCCCTCAGGGATCACTCGACTATCTGCAGCTCCTTCGGGAGCCCACTGAGATTCGTGCATCCACTCTCGGTGACCACCACCAGATCCTCGATCCGCACCCCGAGCTTGCCGGGCAGGTAGACCCCCGGCTCGACGGTCACGACTTCGTTCGGCGCCAGCACGTCGTCGGAGCGCAGCGAGAGGCGCGGGCCCTCGTGCACCTCGAGGCCGACGCCGTGGCCGAGCCCGTGGCCGAAGCGGTCGCCGTGCCCGGCCTCGTCGATCAGCTTGCGGGCGACGGCGTCGACCGCTTCGCCGTTGACGCCGGCTTCGATCGCGTCGAGCGCCGCCAGCTGCGCCGCCAGCACGACCTCGTAGACGGCGCGCCCCTCCTCCCCCGGGTCGCCGGTGGCGTAGGTGCGGGTGCCGTCGGAGCAGTAGCCGTCGAGCTTGGCGCCCATGTCGAAGACGACCAGCTCGCCGCGGCCGATCTCGCGCTCGCCGGGCTCGGCGTGCGGCAGAGCGCCGTTGGGGCCGGCGGCGACGATCGCCGGGAACGAGGGGTCGCCGCCGAGCGCGCGGATCCGCGCTTCGGCGGCGCGGGCCACCTCGCGCTCGCTGCGCCCGGCCAGGCCGCGCCCGATGCTCCACTTCCAGACCTCGTCGGCCAGCTCCGAGGCGGCGGCGATCGCCGCCAGCTCCTCGGCGTCCTTGACCCGGCGCAGGCGCTCCACCAGGCCGCCGGCGGCGACCGCCTCGACTCCGTCGGCCAGTTTCCCTTGCAGTTTCTCCAGCGTGCGGACCGCCATCTGGTCGTCTTCGAAGCCGGCCCGGCCCTCGAGCCTGGCGGCGATCGCGCCGAGCCAGTCGCCCTCGACCGTGATCGGCTCCCAGCCCTCGACCTCGGTGGCGGCGCGCTCGGTGTAGCGAAAGTCGGTGAAGAAGAGGCGCGTGCCGGGGCCGCAGACACACGCCCCGTTGGTGCCGGTGAAGCCGGTCAGGTACTGGACGTTGGTCAGGTCGGTGACCAGCAGCCGATCCAGCTCGCGCTCGGCAAGCAGGGCCTCGAGGCGGTCGCCGCGGCCGCGCATCAGGCCTTGTCGGCGCCGAGCTCGCCGGCCAGCAGCTCCAGCGCCTCGCGGTAGCCATCGGGGCCCTTGCCGCAGATCTTCGCCAGCACCAGGCCGTCGAAGACCGAGACCCGGCGCCACTCGTCGCGGTTCTCGACGTCGGAGAGGTGGACCTCGACCGCCGGCAGGCGGGCGACGTCGAGCGCGTCGGCGATCGCGCGGCTGTAGTGGCTCCAGGCGCCGGCGTTGACGATCGAGGAGTCGGCGAGGTCGGGCAGGCGGTGCAGGTACTCGACGAACTCACCCTCGTGATTGGTCTGGAAGAAGATCGGTTCGAGCCCGAGCTCGTGCGCCCAGCCGGCGATCCGCTGCTCCAGCTCGCTCAGCGAGAGACCGCCGTAGACCTCGGGGTCGCGGCAATCGAGGATGTCGAAGTTGACGCCGTGGAGGACGGCGACGCGGTTGCGGGTGGTGGTCATCCGTAGAGCTCCAGCACGGCGTCACGGACCCTAGCGCCGTCGACCAGCTGACCGGTACGGGGGTGGCCGGGCTCGGAGAGGAGGACGAAGCCGACGCCGGCGGCGGTGCGCTTCTTGTCGCGCTGCAGGGCATCGAGGATTACGTCGACCTCGATCGCCGGGTCCAGCCGCGTCGGCAGCCGATGGCGGGCCAGTGCGGTCTCCACCTCCTCGCGCAGCTCGGGGCCATCGGAAAGCCGCAGCGCCGCCAGCAGGCCGAGCCCGACCGCCTCGCCGTGGCGGTAGCGCTCGTACCCGCTCGCCGCCTCGATCGCGTGCCCGACCGTGTGCCCGAGGTTGAGGACGTGGCGGCGGCCACCGTCGCGCTCGTCGGCGGCGACGACCTCGCACTTGTAGCGGGCACAGGCGAAGACGACGTCGTCGAGCCCATCCGGGTCGAGCGAGTCGAGCGCTCGCACCCGCTCCCAGAGCGAGCCGCCGGCCAGCAGTCCCGTCTTCAGCACCTCGACGAAGCCCGCCGCCAGCTCGGCCGGGGGCAGCGTCGCCAGCGTCGCCGTATCGCTGATCACGGCGGCGGGGAGGTGGTAGGCGCCGGCGTAGTTCTTGCCCTCGGGCAGGTCGACGCCGGTCTTGCCGCCATAGGCGGAGTCGACCTGAGCGACCAGCGTGGTCGGCACCTGGACCACCTGCACCCCGCGCTGGTAGAGGTGGGCGCAGAGCCCGGCGAGGTCGCCGACGACGCCACCGCCGAGCGCGACCACGTGGTCCTCCTTGGTCATCCCCGCTCGCGCCAGCTCGCGCAGCACGCCCGCGGCCACGGCCATCGTCTTCGAGGCCTCTCCCGGAGGAATCTCGGTCGCGGCGGCGAGCGGCTGCAGGCGCTGGGCGTAGAGCGAGGCGGTGGTTGCGTCGGCGACGCCGAAGCGGCGTCCGGGTGCCGGCCACCAGCCCGGTGCGGGCTCGGCCAGGGCGTCGAGGAGACCGGCGCCGACGAAGATCGGGTACTCGCCGGAGGCGCTAGTCGCCCACAGCATCCTGGTCCCGGCGGGGAGGTCGGTGAGCGCGATCAGCGCCGGCAGGGCGCGGCTGACGATCGCGCGATCGCCGACCGGGATCACCGCGTCGGCCAGCTCCTCGTAGAGCGGCTGGCGCACCGCCATCAGCTGGGCGACGTCCTCGGCGTTGGTGGCCAGCGGGCGATCGCTGTGGGCGATCCGGCGCCAGGACTCCTGCGCGTCGACCTGCAGCCAGACGACCACGTGGCGGTCGAGCGCGGCGCGGATCCGCTCACTGAGGATGCTGCCGCCGCCGAGCGCGATCGCGCCGCCGTCGGCGTCCTCGAGCAGCGAGCCGACGACCTCCGCCTCGCGCTCGCGGAACCCCTGCTCGCCGTGCCGCTCGAAGGCCTCCGCGATCGGCATCCCGAACTCCGCCTCCATCAGGGCGTCGATCTCGGTCGTCTCCAGCCCGGCCCGGCGGGCGGCGGCGAGGGCGGTGCTCTTCCCCGCCCCCATGAAACCGATGAAGACCAGCGCCGGCTTGCTCACCCGCTCACCCGCGGAAGTCGATGCGCTGCTTGTAGGCGGCGATCGCGCCGAGCACGTCGTCGATGTGGTCGCCGCCGAACTTCTCGCGGTAGCAGCGGGCCAGGGTCAGGGCGACCATCGCCTCGCCGACCACGGCGGCGGCCGGGACGACCGTGGAGTCGGTGCGCTCGCGCAGCGCCTGGGTCGGCTGCTTCGTCTCGGTGTCGACCGAGCGCAGCGGCTTGGTCAGGGTCGAGATCGGCTTGATCGCGGCCCGCACCGAGAGTGGCTGGCCGTTGGTCATCCCGCCCTCGAGCCCACCGGCGTGGTTGGTTTCGCGGAAGTAGCCGTCCTTCTCCGACCAGAAGATCTCGTCGTGAGCCTCCGAGCCGGGGCGGCCGGCGACGTCCCAGGCTTCGCCGATCGAGACGCCCTTGACCGACTGGATCGAGGCGACGGCGCCGGCGAGGCGGCCGTCGAGGCGGTCTTCCCAGGAGACGTGGGAGCCGAGCCCGGGGACGAGGCCGAAGACGCGCACCTCGAAGGTGCCGCCGAGACTCTCGTTCGCCTTGCGCAGGCGGTTGATCTCGGCCACCATCTCCTTGCTGGCCTCGGGATCGAGGCAGCGGACCGGGTCGTCGTCGACGCCGGCGAAGTCGGCGGGGGTGAGGTCGTCGCGCTCGGCCGCCTTGACCGAGGCGATCTGGGTCACGTGGCTGTGGATCTCGACGCCGAGCGCGGTGAGGAAGCCGCGGGCGATCGTGCCGGCGGCGACGCGGGCGGCGGTCTCGCGGGCGCTGGCGCGCTCGAGGATGTTGCGGATGTCGGAGTGGCCGTATTTCTGGGCGCCGACCAGGTCGGCGTGGCCAGGGCGCGGCAGGTGCACCTCTTCGGGCTCGAACCCCGCGACCGGCCAGGGGTTCATCCGCTCCTCCCAGTTGGCGTAGTCGCGGTTGGCGACGAGGACGGCGATCGGGCCGCCGAGGGTGCGGCCGTGGCGTACGCCGGAGCGGATCTCGGCGGTGTCGGTCTCGATCCGCATCCGCCCGCCGCGACCGTGGCCGAGCTGGCGCCGCGCCATGTCGCGGTCGAGCGCCTCGCGGTCGAGCTCGAGCCCGGCCGGCATGCCCTCCACGATCGCCACGAGCCCCGGCCCGTGCGACTCCCCCGCGGTGGTGAAACGGAACGCAGTCATCGAGCGACCAAGGCTATCGGCGCGACGACCGGCGAGTTGACCCCCCTATGGCGTGGGCAACTCACCGCGACGTCAGGCCCGGGCGGCGGCGCGCATCACGTCGAGCGGCGGCTCGCGGTCGGTCCAGACCTGGAGCGAGAGGGCGCCCTGCTGGACCAGGACCTCGATGCCGTCGACGACGGCGGCCCCGGCGCCCGCGGCGGCCTCGAGCAGCGTGCTAGGCCGGTCGCCGTAGACCATGTCGACCACGACCTGGCCCGGCCCGAACCCGTCGCGGCGCAGCGGCAGATGCTCGAACGGGTCCTCGCCGTGGAGACCGACGGCGGTGGTGTTGACGATCAGCTCGTAGCCGCTCTGGTCAAGTGTGGCGCCGGGATCCTCGGGGGCCCCTGTCCGCACGGTCGTCACCTCGACCTCGACCTGGAGCTCCCGCGCGCGCTGCGTGACCTCGAGCCGGACGGTCTCGGCCCGCGCCTCGGTGCGGTTCCAGATCTCGACCGTCGCCCCCGCCGCCCCCAGCGCCCAGATCGCCGCCCGGGCCGCGCCCCCGGCGCCCAGCACCAGGGCCCGCAGCCCTCGCGGCGGCCGCGGCAGCGAGGCGATCAGGCCGCCGGCGTCGGTGTTGTGCGCCTCGATCCCGTTCGCCCTGAAGATCAGCGTGTTGGCGGCGCCGATCTCCCGCGCCATCTCGCTGCTGACGTCGGCGACGGCCAGGGCCAGGAGCTTGTGCGGCACGGTCACGTTGGCGCCGGCGAAGCCTTCCGCCGGCATCGCCCGCACCCGCGCCTCGAACTCCTCCGGGGCGACGTCGATCGCCTCGTAGCTCCACTCCTCCCCGAGCCCCAGGGCCGCCAGGGCCGCGTTCTGCATCGCCGGCGAGCGCGAGTGGGCGATCGGGTGACCGAGGACCGCGAGCCGCGGCACGCCTATTCCCCGCAGGTCGACGGCTCGTTGCCGCCGTTGGCTTCGCGGGCCGCGTTGTACTTGGCGACGTCGCTTTCGAATTCGGCGTTGGTCTTCGAGAAGGCGAGTTCGTTGCACGTGTTCGGCTTGTTCACGTAGTAGAGGTAGCCGGATTTGGCCGGGTGGGCGGCGGCCTCGATCGCTTCGATCCCCGGGCTGTTGATCGGCCCCGGCGGCAGGCCGGAGTGGGTGCGCGTGTTGTAGGGCGAGTCGACGGCCAGCTCCGATTCGGTCAGCGGCTCTTCGTAGTTGCCGGTGGCGAAGCGGATCGTCGCGTCGATCCCCAGCGGGATCCCCTCGTGCAGGCGGTTGTAGACGACCGAGGCGACCAGCTTGCGCTGGCTGGCGACGCCCGCCTCGCGCTCGATCATCGAGGCGATCGTGAGCACGTCGAAGACGGTCAGGTTCTTCGACTTCGCATAGCTCATGTCGACGCCCTTGATCCGCCGCTTGAAGTCCTGCAGTTGCAACTGGACCAGATCGGCGGCGGGCGCGCCGGGCTTCACTTCGAAGGTGTCGGGAAAGAGGAACCCCTCCAGGTCCTTGGCGCCCTTGCCGCCGTACTTGGCGGGGTCGAGGTACTTGGAGCGCACCGTCTCCTTCGTGTAGTCGCCTTCGAGGCCGTCTTCCTCGACCAGCTGCGCCGCCTGCGAGCGGCTGTATCCCTCGGGGATCGTGACCGAGGTGACGCGCTTCACCGGCGGCTTGGAGAGCGCGTCGATCGCGGCGCCGTAGGACATGCCGTGGGCGAGCGTGAAGTGGCCGGGATAGAGCTCGGAGCGCTTGCCGTCGAGCGTGACCCGGACCTGGAACAGGGTCGAGCTGTCGATCACGCCCTTCTCGCCGAGCAGGTCGCCGACTTCACTGACGCTGGAGCCTTTCGGGATCGTCACCCGGACCTTGCCGGAGCCGTCGCCGTGGAAGGGCTGGAAGAGGGCGAAGAGGAACCAGAGGACGAGGACGGCGACGATCGCGCCGACGAGGCGGAACGGGTGGCGGCCGACGGCCGCGAGGAACCCTCTCCCCCGCCCCGAACCCCCGCCCGAGCCACGACCCCGGCCCACCTCGGGCCCGGCCACCGGCGCCGCCTCGAACGGCTCCCCCTCGAACGGCACCTCGACAACCGGCGACGCCTCGGCGACAGCCGGCTCCTCGACCGCAACCGGCTCCTCGTCCCAGAATTCCTCTTCAGACGTACGCGGCGCCAGCGGCACCTCTTCAGCAGCCGATCCGCGTGGAGACTGGGGCGCAGGCGATTCTTCAGGAGGCTCAGCAGCAGGCGATCCGCTGGGAGGCTCGGGGGAGGGCTCGACGGAACCTCCCGCAGTTCGTGACGGCGAGTCCTCCCCCGAGCCTCCCCCCGCACCCCCGTCCTTCCTGCCCCACCTGCCTTCCTTCTTGGCCGGCTTCTCCTCACGCTGGCGGCGCTTCTCCTCGCGTTCGAGCCGCCGCTGCTCACGCTCGCGCGCGGCCGGGTCGTCGGGACTGGCGAAGGGGTCCTCGGGCATCCAGTCGTCAGTCATCGGCGCGTTCCTCGATCGCGGCCTGGCCGGCGAGGTAGGCCTGCAGCAGGTGGGCGGCGGCGATCGAGTCGCGGGCACCGCTGGCGCCGCCGCGGCGGGTCGCGTCGGCCATCTTCGTGGTCAGGCGCTCGTCGTAGGTCTCGACCGGGATCGAGAGCATCGCCTCCAGTTCGGCGCAGAAGCCACGGGCGAGCGCGGCCTGGCTGCCTTCTTCGCCGCTCAGGTGCAGCGGCAGGCCGACGACCACGCGCCCGACCTCGTGCTCGGCGACCAGCTCGACGACGGCGCGGGGCTCCGGCGGTTCGATCACCGGCAGCGGCGTCGCCAGGGTGCCGCTGGGATCGGAAAGGGCGCAGCCGATGCGGACGGTGCCGTGGTCGAGGGCGAGCACGCGCATGGGCTAGGCGAGCCCCCGCTCGAGCGCGGCCCGCATCGCCTGCAGCGCGTCCTCGAGCTTGGCCGGATCCTTGCCGCCGGCCTGCGCCATGTCGTCGCGGCCGCCACCGCCGCCGCCGATCAGCGGTGCTCCCTCCTTGACCAGCGCCCCCGCCGAGACGCCATGGGCGACCAGATCCTTCGAGGCCAGCGCCACGAGGCCGGCCTTCGCGCCGAAATCGCCGCCGAGGGTGACCACCACGGCCTCGCCGCCGAGCTTCGACTGCACCCGGTTGGCGAGGTCTAGCAGCTGCTTCGAGTCGCCCGCGGCCGTCGACTTCGCCTGGACCAGGACGAGGCTCCCGGCGCCGTCGCCGAAGGCGAGCTCGACACCCGAGCCCACCAGCTCCTCCGCCTCCTCGCCGAGAGCGGCGGCGGCGGCCTGCTCGGCGCCGGCGCCGGCCTCGCGCAGGCGCTCCGCCGCGCGGCGGGCGCCGGCGAGCGGGTCCTGGGCGTTGCCGAGCAGCTCGCCCGCCTCGCGCAGCTGCCCCTCGCGCTGGCGGAAGAAGTCGATCGCGGTGGGACCGGTGATCGCCTCGACCCGGCGCACGTTGGCGGCGCTCGAGCCCTCGGAGACGATCTTGAAGATGCCGACCTCGGCGGTGTTCGCGACGTGGGTGCCGCCGCAGAGCTCGCGCGAGACGCCGTCGACTTCCACCATCCGCACCCACTCACCGTATTTCTCCCCGAACAGGGCCATCGCCCCGAGCTCCTCGGCCTCGGCCCGGGCCATGTTCATCCAGCGCACCGCCGCGCTCGCCTTGATCCAATCGTTGACGCGGTCCTCGACGTCGGCCAGCTCGGCCGGGCTCAGCCCCTGGCCGTGGGTGAAGTCAAAGCGCAGCTTGTCGGGGCGGACGGCGGAGCCGGCCTGGCGCACGTGGGTGCCGAGGCGCTCGCGCAGAGCCGCGTGCAGGAGGTGGGTGGCGGTGTGGTTGCGCATGGTCGCGTGGCGCGCCCCGTGGTCGACGACGGCCTCGACCGCGACCCCCGGCTCGATCGCGGCGCCGCTCGGCTCGACCGCGAGCGCCTGGTCGTCGCCGAGCCGGATCACGTCGACGACCTTCGCCTCCTCCCCGGCCCAGCGCAGCACGCCGGAGTCGGCGACCTGGCCGCCGCCCTCGGCGTAGAAGGGGCTCTCCTCGAGCTTGACCAGGGCGCGCCCGTCGTCGGCCTGAATGGCGGCTAGGCCGGTGGTGGCGGTGAGAGTCTCGAAGCCGACGAAGCGGGTCGGCGGCGCGGTCGCGGCGAAGGCGATCACCTTCGCGTGGGTGTCCTCGGAGCCGTGGGCGTTGGCGCCGCCGCCGGTGCGGGCACGGGCGCGCTGTTCCTCCATCAGCTCCTGGAAGCCGTCGTCATCGACCGCGAGCCCCTCTTCGGCCAACAGCTCCTTGGTCAGGTCGTAGGGGAAGCCGTAGGTGTCGTGGAGCTGAAAGGCGTCGGCGGCGTCGATCCACGAGGTATCCGACTCCTTCGCGGCGACGACCAGCCGCCGCAGCAGCTCGGTCCCGCGCTCCAGGGTGCGGCCGAAGCTCTCCTCCTCGTCACCGACCCAGCGGGCGATGGTGTCCCGCTCCGCCACCAGCTCCGGGTAGGCCTCGCCCATCAGCTCGATAGTGCGCTCGGCAAAGCGGCCCAGCCAGGGCGCTTCCAGCCCCAGGGTGTTGCCCTGCTGGATCGCCCGCCGCATGATCCGCCGCAGGATGTAGCCGCGGTCCTCGTTCGAGGGGACGACGCCGTCGGCGATCAGGAAGGCGGCGCCGCGCGAGTGGTCGGCGACGATCCGCATCGCCCGCGTCACCCGTTCGCCCTCCTCGTAGCCGTGCCCGGTCAGCTCCTCGGCGAGGTCGATCAGCGGCCGCACGTGGTCGGTCTCGTAGACCGAGGGGACGTCCTGGAGGATCGCCGCCATCCGGTCCAGGCCCATGCCGGTGTCGATGTTGCGGGTGGGGAGCTCGGTCAGCGTCCCGTCCTCGGCCAGGTCGTAGCTCATGAAGACGTGGTTCCAGAACTCGAGGAAGCGATCGCCGTCGCTGCCGGGGCGCTCGTCATCGTCGCCGAACTCGGGACCGCGGTCGAGGTAGAGCTCCGAGCACGGCCCGCAGGGCCCGGTCGGTCCCCCCTGCCAGAAGTTGTCGGCGCGGCCGAGCTGGACGATGCGCTCGTCCGGCACGCCAATCGCGCCCCAGAGTGCGATCGCCTCCTCGTCGGGGCCGAGCCCGAGCTCCTCGTCGCCGCCGAAGACGGTGACCCAGATCCGCTCCGGGTCCATCCCGAAGCCCGCGGTCGAGAGCTCCCAGCCCCAGGGGATCGACTCCGCCTTGAAGTAGTCGCCGAAGCTCCAGTTGCCGAGCATCTCGAAGAAGGTGAGGTGGCGGGCGGTGTTGCCGACCTCCTCGATGTCGGTGGTGCGGAAGCATTTCTGGACGTCGGTGAGGCGCGGCGCCGGCGGCTTCTCGCGGCCGAGGAAGTAGGGCTTGAAGGGCTGCATGCCGGCGGTCGTCAGCAGCACCGAGGGGTCGTGCGAGGAGGGCACCAGCGAGGCCGAGGGAACAACCTGGTGGCCGCGCTGCTCGAAGAACGAGAGGTAGGTGCGGCGGATCTCCTGGGCCTTCATGTGAGGGAGCCTAAATATTTCGTTGACAGAAAGGGCTTGGCCTACATCTGGTCTCGTGGAAGCCGTCAGGCCGGGGCGGCGATCGTGCCGTGGCCGACGATCGTCTCGCCCTCCAGCAGCACCGCCGTCTGACCCGGCGAAGCGCCGACGAACTCCTCGCCCAGCTCGACCTCGAGGGCGTCGTGGCGGCCGCGGCCGGCGGCGCCGATCGAGGCCGGCAGGGCGCGCGAGTGGTAGCGCAGGCGGACCGCGTCGACGCGGGCGCCGTCGCGGTGCAGGGTCGCGTCGCGGACCTGGACGCGGCGGGTCTCGAGCTCGGCCCGGGTGCCGACCGTGACCGTGTTGGCGGCGGCGTCGGTGGCGGTCACGTAGAGCGGCTCCGGGGCGGAGACGCCGATTCCGCGGCGCTGGCCGACGGTGAAGTTGTGGTGGCCGTTGTGGCTGCCGACGGTGGCGCCGGAGCGGTCGAGCACGGCACCCTCTCGGTCGCTGAGCCCGCCGTGGCGGCGCAGGAACTTGCGCTTGCCCTGGCCGGCAAGGAAGCAGAGGTCCTGGCTCTCCGGCTTCTTCGCGACCGTCAGCTCATGACGGGCGGCGATCTCCCGCACCTCGGGCTTGGTCAGCTCGGTCAGGGGGAAGGAGAGGCGGCCGAGCAGCTCCGGCGGCAGCGCCGCCAGCATGTAGCTCTGGTCCTTGGCCTCGTCGGCGGCCGAGGCCAGCAGCGGTCCCTCCGGGTCCTCGACGATGCGCGCGTAGTGGCCGGTGACGAGGCGGTCGGCGCCGAGCCGCTCGGCGAGGTCGACCATCGCCGCGATCCGCACCTCGCCGTTGCAGAGGACGCAGGGGTTGGGCGTGCTGCCGGCGGTGTAGCCGTCGATGAAGCGGCCGACCACGCGGCGGCGGAATTCCTCCTCGAGGTCGAGGGTGAAGTGCGGGATGCCGAGCGAGTGCGCGAGGCCGCGGGCGCCGAGCACCGCCTCCGGCGAGCAGCAGGCCTAACC
>Ga0207686_10000108_pt1 | contig 66086 bp, 58 predicted proteins | sample KBSM24metaG_FD_184396 | JGI IMG/M metagenome (GOLD analysis project Ga0207686, IMG submission 184396) | Miscanthus rhizosphere microbial communities from Kellogg Biological Station, Michigan, USA - KBS M2-4 metaG (SPAdes) (version 2) | ecosystem: Host-associated > Plants > Roots > Rhizosphere >... | reverse complement strand
TTCGCTTCATCGTCGAGGGCGCTCCCTGGGAGCCCGCGCTGCTCGCTCAGGCCGATATCAAGCCGGGCCTGCCGTTCCGCCTCCGCCAAATGGCCTTGAGTCTGGGCCAGCGCAGCGAGCGCTGTATAGGTCAGGCTTTGATAGCCGGGGTCCCGGACCTTGACGCCGAGGTCGACCCAGGCACGCTGAGCGCTGTCATATTGGCCACTCCCACCGAACGCCATCGCCTTGGCGCGCAGGTACGTCGGCGAGTTGGGGTTGAGTGCGGCCATCCCCTGCACGGTTCGGCGCACTTCGTCCATATGCCCCTGGGCAAGCTGGGCATTGATCAGCTGCATGTGCATGTTGCCAACGTTTTTCGCCGCGCGGACAAATGGCGCTGCCACCGATTCCGCCTCGACCGGCCGACCCATTCGCGTCAGGAGCAGAGCCACGTTGTTGTTCGCCCCGTAGTTCTCCGGGCTTACCGCCAGCAAGCGACGGTAAGCCTCCTCTTCTTTGACCGGATCGACCTCCACATTGCCGTAGTAGTAAGCGATGGTGAATTGCTTCTCTACCTCCGGAAGGCGATCCCGATATTGATAAGCCTTGGTTGTGGCAGCAATCATCTGTTCCTGGCTGGCGCGCGTGTTGCTCAGCGCCACAGCAAGCTTGCGCCACGCCATGGCAAACCCGCTGTCCCGCGCGATGGCCTGCTGCAGCAATGGAATTGCCTTGTCAGGCGAGCCCTGATCGTTGAGGCTCGCCCCTTCGGAGTAGAGCCGGAGCGCCTCGAGGGACGAGGTAGTGACCTGCTCCAACGGCTCGCCACTCCGGATGGTCTTGAGCGATTCGCCGATCCGCTCCCTGATGTGGCCGGAGAGCCGGTCGATCGCGGCGACGATTCCGGCGTCATCGGGAGAGGTCTCCCTGAGCGCCACGAGCTCGGCGCCATCCGAGGCGTTCAGGATCCGAGCCGAGAGCACATAGCCCTTGCCCACCGAGCTGATCTCTCCAGCGACCACCGCCTTGGCCCCCTCACGCGCCGCAATCTCCCGCGCGACGGCACTCGTGATCGGCGTCGTCGGATCACGCTGCATTCGCTGTAGCGCATCGCTGACCTGCGCAGTGCTCATGATCTGAACAACAGGAGACTGACCCAGGTCAATGCGGAAGGCCTCGGTGATCGATCCTGCCAGGTTGGGATCCGTCGTCCGGTTCTCGAAGTCGGCCACTAGGAGGCGGTCCTTCGCACTGAGCCGTCCCGACGCCACCAGGGTTCCCACCGGTCCAATGCCGAGGAGGCGCATGGCGGTGTAGATGACCGCGATCACCCCCAGCGCCGCGAAAGCCATGATCCCGCCCTGGATCGCCTTCTTCCAGGTGAACAGCCCATGCAATCCGTCGCTCGGCGTGACCGAGACGCGCCCGCTGGCTCGAGCCAGTGCTCTCCGTCGCTCGAAGCTGCTGGTGATCAGCATGATCGGCAGCCCGATCAGAAGCAGGGCGATGGCGCCGTAGAACACCCAGTCGGGAAGGCCCAGCTGGTGAACGGCGAGCCACACGAGGCCCAGCACGCCGAGCGACGCGGCGCCGAAGAGCAACGCGACTCGCGCCGGATGGCTCTTTCGAATTGCCTCCTCGGTACCGCTCGAGATGATGGGTGCGGTCCCGGTGGTGGGAGTGATGCCGCCGGTACTGGGCGTCGTCGCCGCTTCGAGTTGAGTCAGCAGCTCGCCCGCGGTCTGCCACCGATCGGCCGGCCGCTTTTCCAGACAACGCATGAGGACGCTATTGAGCTGGGCGGAGACGGCGGCACGGTGCCGGGTCACCGGCTCGGGTGCCTGGGTGATGTGGGCGGCGAGCAGGGCCTGCGGTGTGGGTGCGACGAACGGAGTCCGGCCGGTGAGCATCTCGTACGCCAGCGCACCCACGGCATAGATGTCTGCCCGGTGATCCACATGAGGATCAGCTGCGGCCTGCTCCGGTGCCATGTACGCCGGCGTCCCCAGCGCCACGCCGAGTGAGGTCAGGGAGGACTTGCCGCTGGACGCGGTGACCGCCTTGGCGACACCGAAATCCGTGACCACGGCGTGCCCATCAGAGAGCAAAACGTTGTCAGGCTTGATGTCGCGATGCACCACCCCATTGCGGTGGGCGTACGAAAGAGCGTCCACCACTTCGCGCAGAATCTTGGTAGCCTCTCCGACGGGCAGCTCTCCCTCCCGGGCCAGTTTGGCCCGAAGCGATTCGCCCGCGATGTACGGCATGATGTAGTACAGCAGATCGCCCGAAGCGGCGGCGGCGAGGAGGGGAACGATGTGCGGGTGCTGCAGCCGGGCGGCGAGCTGGATCTCCCGCTCGAAGCGCTCGACGTTGACCGATGCGCCCATGTCGGGCGGGAGCAGCTTGATGACCACCTGCCGCCCCAGCCGGGTTTCCTCGGCGAGGAAGACACGGCTCATGCCCCCGCCTCCCAGTTCTTTCAGGACGCGGTAGGTATCACCCAGAGCAGCTTGCAGCCGGGGCTCGAGACTGATGGTGGATCCAGGGGGAGAGAAGCTGAAACCTACGGGGAAAGTAGCCTAAAAACTACGGGGAGCGGGAGAAGGCTAAAGGGACACTTGATCCCTCGCTGCGCTCGGGATGGGGTACTACCCTCGCTCCTGCGCCGTCTCCCGTCTCCCGTCTCCCGTCTCCCGTTCACTCCCCCGGATGGTACTCTCGCTCCGTATGCCCCTTGAGCTGTGACCGGTAGAAATACACCTCTCGCAGGTCCCCTTTGCTGTATCGCTCCGCCTGATCGTTGAAGTGCTTGGACTTGGGGTCGCCGCTCTCCCCACCCGCCGTGACTGCTCTCGCGTGGACCGAATCGCCGAACTCGACCGCCGCGACGAAGCTGTTCCCGTACCTGCCGTAGCGCTTCCTGGTTCCGCTGTTGGCCTGGGGCACGATCGCCGCCAATGAGCCCCACTGCGCGGTGGTGAAGGGAACCGGGATGCTGGGAGCGGAGTCGCTGAAGTGGTGGACGATGTCATCGGTCAGCCGCTGGAAGCGGTTGATGTCTCCCCAGGGCGTTTTCCAGGTTCCGAAGTCCTGTGCCAGTTTGTCCGATGCTGCCACCAGCGACTCCAGCCGCTCATCTGGCGTCGCCTTCTTGGCGATGTATTCCCACCCGGGGAGATCCTCGTCGCCCTGGTTCTGTGGTACCCGTCGCCAGAGGTCTTCAGCCCAAAAGACGGCCAGAGCGGTCGGCACTGACTCGGCGGACCAGCGGTAGTCCCAGCCGCGCAGCAGCTTCACCTGTTCGGCCAGTTTCGATTTCAGCGGGTGCGAAGCAGGGAGCTGATCCCAATCCTTGATCAGCGGGGGGACCAGGATCGCAAAAGTCGGCTGGTAGCTGTCGTAAGCGGCGTCGATCAGCCCCTGCAGAGAAAAGTCCTTCTTTCCCTCGAGTAATCGCATCGCATGAATGCCGCGCGGATTCTCGCCATAGGTGTCTACGTAACGAGGGAAGTCCTTCTGCTTCGGACTGTTCTTCCCCGCCGCCGAGTAGGGCCAGTTGTTGGTGTTCTGAATCCAGCCGTTGGGCGGGTTGAAGACGTTCGGCATCTCGTCGAGGGTGAGCAGCCCCTTCCAGTCGGTCGCCGAATCGCTGCCGTCCACCGGGCGAGTCCAGTCGAATTTCGGATCTCTCTTGGGAATGAAGCTGGCCTGGAAGTAGGCGATGTTGCCGTCGGCGTCGGCGTAGACCGTGTTGTTGGAGGAGTTGGTGCGAAGATTCACCGTCTCCTTGAAAGCTTGATAGTTCCTCGCCTTGGTCCTGGTGTATGACTCGGTGAGAGCCCGAACCGGGTCTTCCATCAGGCGCACGCTGATCCACTTGCCGTCGGCCTCCCGCACGATTGGCCCGTGTCGAGTGCGGTACACGGTGAAGCCACGCTCCCCCATACCGGTGCCCTGTTTGTATGGCACGGTGATCTTCCCAACCGTGACCCCAACTTCGGCGCTCCCGTCGCGATAGAGCAGGCTGTCCCCTCGCTGAACGATCGTCTCGGCATACTCGTCGATCGCATCGATCCCGCTGGAGGTGTGCATCCAGCCCAGCCGGTCGTTGAAGCCCTGGTAAATGAAGAACTGCCCCCACGTCGCGGCGCCGTAGGCGCTCAATCCTTCCTCGCTCGACATCTGCAGCTCGGAGCGGAAGAAGAAAGAAGTGTGGGGATTGATCAGCAGCAGTGCATGATGGGAGACGGTATTGGCCGGCGCGATGGCGATGCCGTTGGAACCGGTAGTCTCCGGCGGCAACGCAGGATCCTCCTTTGCCGCAGCACCGGCAATCTTGCCGTAGAAGGCTTCGAGTGAATCGAGCGAGATGCCCTCGATGTCTCCCCCGATGCTCCCTTCGCTGAACGTGAGCGCCATCCACGGCTCGAAGTGAGTGATGACGCGGGGATGCACCTCCGGATGCTTCAGCAGGTAGAAATTGAGCCCATCTGCCCAGGCGTTCATCAGCTGCTTGAGCCAGTCGGGACTCGACTCGTACAGCTTCTTCATCTCGGTCGGGTCGATGAACAACTTCATCCGAAGGTCCTGGTAAATCGCCTTCTCTCCCTCGGCTTCCGCCATTCTCCCTGTGGCGTTGATGTAGTTGGTCTCCACCCGGTTGAAGTCGTCTTCGGCCTGGGCGTAGATCATGCCGAACACCGCATCCGCGTCGGATTTGCCGTAGACGTGGGCGATGCCCCAGTCGTCGCGGATGATGGTGACCTGTTGCGCCTGTTTTTCCAGCCGGGCCGCGTCGGGTTGGGAGGCGGGACTGGAGGCACACGCGGCGCACAGAGCGGGGACGACGAGAAGCCTGCGGGCATGAAGCATCACGTCAATTTCTCCGTAACAAGGTCTGTTGCTTCGCCGATTAGCCGAGCGGGGAGATCGTTCAGTGCACTACGAGCGCCTGCTCGAAGACTCGCTTGGTTGTGCCCCTCAGGTATGCTACCAGCCGGTACTCTCCCGGGTCCGCCCTGAAAATAAAGTCGTATGTCTCTCCGACCTGGACGAATTGCCGAGCCGGCCTGGTGGTCGCCTGGGACGGCGGGAGGTCTGCTCCGTCCTTGGCCAGGGCTCGCCATGTCGCAACCGACGTATCCCGATAGATCGCGAACTCGAGACTTGCCGCGGGACTGATGTTTATCAGGCGGAATCGCTGGTCGACGCCGGCCCGAATCACCATCGGCTTGGCTGTCGTATCCCCATTGACCACGGCGTCCGGCGGCTCGGCGGGCCCGTCCCAGCCTCCCACGTAGACGTGATCGGTCGCGGGGTCGAATGGTTTCCCCGGCTCCAGCACCACGATGGCGCCAAAGAGGCCCGACGTCAGCTGTTCGAGGTCGTTCATGTGGGTGTGATAGATGAACGTCCCTGCCCGAGGCAGAATCAGGTGGGCTACGAACGAGTCTCCCGGCTGGATCGAGGGAGCCAGGATAGTTCCGGCGCCACTCCAGCCGGCTACTCCGTCGGAGTAGCTCCCCAGCTCGATCCCGTGCCAATGGATCGCGCTTGGCTCCTTGAGACGGTTTATGATCACCATGTCGGTGGATTGACCACGGGTCAGCACCAGGAGGGAGCTCGGCACCTCGATTGAATCAGGTGCGGGGACCGCCCCGCGCTGCAGCACGAAGGCCATCGTCCGCGGCGCTCGACGATGTCGGAGACCTTCCTGAATGAACAGGTGCTCCTGCTTCACGACTGGGGACGGCAGTTCGCCGGTTACCTCGCGAGGTTCAACCGTGATGCCCAAGACCAGTCCGGCCATGTGAACACCAGGGTCCTGAGCCATCCGGTCGTGACTGTCGGCTGTCGGTGGGTCGAGCCGCGTATCAGGGACGACGTGAAATCCGATGTGGCAATGAAAGAGCCAGTTGCCGGGGCGATCCGGACTCCAGGAAACCGACCTCGTCTCGAACGGTCTCATGTCCTCGGTCACGACCAGCCTGCGGTCCTCCGGTCCATAGAGCGAATCCCGCAGCCCGTCTCCCGAAGCGTCTATGCTGTAGTAGAAGCCGTGGAGATGCATGGGGTGCGGGCGCCGCGTCGCGTTGATCAGTCGCCAGCGAATGGTGTCGCCGACCGTGGCGTGTAATCGCTCGGTGTAGGGCCAGGACCGGCCGTTGATGGCAAGCGCGTTCCGGTAATTCGCCGAATCCACGGTCCTTCCCCAGATGTTCAGCATCAGAATCCGATCCGGTGGCGACCCTTCACGCGGATCCACTACGAAGGCCCCGGAGAGCTGTTCCCGTTCATCGTCTTTGTCGAAATTGTGCTTGCCCAGGACGGCCCAGTAGAAGTACGTGCCCGGTTGTCCCGCCGCGAAGGTGACGCCGCGAACTTCTCCGGGGCGGAGAATCAGGCTGTCGTCCCTTCCGGCCGGCCGAGTGAGCAGGCCGTGCACCGAGATGGTGGAGTCGGTGAGTGAGTTCCGCACCGTCGCATTGATGATCGTTCCCGCCTTCACCCGGATGAGCGGTCCCGGGATCATCGGGGAACCATTCTCTTCTGCGAATGCGGCTACCTCGGCAGATGGTCCGCTGTCAGCTTCCGGCCGCCACGCGGTCATCCTGACTTCGAGCCGGATCCGGAGAGTGTCGTTCCTCTCCTGGCCGGCAGGAGTGCGATTGTCGTTCGCTGCGACTACAGACCGACTCGCCGCGGAAGGAGCCGGCCTGCTCCATGAATGCCCACCTGCGAAAATCCCCACCAGGACCGCGGCGAAAGGGGTCCGGACCCTGGTTATTCGACTCCATCCAACAACCAGATATCTCCTCCGTGCGGCGCGTCGTGATCGAACAACGCGAAGTGTCCATCCGGAGACCAGACTGGATAGTCGATGCGGATGGCCGGGTCGGGGAATTCGAATATCTGGTATGGGGAGCCGCCTTTCATCGGGGTGATCCAAACGGTCTTATGGCCCTTCACATCGAGGACGAGGCTATGGTCGGGCGAGAAGGACATGTGGCTGCCGCCCGCTACGTCCGGCAGACGCTCGACGGCCCCGGTCTCGACGTTGACTGCCAGAATCTGCGTTCCTCCGGGAGGTTCCGCCCGGATGATGACGCTCTTGCCGTCGGCCGACCAGCGCATGAAATGGCCAGCCGCGCCATCGCTGGAAAGCTGGTGCGGATTCGAGCCGTCGGCATTCATCACCCAAAGCTGAAAGCGGCCATCGCGGTCTTCATGATACGCGATGTGTTTCCCATCGGGGGAGAAGAAGGGATTGATGTGAATCCCGGTATCGGAGGTGAGCCGCTTGAGCGCGGTATCCGCCACCTGAACCGTCCAGATGTCGTTCTGTCCTGACCGGGAAGAGAAGAAGGCGATGACTTTCCCGTCGGGCGACCAGTTTGGCTGGTAGTCGCCTCCCGGACCACTGGTGAGTTGCCGGTCGGTCTCGCCTTCCACATGCAGCCACAGGTTCATGTCTCCGTTACGATCCGAATTGAACGCGATGGTGCGTCCATCCGGAGACCAGGCACCCCGGCTCTCCACCCGAGTCGTGGCGATGACCGGCTCGGGTTGCCCAGTCGTTTTCCCGGTGGCCGGGTCGAGCGGCAAACGCCAGAGGTCGGCCTCGATGCGGAAGATCGAGAAGGCCAGGCGTTTCCCATCGGGGGCGATCGATGGCTCGAGATCGTCACCGGCGCCCGTAGTGAGCTGCTCCGGTGGCGAACGCGGTTCGCCGCTCTCGGAAACCGCCACCCGCCAGAGATTGAGTCCTCCGCCCCGCAGTGAAGAGAAGTAGATGAACCGTCCCGAGGGCGACCACGCCGGATTCACATCCACCACGTCGTCATGGGTCACCCAGGTGGTCTTGCCGGTCGCGAGATCCACCACGACGATGTCGGACTTGGGTTGCTGCAATCTCCGGAAGACCAGGCGTTTTCCGTCCGGCGACCAGCGGGGGCTCATGTGCGACACCTCGTTCGAGCTGTCGCTGGTGACCTGCCGCGGGTTGTGACCGTTCTTGTCGGTAAGCCAGATCCGATGCGCGCCACCCCAACCGGCGTCTACCGCGATGTGATTCCCATCGGGCGACCAGCTCGGGCTGAAGGCTCCCGAGAGGAGATGCTCTTCGGCTCCCGATTTGGGATCGACCGTCCAGACATCGCCGCCTTCGGCGTATAAGCCGAGCACGTCTCCCGGCTCGAGCTTGCCATCGGAAAGACTGGAACGGACCAGCGCGATGACACTGCCGTCGGGCGACCACGCGGCCTGGATATCGTCGCGCGATCCTTTCGTGAGCTGAGTCTCCTCACCGCCTGGATAGGTTCGGAGAAACAGGTTGCGGTAGCCTCCGACGGTCCGGGAGAACACCAGCCGCGCCCCGTCAGGCGACCAGGATGGCCACTCCTCCACCGCTTCGTCCGAGGTGAGCTGGGCCAGTCGAGTGGCGGCAGCTCGTGGAGGTGGCTGGGTCCGGTGAGTGGCGAGCCAGAAGATGACAGCGAGCGCCCCCAAGCCGGCGAAGGCGAGGACTCGAGTCCGACGAGCTGACGCTCCGGCAGCAGACGGTGCCTCTTCGTGAAACCGTAGTGCATCGCTGAACTCGCGTGCCGACGCGAAACGGTCTGATGGATTCTTTGCCATCGCCTTGGAGACCGCATTGCTGAGTTCAGGCGGAATATCGGGAGACGCGGGGAGCGGTGTCGCCTCCCGGGTCAGGACGGCCGCGATCAAGCCTTGCAGGGTTTGCCCGGTGAACGGCGGCTTCCCCGACAGCATTTCGTAAAGCACGACTCCCAGCCCGTAGATATCTGCGCGCCCGTCGATTTCCAGTTCGCTGCCGGCCTGCTCGGGACTCATGTAGGCCGGCGTTCCCACACTCACCCCGGCCTGAGTCATCCGATCCGGCCCGGCGGCGGAGACCGCTCGTGCGATCCCAAAATCGGCGATCACCGCGTGTCCAGCTTCGAGCAGAATGTTGTCGGGCTTGATGTCGCGATGGATCACCCCGTGCTGGTGGGCGAAAGCCAGCGCGTCCGCCACCTCGCGCGCGATCCGGACCGCCTCGGCCGCCGGCAGCTTGCCATCGCGCTCGAGCCGAGCCTTGAGCGAACCGCCTTCGACGAGCGGGGAGACGTAGTACAGGACGCCGTCCACGGCGCCTGAGTCGTAGAGCGGCAGGATGTGGGGATGACGCAGCCGCGCGGTGACCCGGATTTCCTGCAGGAACCGATCGCTTCCGATCATGGCCGCGAGTTCCGGCCGCAGGACCTTGATCGCGACCTGACGATCGTGCTTGAGGTCGTGGGCCAGGTAGACTGTGGCCATGCCGCCCTGTCCCAGCTCCCGCTCGAAGCGGTAGCGGTCGGAGAGGGCTGACGTGAGGCGATCGTTGATGGTCAAGGGCGGTCGTGAGTCTGGAGTCGTGGGTCGTGTGTCAATGGTGGATGGTCGGTGATCAGTGGTTGATGCCGGGCAAATGGCCCCGGGTCACTATTTCGAGACTCATGACTCATGACTCATGACCCACGACCATCGACTATCGACCATCGACCATCAATCGCTGCACCCAGAACGGCTTCCCCGGCGGCCCCGCCCTCAACTGGTACTCTCCTCGCTCCGGAGTCCATTCGAAATCGTAGGTTTCCCCGACCTGGACGGCCTGCAGCGCATTGACTTCGACCGCCTGATGGGTCGGAAGGTCGGCTCCATCCTTGGCCACTCGACGCCAGCGGACCAGTGAGCTGTCCTGATATATCCCGAATCCAACCGGCAGCGCCAATCCAATGTTGATGAATCGGAACCGATGCGGCACCCCCGACTTTAGCTGAAGAGGGCCGGGCAGCGAATCACCATTGATGAGAATCCGAGGCGGCTCGGGATTCGGTGAATCCCATCCCGCGACGAACACATGATCCCTGAGGGGATCGAAACGCTGGCCGGGCTCAAGCACCACGATTGCCCCGTACAAGCCCGAGGAGAGTTGCTCCAGATCGTTGAGATGGGTGTGATAGATGAAGGTGCCCGCGCGAGGCAGGAGGAGATGCGCCGTGAACGAATCGCCCGGTGCTATCACCGGAGCGAGCTGTTGGCCATCGCCACTCCATCCGGCGACACCATCGGAATAACTCAGCAATTCCACCCCGTGCCAGTGGATCGCGGCGGCTTCGTGGAGCCGGTTGGTGACGACCATGTCGGTCGGTTGTCCTCGAGTGAGCACCAGCACTGATCCAGGGATCTCCACTGAGTCGGGCTGCGGTGGTTTGGCACCTCGCTGCAGGACGAATCCGAGTGCCCGCTTCGCGCGATGCCGCTGCTTGCCCTCGTCTACGTAGAGATGCAGGCGACGTGCCTTTCCCTGGTTCGGAGGCGTCCAGCCCGGGCCCGGATGGACGGTGATCCCTACCGCTAGCCCTGCCATGTGAATCATGGGATCGTGGGACATCTCGTCATGAGTACCAGCCGCCACCTTGTTGAGCCGGGACTGCGGCACGACGTGAAAGCCTACGTGACAATGAAAGAGCCAATTGCCGGGACGATTGGGCGCGAAGCTCATCGCCATCGTGGTGAAGGACCGCATCTCCTCGGTGACGACCATCCGCCGGTCATCGGCCGCGTATACCGTGTCTGAAACGCCGTCGCCGCGGGACAGGACCTGGTAGTAGAACCCGTGCAGATGCATGGGATGCGTGCGCCCGCTCAGGTTGATCACCCGCAGGCGCACGGTATCTCCTGTAGTCGCCTCGATCCGGTCGGTGTATGGCCAGGAGCGCCCGTTGATCGTGATCGCGTTCCGATAATCAATCGGACGATACACAGCCGAGTCCACCCTGCTGCCCCAGATATTGATCGCAAAAATCCGGTCGGGAGCGACAGGGCCCGGTGGATCCACGATCAGAGCCCCCGCCACCTCCTCGCGTTCATCGTTGACGTGCCGGTCCGGCGTATGCTTGCCGAGCACAGCACGGTAGAAGTAGGTGCCGGCCGCGGTTGCCGTGAAGCGGACCTGCCGGGCTTCTCCGGGCCGCAGGGTCAAACTGTCCTTCAGACCGGCCGACTGAGTTAAGAGGCCGAAAATTGAGATGGTCGAGTCCGTCAGGGCATTCCTGATGGTCGCTGCAATCGTGGTTCCTTCCTTAATCCGAATCAGCGGACCCGGGACCTGTGGCGCCTTACCAGCCTCGGCGAAGGCCGCGACCTCGATGGCCGGGCCGCTGTCCGCCTCGGGGCGCCAGGTTCCCATTCTGACTTCCAGCTCGATGCTGAGCGTGTCTCCCCGAAGCTGTCCGGCCGGGGCCCGGTTGTCGTTGGCCTCGATTCCATCCATGGAGCGCGACGGTACCCGCGACACTGGATTCACCGCGGCGACCAAACCGAGGCATACCACTCCGGCCAGACTCACGAACGCCCCGCCAATAAAGCGGGGTACCCCGGGAAGGGAGCGGTCACCATCGTGGCTGGACAGGGAGACCTCCTGACAGTCGCCGCCCTACAAGCGCTGTGAAAATGAGAATAGGGAATATGCCGGGTGGGCGACCCATTTGTCACGCCGAAGCAGCGTGTCAAATGAGCCGTATATTGAGGCATGTTCCCGATCCGCGACGAGAATCCTACCCTCCGCACTGCCTACGCGACCTACGGAATCATCGCACTCAATGTGCTGGCCTGGGTGCTGGTGCAGGGGATGGGCGCCGAGCCACGGCTCAGCCAATCGGTTTGCGAATTGGGGCTCATTCCGGGGGAGTTTCTGCACCGGCTTCCTGTTGGCTTCGAGATCCCGATGGGCAGGGGGATGAGCTGCGTCGTTACGCCGGGCTTCTCCTGGTATGCCGTCTTTACCTCGATGTTCATGCACGGGAGTTGGCTCCACCTGATCGGCAACATGTGGTTCCTCTGGGTCTTCGGGAACAACGTTGAGGACGCGATGGGCCGGGGGCGATTCGTGATTTTCTACCTGCTCTGCGGCCTCGCGGCGGTTGTGACGCAGATGGCCGCGGGACCCTCGTCAGCGGTTCCCATGGTCGGCGCGTCCGGCGCTATCGGCGGAGTGATGGGATCCTACGTCCTGCTGTATCCCCGCGCCCGGATCAGGACCTTCGTCTTCGTGTTCTTCATGGACATCCCCGCCTACTTCATGCTGGGCTACTGGTTCCTGTTGCAGCTATTGGGAGGCAGCATGCCGCAGGAAGGCGGTGGTGTCGCCTTCTGGGCCCACGTCGGCGGGTTCGCCGCGGGACTGCTCCTCACTCCGATCTTCCGCAATCCGGAGCTCCTCGCAGAGCATCGTCGCGTCGCGCGCTTCGTGTGAGTCACGCCGTTCCATCCCTCTTCGCCGCCCGCTTCCCCTGGCTTGCCGGTCTCGCCGAGGTGGAAGGCATGGGCCTCCTCGTGGATCACACGCTGCTCCGTCCCGAAGCCAGGGCAGAGGACATCGCGCGACTCTGCGATGAAGCCGTCCAGCTTCGGTTCGGTGCCGTTTGCGTAAATGGTGCCTGGGTCAGGGAATGTGTGCGCCGTCTCGATGGCGCGAGCGTGAAGGTGGCATCGGTGATCGGATTTCCTCTCGGCGCGATGTCTACCACCGCCAAATCTGCCGAGGCCGAGCTGGCAGTGGGCGACGGAGCAGCCGAGCTGGACATGGTGATTGCCATTGGCGAAGCCTGCGCCGGGAACTGGATGATGGTGGAGGAAGATATGGGTCGCGTTGTCGAGGCTGCTGGCGGCACGCCAGTCAAGGCGATCCTGGAGAGCGCGCTCCTCTCGCCGTCCGAGCTGGAGCAGGCCTGCCGCGTGGCACTGCGAAGCGGCGCACGCTTCGTGAAGACCTCGACCGGCTTTCATCCTGCCGGTGGCGCGACTGTGGCGGCCGTCGCGGCTATGCGACGCGTCGTGGGGACCGCGATGGGTGTAAAGGCGTCGGGGGGAATTCGGAAGGCGGAGGATGCCCTGCAAATGCTGGCGGCCGGCGCCGAACGGATCGGCAGCTCGGCCGCGGCAAGCTGGAGTGGCCTTGTGGGGCCTGGCGCACCACCACTCGCCCAGCTCTTGACCAGGGTAGGAGCTATTTCGGTCTGATCGTTACGCGACCGCGCGCGGACCCATCGGCATGGTCGTGGCCGGCTCGACGACCACCTCGCGGCCCATCACCTTGGCCAGCACGTCGGCCTTCTGGTTGCCACCCCAGCACTCGAGCGACAAGTCCGCCTCGGCGTAACGCGGGGCCGCCTTGATCGTGATGAGTGTCGGGCAGATCTCGGCGCTTACGGTTTCCACGATCGCGGTATGACCGCGGTCCAGACCGTCGGCCACTCGAAGCAGCCCGCTCATCCGCCGCACGATATCGCGATCGGCCGGCTCCAGCGCTGAGAGGTGTTCGTGCTTCTTGCGCGGGCCGCGCCGGCGGTGGTAGCGACTGATGAGCGCCACCAGCATCCGCTCGCGGGGTGACAGCGGCAGCCGTTCGGCGTGCATGATCAGCTGGAAGCTGTGCTTGTGGTGCTTGCGATAACTCACCAGCTGGCCGACGTCGTGCAGCAGGGCCGCCGCTTCGAGCAGGAACCGCTCCTCCTCCGTCACCCCCATCCGCTCACCCAGCTGATCGAAGAGCGAGAGTGCCAGGAGCCGAACATGCTCGACATGGCGACGATCCCCATGGCAGCGTTCCACGAATTCCCGGATCAGGCGGAGCGGGTCATCCGCGGCGGGTGCCGCCTCGGCTCCGACCATCTCGAGCAGTAAGCCTTCCCGAAGACCAAAGGCACTCACCTTTACTTCGCGCGCTTCGATACGGAGCAGCAGCTCCGCGGTCACCGCGAGCCCGGCCAGGATGATGTCCGCCCGCTGCGGGTTGAGTCCGGGGACCTGACCGCGCTGCTGGGGGGTCATCGCGGTGAGCCACTCCAGCAGGTGCTCGACCTCCGCCGTGTTGACCGCGGTGCCGTGCACCGGGTCTGCCGCCGACAGACCGCGCCGGGCCGCGGCCATTCGGCCAAGATTGGTGAACGAGCCACCCGATCCGATCAGGACGGGGGAGCTCCAGTCGCGGAGGGGGAGTTTGCGCCGCAGCTGGCGACGTACCCAGTCGCGCAGCTTGGACACCGACTTCCGGGTGTCCTTTCCCTCGCCCATGTGCAGCTCGGTAAGGCGGACCGCCCCGAAAGGAACCGAAAGGCTCTGCTCGATCAGCCCGTCTACCGCGGCGATCAGCTCGAGGCTGCCGCCTCCGATGTCCGCGATAACCGTGCGACCGCCTTCCAGCGGGAAGTGATGGGCCACCGACCGGTAGGAGAGTGCTGCCTCGGTTTCCGCATCGATGATCCGGAGGTCGAACCCGGTCTCTTCCTTCGCCCGGGTCACGAATTCCTCTCCGTTGATCGCTTCGCGGACAGCGGCGGTGGCCACGGCCGCAACCCGGCTCACGCCACGACGCTCGCAGACATCCCGCATCCGCTTGAGGGCCGCAATGGCCCGTTCAATGGCTTCAGGGTCCAGCCGCCTGGTCCGCGCGACGCCGGTCGCGAGACGCGGCTGTTCCTTTACCTCCGCAATGACCGACAGCCCCGACTGCGGGCCGTACTCCGCCACCAGGAGCCGGATCGAATTGGATCCCACATCGACGGCGGCCAGGCGCTCACGGGGTTCGGGTACTGGTACGGATGTCATGCGATCGGTGTCGGAGTAGCGCCGGAGGTCCGGGCTTCGCCCCGATCCTCGGCGTGGTGTTTGATTGACTTCCCTTCCACCAGAAAGACTACATCCTCGGCCACGTTGGTCGCGAGGTCGGCTACCCGCTCGAGGTTCCGGCTCACCAGGAACAACTCCATCCCCGCGCCGATCATGTGCGGGTCTTCCATCATATGGGTGAGCAGGATGCGGAAGACCGACCGGTGGAGATTATCCACTTTGTCGTCCCGCAGACAGACCTCCCGCGCCGACACGGCGTCTCCCCTGATGAACGCTTCAAGTGAATCCGAAAGCATATCCCGCGCCAGCCGGGCCATTTCGATGATCTCCGGCTCCGGCGCGATCGGGCGGGCGTGGCTCAACCGTTCCGCCGACTGGGCGATGTTGACCGCGTGATCTCCCACCCGCTCCAGATCGTTGGCGATCTTGAGCGCCGAGGTGAGCATTCGGAGATCGCGCGCCATCGGCTGCTGCAGCGCGAGGAGGTTTACGCACGCCTCCTCGATCTCCATTTCCATGTTGTCGATGGCCCGGTCACTGCTGATGACGCTGTGGGCCTTCGAGGCGCTGCGCTCGAGGAGCGCGTCCACCGCCAGGCCAAGCGCCGCTTCCGCCTCCCCCGACATGGTGAGCAGGCGTACCTTCACGTCGTTCAGCTCGTCGTGGAAATGGCGATGCATCTCGGAGCTCATCCGAATCTCCCGGTAATGTATGCTTCAGTGCGTTCACTGGCAGGAGCGGTGAAGATCCGTTCGGTCTCTCCCACTTCGATCAATTCCCCTCTATCGAAGAAGCCCGTCAGATCCGACACCCGTGCCGCCTGCTGCATGTTGTGGGTTACGATCACGATCGTGTAGGACTGCTTCAGCTCGACAATCAGCTCCTCGACTTTCTGCGTGGCGATCGGATCCAGGGCCGAACAGGGCTCGTCCATCAGCAGTACCTCGGGCTGGTTCCCCAGCGCACGCGCGATGCACAGCCGTTGTTGCTGACCGCCCGAAAGCCCGGTGCCCGGCTCGTCCAGCCGGTCCTTTACCTCGTCCCACAGCGCCGCCTGCCTCAGGCAACGCTCGACCAGGTCCGGCAAGTCCCGTTGCGGGACCAGCCGATTCAGCCCGGGACCATAGGCCACGTTTTCATAAATCGTCTTGGGGAACGGATTGGGGCGCTGGAACACCATGCCCACCCGAAGCCGGAGAGAGACCAGGTCGGTCCGCGCACCGAAGATGGACTTCCCTTCGAGCAGAATGTCCCCCCCGTAGCTGGCACCCGGCAACAGGTCGTGCATCCGGTTGATCGAGCGCAGGAAGGTAGATTTGCCGCATCCGGACGGTCCGATGATGGCGGTGACCGCGCGCCGGGGAATCGTGAAGGTGATTCCTTTCAGCACCGGCCCCGCGCCATAGGAAAACTTGAAGTCGCGGGCTTCGATCGCCGGATTGCCGGCCTCGATCGAGGGCCGCGGTCCGGAGCGCGGGGTCAGTGTGGTTTTGAGCAGCGGTGCCGGCGCGGAGGAAGGCACTGCGGGATTAGTGGACATGGCGGTCATCCGAATCGTCCCGTGATATAGGCCTCAGTCTGTTCCTGCTTCGGGGCGGTGAAGAGCTGCCGGGTCGGACCGGTCTCGATCATGGATCCCATATAGAAGAAGGTCGTGGTGTCCGACACCCGTGCCGCCTGCTGCATGTTGTGCGTTACGATTACGATGGTGAACGCCTTCTTGAGCTCGAACACGAGCTCCTCGATTCGCGAGGTCCCGGCCGGATCGAGTGACGCGGTCGGCTCATCGAGCAGGAGGACCTCGGGTCGTGGCGCAATGCTCCGCGCGATGCAGAGCCGCTGCTGCTGGCCGCCCGAAAGCGCCACGGCGCTGGTCCGGAGCCGGTCCTTCACCTCGTCCCACAGCGCCGCCTGTTTTAGCGAGCGCTCCACGATCTCGTCCTGTTCCCCCCGCTTGGGCCGGCCATCCAGCCGCAATCCGGCCGCCACGTTGTCGTAGATCGACATGGTCGGAAACGGGGTAGGCTTCTGGAATACCATCCCCACCCGGCGGCGGAGCTGCATCGCGCTCACCCCCGACTGATAGACGTCCTGTCCGTCCAGCAGCACCTTCCCGGTAATCCAGCCACCTTCCGTCAACTCGTGCATGCGATTCAGGGTCCGGAGAAAGGTGGACTTGCCGCAGCCCGAGGGACCGATCAACGCGTTGACGCTATTGTTGGCGAAGGTCAGCGTGACATTCTTCACCGCGGTGAATTTGCCGTACATCGCGGTGAGTTTGTCGGTGCCAAGCCGGACCTGCTGCTCAGGCATGGAACCTCCTCCGCGTGGCGAGGCGAGCACCCACACTCAACACGAAGACCACCAGGATCAGAACCAGCGCCGAGGCCCAGGCCAGCTGGTGCCACTCTTCATAAGGGCCCGTGGCGTACTGGAAGACCACGAGCGGCAACGCGGCCATCGGCTGGTTGACATTGAAGTTCATGTATTGGCTGCCCAGCGCGGTGAACAGGAGCGGGGCCGTTTCACCCGCGATACGGGCCACGGCCAGCAGACTGCCTGTCACGATCCCCGGGAGAGCGGTGCGCAGGATGATGCTCAGGCTGGTGCGCCACCGGGGGTACCCCAGCGCCAACCCCGCCTCTCGAAGGGAATGGGGCACCAGCTTGATCAGCTCCTCGGTCGTGCGCATTACCATTGGAATCATCAGCATGGCCAGCGCGGCGCTTCCTGCGACCGCCGAGAAGTGCTTCTGCCGCGCGACGATCCAGGTCCACGCGAAGACCCCGACCACGATTGACGGCGTCCCGTTCATCACATCGGCGACGAATCGCGTCACTTTAGTGAGCCTGCTGCCCGGATACTCGGCGCAGTAGATGCCGGCTCCAATGCCGAGGGGCACGCCGAAGAGGCTCGCCAGTCCTACGATGAGCAGCGTCCCGACGATAGCGTGCGCAACCCCGCCTCCGGTCTCTCCGGCCGGAACCGGGAGCTTGGTGAAGAAGTCGATCGAGAGGCTGCTGGCGCCCTTGAGCACGAGGTTGAAGAGGATGAACAAGAGCGGCAGGACGGCCAGGATCACGGCAACGACCATGAGCCCGACCATGAAGTTGCTGATCCAGCGCCGGAGCACTCGCCGGTTCATACTGCCTTGCTCCCGATGGCGGCGCCCCGCGCCACCCGCCAGATGAGGAGCCGCGCGGCCGCATTCACGAGGATAGTCAGCGCGAACAGCACGAACGCCACGTAGGTGAGGGCCGAGAAGTGCATGTCGGTCGCGGCTTCGGAGAATTCATTGGCGATCACCGCCGCCATCGTATAGCCGGGCGCGAAGAGCGACGCCGCGATCTCGTGCCGGTTTCCGATCAGCATGGTGACCGCCATGGTCTCCCCCAGTGCCCGGCCCAGGCCGAGGATGATCGCGCCGAAGATGCCGGAGCGGGCATAGGGGATGATCGCCGAGATCACCGCTTCCCAGCGGGTCGCGCCCAGCGCGAGCGAGGCCTCCCGCTGGCTGTCGGGAACCGCGAGCAGCACCTCCCGCGCGACCGACATGATGAACGGCATGATCATGATCGCGAGGATGATGCTCGCGGCGAGCATCGAGGGTCCGTAGATCGGTCCCTGGAAGAACGGCAGGAAGCCGAACACGGCGCGGAGGGCCGGGAAGATGAACTTCCTGAGGAAGGGGATCAGGACGAAGATCCCCCAGAGGCCGTAGACCACGCTGGGAATCGCGGCCAGCAGCTCGATCACGAACGCCACCGGTTGCCGCAAGAACTTGGGCGCGAACTCGGTGATGTAGACCGCGACCCCAAGCGACAGCGGTACCGCGATGAGCAGGGCCAGGAACGAGGAGAGCAGGGTCCCGAAGATGAGCGGGAAGGCTCCAAACTTCTCCGCGACGGGGTCCCAGATGGAATCTGTTATGAAGTTGAAGCCAAACTGGCCCATCGCCAGCCGGGATCCCATGTACAGCTCGTAAACCAGAAAGCCGAGCAGCACCGGGATGGCCGAGGCCGCCAGCGTAAGGACCACCCGGAAGAGCCGATCTGCCGCGTTCGAAGTGCCGGTGAGGGTCCGGTGCGTAACGGCTGGCGCGATCCTATCTACGGCAGGGGACGCAGGGCTGGTCATGGGGGGAGAACGTAGAGTGACTCGACGCCCTGACAGTCACGGATTTGTAACGGATGTGTAACTACGGACTCCGTACCCCGTACCGAGTACCGAATACCGAGTACCGAGTGATTGTGTTCCGATAAGCGGTTCTGGCTTGTCCCGCGCCTGCACATTCAAGCACCGACCACCGGTGGTTATCGCCCTCGGTACTCGGTACTAGGTACTCGGTACTTTATTGAAGAGCGATCACCTTCCCGCCCGCCTTCAGCGTCTTGATCCTCTCCGCCACCAGGCCCCGCACCTCGGCCGGCAGGGGAGCGTAGTTAAGCTCCTTCGCCATCGCCTGGGCTTCATCACTGATCATCCAGGTCAGGAAGTCCCGGATCGCCTTGCCCTTCGTGGCATCCTTGTTGTCCTTCTGAACCAGGAGCCAGGTGAACGACGCGATCGGATAGGCATCCTTGCCCGGGGCATTGGTAATCGAGACCCGGAAATCGGTGTCCTTCCCCAGCTTGGCGCTTGCGGCCGCGTTGGTGACGGTTTCGAGCGACGGTTCGACGAAGGTGCCCTCCGAATTCTTGATCAGGGCATACGGCAGGTTGTTGGAGATGGCATAGATCAGCTCCACATACCCGACCGCCCCTTCGACCTGCTTTACCTGCTGGGTCACACCCTCGTTGCCCTTGCCGCCCAGCCCGGTCGGCCAGTTCACCGACGTGGCGTACCCGACCTTGTCCTTCCACTCGCGGGAGTACTTGGTCAGGAAGTCGGTAAAGATGTAGCTGGTGCCGGAACCATCCGACCGGTGCACCACGATCACATCGGCATCCGGCAGGTTCACGCCGGGGTTGAGCGCGGTGAGGCGCTTGTCGTTCCACTTGGTGATCCGCCCCATGAAGATGTCCACCAGGGCGTTGCCGTCGAGCTTGAGCTTGGTATCGCTCAGGCCCGGGAGGTTGTAGGTCACCACTACGGCACCCAGGACGGTGGGCAGGTGGACCACGTTGGCGTTGACCGCCTGAATCTGGGATTCGTTCATCGGCCCGTCGGTAGCACCGAAGTCCACGGTTCCCTCGGTGAACTGTCGGATGCCGGCGCCGGAACCGACCGACTGGTAATTGATCTGGATGCCGGTCTTCTTGTTGTAGGCATCAAACCATTTGCTGTAGATCGGATTGGGGAACGTGGCACCCGCCCCCGTCAGCTTCTGCTGCGCCGACACGGGGGCGGCGGCAACGAGAGCGATTCCCGCCGCCAGAGTCCACCGGCCGATCATTGCACGAACCGCCATGTTGCTCTCCTCGAGATTGCGCGTGGACGCCTTTAGAAATTCACCGTGAGCGCTGACCGAATGCCGCTGATGCTGGCGGCGCCCGGAGCCTGGAAGCTCTCGTTCTCATAGCCGATGCGGAACTGCGCCCGGCTCGACATGTAGAATCCCAGAACCGCCGTGATCAGCGTCGTGCCGTTGTCGTCCAGATCGGTATCGGGGTCAGAGAAGTCGTAACGGATGGCGGGCTCAATGGCATAGAGCCATGAGGTCGGGCTCTTGATCCTGATGTTGTAGGCACCGATCGCCGATATGCCGAGGATCTTCTTCTTGTCGCCGCTCACCAGCACGCCGCTACCGTCCTGGCCCGACATGTAGTCGGCGACCAGGTACAGGCCCGGATCGCCGGGCTTGCCCCACTGACCATCGATGCCAAAGGCTGCGTTCTTGTAATTGGAGTCCGGAGCGGTGGCGCCGGTCGGCGTCACGATGTTGTCGTGTGAGAAGTACGAGGCCCCGACGTTGAGTTTGTCGGTGATGCCCACCGTGCCCCGGAAGCCGAAAGACTTGGCGTTGTTGTTGTCGTTCAAGCTCTCGCCCCGGCCGTTGTAAACACCGGCGATCAGGGTGAGGAACCTGAGATCGCTGAGCTTGTAGTCGAACTGCAGGTGCGCCCCGACGTCATGCGAAACGAAGCCCTGCGCCGAAAACAGATCGTTCGAGCCCGCGGCCACCAGGCCCTGTCCGGCGCCGCGTTCGATCGAGGGCAGGTTGTTGGACGAGGTCAGCTCGTAGCGACCGAACGGCCGCTTCTCCTGGCCCATCCGCAGCATGAAGCTGCTCTTGGCTTCCGGCTTGGTGAACTTGACATCGATATAGGCATCACGCAGCCGGATGCCGCCCCGCGAGGTGGAGGTGCAGTTCACCGCCACCGTATCCGGCGCGCCGGTGATGATGACCGGTTGGCAGGCCGTTGTGGTCGTGGTGGTCCGGCCGCCCTCGAAGGACGGCTGGATGAACACGCTGATGTATTCGTTGATGTTCGCCCGGGCCTCGATACGAGCGCGCCGGAGGAAGAAGTTGTCCTTCGGCCCTACGATCGAGGAGTAATCCGAATTGTCGAAGTAGTAGTACTGAGTCTGCAGCCGTCCCACCACTCGCACGTTCGGATACGTGACCTGGGCGACGGCGTTGGCCGCGGTGAGGCTCAGGGCCAGAACCGCCAGATGGATACTCCGACGGGAAAGCGACACAGGCGCTCCTCTTCGTATAAGGGCGGAAAGGGCTCGGCGCGACGCGCCGAAGGGATGAAACCAACGGCGGGAATGGAGCGCTTTTCCGGTCAAGATTTGTTCGTGTTGGCGTAACGGCTGAGTAACGACGCCTCAGAGAGCGCCGAAATCGCCTTAGCGGCTGCTTGGGGCGAAGTCGGCGAAAGGGTCGCGGAACAACTCATCTTCCCCGCCGGGAGCGGGCCGGATTGACGCGGCCGGGCCCCCCGGTGGAACCGGGGGCGATGGCACCGGGCCACGGATCTGGAGACCCGGGTTCATGCTGACGCTTGGATCCATGCCGGCTCCTTCTCGAATGCTTCGCTGAGTACGCGGCCCTGCCATTGAGTTGGCGGGTTTCCTCCGAACGCTGACAACACCGTGGGTGGGACATCGAGCAGGCTGGCGCCGCCGGTCGAGCCCGCTCCGGTCCGGACGCCCAGTCCCCCGACCAGGAGCGGGATGGTGTCGTTGATCGGGTGGGGATGATCGTGGTCGCTGGGCAGTACGCCGCCACCGCCGTGGTCCGCGGTAACGATCACCAGGGTACCGGGCTCCTCCGCCAGCTCCTTCAGGATTCCAAGCCCGCGATCTACCGCGCGAGCTGCGGTGAGGTATGCCTCGCTCATCCAGCCCCAGGCGTGTCCTGCCACATCGGTATCCCGCACGTAACCCAGCACGAATCGTCTCCCTCGCGGGGCGCGTAGCTCTTCCGCCATCGCCTCTGCCACGCGACGTGGCTGAGTCCCGCTCGCGATCAGCCGCTCTACTCCACCGAGCTTGAGCAGCCCGCCCACCAGGAAGCGGGTGCTCGGCAGGAGCTCTCCGGCGACAACCGAGGTGCGAATACCTAGTCTGGCGAGCTCGGCGGGGAGGGGCCTCAGCTGGCGCAACCGGGCGAGCGAATTGAGGCTCGGGTCCACCAGGCCGTGAGTCTCCGGTCCGACCCCGGTGCCGAGCGAGCTCAGCGCGGCGACCGTGATGCTGGGACGTACCGTACTTGCCACCGGCGGCTGCCAGGCCCACTCGGAAAAGGTCGTAAGGTTGGGCATGTGAACCGGAGTAATCGCATCGGGACGCAGGCCGTCAATCACCAGGACCAGGATTCGCTCGTAGCCGTCTCGCATGTGATGTGTCCTCCTCGCTTTGTCTGATATCCCGCCTGAATTGTGCCGGGTGATTGTCACCATCGAGTGATCCGGTTGTCCCGAGTCAACCACGGCAGGCCGCGAAGTTGTGACATGGTTGTCGTCGGTCCGTGGCGAAGATCGGGGAACCTTCGCCGATGCGATTCCTCTACTTCAGCGACACGTTCCTTCCCGAGATCAACGGGGTCACCACCGTCCTGGCCACCATGCGTGACGGGTTGCAAGCCCGGGGTCACGAAGTCCGGGTGGTGGTCCCGGGATACGGCACTCCGAGCGCGAATGAGATCGGACTGCGCCGAATCCCCGGCGTCCCCTGTCCCGGCTACCCGGCGGTGCGGCTGTCCTGGCCCTGGGGGAGAGGCATCGGTGGCTGGGCGGCGAGTTGGGCACCCGACCTGGTTCACGTCGCGACCGAGGGTCCCATCGGCCTCTTCGGCCGTGCCTTTGCGTTGCGACACGATCTCCCGCTCGTGACGAGCTTCCATACCGATTTCCCTCGCTACGCGGCGCACTACCTCGGCAAGCATGCGACCGGGCCGGTTCGCGGATATCTGCGCTGGTTCCATCGCCCGGCACTGGCCACGCAGACGCCCAGCGCGGCAACCCGGGGCGAGTTGCAGCGGATGGGGATTCCCCAAGCGATGGTCTGGGGTGGTGCAGTGGACTCCAGGCGATTCAATCCCTCGCTTCGCTCGGAGAGGCGTCGCGAGGAGATAGGCTGCGCGGGTCGAGCGATGGTGCTCCACGTCGGTCGCCTGGCCATAGAGAAGGATCCCGCGACTCTGGTCGAGAGCTTCCGTCAGGCTCATGCGGCGGTTGGTGAAGCCGCGATCTTCTGCGTCGCCGGAGCCGGCCCCGAGGCCGACTCCGTACGGAAAGCGCTCCCTTTCGCTCTCCACTGCGGCTTCCTGTCCCGGGAGAGGCTGGCCGAGCTGTATGCCGATGCCGATCTCTTCGTGTTTCCCTCGCCGACCGAGACCTGCGGTCTCGTGGCGCTCGAGGCGATGGCGTCCGGGCTCCCGGTGATCGGTGCGGGAGCCGGTGGCATCCGGGAGAGCATCATGCCGGGGATCACCGGACACTTGATCGAGCCCGGGAACGCGACCGAATTCGCCACGGCGATTCAATCGCTGGTCAAGGATCGGGAAAAGCGGGAAGCGATGGGGCAGGCGGCCCGTGCCTTCGCGCAGGGCAGGGACTGGTCCCGGGAGTTGGACCAACTCGAGGCGATCTACAGGAGGGCGAGGGATACCACTGCGGCGGTCGCCGCTCCGACCAGTTGGCCCACCACCACGTCGGTCACATAGTGGACCCTGAGGTAGACTCGCGAGGCGCCGACCAGGAGTGCCAGGCCCAGCGCGGGGAGTCCTGAGAGCGGATGGTCGCAGATCGCTGTCACGGCGAGCGTCATCGCGGCGCAGGCGTGACCGGACGGGAAGGAGAAGGCGTCGGGATTGAGCGTGAGCGCCAGTACTCCGCTGTCATCAGGCCGGGGCCGCACCACGCTGCGCTTCAAGACCTGCACAATCAGGTGGGACACGGCACTCGCCACCGTCATGGCGAGGCCGAGCTGCCGGGTGCCGGGAATGATCAGGAGAACGAAGCTGACGAGCGCCGTAGCGGCGAAACCGCCGAGGTGGGTGGTAAGGCGAAGGGTTCGATCAAGCCAGCGCGGAGCCTTCCGGTCACAGAGCGCCAGGAGCCAGCTGCGGTCCAGCGCGTTCATTCCATCTATCAGCTGCTGCAGATGTCGCCTCGCATCATCGTTACTGAAATGACGCGGCGGGGAGTCACTTACTCGCTATTACCGCGTCACGATCGGGCGACGATCTAATTTCTGTCGGAGCAGGGAACCGGCAGGTGATCGTAGTCCCCAGTCCCCATTGGCTTTCCGCCTCGACACTCCCGCCGTGTGCTTCGACCAGATGCTTAACAATCGCCAGGCCCAAACCGGTGCCGCCCTCCTCGCGCGAGCGTGCCGGATCGGCCCGGTAGAAGCGTTCGAAGATCCGCGGGAGATGTTCTGGGGTGATTCCCGAGCCGTTGTCCCTCACCGAGAGCCTCACTCCGCCTTCGTCGGGCGCCAGCGTCACCGTGATCCGGCCTCCCGGCTGGGTGTAGCGCAGCGCATTGTCGAAGAGATTGGTCAGGATCTGGCGCAGGGCATCAGGATCGGCCTGGATTGTTCCGGCTTTGCCATCAAACTGCGGGACGAATCCGATATTCCGTGCCGCCGCCCGCTCGGCGAAGAGTCCCCAGGTCTCCCGCACGACACTCGGAGCGTCCAGCGGCTCGACCACCGGGTGCCACCCGCCCGACTCGATCTTCGAAAGATCCAGCAGCCCGTCCACCAGACGGTGCATGCGCCGCGCATTGGCGAGGATGACTTCGAGGAAGCGCTTGGTCGTTACCGGATCGGGCTGCTCCCCGACCAGCGTCTCCGCGTAGCCTGAAATCGAGGTGAGCGGGGTCTTGAGCTCGTGGGACACGTTGGCCACGAAATCCCGGCGCACCGCTTCGAGTCTCCTGATCTCGGTGACATCGTGGAGCACCAGCAGCGCCCCTCCTCCCGGCAGCGGACGCCCGCTGATCATTACGACGCAATCACCCAGATCCAGCTCCCGCCCGCCGCTGGTGATGCCGGCGATCACCGTCGAAACCACATCTCTCGCCGCCTTGGCGCGGAACAACTGGGCCAGCTCGGGCAGCTGGGCGTCGGGCTCGTATCCCAGCAGTCGCCGCGCGGCGGTGTTGGCGATGACGACGTGGCCCTTGTTGTCGGCGGCGATGACTCCCTCGGCCATCGCCTCGACGATCGCGACGCTCTCGGCTTTCCCTACTCTCAGCGCCTCGTACCGTTCCCCGAACTGGTTGTTCATCTCCCGAAGGGCGCGAACCAGCGCGTTGACGTCGGGGATGGTGGAACGGGGGAATCGCGGAGCGGCGCCCTGCGCGATGGCGCGGGCGGCACCGGTGATCTGGGTGAGTGGGCGGGCTACCGAGCGCGCCGCAATCGTGGCCAGGATGCACCCGATCACCAGCGCCAGCAACGCGGCGCCCAACACCGAGTGCTGAGCCCGTTTCACCACTCTATCGACTTGGGGAATTCGGGCCGCAACCCGGACAATGCCCGGTCCCCCTCGCACCGCGACGTACAACAGAGGCTCGCCGATCGTGGCACTCGTGCGCTTGTTGCTGCCGACTCCGTTCTGCAGGGCCGCGATCACCTCTGGGCGATTCGCGTGGTTCTCGATGATCGGGACCCTCTCCTCGGGGACGTCGCTCTCCGCCAGCACCCTCCCGGCCGAGTCTATGAGAGTGATCCGAAGCCCGCTCTCCGCCCCGATTCGCTTGACCGTCGCCTCCCATTCGGTGGAATCGGCCGGCAGCGCATTGGTAACGAGCCTGGCCTCCCGTTCCATCGATGTCGCAATGTCCGCCTCGAGGTCACGCCGGAGCGAAACCTCGGAAGCGCTCACGATCGTGAGCACCACGAAGACCACGACCAGGATGGTCCCCAGTATCAGGCGGCCGGCGAACCTCAATTCTTCTTCGCTCCTTTTTCGTTGCTGCGGAACCGATAGCCGAACCCGCGCACCGTCTCGATCAGATCGCCCGCATCGCCCAGTTTGCTCCGCAGCCGCTGCACGTGCATGTCCACCGTCCGGGTCTGGATGTCGGGCTGGGCTTCCCAAACCGTTTCCAGCAGTTGCGGCCGAGTCTGCACCCGGCCTCGCCGCTCGACGAGGGTCAGGAGCAGCTTGTACTCGGTGGCGGTGAGGTCGATGTCCTTCGCTTCAACCGCCACCCGATGGGCCGAGCGATCGATGGCGATCGGACCGGCGGTGAGGGTCGATCCGCTGGTGACCGCTGGCGCTCCGAGGCGCCGGAGCAGCGCCGTTACCCGCAGCGCGAGTTCCGCCGGCGAGAAGGGCTTGGTCAGATAATCGTCGGCACCGAGCGACAGGCCCCGGATCCGGTCCGCCTCCTCGCGTCGTGCCGTCAGCAGGATTACCCCGACGTCCCTGGTCTCTTCGCGCCGTCGCATCTCGGCCAGGACGTCATATCCGGAGACGCCCGGGAGCATCACGTCGAGAACCACGATGTCGGGTCGTTCCTCCCGGGCCGCCTTCAGCGCGTCGGGGCCGTTCGCCGCGGTTGAGACTCGATACCCGGCCTTCGCCAGATGGTAGGCGACCAGCGCCGTAATGTCCGGCTCGTCGTCCACCACGAGGATGCGGTTGGTCATGCGGTGCGAGCTCCTGACTCGGTACGCGCCTGCGTCGTCCGGCGACTCCGCTCCAAAGCCTGCTGACGTTCGGCCCGGAGCGCGGGATCCAGATTGGCTGCATCGAGAGCGGCCGCGAGCAGGCGTCCATGAGCATCAGGAGGCCGGCGCAACCGGTAGAGCACGAACTGGGCTATCGGCGTGTCGCGCACCAGCTCGGCGGTGCGCAGCACCTTGAGGTGGCGGGATACGGTTGGCTGGGGAATGTCGAGAATGGCCTGGAGATCCGAGACGAAGAGCGGTGCGATGGCGAGACAGTTGACGATGCGCAGCCGAGTGGGCTCGGCCAGCGCCGCCAGGAGGTCGGCCAGCGACAGGGGTGTCTCCATATATGCGGCAAAACGAATACACGGGTCCGACGCGCCGCGCAAGGCACGCCGCCTGACGTTGCGTACGCCATGCCCCATCGGGGATATTTCAGGTAATGGTGTTTCTCGCCGCGTTCGCGGTACTCGCCCTGCAGACACCTGACACCGCCCGCATAGTGGTGGTGGCGACTTCCGACCTTCATGGTCAGGCGGTCGCTTGGGACTTTGGCCGGCAGGCCTCGGCCCCCGGTGCCCTGGCCCGGGCCGCCACCGCAATCGATTCTCTCCGCCATCGCTATCCTGATCAGGTCGTAGTCGTCGACGCGGGCGACGCTCTGGAAGGCACCCCCTTCGCGACCTACTACGGCGGGATCGAGCCACAGGACCCCCATCCCATCGTGGACGCGATGAACCAGGTCGGGTACGACGCGGCCACGGTGGGGAACCACGATTTCGATTTCGGCGTGCCGCTTCTCGATCGCGCGCTCTCGGCCGCGACCTTCCCCTTTGTCAGCGCGAACATCCGGGTCCTTCCCGAGGACACGCTGGAACTCCGTCCCTATGTGGTCCTTCAACGGAACGGGATCCGGGTGGGGATCTCGGGCTTCACTACGACTGGCGTCATGGTCTGGAACCGGGACCAGGTGCATGGCCGGTTGCGGGTGACGCCGATCGCCGAAGAGGCGAGAACCGCGTTGAGTGAAATGCGGAAGGACGCCGACCTCGCCATCGTGCTCGCCCATACCGGTCTGGAAGGACCCAGCAGCTACGACACCACGGGTGTTGGCGCCGAGAATGTTGCAGCGCGCCTGGCTGAAGGACCGGTGCGCCCCGACCTCGTGGTCGTCGGCCATTCTCATCGCGAGATGGTGGACTCGGTCCGTGGAGGAGTGCATTTCGTCCAGCCCAAGCCGTTCGGGCAGAGTCTCGCCGTAGTTCACATACTCTTGACTCGGCGCAGCGGCAGCTGGCGGGTGACCAGCGTTCGAGCGGGACGGGTATTGCTCGACGGAGTCGCTCCATCGCGCCGGGTCGAGCAACGCCTCGCCGAAAAACAGGCGATGGTTTCGGGTTGGATGTCCCAGGTCATCGGTGAGGCGAGTGGATTCATGCGGGCGGCGACCGGACGCGTCGAGGACACCCCGCTCATCCGGTTCATCACTGAGGTCGAGCGTCGCGCCGCGGGCGCGGACCTGGCCTCCACGCCGATCTACGACATCCGCGCCGGCTTCGACACCGGAGAGATCAGCGTCGGGGAGATCTATCGGATCTACCCGTCGGAAAACACCCTGCGCGCGGTGCGTATCTCGGGCGAGGGACTTCGAAGCTATCTGGAGCAGTGCGCGCGCTACTGGTACGTGGATTCGGCCGGCGCCGTCTTTACCAACGCGTATGTACCGGGGCCCAACTACGACGTGATCGGTGGTGCCGAGTACACGGTGGATTTGTCGCGACCCGCGGGATCGCGGATCACGGAACTGTCGGTGCGTGGCAAGCCGGTACAGCCGACCGACAGTTTCACCCTCGCGTTGGGGAGTCTTCGCCAGTCGGGGGAAGGGAACTACCCGATGCTTCGCGATGCTCCGGTCGTGTACGACCGGGGTGAACGGATCCGCGACCTGCTGATCAACGAAGTTCGCCGCCGGAAGGTGCTCGATCCCGCGGCGTTCGCCGGCTCATCGTGGAAGCTGGTTCCCGACTCCGCTGCCCTCGCAGCCCGGGCGTTATTCGTGAGAGCGGGAAACCCTGCTACCGCGCCAACGATGGCGAGTGCTCCAGTAGTGCTGCCTGCGGCGGCACCGGCCAACGACACACCCGAGCTGTACCTCGCTCCGGCGGATGAGACCGTCGCTACGATGAAACTGCCGGCATCCGCGGGTCCCGGAGGATCGTTGCTCCGGCTGATGGCCGATGCCTACCGCAGCATCCTGCGGGCCGACCTCGCCATCGTGGCCGCGCCCGAAGGTGCCCAGGATCTGAACCCGGGCAACGTGGGGGAGCAGGACCTCCGCGCTGCCGTTCCGGGCGGTGAGCAGTTGCTCAAACTCAGCATTCGGGGCGACGACCTCCGCTGGGTCTTCGAGCATCTGGTCGAGGGAGAGACGCCCTGTTGTGAGATCTCGGGCGCCACGCTCACCTACGTCCCGGCTAAGCCGAGCCTGCAGCGCGTCAGGTCGGTGCGATTCTCCAGTGGCCGCGAGCTGGAACCCAAAGTCACCTATCAGGTCGTCATCAGCCGGCACCTTGTCGAGGGAGAATCCTTCACACTCGGCGGCACCAAGTGCGCATCCGGGAAGGCCTGCGCCACGAGCGGGCTGCTCAGCCGCTGGCCGGTGGCCGAGAGCGATCTGACCGGCACCGACGCCCTGCGCGAGTATCTCCGCCGTCTCCCCCAGCCCGTCGTTCCTCCGGAGAGCCTCCGCCTCCTGCCAGCCCGCTGATGCCGGACACGATCCGGGTATATCTGAACCAGCGGGCGGTTGATCTCCCCGCGGGGACGCTGGTGGTCGACGCCATTCGTCTCGCCGAGCCCCAGTTGAGCCAGTCGCTGGAGTCGGGGAAGGCCAAAGTCACCGACGGTCGGGGCCTCGAGCTTCCGCTCGACGAAACGCTCACCAGCGGCGCGATTCTGCGGATCATCGTTTCCAGCCGCCGCGGCGATTCTCCAGACGACGATGCTCTCGCCTGAGCTCTTGGTCCGCCTGCCCAAGGCGGAGCTGCACGTGCATCTCGATGGTTCGCTGCGTCCGGCAACACTGATCGAGCTGGCCCAGTCCGCGAAGGTGAACCTCCCTTCGAAGGATCCGGTCGAGGTCGCTCGCTTCATGAAGGCGGATGGAGTGAGAGACCTCGCCGAGTACCTCGAGCGGTTCGCGCTCACGATTGCCGTTCTGCAGACGCCGGAAGCGCTGGAACGGGTGGCGTACGAGATGGTGGTGGACGCGGGCGCCGACGGTGTCCGCCATCTGGAGGTGCGATACTGTCCGGTCCTGAGCTGCACCGGTGGGCTCGCGATGTCGGAGGTTCTCGCGGCGATCGGACGCGGGTTGCGGCGCGGTGAGGCGGACGTGGGAATCAGCACCGGCTTTATCGCGTGTACGCTGCGGCACCTGGACCCGGCAGTCTCGGAGCAGATCGCCCAGGCCGCCGTCGCTGCGCGGGAGCACGGCGTGGTGGGCTTCGATATCGCCGGCGGTGAGGCAGGGCAACCCGCGGCGCCTCACCGCGCCGCATTCGAGATCGCTGCCCGGGGAGGACTCGGCATCACGGTGCATGCCGGCGAGGCCGCGGGCGCCCAGTCGATCGCCGAAGCGTTGTATGAATGCAGGGCAGAGCGGATCGGGCACGGAACCAGGCTGGGAGAGGATCCGGCACTTCTCGCCTATGTCCGGGACCGGGAGATCCCGCTCGAAGTGAGTCTCACCAGCAACGTGCAGACTCGAGCGGTACCGAGCTACGCCGCTCATCCCTTACGCAAATACTTTCGTGCCGGCATCGCGGTGACGCTCTCGACCGATAACTGGCTGATCAGCGGGGTCACCCTCTCGGGCGAATACTGGCGGGCCCACACCGAGCTGGGCTTCCGTCGCGCCGACATTGACCGCCTGATTCTGAATGGAGCGGCCGCCGCATTCCTTCCGCTCGCCAAACGCCAGGCGCTGGTGACTGACTTCCGTCATCGCCTCGAGGATTTGCGGTGAGTTCGGCGGAGCTCGAGCAGACCGCCGATGCATTGCGCCAACTCAGTGGCAAGCTTCGGCCACAGGTCGCCGTCGTCCTCGGCTCCGGCATGGCCGGTGTCACCGACCTGCTGGAGAATGTTCGGCGCCTGCCCTTCGGTGAAATCTCCGGCATGCCTGCGGCGAAGGTTCAGGGGCACTCGGGAGAAGTGGTGGCGGGGACCCTCAATTCGGTTCCGGTTCTCTGCCAGAGCGGACGAGTTCATCTCTACGAAGGTGGCGAGTCTTCGGCGAGCGTACTCCTGGTTCGCGCGTTCGCCCGCATCGGAGTCAAGACTCTCATTTTAACCAACGCGGCGGGTGGTCTCCGGCGAACCTTTCGCCCCGGAGACCTGATGCTGATCGGCGACCACATCAACTTCAGCTTTCGGAGCGTACTGGCAGGCCCGGTCGTTGCAGGGGAAGAGCGCTTCCCCGACATGTCGGACCCCTACGATCCCGAGCTTAAACTTCTCGCCCGGGATTCTGCGAAGAGTCTGGGGATTGGCCTGCAGGAAGGTGTCTACGCCGGCGTGCTGGGGCCGAGCTATGAAACAGCGGCCGAAATCCGGATGCTGGAACGTCTCGGCGCCGACGCGGTAGGAATGTCAACGGTTCCCGAGATCGTTGCCGCGCGGGCAAACGGCCTGCGTTGCCTCGGCTTCTCCTTGATCAGCAATCTTGCAGCGGGGATGGAAACGACGCCGCTGACTCACGCCGACGTGTTAGCCGTCGCCGGCCGAGCGACGGCAACGCTGGGACAACTGCTCAAGACGCTGGCGCCGCGGCTCCAGACCGGTTGACCTTCAACTGGCTCGGACCGTGTGATCGAGCGGTCCCCGTCCGAATCCGAGTGCTGGAGCCGATTTCATTGCGCGGAACACGAAATCGAGCCCGGCAGTAACCGCCGACTCGACGTCGCGGCCGGTGGCCAATCCAGCGGTGATGGCGGCGGAAAGCGTGCAACCGGTGCCGTGGGTCGATCTGGTGTTGATCCGAGGGTGACGGTAATTGCGGACTCCGGCGGAGGTGACCAGGACGTCGGTTACCTCATCTCCGGTCAGGTGACCGCCCTTCACCAGCGCAGCACTGGCGCCCAGCTCGAGCAGACGACGCCCGGCTTGCTCCATGGATTCGGGATCGCGCGGATCGCTACCGGTGAGGATCGCCGCCTCGTCGAGGTTAGGTGTCACCAGCGTCGCGAGCGGGACGAGGTTTTCTCGCATGACCGCTTCGGCGTCGGCGTCGAGCAGCCGGTCTCCCGACGTGGCGACCATGACCGGGTCGCAGACATAGTTCGGCCAATCGAATTCGGTGATGACACCGGCTACCATGCGGACCAGTTCCGAGGTGGCGAGCATGCCGGTCTTGAAGCCGGCCGGTGGCAGGTCTTCGGCCAGCGCCTCGAGTTGGGCCCGCACGATCTCGGGAGGGACCGGATGCACCGCCCGCACTCCCTTCGTGTTTTGCGCGGTGATCGCGGTGATGACGCTGGTACCGAAGACCTTGAACTGGTTGAAGGTCTTGAGGTCGGCCTGGATGCCGGCGCCGCCGCCCGAGTCTGATCCGGCGATGGTAAGCGCGATCTTCATTCGAGGATCTTGATGAAGGCTCTGATCAGGACCATCCGGGACCTGCACCGGCGGCGAGGCCGGGAAGAAAAGGGACTGGCACTCGCCGAAGGGGTGCGCCTGGTGGAGGAGGCACTGGCGGCCGGGATCGTGATCAAGGGCGCCGTGGTGTCTCCCGCGCTGCAAGCTACCACCCGCGGGCGCGCGCTTGAAGCTGCGCTGGGGGCACGGCATGTCGCCCTGGACCCGGTGGATGACGCGGCTCTCGCCGAATTGGCGGACACCGAGCATCCCCAGGGTGTCGTCGCGGTGATCGAGACGCCGAACCGGTCTCTGGATACTTTCCGGCCTGCCGCGGGAGGCGTCGTCCTGATCCTCGATGGGGTCCAGGATCCGGGAAACGTCGGCACCATGGCCCGCACCGCGTTCGCGTTGGGCGCCACCGGATTGATCGCCCTCAAGGGCACCGCGGATCTTGCCAACTCGAAGGTGCTGCGCGGGAGCATGGGAGCGTTGTTCCGGTTGCCTTCCTTCATGACGGATGACGCCGAGTTTCTCGCGTGGTGCAAGGCGACGGGGACCATCCTGGTACTCTCCGATCCCACAGGCACCGACGTCGGCCAGTATCGTCGAGCCCGAGGCGCCGGGATGGCGCTCGTCGTCGGCAACGAAGGCGCCGGGATTCGGAAGGGACTGGAGGCGGTCGCCTCCGCCAGGTTAGCGATTCCGCTCTCTGAGCACGCCGAGTCCCTGAACGTCGCGATTGCGGCGGGAATCCTTTTGTACGAGGTGTTGCGTGATCGATGAACGGCTGGTGGTCATCGTTGCGGGCGTGCTCGGCGCCATGGTCGGCAGTTTCCTCAACGTCTGCATCTATCGCTGGCCGAATGACCTCTCGGTGGTGAAGCCTCGCTCCCGATGCGGAGACTGCGGCCGCACCATCGCGTGGTACGACAACATCCCGATGGTTTCCTGGTTTCTCCTCAAGGGCCGCTGCCGCTGGTGCGGCGCCCGAGTCTCCATTCAATACCCGCTGGTTGAGCTCGGCACCGCCTTCATCTGGGCCTGGATGGCGGCGACGATCATGCCCGAGTGGCAGTCGCTCCGTGGGGCGGTCTTCTTCACCATCCTGCTCGGCATCGCTCTCACCGATGCGAGGCAATACATCATCCCCGATGAATTCAGCCTCGGAGGTCTGGGGCTGGGTCTTCTCTTCAGCATCTCCCCCGGATTCCCCACCGTGCTCCAGTCCGTGGTCGGCGCGGTAGTGGGATTTACCCTGCTCTGGATCGTAGGGGCGGCCGGTACCCGGATTTTCAAGGAAGACGCCATGGGAGGAGGGGACATCAAGATGATGGCGATGGTGGGTGCCTTCCTCGGCTGGGAGGGCGTCCTGCTTACTACCTTCCTCGGTGCGTTGCTGGGCACCCTGATCTTCGTCCCCCTGTCTGTGATTGGAAAGAAGCGGCTGGTGCCCTTCGGAGTGTTCCTCGCTCTGGGTGCCGCGGTCACCTTCCTGTTCGGTCAGCCCATCATCCGCTGGTACCGCGAGTACCTGATGGTTCCGTGATTCGCACCCTGGCTGTACTCACCCTCGTCGCCGGGGGAATCGCTTGCCGTGGGCGCCCACCGGCCGACGCCAATGGGGCCGAAGCCGTTGCCCGCCTGGTGGACAGTTTGACTCCCGCGGTCGAGAAGGCAGTCGGACTCAAGTTCACCCACAAGCCGATGTCTGCGGTGCGGAGTCGGGACCAGGTGCGTTCCTACGTGCTCCACAAGCTCGACGAAGAACTCCCGACGGCGAAGGCCAGAGGGCTTCAGGCTGCTTACCGGCTGCTTGGAATGTTTCCCGATTCACTGGAGTTGCGTCCCCTGCTGCTCGATCTGTACACCGAGCAGATCGTGGGATTCTACGAGCCGGACTCCAGCACGCTCTTCGTCGCGGCCAATGCCGATCCCAAGTTTCTGAGGGTCGTCGTGGCGCACGAGCTGGTCCACGCGCTGCAGCATCAATACATCCCGCTCGACTCCATCATGCGGCAGGCCAACGATAACGACCGGCTTTCCGCGGCCACCGCCATCCTCGAGGGTCAGGCGACGCTCGGCGGGCTGCAGGTCATGGTGCCGGAGCAGAACCTCTACGCCATGCCCGAGTTCTGGGAGACTTACCGGGACAACCTCCGAGCCCAGCAGGCTTCGATGCCGGTGTTCTCCAAGGCACCCCGGATTCTCAGGGAAAGCGTAATCTTTCCTTACCTGGCGGGCGCGGACTTTCTGCGATGGTGGGCCGGCTCCGAGCTGCGCGACACCATGCCCTTCGGTCCCCGGATGCCGACCTCAACCGAGCAAGTGCTGCATCCCTATCGTTACGGCCGGGGAGACGTGCCGATCACCTTGGCGTTCGATCAGCCGGACGGGGCGCTGTATGAAGACGTCTTCGGCGAGTTCGATATCCGGGTGCTTAACGCCGAGCTGTCCAAGACCGCCGAAGTCACCACACCGATCGCGATCGGATGGGGCGGGGATCGTTTCCGGGTCTATGACTCCCCGGATGGCGCCGCACTCGTTTGGTACACCGTGTGGGACGACCAGCCCTCACAGATCCGCTTCGTCACCTCGACCGTCGAACGACTCCAGAAAAAACGGCCCCTCGGCTACCGCCTGGAAACCACGCAGCCCACGCTTGACGGCAAGCCCGGAGTCCGTCTCGTCCTGGCCCCGGTTCGGTGGACCGGATGGGACAACCTCCCCACCGTCCACGTGGTAAAACCGGCTCCCTGACCTTCGTAGCACCGTTTCAGACCTAAAAAGCTTACCGCGGAGCACGCGGACGAACGCGGAACACTACTGATGTGTTTGGCGCCTGTTCGGAATATTCGTCTTCTCAAATAACAGGTTCTCTTTTAGGGCCTAAAAGCTTACCGCGGAGCACGCGGACGAACGCTGACCCTAGTAATGTGTTTCCGCGTTGTTCCGCGTATTCCGCGTGTTCCGCGGTAAGCAGTTCGGGGGCCGGCCCTACGGAGAAGCCCGGAGCGTGCTCCGCGGTAAGCAGTTCGGGACCAATCTCAATTCCAGGCTCGGATCCTCTGGTCCCGCGCCCTCTCCGCCTGGGCTGCCGCGAGCGCCCGGGCCGAGATAGAGGCCACTTCGAGCACTGTCGTCACGAAAGACAGCCCCAGCCTCAGCTCCTGGTCGGTGCAGGTTCGGGCAAATCCAAGAGCCGCGGAGGGTCCTCGGGCGGCTTCATCGGCCAGCTGGTCGGCTACCCGGGCGCCGATAACGGTTTCCTGTTCCGGGTCGGAAGTCGGTGGCAAGCGCGCTCCCCATCGAAGGTTGCCCCAACCTACCGGGGCAGGATCGGAGATTCGGCACCCTTTTCGGGCGCGACCGGCCCGAATTCCCGCGAGTTAACCCCTCAGAACACCCGATCCAGCCGCTTGAAAAAGGCTCGTAACCCTGCTAGAATGCTGGGCTTATGTTCGACGAGCTGTCCTCGAAACTCTCCGCCGCCCTTCAAAAACTGACGGGTCGCGGTGTACTGACCGAGGATGACGTCAAGGACGGTCTTCGGGAAGTCCGCCGGATCCTGCTCGAAGCAGACGTGAGCTTCGACCTCACCCGTGAGTTTCTCGAGCGGGTGCAGGAAAAAGCGGTTGGAATCACCGCCCTGAAGTCGGTCCGGCCCGGCCAGCAGCTGGTCAAAGTTGTCTATGACGAGCTGGTGGCACTGCTCGGCGAAAAACAGGCGCCCATCGCGTTCGCGTCGGTCCCGCCGACGGTGGTGCTGCTGGTTGGTTTGCAGGGTTCCGGTAAGACGACAACGGCGGGGAAACTCGCCCGCCGGCTCAAGCTGGAGCAGAAGGCGCCGTATCTCATCGCGGCCGACGTCTATCGCCCAGCAGCGGTCGATCAGCTGGTGACGCTGGGCAAGCAGGTCGAGGTTGGCGTACACGCCGAGCCCGGTGTGACCGACGTAGCCGGGATCGTGAAGCGGGGCATAGCGGAAGCGGGGAAGGCGCGGGCTCGGACAGTTCTGGTGGATACGGCCGGCCGCCTGCAGATCGACAACGACATGATGGATGAGCTCAAGGCTCTCAAGGCGGTGGTCAAGCCGCATGAGATCCTGCTCATCGCCGACGGAATGACCGGCCAGGACGCCGTTCGCATCGCGACCGGCTTCCACGAAGCGCTGGGGATTACCGGTGTGATCCTCACCAAGATGGACGGCGACGCCCGGGGTGGTGCGGCACTCTCGATCTACGGAGTGACCAAGGCGCCCATCAAGTTCGTGGGCGTTGGAGAAAAACTCGACGCGCTCGAGCCCTTCCACCCCGAGCGGATGGCGGGGCGGATCCTTCAGCAGGGCGACATTCTGAGCCTGGTCGAGAAGGCCCAGGCCACGGTCGATGCGAAGGAAGCCGAGCGGCTCGCGAAGAAGGCCACCTCGCGGAAGGGCCTGGATCTCCAGGATTTCCTGACCGCGATGCGGCAGATGCAGAAGATGGGGCCGATCAAGAACGTGCTGGGGATGCTGCCCGGGGTGAATATGGCGGCGCTCAGCGCGGCCCAGGTGGACGACAAGCGCCTCACCCACGTCGAGGCGATCGTGCTGTCCATGACCCCGAAGGAACGCGCCGATCCCGATCTCATCAACGGATCGCGGCGGCTCCGGATCGCGAAGGGATCAGGCCGGACGGTGCAGGAAGTGAATCAGTTGCTGGCGCAGTTCAAGCAAATGCAGAAGCTGATGAAGTCGGCCGGCAAACCCGGAGTACGGTTGCCGTTCGGCAAAGGGTTTCCCGGGGTGATGTGAGACGCCAGACAGCATTCAATTCAAGGATGGGGTAGCATGGCAACGAGGATCAGACTCCGCCGGGTCGGCCGCAAGGGCGTGCCGCTCTATCGCATCGTCATCGCCGACCGCGAGTCACCGCGGGACGGGCGGTTCATCGCGACGATCGGCACCTATAATCCCAAGGCGACCACCGACGCGGAGAAGGTCCGGGTCGATGGCGATCAGGCCAAGGCCTGGCTCGCCAAGGGTGCCACGCCGACCGACACCGTCAAGGCGCTCCTGACCAAGGCCGGCGTGGCGGTTTGACGATGTCGGAGGAGCCCCGCCACCTGGTGGTTGGGCGGCTCAGGAAACCGCATGGTCTGAAGGGTGAATTCACCGTTTTCCCGCTGACCGACGATCCCAACACGGTGTTCCAGCCCGGTCGCGCGCTGCGCCGGATGGACCTCGCGGGAACCATGCTGGGGGAGCCGGTTGAAGTAGAGCGGAGCAAGGCATATCATCGCGAGTGGCTCATCAAATTTCGCGGTGTGGAATCGCGGGACGAGATGGAGCTCTGGAGAGGCCAGTTTCTGGCGGCTCCCGAGGACATCCTGACGAAGCCGGCCGAGGGCGAGGTCTACCTCCACGAGCTGGAGGGCTTCGCGGTCCGGAAGAGCGATGGTTCGGCGTTGGGCCTGGTGACTGGCCTCTATGAAATGCCGGCTGGACTGATGCTGGAGATACAGGGTCCCAAGCGCGAGTTCCTGCTGCCGTTCAAGCGCGAGTTCGTGAAGCAGGTGGATCGAGAGGGTCGGGTGTTGGTCGTGGAGATTCCGGAGGGGCTGGTCGATTTGTAGGTCATGAGTCGAGGGTCTTGAGTCGTCGTTCACCAAAGCGCAGACTCACGACCCATGACCCAAGACCTACGACCAGACCGACAGGCGATGAACATCAACATCATCACCCTGTTCCCCGAAGTCTTCACCGCCTATCTGGACGCCAGCATTCCGGGGCGGGCGGCCGCAGCCCGCAAGGTGGACTACCGTCTCGTGCAGTTACGGGACTTTACCCACGACCGGCACCGGACGGTGGATGACTACCCGTACGGCGGCGGCTCGGGGATGGTGCTCCGGCCGGAGCCGTTCTTTGAAGCGGTGGAGTCGCTGGGCCCGGAGTGCCGGCAGGGACCCATCGTGCTGTTGTCGGCGCGCGGGAAGCGGTTCAGCCACGATGACGCGGTGCGGCTGTCGTTGAGCTCGTCGCTCACATTGCTCTGCGGCCACTACAAGGACGTGGACCAGCGGGTGGCGGATCACCTGGCGACCGAAGAGCTGTCGATCGGTGACTTCGTCCTCTCGGGCGGCGAACCGGCGGCGATCGTAGTGCTGGACGCGATAGTGCGGTTGCTCCCCGGCGTCCTGGGAGATCATGAGTCGGCCAGCGGAGACTCGTTCTACGAGGGTCTGCTGAGCCCACCGAGTTATACCAGGCCTCCCGAATACCAGGGATGGCCGGTGCCGGAAGCGCTCCTCTCCGGCAATCACGCCCTCATTGCGGCGTGGCGGCAGGCGGAGGCGGAGCGGCTGACGGCCGAGCGACGGCCGGATGTGTGGCGGCAACATCAGGCGAAACATTCGTAGGGGCGGAGCTGCCCCGGACTGCGAGGAACCTATGGAACGCATGGCGACAGTAGCCCGCGAAGGGTTGCGGACCGACATCCCGAATTTTTCTCCCGGCGATACCATTCGGGTCATGGTGCGCGTTCGCGAGGGCGACAAGGAGCGCCTCCAGGCGTTCGAGGGACTCTGCATGGGTAAGCGGGGCGGTGGCGTCAACGAGACCTTCCGGGTGCGGAAGGTCTCGGCCGGCGTCGGCGTCGAGCGCGTCTTCCCGATGCACAGCCCGACCCTCGCCTCGGTCGAAGTGGTGCGCAAAGGAAGGGTTCGCCGCGCCAAGCTCTATTACCTCCGCAAGGTGAGCGGCAAGGCGGCACGGATCAAGGAAAAGAAAGACAGCTGAGCCATGGCGGCGGCGCAGCCCCGGCCCACCCTCAAACGTGAGGAGGCGGCCTGGTCTCGGCGCCGCCTTCTCATCGGTGTTGACGAAGTCGGCCGGGGTCCCCTCGCTGGTCCGGTGGTGGCCGCGGCCGTCGTGTTTCCCGCCTGGACCGTGCCGGTTCCCGGTGTCCGCGACAGCAAGACGCTGAGCGACAACCAGCGCGCCGAGCTGCTCCCCAATATCAAGTCTTCCGCCCTCATCATCACGGTCGCCGCAGCCTCAGTGCGTGAGGTTGATCGGTACAACATTCGCGTCGCGACCGCCCTCGCCATGCGGCGCGCCGTGGCCCGGACCTGCGCCGCAAAGATTTTCAAGGACGGTGTCCGGCGTTCCGGCGCCACCTCCTACCAGGTGCTGATCGACGGACTGGCCATGCACGAATGCGGCTTCAAGCACGAAGGCCTGGTCGATGGCGACGCGATCTGCTACTCCATCGCGGCCGCCGGCATCGTCGCCAAGCAGGTGCGCGACGAGCTGATGCACCGTCTGGCCGTGCGCTATCCAGGCTACGGCTGGGAACACAATGTCGGCTACGGCACCTCCGAACATTGCGACGCGATCGACTCGCTGGGACCCACTCGGCACCATCGCAAGACTTTCGGTCCGGTTGCCCAGATCTCCCTCTTCTAGATCTTAGGCTATTGGTTACCGCGGGACGAGGCGGAACACACAGAGGTTCAATGGCCTTGAGTCGTGGGTCATGAGTCTGTAGCACGGAGCCTCACGACTCATGACTCATGACTCAGCCGGTCGCTTCTGATCGTGCCGGGTCTGCCGTTCGGGGAACCAGTCCTTAGCCAGGTCGAGCCACCCCGGATTGACCGAGGCAATCAGCGATAGCTTCTGTTCTCGTGAGCTGGCCTTCAGCTGTTTCTCCCGCGCGATCGCCGATCCGATGTCTCGCGCCGGCTCGCAATAGACCAGGCGGGTGATCTGGTTGTGGGTGGTGAATCCCAGGCCGTGTGGGTGCCGGTGCTGCCACACTCGGCGGTGGAGATCGGTAGCCACGCCGGTATAGAGCCGCCGCGAAGGACTCGCCATGATGTATACCCACGCTTGCGGTGCCCGCATCGGAGTACCATAGCGTTCGTCTTCAACGCCGCCTCAACCGCCGCCCTGATCAAATCCATGCGATCGCTCATCGGTTTCACCCTGCTCGTCGCGTCACCCCTCGTTGCCCAGACCAACGCGGAGCGGATGCTCAACGACCGCTACAGCCGCTCCCATGACTACGACCTGGTGCACCAGCGGATCGAGCTGCGCGGCTTCGACTGGGACAGCTCGAGTTTCGACGGGGTGGTCACCACGACGATCAGGTCGCTCAGGGCCGGGCTCGATTCGGTGGTGCTCGATGCGGGGGAGCTGCTGGAATTCGGGGTGGTCGAGGCGGTCAACAAGGGCGGACAGGTGACGGGGAAGCTCCGCAATTCTCGTCTGCGCGACACGCTGGTCGTCTATCTCCCGAAAGCTGCCGCCTTCGGCGACACCCTCCGCTTCCGGCTGGCCTATCATGGGCGAGTCGAGGACGGACGGGGACTGACGTTCATCGAAGCCGATAGCGAGCCGCCGCGCCGGCCCCGCCAGCTCTGGAGTCAGGGCGAGGACGACAACAACCACCACTGGTTTCCGACCTACGACTTTCCCAACGACAAGATGACGTGGGAAGTCTGGGCCACCGTGCCCAAGGGGTTCACTGCGGTCTCCAACGGCAAACTGCTGCTCGACCGGACGAATCCGGATGGCACACGTACAGTCCGCTGGAGTCAGGACCGCCCGTCCGCCACGTATCTCGTCTCCCTCATAGTCTCACCGCTCGTGAAGGTGCACGACACGTGGCGCACCATTCCGGTCGACTACTACGTCTACCGGCCGGACAGCGCCCTCGCGCGCCCCCTGTTCCGGCGCACGCCGGACATGATCGAGACCTACTCGAAGCTGACTGGAGTGCCTTACCCGTGGAGCAAGTACGCCCAGTCCACGGTGGCCGATTTCTTCGGCGGGATGGAAAACGTCAGCGCCACGACGCTGGTGGACTGGCTGCCCGATCGCACTGCCTACGCCGACCGCCCCTGGTACTGGTACGAGCTGATCGCCCACGAGCTGGCCCATCAATGGTTCGGCGACTACGTCACCACCGCCAACTGGGCCAACATGTGGCTCAACGAAGGCTTCGCCACCTTCATGCCCGGTCAGTACTGGCGTGCCAAGCAGGGTGATCACGCCGGCGAGGACTATTACCTCAGCCAGTATCAGCAGGCCCTCGACATCGACAAGCAGCGCCGGATGCCGCTCGCCTCGCTGGGCTCCAACAACATCTACCCCAAGGGTGCGATGGTGCTGGAGATGCTCCGTCAGTATCTGGGAGACGACCGCTTCTGGGCCGGGATCAACCGCTATCTGACCAGCCACGCGTATGGTGTCGCGGTCACCGACGACCTGCGCCAGGCCTTTCTCGAGGCAACCGGTGCGAACCTCGATTGGTTCTGGAGCGAATGGATGTACCAGGCCGGTCTGCCCGAGTTCACCGTCACCGCGAAGTGGGATTCTTCCAGTGCCGTGCTGCTCACTATCGAGCAGACCCAGGTAGACTCGGCGACCGCCGACAGTACCGGGCTTCGCTACACGGTTCCCGCCGCGTTCCGGATGCCGGTTCAAGTGTGGGTCCGAACCGCGGCCGGAGATATTCGGCAGCGCACCTGGCTCGAGCAGCGAAGCCAGACGATTCGGATTGAGGGAGTTTCGTCGTCGCCCCAGATGGTGGTATTCGACGTCGGCAACACCATCTACAAGACGCTCAAGTTCGAGCAACCGAGTAACTGGCTCGCGGAACAGCTGGCCCGGGACGAGAACCTCTGGAATCGCTGGTGGGCAATCGGAGAATTGGCTTCACGGACGACCGACTCGACCGCCGCACGCGCCCTGGCCCACGCGGCAACATCGTCCGACTACTTCCTCACCCGGGCCCAGGCCTCGAGCGCCTTGGGCAAGATGCCGGGCGATATCGCGCTGCCGGCGCTGCTCGCCGCGGCGAAGGACACTTCCTCCCAGGTCCGTCAGGCGGCCATCACGTCACTCGGACTCCAGGGCGGCTCCCAGGCCAGAGACATCGCGGCCTCGACGTTCGACAAGGACACCAGCTACCAGGTGCGGGCCGCGGCACTCAGCGTCGTGACCAGGCTCGACCCGGCCAACGCAGCGGTCTTCATCCGCAAAGGGCTGGCGAGTACCTCGTATCAGAATTCGATCCAGGACGCGGCCCTCGCTGCCGTAGCACAGCTCAACGACACCTCGTTCGTGGATCAGGTGAACGCGCTGGTGGGGCAGCAGGACACGCCGGCCCTGGCGCTGGCGGCGCTAGCAGTTCGTGGGAATCAGCGTGCCATGACGCTGCTGACCGGTCACCTGGGAGACTCTCGCGAAGTGGTACGCTCCAGGACCCTGCAGGCGTTCGAGTACGTGTTTCCCAAGGATGTCGCGTTGAGCCAATTACGTCAGGCCAGAGGAAACTTGTCGCCGGAGGCGGGGGAGGAAGTTGACTCGCTGATTACCAAATTGTCGGGGAAGTAGCGGCCCCGCACTTCATCGTCCATCAACCGTCACACTTGGGGGGAGAGCCAAGGGTCTCGAAGTGCCTCCCCCTGGATGACGAGAGCGTAAAGTCCGAGCCAGGACTGCTGCCAGTGCCAGCCGGGCGCGGAGGCTGCTTCGATCCAGGGCGTTGCGGTCATTGGATTCAGTGCAGTCCGGCAGTGGGGACAACGTGGCATGGCGTGGGTGTGAAACAACCCACCACAAGGACAGGGCTGAAGGAAGGGAATGACCTCCGCCGGGAGCACGGCATAGTCTGCTGTAGGAAGAGAAGCCGGCCAGGTCCAATGGCTGCACAGCGCGACTCTGCCACACTTCGCACAGTAAGCATAGCTCGAGTCATTGAATCCATTGTGAATGAGCTCGGCGGTGAAACTGCGTTCACAAGCGGGACAGCGGCCTTCCACGATTGGCCTCGGCTGTAACAGTCTGAAGGGCGGCGGATTAACGGTTGAGTTCACCCGCTCGCGGAAGCAGGCGAAACCTGCTGTAACGAGTCGGGTGCAACGAAGGGTCAGGCATCGCCTTGCTGCCCGCGTAGCAGTTTGACTTCTTTGAGAATCTGGCCGGCAACAGACAATGGAGCACCCCAATAGTCAAAGATGCCGCCACGTGTTGAGTTCTGACCGCAGACGACAAACACGCCAGCTCCGACGCTCCCCTTTAGATGTGAGGCTAACCACCCGACGAAGCCCGAGTTGTCCAGGTTCGGTGGGAAGTGAAAACTGAAGATACAAAACGCCTCCTGCTGGCGCCGCCGCTGTGGCACCAAGGCGCTCCAAACTTGGCTGTCGCGTACGAAAGCAAGAGCGTCAGCTATATGCCGAGACGGGAATCGCTCGACGCTCACCTCTTCGAAGACATAGGGCTGGTCATAGATAAGCAGCTCGGCTTCAGCGATGACCTTGCGAAGCCTGGCTTGCGTTTGAGTCGGTGATTCTTGGCTGATGTACATGGTATGTGAGATTGCGGTGCCTAACGTCCGGCAGGTGGAATATCGAAGTGCAGCACATCTTCTCGGACACCTAGCTTTGTGTACAGGGCGATTGCCGCATCGTCACCGTGATCTGCTTGAACGTAAATTACGTAGGCGCCCTTGGCGACCGCAATCTTCTTCAGTGCTTCAATCATCGCAGTCGCGATGCCGCGGCGGCGATGTACTTCATCGACCGCCAGGTCGTAAATGTAGATCTCTGCCCGTGCTTGCTCGAACTTCGGAAGGAGGTACGCGGCGATGCCACCAACAACCTTGGATTCGGACTTGGCCGCCACCGCGACGAATGACCCGTCGGATAGCAACTCTTTGAGGTAGAAGTCGCTAGGTTGAGCTCCCGTGTACGTTGCTTGTTCCTTGAAGGCTTCGCCGAACATCGCGAGCATATCTCGCATGGTGCTGATGTCCTCGCCGGAGAGCTCCTTAATGAGAAAAGCATGCTGGCCGTTCATGTGGCTCTCTCGCGGCGCCTAACGCCCGCGCTTCACGCGGCTAACGCCCGTCTGTGACGGGTTAGGCTGCCGGTCCCTGGAGTGTGCTGATGATGGCACCTTCGTTTGTGCCAAACGAGAGACCCAGCCACGAAACGGCTGTCGCGCGGTCCCTGCACAATTCAATCTCCCAATGGGCGCGATCCATATAGGCGTCCCACATTCTGGCAAGCCCGAACATCCAGTCCTGGTGAGCGACGACAGCCAGGCGAGTGCCGGGAGTCAAGGACGAGGTGATGATGTTCATTTCCGCAAGGCGTCGAACTTCAGAGGCGTCAATATGAATTGTTGTCACCGCCGAGAGGTCCACTAGCAGGAACGCGATCGCCGCAGTTTGCGCGTACTTGTGAACCGCCTGAGCGGCAGCAAGCACTTCGTGGCCCCGGAGCTCACCCCCGCCCAGAAATTGTAGGGCATGATGTTCCGCGAGAAGTCGGAGATAGCTAGCCATCGACCGTCGGTCTATGGTGCGAGTTGCCGGCGGAGGCAGCGACTCTTGGATTCATGGCCAGGCTCAGTTCGGGTTCTAGCACATTCCCCCTCAATCGCCGACGTGAAGCGTAGGTGGTGCTCCGCCCGTCTAACGCCCCGCAAAAGTTGCAGGGCCGCGGACGCGCGCGCCACAGTATGGGTGATGACGGCAGGTAGTGCCAGCCCCTACACAATCCGATGGCCGCGCCCTGCCAACGTCATGCGGGTGTTAGGCGGCGCCGAAACATCAGTGGCCCCGCTTCACGCGCTCCCACTCAGGCGTAAGTACTTGTTGTGCCTGAGTAGCGAGTGCCCTTGGGGCCTTGTTCAGGGCGTCAGCACAAATTGGGGGTATCGGTGGCATTAATTTCCTCTTTGATACAGGCGAGCAAGTCCTCGTTACTTCAGTGAAGGCCGAGCAACCCACAACAGTTGGCGGAGTGTCACCATGAATGATGTGACGACAAGAGAGCCGGCCAACGATCCCCAGGAGTTGGAGCGACTGTTGGTAGCGAGAGAGAACGCGGGCGATGTTGCTGGCATGACGGCGTTGTTCGAGCCAGACGCAGTAGTCGACATTGGCGGTGGAACGTTCCTGCGTGGCAAAGAGGCTATTTATGAGTTTTTTACTAAACTCCAGGTTACGGGGTTTGGACCGGAGAAACGAAAGTTCGAGCTCGGAGAACAGCGACCAGCGCTCATTTGCGGTGATCTGGCCCTCACCTCGACGCGAAGCCGTGATGGTACCGTGACCTCGGAAGTTGCGCGGCGCCAGAAGGATGGATCGTGGCTGTGGGTGATTGACAGGTATTCCGTCTCTTGGTGATTGGCAGGTATGCCGTTACCTAAGCGCCCTCAATTCCTGGATTTCTCAATCCATCAATCCCTCAATCTCTCAACCTACGGCAGCAGCCACCCCGCCACTTCCTTCACCGCCTCCGCCGCGAGATCCGGATCGTCCATGTGCGGTACCCGGACCACCGAATCAGTATTGGCAAGCCGTGAAATGGCGCCCGCATTGGAAGGGGAACTCTCGTCCGGCTCGGCCGGCTGGTTCAGCACCACGCCCAGGATCGGCAACTTCTCGGCCTTGAGCACCCGCAGCGTGAGGAGGGTGTGATTGATGGTGCCCAGCCTGTCGCTGGAGACGACCAGCACCCGCGCGTTGAGGCTGTGCGCCATGTCGAGCGCGTTGTCGCTCCAGGTGACCGGCGCCAGTAAGCCGCCCACGCCTTCCACCAGTAGAAATACGTCGGGCCGTGCGAACTCCCGAACCTTGCTGAGGACGGCTTCGTAGTCGATTGTCACCCCCTCCTGATCCGCCGCGACCGCCACCGCGAGCGGAGATTTCAATCTCACCAACGCCTGACGCGGCTCGGCCTGTCCTGTAGCCTGGGCCAGCAGCTCTCCGTCCTCAGGAACTCCGGAAGGGACACCGGTCTCGAACGGCTTCACGGCGATGACCTGCTGCCCCGCCGCTTTCAGTGCCTTGGCCAGGGCACAGGTGATCCACGTCTTGCCCACCGCCGTGTCGGTACCCACCACGAGGGTGACCGGAAGCCGCGGCGCCATAACGTTCGGCTCGGCCGCACGCTTCGAGGCCCGCGGTTTGGTCGCCTTCTTCGGTGAGGGCGGTGGGGTCATGGACAGATCTCCCGGATGCCAAACTCGATGGCATCGACGAGTTGAGTGATTTCCGGTTCAGTGATTGAAAGCGGCGGCATCAGCACGATCACGTCGCCCAGCGGGCGAAGAAAAACCCCCCGAGTGCGGGCGGCCCGGCAGACCCGCATCCCCCGTCGCTCGGCGGCCGGATAAGGCATTCTCGTCATCCTGTCGGCCACCAGCTCGACACCGGCAGCGAGACCGAACTGCCGCACCTCTCCCACTGCGGGCAGGTCACGCAGCCGACTCAATTCATTCCCAAGTCGTTCGATCCTGGCTGGAAGCCGCTCCAGGACGTGATCTTGCTCGAAAATGTCCAGCGTCGCTAGGGCCGCCGCACTCGCGAGCGCATTGCCGGTGTAGGTGTGCCCGTGAAAGAAAGTGCGGCCTTCCGCCGGTGGACCCTTGAACGCCTCGAAGATTCGCTCGGTCGTGAGTGTCGCCGCCATCGGGAGATAACCGCCGGTAAGTCCCTTGCCGAGGCAGAGCAGATCCGGAGCTACGCCCTCGGTCTGGCAGGCGAACATGCGACCCGACCGTCCGAAACCGGTAGCGACTTCATCCAGCACCAGCAGCGCTCCAACCCGGTCAGCTATCGCGCGAGCCCGCCGCAGAAAACCTTCCGGCTGCACCACCATCCCGGCCGCGCCCTGCATTCCCGACTCCAGTACCACCGCGGCGCACCGATCTCCCTCAGCCAACACGATGCGCTCCAGCTCTTCGATGCAGGCGAGCCCGCACGTCGCACGCTCGAGCTGCAGCGGGCAGCGGTAGCAGTAGGGTGACGGCGCGCGAACCGTTTGAAAGAGCAGCGGGCGGTACCGCTCGTGGAAGAGGTCGATTCCTCCCAGCGAGACCGACCCCACCGTGTCTCCGTGGTAGGCGAGTCCCAGCGTCACGAAGCTGCGACGCTGGGATTGCCGGCCACCATCGGTCTGTTGCCAGAACTGCAGCGCCATCTTGAGCGCCACTTCGACCGCGGTGGAGCCGTCATCGGAGAAGAACACCCGGGTGAGACCCGCCGGCGCCAGATCGGCCAGCCGCTTCGCGAGCTGCACCGCGGGCGCGCTCGCATGCCCCAGCAGCGTCGCGTGGGCAATGCGATCGAGTTGGGAGCGTACCGCCGCGTCAATTTCGGGTCTTCGGTGACCGAACAGGTTGCACCAGAGCGACCCGACTCCATCCAGGTACCTCTTCCCTTCGGCATCGATCAGGTAGTGGCCTTCACCGGCGACCACGAGCAGCGGGTCCTCCTCGCGATAAACCGAATGCGGCGTGAACGGATGCCAGAGATGCGCATCGTCCCACGCCTCGAGCTGTGGATTATTGGGGAGATCCATACGGAGCGGGCCGCGCCCTGGGCCCGACGTTCCTAAATGGCGGGGACCAGCTCGGCTACCCGGAAGCCGGCATCGGTGATCATCCGGATGTCTGCCTCCGCTCCCTGGCCGGGAGTAGTGAGATACCCATTGCAGAAGAGCGAATTCGCGGGATAGAGTGCCAGTGCCTGGAGCTGCCGGAGATTGGTTTCCCGGCCTCCGGCGATTCGAATGTCTCTCGATGGGTTCACGAAGCGGAACATCGCGAGGGCGCGGAGGCAATCGGCCGGCGAAAGGCGAGTCTGGTCGGCCATCGGCGTGCCGGGCCGGGGATCCAGGAAGTTGACCGGAATGGATTCCACCTCCAGATCGCGCACCTCGAAGGCGAGCGCAACACGGTCTTCGACGGTCTCGCCCATTCCCATGATGCCGCCGCAGCACGCTTCCATCCCTGCCGCCTTGGCGGCGCGTACCGTGCGGATCCGGTCATCGTAGCTATGGGTCGAACAAACCTCGGGGAAATGTTCTCGAGAACTCTCCAGGTTGTGATTGAACCGTGTCACCCCCGCCGCCGCGAGCTGCTCGGCCTGACCTTCCGACAGCAGCCCGAGGGAGGTACACACATTGATGTTGAGGTCGGCCTTGATTCGCCGAACGGCCGCACAAATAACATCCAGCTCCCGCTGGGACGGGCCTCTCGTACTCGTCACCATGCAGTACTTCACCGCGCCGAGAGCGGCCGCCTGCACGGCTCCCTCGTACAGCTCATCGACCGAGAGCACCTGGTAGCGATCTACCCCGGTGTGAAACCGCGCCGACTGGCTGCAGAAAGCGCAGTCTTCCGGGCACAATCCACTCTTGGCGTTCTGCAGGACGTGGATCCGAACGTCGCGCCCGTGGTAGCGCTGCCGGATCCGAAACGATGCATGAAGAACGCCGAGCAGCTCATCGTCCCCGGATTCGAGAACGGCGAGCGCATCCCTCCGTTCCAGCTCCGCTCCGGAGAGGGCGCGGTCGGCCAGTTGGTTCCAATCCATTACCGCGCCTCGAGTCGTGAGGTGTGCGGGATGCAGGTCACCGGCCTCGGATCATGGTGAGGGCGGTGGGTGGAGAAGGAGGATCTGTTGGATCGTGCGAATCCGTGCCGGGTAGTCGAGGGTGAGCATGTCGTACACCTCGTCGTCCGAGCCGGTGAGTGCGCTGATCGCTCCGCCGGCTGCGGCGCCCTGACCGATCCGCATGGTGGACTTCTGGATCAGCCGCAGCTCGCCGACCTGCTGCACGCTTACCGTCCCCAGCGTGTCGGCCTGGCGAAACACCAACGTGTCACCCTGCAAACGCACGAGCCGAATGTCCCAGATGTACTGCCCGTTCTCCAGTCCGATTTGCCACCGGTCATCCGACGGCTTCGGTGTATCCTGTGCCCGGATCGCGCCGGGCACTAGCGCGAGTGCGCTCAGCAACATCGCCAGGCGAGGAGCCATCGTATCCTCCAGGGAAGGCCTTGAGTTTCTCTCCCGGGGGGCCCACGTTTGGGTCGGCCGAGGGCGTAGCTCAATTGGTAGAGCAAGAGACTTTTAATCTCTAGGTCGTGGGTTCGATTCCCACCGCCCTCATTGCTCCACTTCCGCTAATATCGCTGTGAGGGTTGGAGGCGGCAAACCACCCCTTCCATCTGCCGCTGCCCCCTGCGACATTCCCCGCCGGAGTGAGCCCAGGATCAGGCGCTTTCGGTGAGGATTTCGAGTGACTGTCATCTACATTGACGGCCAGTGGTACGATCGCAATAACGCCAAAATCTCCGTCTTCGACCACGGCCTGCTGTACGGTGATGGTGTGTTCGAGGGCATGCGGGTCTACGGCGGTAAGACCTTCAAGCTGAAACAGCACGTCGATCGGTTGTACGATTCGGCCAGAGCCATCCTGCTCGAAGTGCCCATCTCCAAAGACGAGATGATGGCCGTGACCGAAGAAGGTGTCCGGCGGTCCGGGCTGAAGGAAGCGTATCTCCGCCATGTGGTCACCCGCGGCGTCGGGGATCTGGGTCTCGATCCGCGCAAATGCCCGCGAGCCTCCGTCATCATCATCTTCGACACCATCAACCTCTGGCCTGCCGAGCGCTACGAGGCCGGGCTCTCGGTCATCACCGCCGGGACCCCGATTCCTCAGCGCGAGTCGCTGTCGCCACGGGTCAAGTCGCTCAACTATCTCTGTCACATTCTGGCCAAGGTCGAGGGCACCACCGCCAACGCCGACGAGGTCATCATGCTGGACAGCGCGGGGCATGTCGCCGAGGCGTCGGGGATGAACCTCTTCGTGGTGAAGGAGGACCTGCTCTATACCCCGGCCGTGTGGTCCGGGATTCTCAAGGGTGTGACTCGGGACGTCGTCATCGAAATTGCGACCGAGGCGGGACACCGCGTCGTAGAAACGATCATCAATCGCTACGATCTCTACACCGCCGACGAGGCCTTCTTTACCGGGACCGCGGCGGAGATAGCGCCGATTCGCATGGTGGACGGGCGCACGGTCGGAACCGGCAAAGCCGGGCCCGTCACCCGCGACCTCATGGCCAGGTTCCGGCAGTACACCCGCGCCTGACCGAAGGGCTGGGGAAGCGACTTCCTTAATGGTGACTTGGGTCTCTTGACCCAAGGCCGGGCGCGCCTCACATTCAGCGCCCGTCGCAAAAAACAGCTCTCAGGTAACGATATGGCGTGGCGAGAAATTACCGTCGGTGGTACGCACTGGAACGTTTCACCGGTGGCCGAAAAGACACAGCGGAGCTCTGCCTGGCGATTGGTTCTGGCGTTTCGTCCGAATACCCCAAAGCACAAATCGATCTGGGCTCAGACCTCTCTCGAGGCCTCATCCCCAAGCGACCTGTTTGCCAAGGCCGATAGGATGACCTCCGACAAGCTCACTGATGCGTTGAACGAACGCCTCGGCTAAGAAGCCGGGCGCGTCGCCCAGTCGTAAACCACTCGCGATAGATCAGCCTGCAGCTTCGCCAGGCTGTCGTGTTCCGGCAGCCCCCGAGTGAGGATCACCAGCACATACGGCTCTCGGCCGGGCGGATAGATGATCGCCGCGTCGTGCAGGAGGGCGGTGATCTCGCCGGTCTTGTGAGCGACTTTCACTCCGGGCGGCAGTCCCGCCGGGATCCCGTCGTTGAATTCCTGGCCCAGCAGCATGTCGAGCATGACCCGAGTGCTCGCGGCAGAGGCGGCGGTACCCTTGGCCAGCGCGCGCAGCAGCACCGCCAGGTCCCGCGAGGTGGTGGTGTTGTTCATTCCCAGAGCGAAGGCCTTGCCGTCCTCGACGCCACGCAGTACGTGTATCGAGTCGGCGCCAAGCTTGTGGGCGGTGGCATCCACTCGCTTGGGGTCCAGCCGGGTGATCAACAGGTTGGTCGCCAGGTTACTGCTGCGGGTGATCATGATGCTGGCGAGTTCCCGGATCGGCAGGCGCTGCCCCTCGCGGGTGTACATGCTGGAATCCGAATCGTCCTTCAGGTCCAGTACATAGGTCGACCCGTCCACCAGCGACCGGAACTCGTTGTGGACCAGTAGGCTGTCGTCCCATTTCAGCTCACCGGCGTCCACCCGCCGGCCCAGCTCAATGAGGACGGGAACCTTCATCGTGCTGGCGGCGTGAAATCGGAGCCCCCCCTGGATGTCGAGGGAATCGCCGCGGGCTGGGTCCAGGAAGCTGAGCCCGACGACCGCGGTATCCTGCCTGATCCGCGCTTCCAGGGCGGCACGAAGAAAACCCGGGTCTTGGGCCCGGGCGGGGGTAGCCACCGCTCCGACGAGCAGGGCTACGAGGCATGGGTTTCGCATTGGCGTAAGGTATCCTAAACCTGCGCCTCTGCGCCAACTGACTCGGACACCATGCCTGTCGCCGCCCCCGACCGATTGCGGTTTACCGACTTCCTGCTCGACCGCCTGCCCAATGGGCGGTGTCGTGCCCGGGTCACCCTCCAATTGCGTGAATCGGAGGAATACACCGCCGAGGCCGAGGGTCTGACTTCCCAGGCGGGGGAGTTGCGTTGTGCCGCTCAGGCTTGCGTTATGGCTCTGACGAAGGCAGTTCAAGGGGCCATCAAGTTCGAATTGCTGGGAGTGAAGGCGGTACGGGCCTTCGACGCGAACGTTGTGATCGTTTCGCTCTCCATTCCGACGGAACGGGAAGGCCCCCGTCTGGTTGGTTGTTTTCTTACCGAGGAAGACACGCCGCGGGGCGCCGCCCTGGCTGTTCTGAACGCCACTAACCGGGTGCTTGGCAACCGCTTATTCATGCGCTGAGCAGCCCTTGAGAAAAGCACGGCCCTGCCTCATTTCGCGACGGGCCGATTGAGTGCCGAACATTAGCCGAAAAGTGCTGTAGTAGAGTCCGACGCGCAGAAAATTTGCAGAGGGAATTTCCCACCAAGCGGCATTCAAGCTGGGACCCAGCCAGTAACATCGGTGGCTGCCGGGACGTATTCTCTCGACTAGCTCGTGTGATTTTCAGTCAGATCGAAAGGCAGGACAGTGAGCATAAGACTCGGCCTGGTTTGCACCGCTGTGTGTCTGTTCGCCTGCTCGGGTGGGAAATCGCCCGCGCCGGTCACGCCGAAGCAGTCTTCGCGTCGCCCCGCGCCATCGGCGCCGGTTGCGGTCGCGAAGGATACTGCCGCGGCGAACCGCGACACGACCACGATTCCGCCTCACCTCGCGGACTCCGCTGCCGCGGCGTCCTTACCCGATTCAGTCGTTGAACGCCTGGCCGCCGATTCCGCGGCCGACGTGAACATGCTGGAAGCACTGGCCGCGGCCTCTCCCGACACCGGCGACTCGAGCGTCGGCGCTACCGGTGAGGCCGGAAGCCACGGCGGCGCAAACGAGTTGGAGAATGCGGTCACCTGGGACATCGACGTCGAGACCTACAACTCACACACCCGGGTCCAGTACTACCTCGATTTCTTCCAGGGAACTGCCCGCGAGCGTATGGCGGTCTGGCTCACCCGGATGCCCCGTTACGAGGCAATGATCCGGGACAAGCTGCGCGAGCATGGCGTTCCGGAAGACATGGTCTACCTCGCCCTCATCGAGAGCGGGTTCTCCAACTCCGCGGTAAGCCGCTCCCGGGCGACCGGGATGTGGCAGTTCATGAAGGGCACCGGAAAGCTGTACGGGTTGCGGATCGATTCCTGGGTGGACGAACGGCGGGATCCCTTCCGCTCGACCGATGCCGCCGCCCGCCACCTCGCGGATCTGCGCGATCGATTCGGCTCGATGTATCTCGCCGCCGCGGCCTACAACGCCGGAGCCGGCAAGGTTGGTCGCGGGCTCAAGCGCCTGGGTGACGACGAAGAGGAAGAGGATAATCCGGACGCCGATTTCTTCCGCCTCTACGACACCCGCTTCCTGAGACGGGAAACGAAGGACTACGTCCCCAAGCTGATCGCTGCGGCGCTCATCGCGAAGCAGCCGGAGAAATACGGCTTCCCCAAGCTCGAAGGGATCGACGCGCTCCAGCTGGACTCGGTCATCGTTCCCGATGCCACCGGCCTCGACGTCATCGCCCGGTTGGCGGATACCACCACCGCGGCGATTCGGGAGCTGAATCCCCAATACCTCCGCGGTGTTACTCCGCCCCGTTCGACGTCAGTTGTTCGCCTGCCGCTCGGTAAGGGAGACTCGGTGAGCGTCCGCTACGCGTCCCTGCCGCCGAAGGACCGCATTACCTTCGTCGAGCACGTGGTGACAAGAGGGCAGACCCTGGGCGGTATCGCCAAGATCTACGGGGTTTCCACCGCGACGATCACGGCCGCTAATCCGGGCGTGAAGGCCAAGTCGCTTCGGGCCGGAACCCGCATCGTCGTCCCGACCAGCGGAGCCAGGCTGCCCAGTACCGAAAGCACCCGTGCGGCTTCGACCACGACCGTCTCGTCCAGCGGGATGTACACGGTCCGCTCCGGCGAGTCGCTCTGGACCATCGGACAGAAGTTCAACGTCTCCGTGGCGCAGCTGCGGGACTGGAACGGCCTGTCCAGCACCGCCGGACTCAAGGCGGGTCAGCGGATCCGGGTGAAGGGCTCGGGCAACGCGGCTCCCGCCAAAGCCACCTCGACTGCTTCTTCCGCTTCCGGCTCCCACACCCACGTGGTGCGCCGGGGGGAAACCCTCTCGGGCATCGCTCAGCACTACGGCGTCACTGTGACCGCGCTGCGTAACGCGAATGGAATCGACAGCGGCTCGGTGCTGAAGGCCGGCGAGAAGCTCAGCATTCCGAACTAAAGCCGACGGATTGCAGGAAACAGAACGGGGGCGCCCCCTGGCGCCCCCGTTCGATTTTGTCCTGCTCGACTTACTGCTGCTTCACTTCACGGGAGGTCCCGCGCAGCACCGCATCGGAATAGCCGTTGTGAGGATCTCCACCCTGCTGGAGAATCGCCTCGACGCGGGCCGGTCCGCGATTGTACGCCAGCAATGCCAATTCCCAATCCTGGTCGTACTTGTTGAGCAAGTCCTTCAGGAACCGGAAGCCGAGGCGCAGGTTCACGTCGGAGCTGTAGAGCTGCTCTTCGGTCAAGCCCGGCTCATAGAACTTCGCCGTGGCCGGCTGGATCTGGGTATAGCCGACAGCACCAGCATAGCTCAATGCCCTGAGCTTGAAGTTGCTTTCGATCTGGACCAGCCGGAACCCGACTTCGGGTTCGATTCCTTCGCTGAGCGCGATGTCATAGATCGACGCGGTCAGATCGGCCGGAATCTGGTAGTGGCTGGAGTACTTGAACACCGCGTTGGACCGCTCGATCTGGACCCGGGCAAGCGCCAACTCGCCTTCGGCCGCTTCCAGCCGGTGCGACATGGTACGGAACTCATCCCCCACTTCCTTTGGGCTGGGCAGAACCGCTTCATCGGATGCCCGCACCCGCGCGGTCGATCCCGCCAGTCCGCTTACCAGCAGCGCACAGGCGAGCAGCGCTCCAGCCCGAACCAGCACGGCGCGGATCCAGCGTGATCGACTGTTCGGCTCTGTTGACATGCTTCCTCTCCTCCTATCGTGAATCCGGCGTGCTGCCCCGTTCAAGCGGGCCGGCGCCAGTCTCCCCGGCTTCCTCCGGTTTTTTCCAGCAGGCGGACCGTTGTGATCTCCATCGATCGGTCTACCGCCTTGACCATGTCATAAACGGTCAGGCAGGCCACCGAGACGGCGGTCAACGCCTCCATTTCGACTCCGGTCCGGCCTGTCGCTCGGGCCATCGCCGTGATCCTTATACCCGGTAGTTCCTCGTCCGGTACCGCTTCAACGATTACCACCTCGAGCTGGAGCGGATGACAGAGCGGGATCAGCTCACCGGTCCGCTTTGCCGCCATTACTCCCGCCACCTCCGCGATCCCCAGTACATCGCCCTTTGCTACGGCCTGGTCTCGTACCATCTGGAAGGCTTCACGGGACATCCTGACCGCACCTTCCGCCGTGGCGCTCCGGGCTGTCTCCGGCTTCCCGGCCACATCAACCATTCTCGCCCGGCCGCGCTCATCCACATGGCTCAGCATCAGAGCGCCTCCGCCAATTCATTTTGCAGTGCGGCCAGCAGGAGCTGCGGGTTGACGTTGCCCTGGGCGGCTTCGCGCGCTGCCTGCACTCGCTCCTGCGCTCGCACCAATCCGGCTAACTCTCTCGCTCCACCCGCCGCGGCCTTTCGAGCCCGATCGGCCAGCACCTCCGCCAGCGCCTCCAGGGTCGCGGAGAAATCGCCCCGGGCCGCAAAGGCCCCCTGCTTCAGCGCACGCTCCGCTCGTTGTCCGATGCCGCCCTTCACCACCTCCAGAATCTCCTCGGCACTGCGGCGCGCCCGCGCCATCTGATCTCCGTCTCCCAGCGCCTGACCTATCACCCCATTCGACCGCTGCGCCCTGATCCGAAACGCCTCGGGAGAGAGCTTGGGTCCAAACTTTTCCAGGAACTGCTCGACCTTCTGCTGAGAGAGCCGTCTGAGCTTCAACTCGACCGCCCGCGATCGAATCGTGGGCAGGAGCTGATTCGCGTCAGTCACCGTCAGTACGAACTGGGTATCCGCCGGCGGCTCCTCGAGCAGTTTCAGCAGCGCGTTGGCCGCCTCCGGGCTCGACTCCTGCGGCACCAGACGGTCCGCCTCGGCAATCAGAAATATCTTCCGGCTTCCCTGGGCCGGTGTCAGCACCGCTCGGCGCTGGAGGAGGCGGGCGGTTGCAATGAAATGCCCGGCCATTCCACCTGGTGGCGCGTACAACGGGTTCTCGCGCCGGGCTGCCAGGGTCTCGTTCAGCGCGTCTTCCAGCTCCTCGACCTGTTTCCCGGCTTCGCCTGCCTTGGGCCGGTTGACCGGCATAATCCAGTGCAGGTCGGGATGACTTATCTCGAGAACCTGACGACATGCCCTGCAGTTACCACAGGGCTCCTCGACTCCTTTTTTCTCGCACAGCAGCAGTTGCGCGACCCACAGCCCCAAGCGCTGCTTCCCAACGCCGGCGGGACCTGTAAGAAGAAGGAACTGAGGCAGCCGACCCGCTGCGGCTGCATGGCCTACTCTGGCCCTCTGCTCTTCATGGCCCCAGAGGGGGTGCAAAGGCATGGGAACAAGGTAAGAGCCAAGGGGAAAAAAGGCAGTCCTGAGCCGTAACAGACTTTTCTACAAGGATTTAGCTCGTGCTGTACAGGACGCAAAATGCGGAAAATCGGCCATGTGTTGCGGGGCGGTCACCACACTTCTGTGTGTGAGTGATTGCTCACAAGCCAATATCAGTGAGTATATGCTCACAGTAGTACTAAGGGCTTACGGCAAAAGCCGTTGCAGGGGACGGGGAGAGCGTTTTGGGGGAGCTTGCCCCGCTAGGTCAGGGGTTTTATCCTCTTGGCCCTTCCCGAGTAGCTCAGTTGGTAGAGCAGCTGACTGTTAATCAGCGGGTCGCAGGTTCGAGTCCTGCCTCGGGAGCTAGAGGTGCCTTTCCTTGATGTGGTCGTCCAGCTCCTCCAGCGAGCGCGGCCAATCCTCCTTCAATAAACGACTCAACGCCCGGTCGGCCAGCAGCCGTCCCTCCGTCTGACATGTCGGGCAATAGTTGGTCTCGTTGTCGGCGTACCGGATTCGCTGGACCAGGGTCCCGCAGTCGGGGCAGGGCTTACCATAGCGCCCGTGGACCGCCATGCCTTCTCGAAAGGCCGTCACCTTCTCCGGCCATTTGTCTCCCGCCTCCTGCCGTAACCTCTTGATCCATTCGGTCAGCGTGTCACGGGTGGCCCGGTAGAGCCGGGCAATCTCTTCTTCTTCGATCCGACCGGTCAAAACAAACGGAGAGAGCCGAGCCCGGTGCAGGATCTCATCGGAATAGGCGTTCCCGATCCCGTCGAAAATTGTGGGATCGGTCAGTGCTCGCTTGAGGGTGTGACTTTGTCTTCTGAGCCGCTCGGCGAATTTGGCCGGGGATGCCGAGAGCACATCCAGCCCTCCCCGAGCGAAGTCCTTCAGGGCCTCGCGGCCTATTACCACATGGAGGGAGGCCCTTCGCTTACTTCCTGCCTCCGTGAGGGCCAGCGTTCCCGTTGGGAAATCGAACGCCGCCAGGCCGATTCGTCCGGGCAGCTTCGCGCCAGTGTCGAGCCACTTGAGGCGACCCGCGATCATCAGGTGCAGCACCAGGAACCAATCCTCTTCCAGGGTGAACACCAACCGCTTTCCGACTCGCTCGATCCCGAGGACTCTCCGCCCCTCGGCTTCCTTGATCGGCGGTTCGACGCTACGGAGCAGGAAGGGAGAAGCAAGCCGAACGCGTTCGATCGTTTGCCCCCGAACCCGCTGCTCGAGGCTGTGCTGGTAGAGCAGGATATCGGGGAGTTCGGGCATGGTTTTACGTGAAGCAAACTGATGCGGTGCAACATGATAGGTGACGAGGCGACAGGGCGACGTTTCAGGGCCGCAGCCTAGCGTCACCCCGGATCTCCGGGCATACTACACGATCACCCGCTCTTCAGGAATGTCGATGGCTCAGGACCGTACGATAACTCCCCCGACCAGCAACCTCCGGATCGAGCGACTCGATCCGCTGGTATCTCCGCGGGCGATTCGCGAAGAACTGCCGATCCCGCGCGGTGTGGCCGAGGTGGTTCTGCGGAGCCGCCACGAGGTACAGGCGGTGCTGGCCGGAGAGGACCCCCGCCTCATGATGGTAGTGGGGCCCTGTTCGATCCACGACATCGACGCCGCGCTCGATTACGCCCGGGGCCTCGCATCACTTCGTGAGGAGTTGAGCGACTCGCTGGTGATCCTGATGCGGGTCTACTTCGAGAAGCCTCGGACTACGGTTGGCTGGAAGGGGCTGATCAACGATCCGCACCTGGACGGAACCCGAGATATGGAGACAGGGCTCCGTCTCGCGAGGAAGCTCCTGCTCGAGGTCAACCAGCTCGGCCTGCCCGTGGCGACCGAGATGCTTGGTCCAGTCGTGCCCCAGTATGTGGCCGACCTGGTCTCCTGGACGGCCATCGGCGCCCGCACCGTCCAGTCGCAGACTCATCGTGAGATGGCGAGCGGCCTCTCGATGCCGGTGGGCTTTAAGAACGCGACCGACGGGAGCCTCCAGCCCGCGCTCGACGGCATGCACGCCGCCGCGACGCCGCACGCCTTCCTCGGCATGGACGACGATGGGCGATCTGCGATCGTCCACACCACGGGTAATCTCGATCGCCACCTTGTGCTGCGGGGCGGGGGAGGGCACAGCAACTACGACGCGGCGTCGGTCGTCAAGGCCAGCGCACTGTGTGTCGAGCAAGACTTGCCTTCGCGGGTGATGGTGGATTGCAGCCACGGGAACTCGAACAAGGATCACACCCGTCAGCCCGCGGTGCTGCGAAATGTTGTGGAACAGGTAGCCGGCGGGAGCCGCAACATCATGGGCGCCATGCTGGAGAGCCATCTCCACGCCGGAAACCAGCGGCTGGGGCACGGCAAGGAAGGACTGCGCTACGGTGTCTCTATCACCGACGCGTGCATCGATTGGCCCACCACCGAGTCGGCGCTGCGCGAGAGCCACTCGGCTCTTCAGTCTGCGGGGGGGAGGACGGGACAGAGGCGGAGAACGGTTGGCAATTGAAGATTGAAGATTTCAGATTGAAGATTGCGCTGTCTGAAGCATCAATGTGAAATCCTACATCTGAAATCTTCAATCAATCTGCAATCTGCAATCTTCAATCCCTTAGATCCCTGCCACTGCCCTGATCGCCTCAGCGGCCTGCGAGGGTCGTAAGACTTCCCTAAGGTATCGCGCAGTGTGAGAGGCTGGAACCGCGAGGAGTGATTCTGGAGTTCCCTGTGCCACCACCATCCCGCCTTGATCTCCCGCCTCTGGTCCCAGATCGATAATCCAGTCTGCCCTTTTGATCACGTCGAGGTGATGCTCGATGACGAGGACGGTGTGCCCGGCGTCCACCAGGCGGTCGAGCACCTGAATAAGCACCCGGACATCGTCGAGATGTAACCCAGTCGTCGGCTCGTCCAGGATGTAGAGTTTGCGGCCGCTACGCTTGGCCGATTGGGCCAGCTCGCGCGCGATCTTGAGTCGCTGCGCTTCTCCGCCCGAAAGTGTGGTAGCCGGCTGGCCGAGGCGGAGGTAGCCCAGGCCGACCTGCTGCAGATGCCAGAGGGCTTGTCCCAGCTTCGGCTGGTGCCGGAACCGCATGATGGCTTCGTCGACCGTGAACTCCAGCACATCCGCTATGGAATGTCCGCGGATCTTGACCTCGAGAACTTCCCGCTTGAACCGGGTCCCGGCGCACACTTCGCAGGGCATGAAGACGTCGGCCAGAAAGACCATCTCCACTTGCACGGCGCCGGCACCCTGACATTCCTCGCATCGGCCGCCAGGCATGTTGAAGGAGAAGGTTGCCGGCGTGTAGCGACGCATGCGGGACTCGGGCTGGGCGGCGAACAGCTCCCGGATTTCGTCGAACGCCCGGATGTAGGTCACCGGGTTGGATCGGGGGGTGCGGCCGATGGGCGACTGATCGATCAACAGCACGTCATCGAGCAGTTCCCACCCGCTGAACGATCCGACGGTGCCGACGGGCTCGCCGAGGTGTGCTTTGGCCGAATGGCCGCCGCGAAGCCGTCCTTCCAGCTGCCGGTACAGTACGTCATGTACCAGGGTACTCTTGCCGGAGCCGGAGACTCCGGTCACCGCGGTGAGAGTTCCAATCGGAATATCCACGTCAACGCCCTTCAAGTTGTGAAGGGTGGCGCCTCGGACCCGAAGCCAGGGGCCGAGCGGACGTCGTGCGCTGGGAATCCCGATCCGCTTTTGGCCTGACAAATACTGCCCGGTGAGAGATTCGGTGGCGCCTGCCGGTGGTCCGGCATACACCAGCCTTCCACCGTTCTCGCCGGCGCCGGGCCCCAGCTCGAGCATGAAATCGGCCCGGGCAATCGCCGCCGGATCGTGTTCCACTACGATGACGGTATTGCCGGCATCTCGGAGCCGCAGCAGCAGTCCGAGCAGCCGGTCGATGTCGCGCGGGTGCAGGCCGATCGAGGGTTCGTCGAGGACATAGAGCGCGTCCACCAGGTTGGAACCCAGCGCGTTGGCGAGAGCGATCCGCTGCGCTTCTCCGCCTGAGAGCGTCCGGGTAAGCCGATCGAGAGTCAGGTAGCCGAGTCCTACGTCTCGCAGATAGCCGATCCGTCGCTGCAGCTGGTCCAGAATGAGGTGGGCGATCTCCCGCTCGAAGTCGGAGAGGGACAGGGCTTCGAGCCAGGTGGCAAGCTCGTCTACCGGCTTGGCGCTGACACTGGAGATCACCGCACCGTCTATTTCGACGCTGAGCGCCTGGTCGTTGAGCCGGCTGCCATGACATACCGGGCAGGTATGGGCGAGCTGGTACTGCCGGAGGAAGACCCGGATGTACTGCTTGTAGCGCTTCTGCTCCAGACCCTTGAGGAAAGGAAAGATCCCGATGTAGCGGCCATGCTTTCCATAGAGCAGCTCGCGCTTCTGGTTCGGCTTGAGCGAGCGCCACGGTTTGTCGGGGTCGATACCCAGCGAGCGGGCCGTGTTGAGCAGGAGCCGGCGTCGAGTCTCGTAGCGGGGCTTGGTCCACGGATTGATCGCCCCCTGGCTCAAGCCCAATGACGTATCGGGAACGATCAGCAGCTCATCGTACTCCAGCACAGCGCCGAAGCCGTTGCAGCCACCGCATGCCCCCCGCGGGTTGTTGAAGGAGAAGAGCGCCGGGGTAACCGTGGCGGCCGGCGTGTCACAGCGACTGCACGCCGGATGCTCGGTGAAGCGAAGCCGGCCATCCCGATGGAGAACCAGTGCGATGCCTTCGCCCTCGCCGAAGGCGGTCTCGATGGCACCAGTGAGGCGGGCATTCGAGGGAGATGAAGTCTCCCCTCCGGATCCCTGGAGCATCAGGCGATCCACCACGATCAGCAACTCCGCGCATTGGGTCAGGTCGACGGTCTGCGGCAACGCGTCGAGGTGATACTCAACACCGTCCCCCAGGAGACGGATGAATCCCAATGCGCGCAGGTTCTCCACGATGGCCTCGTGACTGTGCCGGGCCGATTCGGGTAGCGGAAACGCGACCTGCACCGGTCCGCTGATCTGGTTCAGTGTCTCCTCGGTTGCCGACTGCGGTGTGTCTCGGCGGACCGGGGCGCCACACTTCCGGCAACGCTGGCGGCCCACCCGGGCCCAGAGGAGGCGCAGGTAGTCGTAGATCTCGGTCGCGGTGCCCACCGTCGAACGACTGGAAACCGTCGGATTGCGCTGCTCGATTGCGACCGCCGGTGCCAGCCCTTCCAGCCGGTCCACCAGTGGCTTGGGCATCCGCTCCAGGAACTGCTTGGCGTAGGTCGACAGCGATTCGATGTAACGGCGCTGTCCTTCGGCATAGAGCGTGTCGAACGCGAGAGAGCTTTTGCCGGAGCCCGAGGGGCCGGTAATCACAATCAGTCGTCGCCGGGGCAGATCCACTGTGAGGCCACGGAGATTGTGCTGTCGGGCGTTGACGATACGGATGACGGGTTCGGCCATGCCTAATAGTAGACGGGAGACGGGAGACGGGAGACGGGAGAAGAGCCGGGCTGTCATTCCGAGCGAAGCGAGAATCCAAATGCCAAGGTCGGCATCTGGATTCCTCGTCGCTGCGCTATCGGAATGACATCCCCGTCTCCTGTCTCCCTTCTCCCGTCTCCCTTCTCCCGTCTTCCGTCTTCCTAGTTCCCCCATCCGATCCCGGGGTTAACTTTCCGGGTCCATGGCCAATGTCCTCTCGCCCCGGATCCTCCTCCGCGGTTTCGTCGTTTTCGTCTGCATATCGCTGCTTGGTTTTGTCGCCGTCCTGATCTACGGCAACAACCTGCCGGCGTTTGTCCATGCCCTGGGGGACGTGCACTGGATCTGGATACTGGTGGGTCTGGGGCTCGCGTCGATGGACTGGATTGGCGGCGGGCTTCGCAATTGGGTCGTGGTCCGTCACGTGCACCCCAATCCGCCGCTGACGGGGATGATTCTTGCCGGCGGAATGGGGGCCTGGGCTGCGTACCTGACGCCGTTCAATTCAGGCGCCGGGCCGATGACGATGTATGCCATGCGGCGGGCCGGAGTGCCGCTGCCGGTGGCCGTCACCTCGACGCTCATGACGTTCATCGCGACGGTGCTCTTCTTCGCGCTCGCCGGACCCCTGGCGATCGTGGCTGGTGCCGGCAGATCGCTGGGGCAGCACGGCAACGTCCTGGGCCTCTCGCTCTATCAGATGTTTCTCGGCAGCCTGGGCATGTTCGTCACCATCGGGTGCGTGCTGGTGGCCGCGATCATCTTTCCGCGTTATGTCAGGGATTTCCTCCATTGGGTCTCGGTGAAGATCAGCCGGAAGAGCGAGCGGTTCGCCCACCGGCTCGAAGCGCTGCAGCAGGGAATCGACGACGCCCACCGGAGCGTCCTCGCATTCAATAGCCCCAGCGGATGGCTCTCGCTGTTCTGGGCGGTGCTCCTGTCCGCTCCTTCGCACGCCAACAAGCTGCTGGCCGGTTACGTGGCGCTTCGCGCGGTCGGCGTGCATGCGAATTTCGTCGATGTGCTGCTGGTGCAGACGTTCATCACCTTTCTGCTCTATTTCGCTCCGACGCCCGGGGCCTCCGGTATCGCCGAGATTCTGTCCACTGCAGTGATGGCTTCGGTCTACCTGCCCAAGGAACTCACGCCACTGTACACCCTGATCTGGCGCTCGACCCTCAGTTACTACACGCTCGCCTTCGGTTTCGTCGTCTTCTCCAGCTGGGTCCGGCATCGCCTGAAGGGCACCGATGAGCTAGCCGAGGAGGAGGCGCTCCCCGCGGGCGCTGGTTAGACGGCGCCGTGACCGCAGCACCGGAACAGTTCGAAGAGGCCCAGGAACGCCGCTACGACGCGGCGCTGATGCGGCGGCTGCTGCACTATCTCAGGCCCTATCGCGGTCGCGCGCTCGTGGCTGTGCTGATGCTGCTGGCCGGGGCCGTGCTCGCCCTGGTCGGCCCGGCGCTGACCCAGCGGGCGCTCGATGTCGCCGTCCCCCATCACGATGTGGCACTGCTGGGCACGCTCGCGGGGGCATTTGTGCTTGCCCTGCTCCTCGAGTTTGCACTGGACTACGGTCAAACGCTGCTCACCGCGTGGATCGGCCAGTGGGTGATGAGCGATCTCCGGCTCGAGCTGTTTACCCACCTCCAGGGCCTCAGCATTTCCTATTTCGACCGGAACCCGGTCGGCCGGCTGATGACCCGGATCACCTCCGACGTCGAGACGCTCAACGAGCTGTTCTCCTCCGGAGTCGTGACCGTGTTCGGCGACGTGTTCACCCTCATCGCCATCATGACGATGATGCTGGTGGTGGACTGGCGTCTCGCTCTGGTAGCCTTCGGGGTCATCCCGGTCATGCTGCTGGTCGCCGCAGTTTTCCGCCGCAGCGTGCGGCAGGCGTTCCATGACATCCGAATCCGGGTCGCGCGCATCAACAGCTTCCTGCAGGAGCATCTCTCGGGAATGCGGGTGGTGCAGTTGTTCGGCCGGGAAGAGGTCACCGCGCGGGAGTTCGCGGTCATCAACAAGGATCACCTCTCCGCGCACCTGCGATCGATTACCGTTTACGCGCTGTTCTTTCCGGCGGTGGAATTTCTCGGCTCGGTGGCGCTCGGCGCGCTGCTCTGGTACGGCGGCCTTCGCGTGCTGGACCAGACTCTGACGGTCGGAATTCTGGCCGCGTTCATCCAGCTCACCCGGCGCTTCTTCCAACCGCTGCAGGACCTGGCCGAGAAATACAACCTGCTGCAGAGCGCGATGGCGTCGTCCGAGCGGATCTTCCGCCTGATGGACACTCAGCCGACAGTGCTCGAGCCGGTCCATCCGAAACGGCTTGCTCGTCCGTTCCGCGGCGAAGTGGTGTTCGAGGACGTGTGGTTCAGGTACGGGGGTGATCGAGTTCCGGGTTCCGAGTTCCGAGTTGCCGAGTCCGATGAAGCCACAAGCAATGAACCCGGAACTCGGAACCCGGAACTCCCCACCGACAACTGGGTCCTCAAGGGCGTCAGCTTCACGGCACGCCCGGATCAGACGCTTGCCATCGTCGGGCACACCGGGGCGGGGAAGACCACGATCATCAGCCTGCTGCTCCGTTTTTACGATCCGCAGCGGGGCCGGATTACGCTCGACGGTGTCGACCTTCGCGAGTTGCCGCTGGCTCAACTGCGTGAGCTGGTGGGATTCGTGCAGCAGGATCTGTTTCTCTTTACCGGCAACATTCTGCACAATCTGACGCTGGATGCGAAGATCTCTCCCGAGCGGGCGCATGAGGCTGCTTCCCGAGTGGGGGCGGACCGGTTCATCAACCGCCTGCCGGACACCTACGCCCACATCCTGGGCGAGCGAGGCCGGAACCTGAGTGTCGGTGAACGGCAGTTGCTGAGCTTTGCCAGGGCACTCGCCCGGGACCCGCGGATCCTCGTCCTCGACGAGGCGACCAGCTCGGTGGACGCCGAGGCGGAAGCCCAGATCCAGGCCGCGCTCGCCGAGCTGATGCGGGGCAGGACGACTCTGGTCGTGGCCCACCGGCTCAGCACGATTCTTCATGCCAACGAAATTCTGGTGCTGCATCACGGGGAAGTTGCCGAGCGGGGTTCCCACCGGGAGCTTCTGGCCCGAAAAGGGCTGTACGAACGGCTCTACCGGCTCCAGCTCAGGGGTCCGACTCGCGAACACCGAGTCGGGGTCTAACATTCGATTGCTTGCGCGGTTACATCGTGCCGGGTAGCTTCACAAACCGCGTTTTTCGACAGGAATCGGACAATGCTTGAACTCGAGTTCGGTGGGCAACGGTACCCTATCCCCGCCGGAGAGTCGTTCGTTGGTTCCGAGCCTACAGCCGCGCTTTTCCTGTCCGAGGTCCAGCCTCGCCATGTCCTTATTCAAGGCAGCCCCGACGGGGCCGCTTCGGTTCGGCCGGGGTCTGCCGAGGCGGAAGTTCTGTTGAACGGAGTCAAACTGGGAGCCGAGCCGGCTCCCATCCTTCATGGAGACAAGCTCCAGGTCGGGCCCCACGAATTACTGGTGACTGATCCCCGCCGCAGCGGCAGTACCCAGTTCGTCAGTACAAGCGACGTGGCCAAGATGGCGGGGCAGTTCAAGTCGGGGCCAAAGCCGGCCACCGCGGCCACCGGCGGGCGTCTCGTCTGTCTGACCGACGGCCGGGAGTACACCATCGGCTCCGCTCCAATGGTTTTTGGTCGTGAGGCGGGCTGCGACATCGTCGTGCCAAATAAGGATGTCTCTCGCCGCCACGCCGAGATCATGGCGACTCCTCAGGGCTATGTGCTGGTGGACAGCAGCACCAACGGGACCTTCGTCAACGGCGAGCGGATCGAGATGCAGCGGGTTCTGGCCCGGGCCGATGTGGTACGGGTTGGAGACCATGAGTTCCGGTTCTATGCCGATCTCGCGGCGGAAAAGCCGGAGGAGGCCAGGGCTCCAAGGGAGGTTTCCCCTTTGCCGGCGGCGCAGCCTGAACCTCCACTCATCTCGCGCACGCCGGCATCGCCCGCACCGGCGCAGCCTCCGCCACCGGTCGCACCTCCTGCTCCTGTTGCCGCCGCCCCCGTTCCGGCTCCCGCTCCTGTCGCGCCGCCCGCACCGGCTCCCGTGGCGTCACCCGCCCCGGCTCCCGTGGCGCCGTCCGCCCCGGCTCCCGTGGCGCCGCCCGCCCCGGCTCCCGTAGCGCCGCCGCCCGCGCAGTCTCTCGCGCCCGACAGCGCCATGCATCGGTTATCCGAAACCATGCATGGGATCCCGGTGACGCCGATGCCCAAT
>Ga0207686_10000106_pt1 | contig 68865 bp, 78 predicted proteins | sample KBSM24metaG_FD_184396 | JGI IMG/M metagenome (GOLD analysis project Ga0207686, IMG submission 184396) | Miscanthus rhizosphere microbial communities from Kellogg Biological Station, Michigan, USA - KBS M2-4 metaG (SPAdes) (version 2) | ecosystem: Host-associated > Plants > Roots > Rhizosphere >... | reverse complement strand
ACCCTGCACACTTGGCCCCCTCGCTCTCCAGCGTCTCGCACAGCGGCCAGCCCAGGTCGGGGTACTGGGCACGGTCCTTGACCTTGCGGTCGAACATCTTGTCCGACTCGTCGTAGGTGTAGGTCCGGTAGCCCCTGGCCATCCCGTGAAAGATCGTTCTCCCATTGTCCAGCCACGTGCAGGCCAGCGCGTTGAGGTGCCACAGGCTCTGCGACTGGGATTTTCCGCCGGTCTTGACGCTGTCGCGAAAATGGTTGCAGCCCTTGAAGATCTCGGTGGCGTCCAAGGGCAAGTCGTTATCGCGTGCGCCAATCCCGGAGAACCCGCCCGCCAGGGGATCGAGATGCGCGAGGATTTTTGCCGGCCCGGCGGCGAACTCTGGCGGAATTGCAAATGTTGCCGCCGCGGTAACCGGAACTTTTTGCACCGGGGCGACAGGGGCCTTTGCGGCCAGGCCGGCAAACGCGACATCACTAAAATCATAACTCGCGCCCAGATGCGCCAGGCGCACCGGTCGCGGCTTGTCCTGCTTGTTGTTGACGGTCCCCGGCACGCGCAGGATACGCGCGGCATCGGCGATCACGCCGACGTCGCACTTCAAGCCAAATGATAGCACTTCGGCTTTCAGGCCCTCGGCGTAGGGACGCCACTGCTCGGTGGTGAGCGGCTTGAGACTGATCCAGTATACATGAATTCCTCCCCCGGTCAGCACGATGGCGGACGGGGGTGGCAGGCCGGCTTTCAGGCGGAACGCGTGCACCGCCTGCAGCGCCTCTTTCAGCGTGGCGTAGCCCTCGGGCTTGATGTCCACGTCGAGGAATAACGCCTTGTGCCACAGCGCCTTGGAGTGGTGGCGGTGCGCCGTGTATCTACCGCGGAACTCCTTGCCGTGGTCTTTCTGGGTCGAGGTACAGAAGAAAATATCCTTGAATATTCCCGGCTTGTTGGCGGCGTACTGCACGAAGCTCATGAAGTCGTGCAGGTGCTTGAACGGACGCCCGCGCATGCCGGGGCCCTTGGGGCTCAGCCAGTGCACGTTGACCCAGCCGGGGGCGTTGTCGTCCCCCGGCCAGTCAACCACACGCGACATGAAGTCGGCGGGCAACATCACGCTGATCGCCCTTATTTGGTGGCGATCAGCTTGGCGATCTCGGCATCCAGGTCATCGTCGCTGGCGACGGCCAGATCGACGTCTTCCTCGGCATGGCCGTTGTTCTGCGGCGCTGCCGCCGCAGGAGGCGCTGCCGGCACCACACGCGCGGCACGCGGCGGCTTCTTGACCGGGACCGCCGCCGGCGGAGGCGTGAGCAGGCTGAGTTGCTCTTCTTCCGGTTCCGGCTCTGGCTCGGGCGCAGGTTTCGGCTTAGCAACCGCCACCGGGCGCGGCTTGGTGACCGTGGCGGTAACCGTGTTCAGCCCGGTGGGCTCTGCGGCTGTCGACACCGTCTTCATGCCGCCGGTCGCCACGTCGGTCCCGACGATGCGCCCAATCGAGGGGTTATCGGAAACCTCCAGCACCACCGCACCCTCGTTCTCGTCTAACGGTCGCACCGGACGGAACAGCATGCTGGGGTGCGCCTTCTGCGGGTCGAAGCTGATCCGCGTCAGGTAAGTCTTATAGTGGTAGCCCTGGTTGGTCATGGTTTCGCCCATGATCGCCAGCGACTGCAACGAGTCCGGCGGCACGCGCAGGAACATCGGCTCCAGCAAAGCCTGCCCGAACAACGGCGTGGTCTGGTTGGGCATGACTAAGACTGCGAGGCGCTTGTAGTCGGTGCACTCGCGGCCCCGGCGGCCCGTCTCGGGGTCGGTCTTCCAGACGTTGCGCTGGCACAACGCACAGGTGTCGTTTTGCTTGGCTTGCACGTCGTCGTCCGGCACGATGCCATCGATGGACGCGCATATCGGACGGTCGCCGTCCGAAGTTCCGGCGTCGTACTTCTTGTAGTAGCTCTTCGACTTGCCCTTGGCCTGTTCGAGAATCACCACATCGAGATGCCCGGAGGGCGAGCCGTCGTCGGGGCGCGAGACGATCTTGCGCTCGCCCCGGTGCTGGATCGACCAGATTTTGCCCTTGATGCGGATGATCGGGTAGCTCTGCCCGATGCCGTCCGCCAGGTTGTCGTCGAGATTGACGCGGCCCTGGAATACCTTGGCCATTCCCTTGGCTTTGAAGGCGTCGGGAACCTGTAGTTCTTGACCCATTTTTTACTCCTTTGAATGGGACGCAGTGTGGGACTTCTTGGTTAAGACTTTGTGCCTGCGGGTCGCCGGACACCCACGGACGCCAGCGCATTGAGGCTGACGCCGCTCGGCAGGTGGTTGTGGTCCTGCACGTATGCCTTTACCGCCGTGGCAGACGCCCGGCGTTCCAGCAGATCGAACTCTTTGTTTTCGATGACGTAATTGATGAATGCGTCGGGGTCCTGCACCGACGCAGTCCAGCGAGTCGAGATGTAACACGTGCCGGCAGAGGTCTTCAAGTTTTCCAGCTTATGCTGGTCTAGGAACTTGTGGATGATGCCGGCGAGTTTCTCCAGCATCTCTCGTGGCTTCTTTAATTCCTCCTCGTGTTTTAGCTCCAGGTCACGGATTATGTCGCGGACTGCGACATATTGTTTTACGCGGTTTTCGATGTCTTCGCTCATTTCGCAGTGTGCTCCTGTTTTTATGTGAGTAGTTTAAGTACGCGCTGCATGGCCGTTATGGCTTCCTGCAGCGCGGTCGTGAGTTCATTTACTTCTGGGTCGCGCTTTGTTTCCATTTCGGTAACGGGAGTGTACTCGGTGTCGAACAGCTCGACGCTGAAGGTCGGGTCGTCGGGGTCGTAGCCCATCTCCTGCAGCAGGCGGCGGCGCTCCTCGCCCTCGGCGTATTTACGCGTCATCGGTGGCACCCTCGACCAGCTCAAGGAACATGTTCTGCATCTTCTGGTGCTCCTGCAGCATCCGGTAGAGCTTCTTCTCCACGGGCGAGGACTGCAGGTGCAGGATTTGCTGCTTGTGCTTCTGGCCGATGCGCGTGACCCGCGCATTGAGCTGGTCGTAGGTTTCCAAAGAGGTCACCGGCAGATACCAGATCACCATCGAGGCGGCGGTCAGCGTCAGCCCGTGTGACACGCACTGCGGGTGCACCAGCATGACCTTGTACTTGTCGGTGTTCTGGAACAGGTTGAAGAACTGCTCGCGGTGTGGAGTGTCCCCGTGCACGCAGCAGTGCTCGATGTCGACGCCCTTCATCGATAGGATCTTGGATATCCCCTCTATCATGTGGCGAAAGGGTATCGCGACCAGCACTTTCTCGTCGCAAGACTTGATCATGTCGGCCATCGCCACGACACGGGGCGTGGGGTCGACACGCACGAACTCGGGGCGCTGGGTGTAGACCCACCCACCGGCGATTTGTAAAAGCTTGCTCATCGCCGCGCCGGCGTTCAAAGCCGTGATCTGCTTGTTCTTCACCATTGTTGCCATCACGGTAGCGACCTTCTTGTAGGTACTCTGCTGCTCGTCGCTCATCGCCACGTTGACGGTGCGCGAGATAACCGGCGGCAGCTCGGTCACGTCTTCGAGCTGGTAGCGGCAGCTCGGCTGCATCCAGGAGAAGGCAGTCTCGATGGCGTTGTTCTTGGGTATCCACAGATACGGCCCGATATTCAGCATCAGCATGTCGCGGGCGTGAGATTTGAATCGCGGCACCCGGTTGGGGGTGATGATCTGGCACTGCGCCCACACGTCGGTGGGCTCGTTGGGCATTGGCGCGCCGGTCAGTCCCCACACGATATGGAACCGCTGCGCGAACTTGCGCATGCGCTTGCTGCGATCAGAGTTGTTGCGGTAAACCGCCAGCTCGTCCAGCACCAGGGTGTCGATGTCGGTGCGGGCGTGCAGCTCGTTCTCGATGACCTTCAGCCCGTCGTGATTTATCACGTAGATATCAGCAGGCTCCTTCAGCCGCTCCAGCCGCTGCTGCCTGCTGCCGTACAAGACCGTCACCTTGCGGCCCGGCAGCGTGTCGAAGATCTCCCTGGCCCAGACGAAATTGAGCGTGCTCAACGGCGCGACCACGAGCAGCTTCTTCGCCAGTTTCTGCTTGTTGAGCATGTCCCACGACCACAGCGCCGCCTTGGTCTTGCCGGTGCCCATGTGGTTCAGGCAATAGGCGCGCGGGTTCTCGGTCAGCATGCGGCAGGTGGCGCGCTGCACCGCGAATGGCTTGCCGCCGCACCAGTCGTAGTGCGTGTCGAGCGGGCTGGGGACAGTGTACCCGAGGTGCCGCAGCATCAGCGTCTCGCGCATCCCGTGCGGGATGATCTTGTTACCGCTGGCGGTAACCGGCACGCCGTTGAACATTGCGTCGACTCCAGGTGTTGAGGGAACGAGAAGAACCTTGTGCTTGCGCGAGACGGTCACAGTGGCCATTGCCGTCCTTCCAGCGTGTCGTAGATCGCAGACACTTCCATGCGGTTTTTCAGCAGCCGATCCATATGCCAGACGTCGTCGGCATCGCGGATCACCAGCACAAACCCGCCGGCCTTGACGATGGCGCTGGCCACCACGTGCTGCCGGGGCGTGAGTTTTTTCTTCGGCACCTTGGTCTCGATGCCGAAGAACATCCCGTGATAGCAGCACAGGTAATCCAGCGTCGTCGCACTCAGCCCCATCGGCACCGGCATGAAGTAGTAGACGCCCAGCGCGTCGAGCGCCTTCTTCACCTTGATCTTCACAAGGCCCTCGGGCGTGGTCATGCGCGCCACAGCCTCTGCAGGTGCGGCCACAGCCCGTGGCGGATCGGCCACCACAGCTGCTGCCAGATGGTGGCACCCTCGTTCAGATATTTTATGTACTTGAGCAGGTCGTGCAGCGCGGCCATCTGATCGGAATAAAGCTTGTAGTGCGGCCGTCCCAGCTCGTCGCGCCAGCGCCACACGGTCTTGCCGGTGACGATATCGAACTCGGGATAGGGGTTGCGCTTGAGGTTGTCGTCCGACATTGGATCATCCTGTTCTGCAGCGTGGTCCAGACGCGCCAAGCGTGCCCGATATGAATATCGAGCACGCTGGTTACTTGATTACGCAACGCTTACTTCGATGCGGCACTCAACACGGCGACCGCAGGGGAAGCGGAGGGCATCGGCCGCCGCCTTTTGTGGGTACTCCCCACAAATCAGTCTGTCAAGCGGTAAATTCCTCATAAACGTGCAGCGGGTATTTCTTAATCTTGCCCGCCTTTAGTGCGCGGCGTTCGAGGAAATTCGGGCTTCCTTCGCTGACCAGATATGTACGCTGCTTGGCGTTGGCGCGGTAGCGTTTTTGTCGCGTTACCTTCACGGTCACATTCGGCGATATGTAGGTGATCGCACGCTTGATGCTGGGTTGTTTTCTGACAACAGCCAGCGATTTCGAGATGTGTCGTTCGATGCTCATTATATTGTACTCCTTTATTACGCGGCTCTGTAGCGCTTCCCGTGGAAGGCGCACGAAATTACCGGGCAGTACCGCGCACACAACCCGCACGGCTTGGGTGGGTAGTCCATTGTCTTCGATGCCTCCTCCATTTGCCGGACCAGCGGCAGCAACGGCGGCCACTCCCGCGCGATGGTGCTCTTGTCGAACGTCTCGGCGGTGATGCAGTCGTCCTTGAGCCAGATGAACTCGGTGCGTAACCTTTTCAGGGTCGGGTGGTGCACGAACATGCACTGCGCCATCAGCATCAGCTGCCTTGAGTCGTGCTTGACCTGACCTGTCTTGTAGTCACGCGCCAAGCCTACCGTCGTGGTCGGGTCGAACCGTGCCACGTCGCAGATGCCGCGGAACCAGACGTTGGGTGCGAACCACTCGGTCGGGCGGAAGTCCTTGGTAATGGCGTACTGCTGCTCCACCACCACGGTGCAGTTCGGTCCCGCCAAGTGTCTCGTCCACGGCGGCATCTCGGCCTCGCGCGTGAACTTGCCGGCGGTAATCTCGTCCACCCAGTGCTGGTAGTCCTGCATGCTCTCCGGCAAAGGCCGCTTGCCGGTGGTGGCGTCCTGCAGCGCCTCGTGCACCTCGCTGCCCCAGACCAGCTGCTCGCTGGAGTCGGTGTAGTTCTTGGCGACGTCGCACTCGTAGTAGCGTTTGGGACAGGTGTCATACGCTTTGTACCTAGAATACGACCATGCAAATGCCTTGGCCATGCGGCCCCCTTCTTCTCTGTGTGTGACCAGTGTGGTCACTCTATACCACGCTCGGCCAGTCTTGCCTTCATCTCGGCTATCCTCACACGCGCGCGTTCTTTGTCATCGCGCCGTCTGCGCTCGCGGATCATCGGCTGGCGCTCGGTTACCGTCGCGGTATCCATTTCGGCGGCGAGGCGCGCATCGCTCCAGCCCGCGATATCCTCGGGCGGCACGAGCACGGCTGTTTTCAGCGGCGTGAGCTTGCCCCACGGCTTCTTGTCGACGAACGTGTTGTCGGGGTTGCGCTTGAGAAACGCGGGAAACTCAGGGTAGCTCATCGGTGTCTCCTTTACGGCCGGCTAGCGCCTCGCGCGCGGCCAGCACTGGCTGCATGTCACGGTCATACCGGCGCTTCATCGCCGGGTGGTCCTTGGTCTGGGCGTAGTGGCCCTCGATCTGATCGGCCAACCCGTCGGCACAGCCCTTGAGCAGCCCGCGCAATTGCTTGATCTCGTTGGCATCCTTCGGCCAGTATTTTGTGGCCGCGTCCAGCGAGGATTGTAGCCGCGTGACTTCGGCCTCTGCATCGTCAAGGCACGCCTTCGTTATGTTCAACAGATGGCGCGATGCCGGTGTCTTGAGTGCTCGCAACTTCTCGATCTCGTTGGCGGCCTCGTCGTAAAGCGGGATGCCGTCCATCGTGAGATTGCTGTAGGCACGAAGCCGCTGCACGATGTCGGTCACAGGTGAATCACCGCTAAATCCAGCGCGTCGGCCAGCGCCTTCTCGGTTCGTGCGCCCTTGGAGCGCTCCCACCCGGGCAGCAGCGCGATGCCCTCGGCGTGCTCGCAAATCCAGGTGAGGTCGATCTTGAGCGCCTCGCGCAGCGAGAAATCCGGATGCGCGTCGGCATCCCCGAACGGGTGCATGATCTCCGGCCCGTGCCGCTCGACATCAGCCTCGGCCGGCGAGAACACCTCGTGCCCCTGTTCGCGCAGGTACATGGCGGCTTCCAGGAAAGCTGGGTAATTCAGATTCGGATGTCCCGTCATGGGACCGGCAAGGTAGATTTTCATTTCGTGCCTCCTGCGAGAGTTATTTTCTTTTTTGACTTGCCAGCATGCACCAGAATTTTAGTTAGCTTGGTGGTGGCACTGAATATGGGTTTCTTCCGATACTTGCGGGTCGAGCCATTGCCTCGAATGCTGTTCTGCATGCAGATTTGCTCCAGCAAGTTTTCTGGCTCTTTCATTTTGCGTCTCCGTATGATTGCCCGTAGCTGGCTTCGGCAGCCAGCGGGATGTTCGCCGCCCACGAGGGGGGTCTGCGCATCTCGCGCAGCGCCACCGCCATGCAGAGTCTCACCTGATCGTCAGGCACCACCCACGCTAATTCATCATGCGCCTGCAGAACAAACGGAAACCCGCGATCTGCGATACGCAGCGCGTCGTGCATCACGTTGGTCCGCGCCAGGAACTGCACGATGTTCTCCAGGAATTTCGCGCCGTACATGACGTGGGTCTTGCCGGCGTAGTCGTACAAGAACGTGTTGCTGCCGGTGTCGAAGCGCGGGTTCTCGTAGCGCATGAACAAATAGCCGGGACCCTCCACGTAGCCCTTGCCGATCTCGACCGGGCCAAAGCGCGACACCGTGGGTATTCCCATGGTCCAGGTGGTGCGCAAGACCATGTCCAGCGCGGTCCATGCGTTGGCGATCTGCCGGTTCATGGCGCGATAGGTCTTCACCGCCTTGTCGGCGGCATTGATGTCCCAAATCTCGCGCAGCGCGTCCATGTCCATGCCAAGGTTGCGTGCACTCGCCACCACCATGCCGAAGAACCGCTGGTGCCCGCAGCCGTAGCCGCAGCCCAGGACTGCTGTTTTTCCAATGAAGCGCTGCACCGGGTGATAGTGCTTGCTCACCTCGTAGCCGAAGATTGCCGTCGCCATCTGCGCATAGGGGTCGCGGTTGCTGGCGAACGCGTCGAGCAAGCTCTGCTGCCCGCAGATGTACGCCGCGATGCGGCACTCGATCTGCGATTTATCCGCGACCACGATCTTGTGGCCGGCGGGAGCGCAGATGGATTTGCGCAGCTTGGAGAGCCTGCCGCCGCGTCCCGACGGCAGGTTTTGCATGTTGATGCTCCAGTCGCCGCTCAGTCTGTGCGTGTGCGCGCCGGCGTAGCGCAGCGGCACCGGCATGTTACCGGCGCAGTAACTCGGCCACGGCAGACTTGCGATGGATAAAATTCTCTTGCCGCGCGTCTCCTCGATGGTCGACCTGCAGCCCAGTCGCGCCGCAGCCAGTGCCTGCACCTCGACATCGTCGTGCTCCTGCAGCTTGCCCATGAAACTGTCGGTCTTGGCAAACGCGGGAATCTTGCGCTCCGGGTCGGTGGCGCTCGCCTTGTACTCGACATCGACGCCGCGGCTGAGCAGGACCTGCTCGAACTTGGGGTTGCTCCTTAATTCTTTGGCGAACTCCTCCAGCTTGTCGGCGCGATCAGGCGCGTCCATCTCGGTGGGCGCACCCGCGTCGATGAGAAGCTGCGCCTGCAGCTCCTTGATGTCGCCCATGTGCCCCTGCAGCAGGGCCGTGTCCACGACAAGCCGCGGCACCACCGCGCAGCGCATGACCAGGTTCATGATGCGCTGCTCCGACGTGGGAAACTCCGGCAGCAGCGTGTGATAAATCCGCTGGTTCATGTCGTTGTCGTTGTTGGCGTAGGCTTTGTAGGCTTCCCACAGCAAATAGTTTCCGACGATGTCGGCGCGGTGCTTGCCCTGGTACTGGTGCAGCACTGTGCCCTTGTCGCCCACGCCAAGCAGACTTCCGACTTTGGCCAGGGAAAAATTCGGCAGCAGGTGGCCGCGCAGGGCCACAGCCATCCGCATCGTGCACAGTATGCGGGCCGGAACGAAGTTATACCGGTACGCAAGAATACAGTTATCAAACAGGGCGTTGAACGCGACCGTGGTAGTGGTGGCCGGATCGAGCCGGTCAAGATACGCAGGCAGGTCCGGGCCATCAATGAACTGGCTGCCAGCCTCGCCTTCAAGACGTACAGCACATCCGATGACCTCGAAGCGCGGATCGAGGATGTAGTTGGGCGGGGCCATATTCTTGAGCGAGTACTCACTGTCGTAATAAGTTTCCAGGTCGAAATACAAAATCTGTTTGCTACTGCTCATTGGAGACCACGCTCTCCATGCTGCGCCCAAACCTGTCGATCAGGCCACGCTCGCTGCGCAGCTCAGCGAGCCGAAAAAAACCCGGGTGCTGCGGATGGTCCTTGAGCCACAGTCTTGCGTAGTAGGCGCGGTGGTTGTTCGGCATCTTGAAGTCGATGTCGTTGGTGTCGACCGTGATCTCCCAGCGAATTCTCTCCCAGATCGTCGCGATGGCATACTTGTTGTGCCCGCGCCGGATCGCAGCTTCGGCATAGGCGCAGATCAGCTGGTAAATGCGCGGGTTGTTCTCGTGATAGACCCGCCACTCGTTGTAGAGCTGGTGGTTGCTCATGTCGTGCTCTCCTTGAGCTTGCGCCTGATGTCGGCCCGCACGTTGCGCCAGAAGAAGTGCTCGTCCGACGGCGTCGCCGAGATGAACAGCTTGGCACCGTTGGGCAGCACCAGTCGAAGGTGCCCGCCGTCGGTGTGGGTGATCTCAGTGCCGGGGTACTCTTGCCTGAGTATCCGCTTGATCTTCTGGGTGCTCGGCATCACTGGCCCTTTCGCGATCTGACCAGTGCGCGCCAGCGCACGATCTCGTCTTGCAGTCCGGTGATCTTGGCATTCAGCGTCTCGATCTCGAACTGCAGCCGCTCGATCTCGAACTGCAGCCGCTCGATCTCATCCTGCATGGCGGCGCGCTGGTGCAGGCTAATGTCGGCAATCTTCTCGGGGTCGTCCTTCATCGACGGCATCTCCATTTATAGCGGCCGACCATCACCTTGTGCTGGCCGTGCCGCTGACAAATATCGCGCGGTCTTCTAATCAGTGGGGACTCCCTGACAACCACATTAGGCATCGGGCGGGCCCTTGGCAAGGCTGGCTCCTCGACGGCTGCCTCCTGTTGCTGCTGTTGCTGTTGTAAATAGGTGACCGGTGTGGGGAGACCCCACACCGGCAGCCAGCGTGCCGCGAACGTGCGCGTGTCGAGGTCGATCTTGCGCACGCCCTCGGAAATTACCGTGGCGGCAACAACCTGTTGCTGCGGCGGCGCGGGCGGCAGCGGCGCGGGGCGGACACCCCACGCCGTGCCGAACATCGCCAGCGGCAGCATTGCCAGCAATACCGACGCATGGACGGGCGGCGTCATGTGGGCTGCACGAACAGCGGGAAATACTGGCTCTGGTCCACGCTCATCCGGATCAACACACGCTCGTTGCTGCGGTACAGGCCGTTGACGTTCGGGTCACAGAGCAACCCCTTGGCGACGATCTCGGGGGCCTCGCGCAGGTGCTCCATGACGTTCTGCTCGAAGAACACGTCCTTGAACCGGTCGCCCTTGACCTGGAAGAACGCGTGGTCGCTGGGCAGCAGGCTCTGCAGCGTCGGCCAGTAGTGCTTGGCCGCGCCAGGGGTGACGTTCTTGTTGCGGAAGTGGGCGAGAATCGTGCGCAGCTTGTTGTGCTGGATCACGATGCCGATCACCTTGGAGATTATCCCGGCGAACTGCATGTGGTTCTTGTTGTCGTGCTGGATGGCGAACAGGCTGCGCTTGGGCGTGATGTACCCCATGTTGGCGAAGTCGAGTGCGAACGAGGCCTTGTTGCCGAAGTCGAAGTCCTTGGAGACATCGCTGCCGCGCGAGAGGTCGGCATAAGGTGCAGCCACCCGCATCGCCTGCAGCGGTTCGGGCGGCAGCAGCCAGTCGATCATGTCGTGATAGGTGAGGTCGCCGGTCTTGACCATGACCCGGACCATCGCCTTCTCCATGCGGTTGATGCAGGTGAGGGCCGGCTCCCAGGTCTGGGTGTTGATGGTGTGCTGTCTCTGTCTACCCATTGCAGTGATTCCTATTGTTGTCTGGTTGATCAATTGTCTTACGGCGCTAGTTACCGTCGCGGTTACGTCGTGCATGGTCGATGTACTGTACTGCCAGCTCGGTGCGGTTGGCATTGCCGGTGCGTTGATAGAGGTTATGTAGCATTTGACGCACGGTGCCGGTGGTGATGTCGAGTCGTTTACCGATTTCCTTGTCGGGGAGTCCCTTCACCAACTCAAGCATGAGCTGGTGTTGTCGCTTGGTAAGATTGTTCACGCAGTTGTCCTTTCTGGTTGGGGGCGCTTATGCGCCCTTCTTGAGGTCGTTGATGTAGACGACTTGGCCAAACGGGTACTTCACCTCGCCCTTCTTGGTGCTGCTGCACCAGATGGTGGGGAACGGGTGCTCCTTGGCGAACGTCACGTAGCCGTCGGTGAAGGCCAGGAACAGATCGGGGGACTCCCCACGATTGTTCTTGGCGATCCAGTCGAGCACCGGCTTGTAGCTGGTGCCGCCGCCGCCCACCGGCTTGGCGTCGCGCAACTCGCTGGGGTCCTGCAGCTCGATCACGCTGCCTTTTTGTATCCCGGCATCGCACCAGATCAGCGTCAGTCGTGCGGGGTTGACCTGCTCCATCAGTCCAGCCAGCTCGGCGATGTTGCGCGCCTGCACGCCGTCGCTGAACACGCTGCCGGAAGTGTCCCCCCACACCACGATCCACCCGGCACCGGTGCCGGACTCGTTCGGCACATAGAAGTCATATGCGCCCCAGTACGGGTGCGGCTGGGTCCAGTCGATGGACCCGTCGCCGACCTGGCGCATGACCAGCGTCTCGATGTGGTCGAGCCACGAGATCTCCGGCTCCAGTAATTGCTTGAACAGCTTCTCCAGGCCGGCCGGCAGGTCGCCCTGCTGGCGCAGGCTCTCCAGCGTCTTGGCGGTCTGGATCTCGACCGCCCACTGCTGCGGGTCACGCTCGGAGACTGCGTCCTGCGGGGCCTGGCCCGTGGCTGCGCCGGGCTTGAGCAATTTATCGAAGCCGCCACCCGGGTTGCCGTTGGGCTGGGGCGACGTGCCGGGCTTGTTACCGGGACGGTTACCGGGCTGGTCGCCCGGCGGCTTTTTCGCCTTGGCTTTCACGTAGCGCTCGTAGATCGGGTAGACGCTGTCCGCGGCCTTGACCTCCTTGTCGAACCAGCCGATGTCGGGCCGCGACCCGATGTGGCTCTCGTCGAGCAACGCGTTGATCCTGGCGTCCATCGCCAGCTGCATCTCCTCCTCGTCGAACGGGATCTTGCGCCCGTCCGGCATGGTGACGGTGCCGCTCTCGTGGCACGCGTGCAGCAACTCAACGTCGCCGAACATGTTGTGCACGATCTCGTGGCCCAAGACATACACGCGCTGCGGCAGGGCGAGCTTGTAATAAGTGTCCGGGTTAATAATCACGTTCTTGCCGTCGGTTGCCGCGATGGGCACGTCGCGCGAGTGCACCGCGACATAGCCCTTCTCGTCCAGATTGTTCTGGGCATTGAGTAGCTTGTACAGGAGATGCACGAACCCGGGGGCAGTCCACTGCATCATCGCAGCGGTGTCCTGCCATTTACGGTCGTGCTCAGCGGTTATGGCGGCGGTCGAAAGCCCGCTGCTTCCATCGTTTGCAGCAGTACTGGGGGAAGTGCTTGCTAACTGCATCGAACCAGTCCTTTTTCCAGTTGTAGAATTGCTTCCACTGCACGCTGTTGACCTTGCTGCAGAGCGTGCCGGGGCCCTGCCAGAGCACGACCTCGGCACGCTCGCTGGCGGCAGTGAGGTAGACGATCTCGGCCAGGCATTTGCCGGGGGGACAGTGCATGCGCCTGGTGCAGTCACTGTCCCCGGCTACTTTTTTGTGAATGCGTCCATCAGCTCGTCGCTTATCTCGTCGTCGCTATCGGCAGGGGGCTCGGCAGTGACCGCAGCCTCCGGATAGCTGTCATTCTCGATCATCAGCGCCAGCTCGCTGCGCCCGGCAAAGAAGTCGTCGGAATAAGCGGCGACCTGCGGCTTCTGCTCGTCGGCAATGAGATACACGGCAGCCTGCAGATGCGCGGCCTGCCGGCATACCAGCTTGGTGATGGTGTCGATCTTGCCCTTGTCGCGCATGTCGGCGACGACCTCGATCACCCATTTGCGATTCATGTGGGGAGTCCTTGTGTTGGTGTTGTGGGGAGTGGGGGTGTCACCGTCGCGGTAACACCCCGTCGCGGTTAATTACGGGCTAACTTACCAATAACACCCACAAGATTAGCATTACGAGAGACCCACGCCTCCATGGCCGGCTCGTTGAGCAGGTCATAGTCCCTGCGCAGCAACGTGCTGACGAACGTGATGTTCACGTCCTTCGGCATGCCCTTGCCGTCGGCGTCGCGCTTATCCATGAACTTGAGGACGTTGGCCAGGTCGTTGCGCTCGCAGCGGCCGGCCAGCTCGTATGACAAGAGCATCTGCAGGTCGGCTTTTGTAGGCACCGGCGTGCCCATCGGGTCCTTCACGATGCTCTCGTAGGACGGCAGCTCCAGCGCGAACTGCAGCATCGAGAGGAAGCTCTGCGCTGCGCTCATGCCGGTGTAGCCCGCGCAGGTCTCGCGGAACCCGGGGTCGTTGAGCGGGATCTCGCCGTCGTTCAGCTCGGTGACCGTCTGCACGTAGCGGTCCTGTGCGGTGAACGAGCGGGCGGTGCACCACGGGCCTTCCTTGTCGGGGCGCGGCTCGAACAGTATCGCGGGGTTGCGCAGCCCCCACATCTTGCTCACGCCGAGCATCTGCCAGGTGCGTCCCTGCCACTGGTAGGGGTGGTCGGCAAAGTCGTCGTGCCAGATCTTGGCATCGCCGACGATATGCACGCGGTTGGCGCGGTTGATCAGGAAGCCCATCTCCTTGGTGACGCCGTCACGCGTGTCGTGGTTGCTGAGCGCAATGCGCGGCGAGCCTTCCGGCAGATACCAGGGGGGAGTCCCCCCGGCACGCAATACCTCGGCACCCGCCCTTTTGGTCTCGGCCGAGCCCTGTCCCCACTCCTCGATCACCAGCACCACCTTGTCGAACATGTTCGCAGGCAGCACCTCGCCGGTGACGAGGTCCTGCGCCATGTACCACTGCGGAATCGCCGGGTCGGTGACGGTGTAGTCGTGCTGCAGGCCGGTGCGCTCGTCGATGTAGCTGCGCGCCCCTTTCCACGGCAGCCCGGTGAAGCCAATCGGGGACTGAGTGGCCATGAAGAACAGGGATTTTCCCACGCGTGCCTTCGGGTTGCCGGCACGGGTGTAGTCGAGGAACCAGCGGCAGACGCCGTCCATCATGTCGGTCTTGCCGACACCCGGGTCGGATATGAGTATCGTGGCATTGCCGGCCAGGATGTTGGCCTGCAGGTGCTTCTTGGCAGTACGCAAGTTCATAAGAATAGCCTTTCTGGTTGTATAGGCGGCCAGAGGTGTGACCGCAGCGGTGCATCGTGTCAGCCTTTCAGAGGGCAGAGGGAGCGGCCGGACGCTTGAAAGGCTTAAGCAGCGTCCGGCCGCCGTGCGCCGGTTGAAACAGGAGGTCCGGCGCACCCGTCACGCCACCACAGCGTGACGGTATCGGTTATGGCAGCACCTTCTCGGTGAGACGGCACTCGCCATCGCATTCCCGGCAGTACGAGCCCTTGTTGAACGTGCTGTGGATCTCCCATTGCTGGGTGTCTACGTTCCATTCGGCATAGGCGTCTACCAGCACGTCGTTGCTGCCGCAGTGCTCGCAGACCCAATCAACCTTGGCGGGCTTCATTTTGCGCCCTTGGCGAGGTTGATCAGGCGGTTGGTGATCGAGGTGATGGCGGCCTGCACCTCGGTGGAGTTGTCGCCGGACTTGCGCAGCATCTTGCGGGCCTGCTCCAGCTTCTCGGTCTCGGTCTTCTCGGCCGTGTCGGTCTTGAACGCAAACCGGTTGCGCTCGTCCTCGCTCAAGAGCGACGTTGCCTTGATCTGCACGGTGGCGAGGCGCATCAGGCCGTTGTGGGCGTCGTCGAGGTCCTTCTCGGTCTTGCCGTGCGGTGCCTTCTTGAGGGCAATCGGGTCCTTGGCACGGACCTTCTGGCGGTACTCGACGAACTCCTGCACGAACTGCAGCGGCTGGCCGCGGCCCAGCTTGGTCATGGTGCCGAGCTTGATGCACTTGCGCACGTTGGACACCTGCTTGCGCGTCTTGTCGGCTTTTGCATCAAATACGACCGCACCCTGTGTTGCCCTGACGTAGGCCTCGGCCATCAATGTCGAGTCGTCACGGCCCTTGCCGTGCCGGTCAGGGTCGAGCGAGAGTGATCCCAGATACGCCGCCTCGATCAATTTCAAGTCGAACTTGATCTGGGTGTCCTTGCCCTGGCCGCACTGCACGCCGAGTTCCTTGGCCATGGCGAGCAGGTCGTCGAACGAGGGCGCGTTGGACTTGGCAAGTCCGGGAGACTGGGTTGCCGGGCCATCGGCCGGCAGCGGGATTTGCGTGTGCATGTGGGGAGTACCTTTCGTTTTGCAGTGGGGTGGTGGTTGGAGCGAAATTTTTGCGTTGCCGCAGCGGTAACGCGGCGCGGCGTTGCCGCCGCGCTGCGCCCCCGGGCAGGGCAGGTGGTCTAGCAGCCGGCGGCAACGCAGAACCTTGGCGTCGAGGACATGACTGACCAGAACAACACCACGAATATCAGGATGCCTAGGATCATATCCTGCCGGTCGGTCATGTCTGGTCGCCCTTGGCTGGCGGGGTTGCATGGGTGTGCAGCAGCTCCTTGACCTCGTAGTCCAGGATGCGGCCCTTCAGCTCAAGCAGCTCCCTGATCCTGTCCTGGCGCTGCTGCCTGATCTGCTGGCGGCGCTTGACGGCGTAAGCGGCCTGATAGGCTTTGCGGGAGCCGGGGGGCTGCTTGCGCTGGTTGATGCGGGTGCGCCGGGCGTTGCGGGTGAACGCCACCGCATCGGTCCAGTGCATGGTTCTCCACGCACTGCGCCGGTAACGCAGCTGCACGTTATAGGCGCTGACCGGATCGGGCCGCACTTGCAGGAACGGCACGGGATGAGTGCGGCGCACCACGTCGCAGTGGTGCATGGCGAGCTTGGTCTCGTCGTCAGTGAGCATGTCACACCTTGAACTCGGTACAGGTCACGCTATCCCAGGGGACCGCGCCGGGCAATGCCGGTGTGGGGACTGCCCACACGCGTAATGTCTCGGCGTCGTCCCAGTCGTCGTAATAGCGCTTCCAGAACTCCTGGGCCTGCTCGGGCGACTCGGCATGGACGAACAGGTCCATGCTGATCGGGCCGTCGGCGTCGCCTGTGTAAGCGTCGGCCTGCAGGTAATAGAGCTGCATCAGACGCCCTCCTGCATGACCGTCGCGGTGTCGTCGTGCGTGACCGCAGCGGTGTCACCCTGTAGCGGTGCATGGGGCACAGGGGCCATGTGGCCGTCTGCGGTGGCGTTGTCGGGCAGCGGCGCGCTGTTCGCCGGCCCGTACCACATCAGCGTGCCTGCAGGGGCCGGGGGCGCGCCGCTGTGCTCGCAGAACCACGCACTGAGTATCGCGGTGGTGTCGGCATGGCCGTCGGTGGAGATAATGCACTCGTCGAATTGGGGATGACGCGTGATCGACAGGATATCGATGTCGTGGGCGTTGCAGGCGGCATAGGCGGCGTATTTGTCGCCTTTGATGATAAGTGTGTGCATCAGCGTGTCTCCTCGTTGTTGTCGTCGGTCAGCCAGACGACCCTGTGGCCGTCTTTCTCGGCGGCATCCTGCAGGGCGTCGATAAAGTGCAGCAGGCCAGCCAGCGGTTGCGGGTCTGCGCTGTATCGGCAGGCACTGAGGACTTCCAGCAGCGCCAGTTTCTGCTCGGCGAGCAGCTGCCAGTCCACGTGGGTCATGGTCTTGTCGACATGGGAGGTCTGCATTGGGTGGCCTTTCTGGTTGGGGCAGGGAGCCCTGTGGATGCGTTTTGCTGTTGGGACGTGTGAATGGCAGGGTGACAGCGTGCCACCCTGCCAGCGTGCGTGAGGGTTAGTCCTGGTCGGGCGTGAACATGGCCCAGGCGAGCACGAACAGCTGCGCCCAGACGACTGCAATGGCGATGATGATTATTTCCGTGCCTGACATGTCTGCATCAGCCTTTCTGGCCGACGTAGATCGGGTCTTTGTTGGCGGCATCGAGGTAGCAGGTGCCCTGGGCAACGCGTTTGACTTGGGCTGAGCGGTAGACGAACGCGGGTGCGTTCAGGTCGGCGTGACGTTTTGCCAGCGTCAATGAGTCAAACCCTTCCGCGGTGCGCTTACCGCCGCGGTAAGTGCCGACGACGTAGGCGTAGCTGAGATTCGGCACGAGCGAATAGGAGTGCCTGGGGGCCGCATTGGTATGGATGGAGTTGTGGTAGCGGCACATGACTGCGTTGTGCAGCGAGCGGGCTGTGGGTGTGGGCATCGGGAGCGTCCTTTCGTGGTGGAGCGAAAATTTGCGGCGGTTTTTCCGGCGCGCTGCGCCCTTGGCGTGGGGAGGATTGGCAGGGCGAATTGAGCACTTATGGTGTGTGGTACATTAGTAGGGGCTGTTGTATTTGGTGTGTATCGATTACGCAAGTTGAGCATAATAAAACGGCTCTCCAGCAGAGGTTCGGAGTAGCCGTGCGCGTGGCACGTGGGCTTGGTTGTAATCACTTAAAAAGCGACCTGGCCCTTGTCGTGTCGGCATCCCGCTTCCGTGGGAATATAATCTACCCCTATTGATTTCATTATATAATTTAGATTATGTTTATGTTTTGTTCCAAGAGTATATATAAAAGTAAAAAAAATGGTCTGCGTGCATACAACCAAGTATACGTGAGAGACGCACGCTCCCTCCATAATCCGCATGCCCAAACACTGCCCAACGGACAGTTCTCGGCAAACCATTGATGTTGTTATGGAAAGAACTGTACAAGTCGACGGTGTTGTCGCTAGGCATGTGAACTGATGTTTTTTGACCCTCTTTACAACCTGCTGCAGGTATAATGATGACACATGTAGGTATAATGATGACACACTATACAGGTGTCATTACACCACATTTAGGAGTATGGTCCTGCAGAGCGAGGTCCCTTGTGGTATGATTGAACCAGAGTGAATGCTTCCCGCCTCGCCCGTGCGGGTCCCACAGGGTGACACCGCGCCAGAGTGAATGCTTCCACTGGCGGTCGCGCCACGCCACAACGCGCGCGTTGTGGTTGGAGGGCGCAGCGCGGCGGGAGCGGCAACCGGCGGCGCTCCGCCAACGGTGCCTCACCACAGAAAGGCTTACGCAATGTCCATCCAAGGCGAGATCAAGGGCGACAAGCTGGTCCTCACCATCGACGTGTCCGAGACTGCCCGTAAGGGTGCCCAGCCCTCCAAGTCGGGCAAGACCCTCCTCCTCGCCACCACCGGCGGCTTCACCCGGTTCGGCGACGTGGGCATCAGCCTGAACGCGACTATCCCCCTGGCCAAGGCCTAGGCCGGGCGCAGCGCGGCGGGAGCGCCGGGCGACCGCCCGGCGCTCCCCTAACCCGAAAGGACGTTCCCTATGCCCTACGACATGCTGGACGGTTTGGCGTTGTTTGGTTACGACGACGCTAGACTCATCGACATCATCTGCACCCTGTCACGTGACACCGTGAGCTAGGGCGCAGCGCGCCGGGGGTGACACCCCGGCACCCCGTCGGGCTGGCGCGGGGGAGGCGACCCCTCCCCCACGGTGGCCCGCCGGGGCTCCTGCGTGCGCGGCAAGCGTGTGCCGTAATTATGGGGTTGACATTCTAATAAAACATGAGTTTTATTCAGTATATTAAATACAGAGACCCCCTGCCGTGTCATCTCCTCGTCCCGTCGTATGGTATTACGACCGCACCATGTCCCTGCTTTTTATTGGCCGCTCGACCAACATGCCTGCCGCGCCGTGGACCGCGGAGATCGCCGCCACCAAGGTGAAATGGTTTGACGCCCGCCCCGCTGCAGACGCCTTCTGGGCACGCCAGATCATGGAGAAGGCCCCAAAACACAACAAGCAAATACGCTACCACCCTCCCGTTCACGGGAGTTACCCTTGCCCCAAATGCGGCAACCAAAAAGAACGGCAACACGCACCCTATTGCCGGGCGTGCACACGCGAGTACACCCGGCAGCGGTATCTCAAGAAACTAGCCGCCCCTGCATGACGACACGCTGTAGGGGTATGACGCTGTAGGTCATACGGTCTAGGAGTTCCCCAAGTATCATGTTACGGGAACTCGCGGCCTCCCTGCCGGTTCAGGGACCCGACCCGACCCTTGTGGGGACTCCCCATGCAGTACGACCAGAGCCAGCCCCTCGTCGACCAGCTCAGTGCTGCCGCCACGCTCTCGCAGGACGGCACCACCAGGTATCTCTTCGTCACCGTGCGGCAGAATCTCGATGATTATACCGAGAAGTTCTTCTGCGACCCGTCCGGCGACAACCTGCAGAACCTGATCGGGCTGTGGACCCGCGCGGTGCGGCTGCTCAAGGACACTCCAAACCCGATGCCGTCCGGCCAGGCGCAGCGAGAAGGATAAGTCGCCTATACGACAGGCAGTTGCAGCCCTAACGTCATATCGGTACAAGAGGCACGAATCACCCGCGCCTGCCGGCCGCAATTCGCCCCCGTGCCGCCGCCATAGGTGCCAGCGCTCCCGGAAGAGTTGGTCCCCCATGGCGACGTACGCTGCCGCGCTGCCCGATCCCGATGCCCCGCCCCCGACCGAGTTTATTGCAATAGCGGTGCGTGCCGCCGCCGAGGGCGTGCCGGTCGCCGCCATCGCCCGCACTTTGCGGCTGCCTTATGACAGGGTGCTGCACTATCTCACCCGCGCCAAGCGGCTCGGCGCGATCACCGAGGTGCCGCGCCCCGACTGGCCCCCCGCCCAGTCCCCCGCCGACCGCAGTCCCGCGCCCGCGCTGCCGCTGCCGCGCCCGCGCAATACCGCGACGGTAACCGTCGCGTCGACCTTGCCGTCGCAGGACGTCGAGTTTCTCTGCCGGCATACGTTCCGGCTGACCAACCTGGAGGCCGGGTTTCTCGCTGTCTTGCTGAAATGCCTCTTTGCCGACAAGGAGAAGCTGCACGCCGTGATCGAGTCGCAGCGTGCCACCCGCGCAATACGCCCTGCCCAGGAGGAGGTGACAGACGTCAAGATGGTCGACGTGATGATATGTAAGCTGCGCAAGAAGATGACCCTGCACGCCCACAGCAACGAGCTGGCGGTGCCGGTGCAGATCCGCACGTCGTGGGGCAAGGGGTATTTCCTCGACCCCGGCGTCAAGGACATGGTTTACCAAATGTTAGATGCCGGCATGGGAAGCTCGGCTCATGGTGCACGACCAGCCCGCCCTGCCCTACCAGTCGTACCCTCCGGTGGACGAGCGGCGGCTGCTCGCGCGCCTGCGTGACGTCGAGCGCCCCTGCACGCCACACACGCTGCAGCTGCTGACTTCTCTCGTCGTGCTGGCCTGCTACGACCGCCAGGTCGAGCGTGACTTCTTCACTGACGTGCTGGAGCTGTGCAACGACCTGGCCGGGGAGACCGCCGCCATGGACCGCGCGGTGACGCTCGGCCGTGCCGTCACCGTGCTCGACAAGCGCCAGCAGCTCGCCGACACCGCGCCCGGGCCCGATAATCCCGATGCTCCCGCCAAACAGCGCCTGCCCGACCTCCTGTACGCCCGTTTCCACGACCACCACGCGGTGTTCACCACCAAGCGCCTGGCGCTCGCGGACCTGGTAGAGCTGCTGATGCAGTGCCCCGACCTCGACGACCCGGTGAGTTGACCCATGCCGGACAACCCCCTGCGCAAGCGCGTGCGCGTCATGCCCCCCGGCACGGTCAATCCGCTGTGGCGCAAGGTCAATATCCGCGGCAAGTCCTGGCCGCATACCCGCAGCTGGCTGCTCACATCCGAGGACTCGCGCACCGTCGAGACGGTGATCGACTCGGGGGGCTGGCTGCCGGGCCTGCCCGAGGCATTCATCGAGGGGTATGTGCCGGGCGGCTGGACCCTGCCGGTGGACATCGTGCTCGACTTCGTCGGTGGCGTGTACACGGTGAGCGGCACGCCCTACACGCTCGACCAGATCTTCGACCCGAATTCAAAATGGGGCAAGGTCGACCCGGCGGCGCTGGTGCCGGGCGTCGGGCTGTATTCGCCCGGCGGGCAGTGCAACTTCGCGTTCACGCCGACGCTGGCGCACATCCTGGTCTATCTGGGGATGGACGCGAAGATCAACTACACCGTCACCGGGCTGGGCGACTTGAATATCTGCTTTGCCGACGACGAGTTTCGCGTGTTCTCGGTGGCCGACGGGTCCGACACCAAGACCAATTCCTGCAAGTATACCGGTCCGGCCGGAAATATCGTGGTGCACCGGACCCCTGCCACCAGTACCGGGTCGCACCGGTTCGACCTGACCATGACGACGGTCACCGGGCGGATTCGCACCGACCGCAACGAGTGGACCGAGCTGATCCACACCAAGGCCGCGCCCGAGCCGATGCAGGTGGTCGGGCGTGTGGCGGGGCCGCTCACGGTCACCCGCATGCAGCTCACCTCGCTGCCGCAGGGCATGCAGACCCTGCCCGTGCTGCCGATCAACCTGCCCGACGAGATCGAGCGCCCCGACACCGGCATGGGGCCGAAACCCGTCTCCGCCAGCACGTCCGGCAACGACAAGCAGATCACCATCTTCTTCGACGTGCAGCTGGACTACAATTCGCGCCCCGGCCCGGGGGACTTCATCGGGACCGGCGACTTCGGGTCGGGCGTGCCCACCGGCGTCACGGTCAACGGCGCACGGGTCATCCTGCAGTTCGGCACGGCCTACACCGGCGGGCCCGGCACGGTCAGCTACACCCCCGGTAGCATCCCGCTGCAGGACCGCAACGGCGTGCCGGCGCAGGGGTTTGGCGGGTTTCCCGTCGAGGTGACCGCATGACCGCCGACCCGTATAATACTGCATTATTTAAAGTGCGCGACGCGACCGCCGCGCGCGAGCTGCGCGACCATCTCGGCGACGTCATCAACGTCAAGAGCATGGGGGCGGCAGGCAACGGCACCACCGACGACACTGCCGCCATCCAAGCCGCGTTCGATCTCGCCTACGGCACCTATGCAGCGCCGCACGGCGGGCTCAACGACGTCGGCAGCCTGATATACACCAACCGGCCGGTATTTTTCCCGGTTGGGCACTACAAGGTCTCCTCGGCCATCGCCTCGCGCGCGATCTCCGGTGCCGCCAACAACGGCAGCGGGCTGATACGCCTGACCGTCTCCACCACGGGGTTGACCACCGGCGACAACGTCCACGTCGTGGGTGTGACTGGCACCACCGAGGCAAATTTTCCCTGGTTTGTAACAGTCATCGACGCCACCCATCTCGACCTGCAGATGAGTGCGTTCGCCAATGCCTACGTCAGCGGCGGCACCATCACCACGCCGTGCCTGCGGCTCAAGAGCACCCAGGGCGCACTGATCACCGGCGGCGGGCGGATGGGGACGTTCATCGAGAGCGCCTCGCCCAACGCCGCGGTGGTCTGCACCAACGGCTGCGCCTACTCGCGCTTCGAGAACCTGACGTTCGCCGCCGATGCCAACGGCATCGCGTTCCAGCTCGACTGGGCGAATTCCGACACTGGGACCTGTGCGCTGCAGTCGAACACGTTCCACAACGTCACGTTCGGCGGGATCGGCGGGCACACCGCGCCGAAATACGGCCTGATGATTGGGGCCGGGCAGGACATGGGCTCGGAGACCATGGTGCTGAACTGCTACACCGGCGGCTGCAGTGTCGCGGGGATTTCGACGTGGAACTACAACGCCTGCGACAACACGATTGTCGGCGGCAACATCGCGTCATGCGCCATCGGCATTCTCGTTACCTCGGGGTCGTTCAACACCATCAACGGTGTGAGCTTCCAGGCGCAGACCGACTGCGACATCTACGTGATCAACGGCGCGCAGGATAGTTATTCGGTGGCCGGCTGCCGCTCCGAGAGCGCGAATTTTTTCAAGCAGGGCGCGGCGCAGCCGGTGCACATTTCCGGCTGCAACCAGACGCTCGGGACCTCGGGATATTTCTGGTCCGGCTCGGGATATGTGACGCTGGACAGCTGCAGCTCGATCAACGGCTACGTCGAGGGCAACCCGCGCCTGGCCATCACCTACTGCGATTTCCAGCGCTCCGACTACCTCACTGCCGGGGCGGATAATTTCACCCACCTGCAGGTCACGCCGCAGCGCGTCACCACGCAGACGGCGGCGACTTACTCGGTGCAGGGCTACGACTGCAGCTCCAAGATCCTGTTCGACCGCGCCACCGGCCAGACCGTGACGGTGCCGAAGACCAGCGACAACACCATCCGGCTGGTCGCCGGCAGCAAGATCGAGGTGCAGCAGGTCAACACCGGCCAGACTGTTTTTGCCGGCGCGTCCGGCGTCACCGTGCGTTCCGCCAATGGGTTGAAACTGCGCGCGCAATACTCCTGCGCCACGCTTACTTGCGACGGCTCCGACTTGTGGACACTCTCCGGCGACACGGCGGTGTAATACCCCATGGCCCTGGAGGACGACCTCGCGCGAACCAGTTTCTTCGACGAGAACGGCGTCACCTGGTGGGCCGACGACGTCGGCAAAGAACTTGGCGGTGCCGTTACCGCCGCGGTATCGCACCAGCTGATCTACGTGAATTACCTGTCTGCGCCGGCGGTCACCGGGCCGCCCGCGCCGGTGATCGGCGAGACCGCGCACGCGATCAACCTGCTGGTGACCGGCTCGGTCGCCTCGACTTACACGCTGCTGCTGCCGCATGAGAACTACTAAATGGCGTATTTCGACACCACCTGGTACGTCAACTTCGGCAACGGCACGTCGACCGGGTATTACGCTGTGCCGGTGCGGCCGCAAAACACCGCCGTGGTGGCGGGTCAGATTGTGCGTAATTTTACCGCGCCTGCGGTCGGCGGTGAACGCTGCTGGATTTGCATTATTGCTGGTACAACTGCCAACACGACTGATGCGACTTGGTCGACTACGCGCGGCGTGGGAATAACCGACGGTACGGCAAAATGGGCCGAATGCTCTGGTATGAGTGCCGTGAATGGGGACGCCATCAACACCCTGACTTATGCGGCTGCACGACTTGTTAATTCGGTGCCTTCACAGGGTGCTGTGGTGAAACGTAATAATGGTGCCAGTTACCAGATGTGTACGTTTTCGGCGACGACTATGCCGGCAACTGAACCTGCTTTCAGTGATACGGCGGGAGTAACAACCAATGACGGATTCAATGTCTGGACCTGTCTCGGTCCTGTGGGGAATTTCACCGGAGGCCAAGCCCCCCACGCCCGTCTCGCCAACGCGCTTGCGACCAACTGGTTTGCCTCGGGCAACACCGTCTACGTCGGCGACAACCACGCGGAGACGCAGGCGACCAGTATTACCATTGCCGGTACTTATGCCTTGATGGGGAGAGTGCTTTGTCATAGCGCGGCTGGCAGTTACCCGCCTAGCACGTTGACGACGGGTGCGTCGATCACCGTTACGGCGGGCGGCAACTTAACCATTCGCCCATCGGGACCGTTCTATTTTTATGGATTGAGTTTTGTTGCGGATGCGATCTCGGGCGGGGTCGTGTTCGGGGGGTCGTCGGTTCAGGGTGAGTACTATCTGGATAATTGTGCTCTCAGGCTTACATCTGCGTCTACGGCTTATATCCAGTTGGGGAGTGCGACGGCTTCTGCTTGGAACGTCGTCGTGTTCAATAACACCACTGTCCGGTTCGCGGCGGTTTCCCATTATATTCTTTACGCATTCGCCCAGTTCACTTGGAAAAACACCGGGCAGGTGCTGGCTAGTGGGTCGAGTGTTCCGACAACATTGTTGAGCGGCGGTATTTCCTCTTCCGGGTGGATCGACTCCGTGCTGTTGGAAGCTCTTGATTTGTCCCAGTTGACTGGCAGTTTGTTCGCCAATACGGCTGGGGCATCTATTGGCTCCCTGACTATCAAGGACTGCAAGCTCAACGCCACGACCACCCTCACCACCCCGATCAACACCGGGATGACGGTGCAGCTCGCCGCTTCCGACAGCAGTGCCACGTCGTACAAGTCCTCGCGCATCACCTACGAAGCCACCGAGACGACCGAGACATCCATCGTGCGGACGGGTGGCTACGTCGACCCTGCAAGCCAGGCACAGAGCCGGAAGATTATTACAACAGCGAACCCGCAGTGGCTGCGGCCCTACGCGGCGCAGCCACTCTCGATCTGGAACGCCACCACCGGGTCGCCCAGGACCGTGACGGTCTACGGCACGGTCAATGCGGGGTCGCTGCCGTTGAACGACGAGATCTGGCTCGACGTGAGTTATCTCGGCTCGGGCACATTCCCCCTCGGCTCGGTCGCGACCAGCACCAAGGCCAAGGTGCTGGATGCCGGGGTGGCGGTGGCGTCGGACAGTTCGGTGTGGAGCGGACTTGCTCCGACCAACGACACGTTCGAGAGCGCGACTGCGACCAACGTCACGCTGTCGAACGGCAATCTCACCGTTACCAGCACCGCGACCAGTTCGGGGGATTGCGGTGCCCACGTTATGGCTGCGGGCGGTCGAACGTCCGGTAAATGGTATTTCGAGTTTGTCATGACGAATGTCAGTGCCAGCACGGCAGGCGGGACCAACAAGGGGTTCGGGGTTGCGACGACAGCGGCGACTTATACTGCCATGGGTAACAACGGGACGGGGGGCGTAATTTGTTTTACGTCGGGAGGAAACGTCTGGGCTGCCGGCAGCAACGTGGGGACTCTTGCGGTTGGTCTGGTCACGGGCGACGTGGGCTGTCTTGCGGCCGACCTTGATAATCGCCGGGTATGGTTCCGCAAGAACGGTGGGCTGTGGAACAACAGTGGTTCAGCCAGTCCGGTAACCAACGTGGGCGGTTTCACGATTCCGGCCGGCACGATTGTTCCGTTTATAACCTTCGGTGGCACCAGCGGTGCTGCGGGGCAGATTTTCACCGCAAATTTCGGGGCATCGGTTTTTACGAATGCTGTTCCTAGTGGGTTTGCCGATTGGGGCAATAACCTTTGGTTACCCTTCAAACTCACCGCCACCCTCACCCCGCAACTGCCCGGCTACCTGATCCCGCAGGTCAAGGTCGCCAGGGCGAGTTCGACATTTTACATCGATCCTCTGGCCGTGGTGAGCTGACATGGCCTTCTTCGATGTCGTTTGGTACTGCAACTTCGGCGACGGGAGCACCACCGGGTATTACGCGGTGGCCAAGCGTCCGCAGAACGCGGCGGTTGCGGCCGGGCAATTGTGCAGGCAATTCACTGCGCCGAGTGTGGGCAACGAGCGGGTGTTTGTCTGCCGGACCGCCGGGACCACCGCCAACACCACTGATGCGACCTGGACCATCACGCGCGGGGCGCAAGTTACTGATGGCACCGCGACGTGGTCGGAATGCACCGGCATGTCGTCGGTCAATGGCGATGCTGCCAATACGTTCAGTTGGGCACAAATGAAGGCAGTGGGGACGCCGTCATTGGGTGTGATCATCAAGACCAACAGCGGATCGAGTTATCAGTGTTGCACGACGGCGGGGACACTGGGAGCCGCAGAACCCGCGTTCAGTGATACGGCTGGGACATCGACGGCCGAGAGCGGCGGGACGGCAACGTGGCGTTCGCTGGGGGTGGTGGGTAATTTCACCGGAGGACAGGCCCCCCACGCGCGGCTGCAAAGTGTGTTCACCTCGACCTGGTTTACGTCCGGCAACACAGTGTACGTTGGGGACAACCACGCAGAAACCGGTTCCGGGACGATCAACATCAGCCTTGCCAGTGCGCTTCTGGCCAAGGTGCTCTGTCACAATCATTCAGGCAGTTATCCGCCCACAGACAGCAACATCATGACCGGAGCGTCAATTACGCCCGGCAGCTCGATCACGTTTTCCTCGCAAGGGTCGTTTTATTTTTACGGTATTACTTTCAGCACGACTTCGGCCGGGGTGTTCATCGGGGCTTCTGCAGTAGGTCAAGTCCAGAACTGGTATTGCTTCGACAACTGCTCTTTCTGGTTGGCTGGGATTGGGCAGCTTATCATGGGAGCAACCAGCACGGCTTGGGGTATTGTAACTTTTAACAACACGACGGTTAAATTTGGGGGTACTACCGGATACATTCTCCCCTATTTTTGTCGCTTCATTTGGCAAAATACCGGACAAATACTTGCGTCTGGATCATCTGTTCCCACGACCCTGTTGCAGCAGTCTAATTCTTCTGGTCGGTTCAACGAGTTCGTGTTGCGCAACCTCGACCTCTCGCAGCTCACCGGTTCGCTGTTCACCAACGCCAGCAACTCTTCCATCGGCTCGCTGATCGTGCAGGACTGCAAGCTCAACGCCGCCATGACCATCACGACCCCGATCAACTCCGGCATGAACGTGCAGTTGATCCGCTCCGACTCGGCCGCAACCGCCTACAAGTCGACGCGGGTCGCCTACGAGGGGACCGAGACGACGGAAACCTCCATCGTCCGCACCGGCGGTGCCGTCGACCCGAACGGGCAGGCGCAGGCGCGCAAGATCGTCACCAGCGCCAACGCCGAGTGGCTGCGCCCCTTCAAGTCGGAGCCGATGGCGATATGGAATTCGACCGTGGGGAGCGCGGTTACCGCCACGGTATGTGGCACGGTCAACGCGGGCGCGCTGCCCAACAACGACGACATCTGGCTGGAGACGGAGTACCTCGGGACATCGACCGACCCCAAGGGCACCATCGTCACCACGACCAAGTCGAACGTGCTTGCGAGCAATGCGGCGGTGGCGAGCGACAGTTCGGTGTGGGCTACGCCAGCACCATGGTCACCGGCCGATCTTGGCGCGGATTTATGGGCGTGGTGGAAGTTCGATGCCATGTCGGAAGCCAACGGCGTTGCGGTGGCGACGGTGACCGACAGCTCAGGCAACAGCCGCACGCTGACAACAGCTAACTCGCCGACAGCCAAGACCAATGCACAGAATAGTCTGAAGGCGTTGGATTTTGCAGGCGGTGTCAAATACGCGACCTTCGCCTCGGCGTCTGCGCTCACGTCTGGATCGTTCTTTGCGGTCAACAAGGGTGTGAGTGGCGATACTGGCGGCATCTGCGACATGGGTAGCGACACACAGAACAACCATTACACTTTTGGCGGCACGGTATATTCTGATTTTTTGTCTAATAGCCGTAAAACGGCGGGCGCGGTTGCTGTCAATATTTGGCATCAGGTAATGCTTTGGTCGGCCCCTAGTGATTGGGGTCACGCCATGGATGGTACTGACAAGTTTACGACTGGCTCAAATACTGTGGCTGGTCGTGCCACCACTAGTTACTTCGCTAGCGATGCTGTCTCCACTTGGTTTCACGGGGGTGAGTTCGGTGAGGTGATTATCCTACAGAACAAGCCGACGACCCTCAACCGGCAGAAGCTAGAGGGCTACCTTGCGTGGAAGTGGGGTCTGGTCGCAAGTCTGCCGGGCGGTCATCCGTATAAAACCAGTAGTCCGAGTGCCGGTTGGCTCCCCTTCAAGCTCGCCAGCACCATCACGCCGCAGCTCCCCGGCTATATCCACGCGCGGGTGCGGGTCGGGAAGGCGAGTGCCACGTACTATGTCGATCCCAAGGTGACGGTTGCGGCGTATGTGTGGTCCCCCACGGCCCTTACCGGATTGGTTGGTTGGTGGGATGCGAGCGTGACGGCAAGCCTGAATTTGACCGGATCGAGCATCAATAGCGTGGCCGATCAGAGCGGCCTTGGCAACACCATGAACTGGGAGAGCGCCAAACCAACTTACAATGCAACCGGGTTTAATTCGACCAAGCCTGCCCTGGTGTTTTCTTCTGCTGGGGTCAATGTGTTGAAAGCGACAAGCTTTCCAATGAGCAGTGGCAACACCTTGACCTTGTGGCTGGTCACCACAATGGGTGCAACGGGGACACAAAATTATGGCCGCTATTTTTCCTATCTTGGTGGCAGCGGGGGTGTTGACTACGGCAGTCCGACCAGTTGGCTATTTGCCCAGAATGGCACGTCGTCAACACAATGTGTTCTTTATCGTAACAGCACGACAGCTGTGGCAACGACGACGGCCTATCCTGCGCCGCACCGGCTGATTGCAACGATCAAGTCTGACGGGACTTTTACGGTTTATGTTGATGGCGTCTCGGCGGGGACTGCTGCATCCGGTGGCAATTGGTCCGACGCAGGCACTCTGCGGATCGGTAACGACCCGGGATTGGCAAGTCAGTTTGCTGGGCCAATTGCTGAGTGTGGCATCGCCACCGGCTACAGCGATGCCACCACCGTCGCCGCGCTCGACACCTATCTCAAGAACAAGTGGGGGCTGTGATATCCTGTCTTAACCAAGGAGGCGCACCATGACCAAGCACCCGACTCCAGAGCCGCTGCCCGGCTCCGGCTCGAACCGGCCCGACGAGCCCTTCCCGACCCAGGCGGCCGACCCGGGAGTGCAGCCGCAAAACCAGCCCGCCTTCGCGCATGTCGACAGCTTCATCCCGGTGCAGCACCACGACGACAGCAACATGCCGCCGCCGGACCCGCGCGATACCCTGCGCGGCTCGAAAATTCCTGTTGCGCCGGAGGACGAGCCCAGGGCTGCGGCGCAGGCACGCGCGCGTGCCGGGGCTGCGCTCGAACCGGGCGATGCCGAGCTGCTTGAGCAGGAGCCCGCCGCAAAGCCTGTTGCCGCCGCGGTAACGCCGGAGCATGCGCCGGCTATGGCGGAAGCCGAGGAGAACGAGGACGAGTACGAGTACGACGACAGCGACGAGGACGAGTCGGACGAGCCCGACAAGCCGAAGACCAAGAAGAAAAAGAAGAAATAAGGTTAAGTCCATCCCGCAGCTGAAATCTGCTGCGGGGTGGCGCGCTTGGGCGGGTTTAACCTGGTGGTGATCCACCCCACCATGTTGCCGTGCACAATTAAAGCGGCGTACTGGAGACAGTCCGCGACGTGCGAGTAGCCTTCCGGGTCGTTTTTGTCGGGGACGGTTTTGAGCGCGCCCTGCTTGGTCTTGATGAAACGATAGCCTCCAGACATTGCTCGGCAGAGCTTAGGGCAGCCTCTGCGACTGATAACGAGCGCAGGGCCACCCCCAACTTGGCGTCCAAGTAAAGTTTCGACAGCTCGTAGGCGCGGCTCGATATCATTGGTTGGCGCTGGGAAAGCAGGTAAACCAAGTCTCTTGAGAGCATCGAAACAGCTCTCTTCTGCAATGCTACCCTTTGCAACGCCGCTGGGGTCGCCAACTGTCGCCACGCGCCAGCCGAGGTACTTGTTGGAGTAGAGCAGCGGCTTGAGCTTTTCGTTGACGTGCTTTTCGAGGCCGACGTTCGTGCCCGCGACTTCTTCATGGACGAGCAGTCTCCCCAAGTGGTCCGGCTGGCAAATCAGTGACCATGGATTACGCCCGAAGTCCTGCCCGATGATCAAGGGGTAGCCCGGGATCAGCAGGGTGTCGTCGACGGTGTGGAACATGAGCTTGAAGGTGTTCTTGAACACTGCCGCGCCGGACGGATCGTCGCCGTACTCGGCGTAAACGTATCTTTTCACCCAGTCCGAATCCGCGCCGTACATCTCGACCAGGCGCTCGTAGTACTTGCGCCCCTGCCGTACCCGTACCGGATGGCGCAGCGGCAAACTGATCGTCTCGTCGGTTTGCACCAGCCATTCGAGATTCTCCGCCGTCTCGCTCATGCCGGAGGGTTGGATGAACTTGTCCCAGTCGCTGGGCAGGTTCTCCATGAAGGTGTACCACGGGGACATTTCCGTGGGCATGTTGGTGTCGGCGATGATGCCGTGCCACGTCGGCTGGCCGTGTGCGCCAGAGGGGTAGCGGCCCAGGCGGCCCGAGACGGGTCCAAGAATATCTAAATTCATCTCGACGCACTCCGAGAGCCACGCCCCGGTCAGCTGCATCGAGAGCAATCTCGCCTGGTCCTGCGCGTCCTCCAGGGGGAGGAACACCCACTCTGACCGTACGTCGTTGAACGCGACATGAAATGTAGATTCGCTGACTTTCCACACGCCGATGCCGCGTGCCGCCAGCCAGGTCTCGCAGTCCTTGAGCACCGTGTCTTTCAGCGACTTCAAGGTCTGTCTGACTACCGCAAATCTCGTGTGGCGGTAGCCGTCGGGTGCGGTCTTCTGCTCGCAGGCCCGGCGCAATAATTCCATCATGCAGGCGGTGGTCTTGCCCGATCCGACCGGTCCTGCGGATATTCTCCCGTAGGCATTGGAGCGCATGAACCGCGCGAGCGTGCTCGGCGGGGTATAAACCAGGTCGTCGGCGCTCATGCGGGACTGTGCTCGATGATCTTGGGGTCGACGCTGGGAGAAGCCTCTTTCTGCAGGGAGTCGCTGCCCAGGTTGATGACGATCTTGAAGCGCTCGCCGAACGAACTCGGCCCGCCGGCGGCCTTCACGCCGGTGACCCCGGCCATCTCGCTGAACAACTTCATCAGGGCAACAATGTCGCCCAAAGGCTCGGTCTTGCTCTGCATCCGCGCCGCCAGCGTCGGCATCGCCGCCTCGGCCCCGATGGCGGCCTCCAGCATCAGGCGCTTTTGAATGGAATTCGCGCCCTGCCAGGTAATGATCTCGGCTTCCAGCGCCTTCTGGAAGAACTCGTTGTTCTCCAGCGTGGCGTATTGCTCCTTGGTCAGCTCGTGCTTCTTCAGGATGTACGGCATCTCGTACATGTTCTGCGCCACGTCGCCGACCAGCGCGGCGACCTTGTGCAGGGTCCAGCCGTCCGGCATAGGCATCGCCCGCGCCGTGGGGGGAGTTGCTGGCGGCGCGGGCGCGATCACAGCGGGCTGGGTCGAGCGATGATCCGCTGCAATGGGTGTTGCCGTGGCGGTAACGGTCCGGGGGACCAGGCCGGTCTCGACATAATCGTCGTTCATGCCGGGAATGTTTCACGAAACCCGCTAACGGTCCGTTAACGGGTCGCATGCCATCGTGCCGGCATGGTCGATACGGCGGGAAGTCTGGGCCAGCAGGGCGTTCTCCAGGTCGTGCCGCCGGCCGAGCTGGAGCGGCAGATCGCGGCACGCGAGAGCGAGGCCGCCAATTCCAACATGCCGCAAGCCGACCAGGACCCGAGCCAGCTGGCTGGTTTCATCAAGACCCGTTTTGAGATCTTTCGTAACCACCGCAACACGGTGAACGGCTGGAGCGAGCGGCTCCTGCAGGCGATGCGTACTTTCAACGGCCAGTACGACGCCACGCAGATCCAGGAGATCCAGAAGTTTGGCGGGTCGAACATCTACGCCAGGATCGCGGCCCAGAAATGCCGCGCGGCGTCTTCTCTCTTACGCGATATCTATCTCTCGCAGGACCGCCCCTATGCGGTGCGTCCCCCGGCCGACCCGGACGTGCCGGACGAGATCATCCAGTCGATTGAGCAACTCTTGCAGGCGGAACAACAGCAGGTGGCGCAGACCCTGGGCCGGCCGCCGCAGACGCAAGATATCCAGGACCGCAAGGACGCGCTGATCGAGAGCGCCTCCGATGCGGCCAAGCGCAAGGCCACCAAGCAGGCGCGCATCAGCGAGGACCGCATTGAGGAGCTGCTCCGGGACGGCGGGTTCTATCACGCCATGGCCGAGTTCCTAGTCGATCTCCCAATATTCCCATTTGCGGTGATGAAGGGGCCGGTGGTCAAGGTCGTCCCCGAGGTGGACTGGCCCGCCGGCGGGGGCAAGCCCGACATCAAGATGACCCCCAAGCTGACCTGGAACCGGGTCTCGCCGTTCGACATCTGGTTCACTCCCGGCGTCGCCGACATCGAGAATGCCGAGGTGATCGAAAAACTCTCGGTCACTCGTGGTGAACTTAACGATCTTCTCGATTTGCCCGGCTACAATCAGGACGAGATACGGGCAGTGCTCGACGAATATGGCCGAGGCGGACTTTACGATAATTGGGACACCACCGACGCCGAACGTGCAGTTCTGGAAAGCCGGGAGAACCCCGCCTGGAACCGGTCCGGCATGATCGCGATGATGGAGTACAACGGCAACATCCAGGGGCGGATGTTGCAGGAATACGGACTGGCGGTACCGGACGAGTTGCGGGACTATGCCGTACAGGTTTGGTGTATCGGCACTCATGTCATCAAATGCCATCTGAGTCCGTCTCCGCGCAAACGGCATCCTTATTTTATCACCTCGTTCGAGAAAGTCCCCGGCACCCCGGTAGGAAACTCCTTGATCGACTTGTTGCAGGACATCCAGCAGGCCGCCAATGCGACGCTGCGCAGTCTCGTCAACAACCTCTCCATCTCGTCCGGCCCCCAGGTCATGATCAACGACGACCGGATCACACCGGACGACGACAATCAGCTTTACCCGTGGAAGCGCTGGCACTCGCGCAACGACCCGGTGGGGGTGAACGCGCAGCCTCCCATTTCATTCTTCATGCCGACCTCGAACTCCGAGGCCCTGATGAAGGTCTACAAGGAGTTCGTGGACATCTCCGACGACGTCAGCGCCATACCCAAATACGTCGGCGGGCAGGGCGCGAGCGGCGGCGCGGGACGCACCGCGAGTGGTCTCGCGATGCTGATGGGCAACGCCAGCAAGATACTTCAAACGGTCTCTTCCAACATCGACCGCGAGGTCATCGAGCCCGCGCTTTTACAGTTGTCCGACCTGATCCTGCTCACCGACACGACTGGCCTGTTAACTGGTGCCGAGGACATCACGGTGCTGGGCGTGAACGTCGCGATCCAGCGCGAGACAATAAGACAGCGGCAACTCGAGTTTTTGCAAACCACGCTCAACCCGACTGACATGAAGATCATGGGGATCACCGGGCGTGGCGCGGTGTTGCGATCCATCGCCACCACGATTGGCCTGAACGGCGAGGAAGTCGTGCCGAGCGAGGAGAAGCTCGACGCGATGGAGAAGCAGGAAGCCAAGCAACGCGAGCACGGCCCGGTGCTGGAGCAGATCGAGCAGGGCGTCCAGAAGGGCGTCGGCCAGGGCGTGCAGAAGATCACTTCGGAACTTACCGCACTGGGAATCGGTCCGCAGGTCGGGTTGGATCAGCAACAGGACGTCGGCCCGGATGGTGCGCCCGGAGAGGGCCCCCCTCCGGGCGGCGGCCCGATGCGCAACGACCGCGACGGCGGGGTGGTGCCGGGGCCGGGAAAAGGCCCGTTTGGGGCACAACCGCAGGGCGGCAAGCCGGGCGGGCAGGGCAATGTGGCGCAGATGGCCGCCTACGGCCAGGGCACCCGCAGGGGACCCCCCACAGGGGGAATGGGACCGCAGACGCACTTGGTAGGAAACCAGCCGCGCGGCCCCGGTCCGGGCGCGACGCCGCGACTTTCTCCCGGGGTCGGATGACCACTTAAGGAAAGATCAACCACTCGCAGTGTAAGCACGTAACACGCGCGCCGTCACAAGGGTTACGCCATGCCCATTCTGTCTTCGACCAATTACGACGCGAACAAAGTCGGCCCGGTGCTGGAGGAAGTCACCGCGGGGATCGCTGCGGCAGGCGTCACCGGCCCGACCGGTCCAGCCGGCGGCGCGACCGGTGCGCCTGGACCGCGCGGCGCGAGCATGACTGGTCCAACTGGAGCCACGGGCCTGAACACCGGCCCGATGGGCGGGTTCGGACCGCAGGGCGCTGCAGGCGTGACAGGACCCACCGGACCCACGGGTCTTGCCGGTCAGGCAGGCTCTGCCGGTCCGGCCGGCCCGGCCGGTACCGCCCAGGGCATTCTCGGGCCCACCGGACCGACCGGGGCGGCAACCGGCGCGACTGGGCCTCTGGGCGCGAGCCCGACCGGACCCACGGGTCCGGCTGGCATCACCGGTCTGCAGGGGCCGCCGGCAGCGCTGGGCGCGACCGGGCCCACGGGCCCGACCGGCACCGTGGTCAGTCTTTTCATTGCGCCGACGTCGGACCCCCACGTCTCGGGACGTGTGTGGAACAATAACGGCGTGCCGACCATCTCTGCGGGGTAATTCATCATGGCGCGCACGGCTCTCGTTTCCCAGAACTACGACCCCAACGCGGTCACTCCGACGCTGAAAGAACTCGCCGATGCGGTCAATGCCGCCACGGTAACAGGCGTCACCGGCCCGACCGGCCCGGCCGGGGCCTACGGCTCGGCCACCGGCCCGACCGGACCTATCGCGGCGACTGGCCCGACGGGATTGCCTGGCGGCACCATTCGTGGTGCCTATGGTCCGACCGGGTCGGCTGGCCCGACTGGACCGACGGGGGCGCAAGGGACGGCGGGCTTCGGCGGTCTGGCAGGACCAACCGGCCCGACCGGACCCATCGCGGCGACCGGTGCGAACACCGGGCCACCCGGGCCCGCAGGACCGATCCGCGCAGCCACCGGCCCGACCGGGACCAACATGACTGGCGCGACCGGGCGTGCCGGGGCTCAAGGTCCGCGCGGCGCGGTAGGCGCAGCCTCTGTCGCCGGGGGTACCGGTCCGACCGGCTCCAGCCGTAGCATCTTCGTGCCGCCCGCATCCGACCCGCACGTCGCGGGCCAGGTGTGGAGCAACGGCGGCGTCCTGACGATTTCAGCGGGGTAAAGCCTCATGCCTATCGACGACAATTCAATCGACGGCAGACTCCGCGACGCCGCCCAGGCGGTCAACGAGAACTCTGGTTTGGGGCCGACCGGCCCGCGCGGACCGCTCGGTGCTGCGACCTCGACCGGCCCGACCGGGGCGACGGGGCTGTCTCCGACCGGCCCTGCTGGCGGGACTGCCGGTCCGACTGGACCGACCGGCTACACTGGCTCGGCAGGTGTGGCGGGGCCCGCCGGACCTCGTCCGGCGACCGGAGCAACCGGTGCGACCGGGGCGACCGGTGGTCTGGGGAGTTCTGCGCTCACCGGACCGACAGGGCCGACTGGCGCAAACACCTCGACCGGCCCCACCGGACCTGCCGGACTGACCGGTGCGAACGGCCCGGCCGGTGCCATTGGCCCGACTGGTTCGGCTGGACCGACCGGACGTACCGGTCCTGGCGGACCTCCGGGTCCGGCACGCAATACGGTTTTCACCATTCCGACCACGGACCCCTTCGTGAAGGGGGCTATGTGGGCGCGCAACGGTGTGATAACGTTCTCTGGAGGTTGACTTTCGTCTACCACGCAGTGAACTTGAGGGGGCTCCCAACAGAGCCCCTTCTTTTTTGAGCCTCCCTGCATGCTCTGTCTCAGTATGATTGTTCGCAACGAGGGCGAGCGGATCGAACGCGCGCTAAAGTCGGCCCTGCCGTATCTGACGTCCTTCGTGATCCTGGACACCGGGAGCACCGACCGTACCAAGGAGATCATTGGGCGGGTGTGCAGCGAGTTCGGTGTGCCCGGCGTGATCTATGACGGGGTGTTCGAGGACTTCGGTCAGGCGCGCAATGACGCGCTAGCCTATGCGCGCAAGCATGTTCCGGATTACCAGCCGTCGTTCTTCCTGTTGATGGACGCCGACATGGAGCTGGTGGTCAAGGACCGCGACCAGTTCCTGGCACCGCGCGACGGCCTCGCCTACGAGATGTACCAGCATGCCGGCGCGCTGCACTACACCAATGCGCGGCTGCTCAACGTCAAGGCCAAGGGCAACTATAAATCCCCAACGCACGAATACCTTGATGTCCAGACCGCTGGACGAATCCCCGAGGACGTGGCTTATTTTATCGACCACGCTGATGGGTCGAACCGCCCCGACAAATTCAAACGCGACATCAAGCTCCTGGAAAAGGCACTTCAGGATGAGCCGGATAATGCTCGTTATCTGTACTATCTTGCTGCGTCTTATCGCGACGCTGGGGAGCCTGTCCTTGCTGTTGACTGGTTCAAGAAACGCATCGCCGCCGGAGGCTGGGCCGAGGAAGTCTGGCAGGCCAAGGTAGACCTGGCGCACGCGCTCAAGGCCACCGGCGACACCAACGGGTTCGTCGCCACGCTGCTCGACGCCTACAGCTACCGGCCGACCCGTGCCGAATCCATGTGGACGCTGGCGAACTGGTACCGCGAGCAGCCGTTCATGCAGCCGGCGGCGCTGGCCTGCGCGGAGGCCGTCGAGCACCTGCCCAAGTCGAATGACTCGCTGTTCGTCAACGACTACATTTACGAGGTCGGCGTCAAGGAGGAGATCTCCATTGCGGCGGCCTACGTGCCGGGCAAGGCCGCCAAGGGCATGCGCGTCACCGACGAGCTATCTCTCAAACCCACCGACTACTGGACTGCACGATCATGCGCTCGCGCCAACATTTTTTGGTACATCCAACCACTGGCAAGCCTGTGTCCGTCGTTTCGCTGGCGAAACGCCCCGTTCGAGCCGCCGGACGGGCTGATCGCGATGAACCCGAGCGTGGTGGTGCACCTGCAGAAGGTGTTCGTGAACGTGCGCGCGGTGAACTACCGGATCGACGAGCATGGCCGCTACGTCATCACCGCTACCGATGGCACAGCGAACGCCGAGAACCCGATTGATACGCGCAATTTCCTGGTCAATCTCGGGTTCGATCCGCTCGGTCCCGCGCTGGAATCGTGGGAGTGCTACCGTCCCGGTAACATGCCCTGCGAGTACCCGATGGTCACCGGTTTCGAGGACGTCAGATTATTCTCGCACAAGTATGACCTGTGGTGCACCGCCACTGTGAGACAGATCGCCGCCGATGGCCAGTGCGAGCAGGTGCTGACCCGGCTGAAGCCGGCGTTCCGCATTCACGACGACCAGCACCGGGAAGATTATTACCAGCACACGGACCTGCAGCGCATGCTGCGCGAGCCGCGCGTGACCGAGAAGAACTGGTCGCCGATCAAGTGGGACTGCGCGCAGGAGCCGTTGTTTCTGTACCGGCCCGGAGTCGTGGTGGACCGGGAAGGCGGCACAGTCATCGACACTCCGGTGCCGTTCATGACCGACAACCTGAGTGGATCTTCTCAATTGATCCCGTGGGGCCACGGCGGCTGGCTGGGTATTTCGCACACCGCGCACCCGCTGCCGCACGAGCCGCACAAGCGCTACTACTATCACCGGTTCATCGAGTACGGGCGCGACATGAGTGTCACGCGCATGAGCCTGCCGTTCTGTTTTCACGACCGGGTGATCGAGTTCTGCGCCGGGATGTGCTGGCACCCGGAAAAGCCCCTGGCCGAGCTGATCGTGTCCTACGGGTACCGGGACAGCGAGGCGCGCATCGGGGTGCTCGATGCCGTCGAGGTCGACCGCGCGCTGGAGCAGGGACATGTTTATGGACACGCCGCATGAGGACAAGTGGGCCAAGGAACAAACCTGTGCGCCGCTAAAAGATAACAAGCAGGTCGACATCGCCAAGCTGTACGCCGCCGGGCGCGGGCTGCCCCTGCACCCCGACAAGTGGAAAAACTGGGATAGTTATTTGGCGATTCATCATGTCGAGCGACTGATCGAGCCAAGCGATCCGGTGCTGGACGCAGGTGCTTGCCGTGATCCCAACTCGCCGAGCGCGTTCCTGCCCAGTCTCGCCAAGCTGGGTTTCAAGGACCTTACCGGGTGCAACACCGATGAAACTGGACCCCCCACAACGGTGGGGGGAGTCCGTTACGAATATTGCGACATCGAAAGATTAAGTTACCCGAAAGAGAAATTCGCGTTTATTGCGTGTCTCAGCGTGATCGAGCACGGCGTCGACTGGAAGAAGTACTTCGTCGAGATGTCACGTGTCTTGCGCGATGGCGGCTACCTGTTCACCTCGTTCGACTACTGGCACAGCCCGGTCGACACCAAAGGACAAACCGCGTTCGGTGCGCCGGTGAAGATCTTCACCGCCACCGAGGTCATGCAGATGACGATCTTCGCCACCGAGTGCGGTTTGCGTCTGCTCAAGCGCCCGGTGCTCAGTTGCAGGAACGCCCCGGTCGAGTGGATGGGGATGAAGTACACTTTTATGAACCTGCTGATGAAGAAGGTCCCCGACCCGCAGTTAACCATTCCTTAGTGGTCCCCGGGCTATAGCCAGAGAACAACTCCCTGCAGGAGAGTTCTCATGGCCAAGATCAAGAACGAGCGCGAGCACAACGTCGAGTTCGCCAAGGGCGGCGACACGCCGATGTTTTCCCAGCAGCAGGCCGAGCCGCAGACGCCGGGTCATACCGGTGACCGTGGTGCGACCGGCAAGGGTGCCGAGTTCGCCAAGGGCGGTTCTTCCAAGATGTTTGGTTTTGCCGGTTCGCAGCCGGCGCAGAGCGGCATCACCAGCGCGCGTTAGCCCCATGGCGATCAACACGATCAGCACCGGGCGGCCGATGAAGGTGCCGCAGCCTTCCTCGACGCCGAATTTTGTCCTGGGCTCCCGTCCGTCGGTGTTGAGATCGCCAGCGATCTCGGCCCCCCGGATCAAGCCGGAGGCGGCATCGACGCGCGATTACGGCAAGCCCCAGCCCGCGCCGTTTGCCGGCGGCAAGCCATTTGGAGTGTGACGTCGCGATGGTGTTCAAGAACAAGCTGACGCCTTTGAGCAAGGGTGGCCGCATCGACAAGGTCGCTGGCAAGGGCTCGCAGACGGCGGCGATGCCGAACCGGCGCGACATCAACCAGCTCGCCAGCGGCGGCGACAGCCTCAACGACTACGCCAAGGCGACGCCGACGATGCCCGCCCCCGGTGCCACGGCTCCTTATGGGACCGAAGACCTGGGGTGACATGCCGGCCGACCTGAAGCGGTTCAGCGAGATCGCCGGTCGCTGGAAGAACACCGACCCGCAGCTCTACGAGCAGTTCCTGCACATCATGGAAGCCTACGTCTTCGACGTTACCCTGGCGGTAACCGAGGCGAATTCCACCGAGATTTTACAAGCCCAAGGCCGCGCCCAGCAGGCGCGCAAGTTTTTGCTGTTGTTCACCGAGCACCTGGAACCCCGCGCCACGGCGTGAACGCCCCGTGCCGCCAATAGGGAGATCGTGCCATGCCTGATGTCCTGCCCGCCATCGACCCCAACGTAGTCATACCGTCGGTCATCAAGCAGGCCGGCGAGAACGCCGACGCATTGCACAAGGCGATGTATTCACCCGAGCCGGCCGAGCCGCTAGCCGATCAAGGCGAGCAGCCAGCTGGCGAACAGGGCGAGCGACAGCCCGAGCGACAGCCCGAGCAGCCAGCTCAGGAGCCAGTCCAGGGGACTGAGCGGCTTGATCCGGTTGCGCCACAGCCGGTGCGCGCTGCTGTTCCAGAGAGTGGCGAACATGGGTCGTGGGAACATCGCTACCTCGCCATGAAAGGAAGATTCGACCAGTCGCAGATAACCGTCGGCCAGATGCAAGAGCAAATGTCCGAGCTGGGCGACGAGCTGGTGCGCACCCAGCAGGCGCTGCAACTGGCCCGCGCCGGACTGGTGCAGGGGCGACAGCAGCAGGACCCCGCGCGCCGTACGCCGCCGCGCACTGTTACCGAGCATGATATCGAGACTTACGGTCCGGAGCTGGTCGACTTCGTGGCGCGTGCCGCACGCGGCGCGGTTGCGCCAGATCTTGATCAAGTCAGCCAGCAGGTGCGCCACACCAGCCAGCGCGTGCAGCAGTCCGCCCAGCATCGCATGGAGGCGGACCTCGACCGGCAGCTGCCGACGTGGCGCGAAATAAACACCAGCCCGCGCTTCAAGCAGTGGGTAAGTTTACGGGATATTTACTCTGGTCAGGTAAGAAGGAACCTGATCGGCGATGCCGCCAAAGCCGCTGACGCGCCTCGGGTTGCAGCGTTCTTTCAAGCGTTCCTCAACGAGGAACAGGCCACGGGACAGATACCGGCCCCGCAGAGCCAGCCGCAGGAAGAAACCCCTCCTGCGCCTCGCCAAGCTGCGATGGACCTGGGTGCAATCGCGTCCCCCGGCAGGGCAAAGCCAGCGTCCGGGAACGGCGTTTCCGTCGCTGCCGACAAGCCAGTTTTCACACGCGCCCAGGTCAAGCATTTCTACTCGAATGAAGGCCGCATGGCCTACAGCGGGCGGGAAGCTGATCGTAAACGGGACGAGAACGCGATTTTCGCGGCTCAGAACGAAGGGCGTATCCGATAACCGGGGGCGGCGCATAGCCTGAATGGCGCGACCGTCCTCTTACAAAGGACGGCGGCTATGCCCATTACGACGACTGGTTTCCCGCTCGCGACGTCACTCACGACACCTCCGATATATCCTACTGGTAGTGCAAGTAACAACTTGCAGACTACAGGCTTCATACCCGAGATTTGGTCGGGTAAGATGATCGAAAAGTTCTATGCTTCCACGGTGTTATCGGCAATCTCTAACACCGATTATGAAGGCGAGATCAAGAACCAGGGCGACCGGGTGAAAATCCGCACCAAGCCCTCGGTGACCATCCGCGACTATCGCGCGGACGGCTTGCTCGGGCTCGACCGCCCGACCGGCAACTCCATCGAACTCTACATCGGCACCGGCAAGTACTTCAGTCTTGCGCTCGACGACGTGATGGAGATCCAGAGCGACCTGAACATCCTCTCGATGTGGAGTGACGACGCCGCGCAGCAGCTCAAGATCGTGGTCGACCAGGACGTGCTGGGCGGCATCGCCGGCCAGATGGCGGCGGCCAATCAAGGCACCGCGGCGGGCGTGATCACGGCCTCGCTCAATCTCGGTGTGAAAAGCTCGCCGCTGGCTGTCGTCGGCCGCAATGCCGGCGCGGGCCAGATCGAGCTGGTGGACGTGCTGCTCCGCATGGGGCAGGCGCTCGACGAGCAGAACGTCCCGGAAGTCGGCCGCTGGGTGGTGATGCCGGCCTGGGCCGGACGCATGATCAAGCAGAGCGAGTTGCGCCAGGCTTATCTCTCGGGCGACAGCGTCTCGATGCTGCGCAACGGGCGGCTGGGCATGATCGACCGTTTCACCATTTACATCTCTAACTTGCTGCCGAACAACTCAAGTGATTCGACCAACTTCGCAAGTGGAGAATGGCCGATATACGCTGGCCATGCGCATTCACTTACGTTCGCGTCGCAAATTAGTAAGGTTGAGACACTAAGATCCGAGATGACTTTCTCTCAAATCTTGAGGGGCCTCCAAGTATACGGCTACACAATCGCAGACGGAAAAGCGATGGTTCAAGCCCAGGTTGCGCCAGCGGGGTAGTCGCATAACCAACGCGTTACCGCCGCGGTCACCCACCGCGGCGGCTTCCTTCTGCGCCGTTAGCGGTCTCTTAACGCCCTCCCCGCTACTCTGCGCGGCAGCGAGGGAGCATTATGCCGCCACCCAACCTGATGACTGTCGAGCAGATGATCAAAGGGGTGCGCAACCTCCTGCTCGACAAGATTCGCCCCTACCGCTACGGCGATACTTCCCTCATCGCAGCGCTTAACATCACGCTCAACGACGCCAGGCGGTTACGTCCGGACCTGTTCATCAGTCGTTACGGCATCGAAGTGCCGCAGTACGAAGAGATCAGCGGCGCGGTTATCCCGGTTGAGCCGTCTTTCCGGCTACCTATCGAGTACGGCATTGCCGGGCACGCTTTACTCAGGGACGAGGAGGACGTGCAGGACTCACGCGCCAACACGTTCATCCTGAACTACATCAACATGCTGACCGGGCAGCGGCCTTCCGTTCCCGTCGAAGGCGGCACGCCGGCACCGCGCAGCAAGCCACGCGGGTCGGGTCCGCCGGCGGGAGGCGAATAAATGGCGCTCGACCCGCGCGAGACCCAGCAGCTTCTCGCCCAAGCGCAGATCAAGCTGACCGGCGCGAGTGAAGCCGGCATCAAGGCCGAGCTGTATGACGTTCTCAAGGAGTTCTTCGAGGATAGTTCTTGCTGGCAAGAAGACATTCCCTTCCTGCCGGTGGCCAACCAGACCGAGTACCTGCTTGCGCCCGCGCAGGACGGCCAGATCATACGCCTCAACGGCGTGTGGGACGGCAACCTCTCTCCGGTGGAGTCCTACATGCCGGATTTCGCCACCTTGATCCTGCGCTGGCCGCCGCAGAGTGACTCTCCGGCGAACTTCTTTGCTCGTGTTACCAAGACAGTAACGCTGCCGATCACCAGGGATGCTCTTCCGGTCGCGCCGGACTGGACGCTGCGCGTCTACAGCATCCACATTCTCGACGGCCTGGTCGGCAAGATGATGGGGCAACAGCAGAAAACCTACTCCAACAACACCATGGCGGCCTATCACCTGAAGCGGTTTCGCACGGGCATCCAGCTGGCGAAAGTCGCGGCCGAGCGCGCCAACCTCAAGGGCGCGCAGAACTGGTCCTACCCGCGCGGCTGGCGCAACAACTCCCAGCGCGGCGGGGTCAGCACCGCCTACCCGACGAGGTTCTGAGCGCCATGCACACGGCCTCGCCGACCAGCGTGCCCGCCAATATCACGGTGGCCAAGAACACCACGTTCTCTGATGCCGTGATGTTCGACGACCCCAACGACACCTCTTGGGATCTCAACAACAAGACCTTCCGCATGGGTCTCAAAGGCAACTACGAGCAGGACAACGAGACGCTCGCGTTCACTTCGGCTGCTGCCGAGATCGTGGTCTACGACGCGGCCTTGCGCATTCTCGGGTTCAACGTGCCGCCGGTCACCATGGAGAACGCGCTGGTGCCGGGCTGTTATTTCTACGACCTGATCATGACCGACACCAATACCGCAGTGCGGACGCAGTTGATGCACGGCGAGTTTCGTTATGCCGACGCCGTGACCGAGGGGTAATCCATGCCGATAGACATTCTCGGTCCGGCACAGGTTTTTGCCCGTCCTGTCGTGGTGGTGGGCGGCCCGACTGGGCCGTTTGGCGGTCCGTCTGGTTCGACGGGCCCGTTTGGTCCGACCGGTGTGACCGGCCCGACCGGGATGCGTGGTCAAACGGGTGAGGCGGGCTTGGCATCGAGCGTGCCGGGATCGACTGGACCCATTGGCCCGACCGGGTACACCGGCGCGGCTGGGTTCGCCATGACCGGCAACACCGGTGCGACCGGGGTGACCGGGCCGACCGGCATGACCGGGGCCAGCGGTCCGACCGGGTCTGTCCCCATGACGTTCACCGGCGCGACCGGTGTCGGGCCGACCGGTTACTTCGCGCTCAACAACATCATGCTGGCGTGGGGGCTCACTTCGTCGCTGCCGCCGGGCGGAGGCGTGGGTTTTCCGGCCACGTTCCTGATCCCGCCGGTGGTGACCGTCGGGCACAGCGGCCCGACCGGGACTTTCCCGCTGGTGATCTCGCGCTCGACCATCGGGTTCAACCTCTCCGTCAACACCGGGCCGGTCGACGTGATGTGGATGGCGGTCGGGACCAAGGCATAGGTGTACGGGTGCACGTGTTCGAGATTGCCGACAGCGACGGGGACCTGGGTGCGGTCCGTCTCACTGCGAGCAACGTCGAGCGCTACCAGGCGGACTTTGGTTATTTTCTCGAACCGGGAGTGCTGCTTACCGGGATGAGCATCGACACCGAAGTCATCGACGACGACGCCATCGTCAACCGGCTGCAGCTCGCCAACGACCGTAGATCAGTCTTTTGGTACGTCGAGTCGACCGACGACCCCACCACGTTCGACGTGAACTTCGCGGTCACCACCAATGACGGCCAGGAGCTGAACTACACCGTCCACTACGTCGTGGGGGCGCGTGAATGATCGAGATCGAAGTCGCTTCGACCGCGAGCTATCTGGGCGAGCAGCATCTTTCGGCCGGCGACACCGAGCGCTTCCTGGTGTCGTTCGATAGCTTGCTGGAGCCGGGGGTTAATCTTATCGAGGCGCGTGCCTCGGTGACCAGCAACGTCAGCACGGTGGTCGACCCGTGCGACCTGGTCAACGACCAGACCGGTTGCTACCTGCTGGTCACGTCGGGGTCGCTTGGCGAGACGTTCACCCTCGCACTTCTCGTTCTGACCAACGACCAGCAGCGCTGGAATTACACAATCGTGTTCCAGGTCGACGCTCCGGTGATGGTCACCGAGCCCCCCAGTAATCCGCTCATTATTGGTCCGCCTGGCCCGACCGGCATGACCGGCCCGCCCGGTTTTGCCTCGACGACCGGCGCAACCGGCGCAACCGGTCCCCTGGGTCCGGCCGGGCTGCAAGGGCTAATCGGCCCGACCGGGTTCACCGGCGATACGGGACCTGTTGGGGTCGGCAACACCGGCATGACCGGTGCCACGGGTCCGACCGGGCTCGCCAGCACGGGCGCAACGGGTTCCCAGGGCCTGACCGGCCCGACTGGTATGACCGGCTCGACTGGTGCGGCCGGGACCGCGGCCGGAACCGGATCGACTGGCAGCACCGGCCCGACTGGGCCGATAGGTCTGCAGGGTCCCGGCGGCACGCCGGGTGCGGCTGCCGCCACTGGCGCGACCGGCCCTCCGGGGGTCACCGGGGCGCAGGGGATACAAGGTCCGACCGGTGCGCAGGGCATAACCGGCCCGACCGGGATCACCGGCGTGACGGGCAACACCGGGCCGGCGGGCACCGGCGTGACCGGTGCCACAGGCCGTACCGGACCCATCGGCCCGACTGGCTTTACCGGTCCGGCGGGTACCGCCTCGACCACTGGCGCAACCGGGCGCACCGGGCCAACCGGACCGCTTGGGCCTGCCGGCTTGACCGGACCGACCGGGCGGCCGGGCGCAGACGGCACCAACACCCGTACCGGAGCCACAGGCCCGACTGGGTTAGGCGCGACCGGCGCGACGGGCCGCACCGGCCCGACCGGCGTGATCGGCCCGACGGGTATCCCCGGCACGGCGGTGAGCACTGGAGCCACAGGCCCGACGGGCTTGGCGGGGACCGGCGGCACCGGTCCGACCGGGCCTGCCGGGACTACCGGCCCGACTGGTTTAGGCGCGACCGGCGCTGCCTCCACGGTAACAGGCCCGACCGGCGGCGCGGGTCCGCCGGGCGTGCCGGGCACGCCCTCCACGGTGACCGGCCCGACCGGGCGCATCGGGCCAACCGGTGCGGCGTTCACCGACTCGACGCTGATCGTGGCCTGCTCGGACGAGACCACCGCGCTGACCGCCGGCACCGGTAAAACCACTTTCCGCATGCCGTTCGCCATGACGCTGACCGGCGTGCGCGCCTCGCTCACTACCGCGCAGACCTCGGGGAGCATTTTCACGGTCGACATCAACGAGGCCGGCACCAGCGTGCTCTCGACCAAGATCACCATCGACAACACCGAGAAGACTTCGACGACGGCGGCGACCGCGCCGGTGATCTCGGACACGTCCCTGGCGCTCGATGCCGAGATGTCGGTCGACATTGACCAGGTTGGCGACGGCACCGCCAAGGGGCTGAAGGTATACCTGGTGATGACCGCATGAGAACCGCCGTGCCGTTTCCTTCTTTAGAGCGTTCCATGGAGGACAGTGCCCGCAAGCCGCCGTGGAGCATTACCTTCGGCCGCGCCACCCGCGAGTCGAAGGGGGCCCGGCAGGCGGCGATTGCCACCTCGCGCACGCACTTCACCGGTACCGCACAAGGAGATGCCTATGAGCAAGACCCCGCAGTCGTCCCGGCACAGCAGCAAGGCGCACTCGGATACGACAAGCCCGACGACCGACGATTCCGACGAAAAAGCCTTCGATCCGACCCGTTCCAGGGAGGAGGCGAAGATCTATGACGAGGCGCAGGATCTCAATCGCGAGCACGACTTCGTGCAGGCCATCGTGGAGGCGCGTGCGCCGGCTGCCGTGGCGGTAACGCCACCCCCTCCGTCACTGCCGCCGGCAATGGTCGAGCAGACCAAGCTGGAGATGGAGGTTGGCGCGAGACGCGTGATGGAGTTCGCCTCCCAGGAGATCGAGCGGCAGGAGGCGCACGAGCGCCACAAGCGCGACAAGTGGGCCGACAAGGGCTCGGTCGAGGTGTTCCGCCCGCCGGATTACGTGCCTGACCAGGCCAAGGGCCAGGGCAACATCAAGGCGACGAGTGCCCCGCTGAAGGAGTAGAGTGAGATATGCCAGCGGTTCGCACGTATCATCTAACAGAGCGTGGACGTGCGAACCAGCATGCGGCACGGAAGCGCTGGCGACTTAATCCTGAAAACAGAATGAAAGAGACTGAATACAAACGGAGGAGATACCAGACGGTGGAGGGGAGAGCAGCGGCTGCTAGCTACTATAAAAGTTTATCGCCAGAGCAAAAAGAAAAACGTAACGCGTACCATCAAGCGTGGCGGCTTGCTAATCCGGACAAACAAAAAGCGCATAACAAATGGTCTAAAATCAAATGCGCATACGGACTAACTAGACAGGAATGGGAAGCGATGTTTGCTGCCCAAGGTTTGTGTTGTGCGGGGTGCAGCTCCACTGACCCAAGATCTAAGAATGGGTGGGCTGTTGACCATTGTCACGACACAGGCGCTTTGCGTGGGATTCTTTGTCAGTACTGCAACACGGCATTGGGTATGTGCGAAGACGATCCACATCGTCTGCGGCGTCTTGCCAAGTATGTGGAAGAGAAGGGGGTGAGTTGTGCCTAGCCTGCAACTCGAACAGTTTCGGCGGGATGTTGCCAGCTTGGAGTCCGGCACTTCTGCCAACCGGTCAAGCATCTTACGCTGAAAACGGCTTCCTGTTTTCCGGCGAGCTGATCGGCTGGCGCAAGCCGAAATTACTCCGCGCGCTGACCAACTCGGCGGCGCGCATGGTCTACCGCGTGCCTGTGGTCTCCAAGACCCAGGCCCGCGCCTATCTGGTGTTTCTCGACCTGCCGCGTGACGGCGACACGGTCACCGTCGGCGATCACGTCTACACGTTCCGCACCACCTTGGTGCTGACGGCCAACCCCGACGATGCCATCGTGGGCCAGCCGTTCGAGGTTCTCATTGGCGCAGACGTGATGGCGTCGGCCACGAATCTCGGCCACGCGCTCACCGCCGACAGCGGCGAGAACACCAACGCAGGAATTCAATACGGCACTTCCACGCCGTTCAACGGCGCGGTGAAGTTCTTCCTGCCCGACACCGAGCCTATTTTAGGTCTGCACGCCCCCGACACCGGACAAGACCTGGTGGGCACGTTCCTCGAAGTCGGTGCAGAAGACTTCGGTGCGTCGTTCAACCTGATCGTCGTGCAGGAGAGCACCAACACCGAGCGCATGAAGTGGCTCTACGACACGGTGGACTTCTCGCACGTAACCAGCACGTTTTTGGGCGGCACCAACCCGACGTTCGACAACACCATTACGGGGGCTGCCGCATGGCTGGAGTTCAACGACCCGGACACGAATGTCGTCAAGTCGCCCGTGGTCGACGATATGTACGACCGCTATTACTTTGCCAGTCCCAGCCAGATGCCGTCGTACAATACGTACAATCGTATCGTGGGCGGGATGCCGCCATACTTACTCGGTGTGCCGCCTCCCGGGTGCGCTCCTACGGCCGATGTTACCGGTGGCGGTAACAGCCTGAAACTTGGCAACCTCACCCAAGACGGCGTCAAGGTCGATGTCCTGGCCAACCACGTCTACTTGACCAAAATAACTTCTCCCGGCACGACGCAAATCCAGGACGTCAAGTTCAACACCATGCCGAACGACCCGGCGAATGGTTACCCGGCGTCGTATTTTGCCGCCGTGCTCTACGCCGACGAAGCCGGCCAGCCCGGCACCTTGCTCAACACCGGGAGTATCACCGCGGGCGTGGTCACCGACATCGCCAACGTCAGCTCGTTTGTGAACCCGACAAATCTCAGCAGCGACACGGATTACTGGGTCGGCATCATGTTCGACACCAGTGTCGGCGTGATGGGCGGCCCGGCCGACTGGGACGCGGGACAAGGCGTGCACGTCGCGTTTCATACGACGTTTACCAACGGTCCCCCGGCCAACGCCTTCGGCATGGGCTCGACCGGCGCGGCACTGAACATGTGGGCGGACTTGATTACGTCTGACGTCTTGGAGTCGCGCTCCTACGTCTACACCTGGGTGACCGAGTACAACGAGGAGGGACCGCCTTCTCCGCCGGTGTTGCTCACCGGGTGGTCGAACGGCGTCTGGACGGTGGGGCTGTGGCAGCCGCCACCCAACGACATGGGGGTGCACCGCAACCTGAAAAAACTAAGGCTTTATCGCACCGTGCCGGACGTCGGCGGCGGCGCGGCGTTCTTCTTCGTCGAGGAGTTCGTCATCGGCACCGCGAGTTTTGTCGACGAGATCCCCAACGACACCGTGGCGCTCAACGACGTGATGGCCAGCACCAACTGGTTTCCCCCGCCGGCGAACCTGCAGGGCCTGACCGTGATGCAGAACGGCATGCTGGCTTCTTTCATCGGAAATGAAGTCTGGTTCTGCGAGCCGTACCGGCCTCATGCGTGGCCGCCCGGCTATGTGCTGACCGTGGACTTCCCGGTGGTCGGGTTGGGACTGACCGGTGGCTCGCTGGTCGTGTGCACCGCTGCCGCACCCTACGTGATCAACGGTGTTGTTCCCAGCCAGATGACCCAGGTGAAGTGCGCGGCGGTGCAGCCGTGCATCTCGCGCGCCAGCATTCTCGGCGGCGACAATCACGTCGCCTACATGAGCCCGAACGGGCTGATTTTTGTCTCGGGCAACGGCAGCGCCAGCAACACCAGCGACAAGTGGATCACGCGCGAGCGCTGGCAGCAACTCGTGCCGCAGAAGCACACCCGCGCGATCCTTCTGGAGTCCTGCTACTACTGCCTGGGGACCACCTCGCGCGACGGACTCGACACCAGCGTGGCGCAGCAGGGGTTCACGATTGAACTCGACCAGGACAATCTTGGGTTCTCGATCTGGCCACACCCCGGCGGGCACAGGCTGGGTTTGCAGATCCTCGACAGCCCGCTGGATATCAACATCCAGAACGTGCAGACCGACCCGTGGACCGGCATCGGCATCGTCGTGGCCAATGGGGGTGTGTATTATTTCGACTTCAGCGATCCCGCGCCGGCACTGAAGTCCTACGTCTGGCGGTCAAAAGAGTACCAGCAGAACGCCAAGCGGAATTACTCGGCGATGAAAGTGTTCTTCTCGGTGCCGCCGAACACACCTGTGCAGAACGAAGAGCGCCTGGAGGAAGACGCCGACGATCCCGCGTGGGACGAGTTGCCGGAGGACCGTTACGGCTACATCAAGACCTACGCCGACACCAACGGTAACGGCACCTACCGGCTGATGGACTGCCGCGAGATCCGCAAGCCGGGCGAAGTGCTGCGTATCGTCGATGGCTTCAAGGCGGACAACTGGATCTGGCAGATCGAGGCGCGGGTGCAGATCAGCGACGTGCAAATTGGCACGTCGGTGAAAGACCTCGGACAGATTTAACAGGAGGTTACCGTGGCGGCATCAGCGCCTTTCTGCAATGTGACGGTCTTCGCGCCGCCGCCCGGCCCGCAGTCGCCGGTGGGGTTGCGACCCATTCCACCTAACGCCACGCTGGCCGATGTTATTCGCATTACCAACGAGAACCTCTCGCCGACGCGCCAGCAGCAGGAGTTCGACCGGAATTTACGCAACGATATCTTGCGGCCGTCGAGCGGCGTGAAGCCCAGCCAGGTCCGGGTTGCCGCCAGCAAGGAGGTCGGCAGGCTGCGCTTCACGCAAATGAGCATCGTGCGCCAGAAGATCAAAGTGGAGAATCCCAAAGACAAAGAGCAGTGGGTGATCGACGACCGGGTCAAGGCGCTGACCATGCACGACCAGAAGACCGGCGCGAACTGGGTCTGGCAGGACGCCAACGCGGGACGCGGCGTGCAGGCGGGCTCGGAAGAGAACGGCTAGATGTTCGACTGGAAGTCCCAGGCGTTCCCCGGCTATCGCCCGGTGCGCGAACCGTGGATGACCAAGATCGTCGACGTGCACTGGGGCGGGAAGTTATTTCTGTATGTGCGGCTTCGGTTGGGGAATTTTCGGTACGGCCAAGGACCTACCCCGGTTGCCAATGTTAGCCCGCCGGATTACACCCTTCGGCCGCACGAGGGAGTAACTGAGATAGATAAAGTTACTGACCTTGATTTCAATGAGCAAAGCGAGGATGGGTTTTCTACGTGCATGCAGTACGTGCCGGAGCAGACCGCGTTCGTCGATTGGGGACCATTTTATGTCATTCCGCCGCCGGAGGGTCCGTTGGGGTGGGCCGACCCGATCATGGGGCCGGTGGGTCACAGCGCGCAGGCAGCCTATGACGGTATTAGGATTGGCTTCGGTAGGCCTGGAGGGCTGTCTTTTCCCTACGCCTTCCGTCCATCCATCGAGGGGACGTCATGCCCGCTCTATTTCGATCCGGTCTATCCGGGGCAGTACCCTGTTGCCAGTATGGACTCGTGGAACGATCACGCTAGCCGATCAGCAACATATTATGTGCAGCTTGCCATAATACCGGTAAATTATTTTTCAAAGCAAGTCAGGTTTATCGAGTATCTTTTCGCGATCAAGCCAGGCGACGAGATTATTTCCTTGAACGTCGGCAATATATTAAAACGACAAACTGACACGCCGCCTTACCAGGAAGGATATGCTGGTATTGATTTGGCGGTGTTCTCGACCGCACGCAAACCCCTGACAAAAGTAGAACAAGTCGCTAATCTCGGTGAACAAGGCTTTGGAATCGACTACGAGGACCAGAAACTCGACCCCGACCACGAATATGTCATGAACCTGACGAGCGAGAGCCAGGGAAATTTTCTGATCAGCGTGAAAAAACACGAGGACCCGGACTACCGGCAGACCGACAACTACGGCAAAAAATTTCATCCTTATCGGATCAGCCTGTCGCCGATTCCGCCGACCGACGTGTATTACGAGTTCGAGCCCGACCAGCCGCCGATCCGCCTGCCGCTGCCTCCGGGGGTCAAGCCCGAGCCTGATGCCTTGCCCGAACCTGACGCGGAGTAGCCGGCATGGACGATCCGCCCGAAATCAACATCCAGGCCCAGGTCAAAGACATGATCGAGCGCCACATGCTCGAAGCAAACATCATGTCCCGTGCGGTCCCGCCCCCGCCGCCTCTGTTGTCTTTGCCGCTGCCACCATCGTCAACCGGCGGGCTGTCGCCGGACTGGGTGCTACACTCGGTTAACGCGCTTGATGAGCGGTCCGAGATCCCGGAGGAGAATTCCAAAGCCCGGCGCGTGACTCTGGTCTCGGTGACCTATGTCAACACGCTCACCGGCGAGACGCTGACCGTGCCGATTGTCCAGGGCGACGGCACCTAGGGGTTCAGACTTACTTAACCGGATTGGGGGCATGTTACCGCCACGGTCACATAGACTGCTGAGGCGGATTTTTCATGGCTGGCGAAAGCTCTTCCCAGGGCACGTCCTTTAGCGAGTCACAGAGCACCTCGACTCCCCAGATTATGGACAGCGCCCAGTCGAACTGGGGGCTGATGCAGTCGACGCTGCTCAACGCACTGGGCGACCGCCAGTACAACTGGGCGATGGACCAGTACGCCAAGGGCGAGGGCGTCACCGACCAGACTATTGCAAACTTCCTGGAGATGTCCGGCAAGGGCAAGGGCCTCGCCGACACGATTTTGCACCAGTACACCGACCAGATCAAACCACTGATGGATCAGTGGCTGCGCGACGCGGGCTCTTACGCGTCGGAGGGCCGCCAGGCGTTCGAGGCCGGCAAGGCGATGTCCACCGTGGGGCAGGCGGACCAGGCCGCGATGAGCGCGATGGAGCAGAAGCTCGGCTCCTTTGGCGTCAACGTGAACTCCGGCCGCTACCAGGACATGCTGCTGTCGGCGCGCACCCAGGACGCGGCGGCCCGCGCCGGTGCTGGCACCGCGGCGGCGCAGCATACCGAGGACGTCGGCCGCCAGATGACCGCGCAGGGGATCAACTGGGGGCAGAACATGCCCGGCCAGGCGATCAACGCGATCCAGTCGTCTTATGCGGGACTGACCGGGGCCGAGAACGCGATCTTGGGCCTGCTCAACACCGGCGCGAACCTGGCCCAGTCGGCTGCGCCGTTTTTCAACGCCGCAGTCGCCGCCAACAAGCTGCCGCCGGTCGCCAATAAGCAGCAGTCGACCTCGCAGGGCGGCTCGCAGCAGAGTTCGCAGAGCCAGCAGCGCGACCCGGAAAAAGGCGAAGGCGGCCAGAAGCAACAGCAGCAGCCCAAGGAGAAGGGCGGCGGTGCCGGCAAGGGCGATGGCAGCGGAGGCGGTGGCAGCGGTCCGGGGATGGCGGTCGCCCCCAAGGGAAGCGCCGGCAGCGGCGTCTACAAGACCGACGCGGAAGACGAAGATCCTGGGGCCGGCACCGGCGGCGAGGAGGGCTACTACGGGACGATCCCGTATTTTGACCCGTCCACCGGCGGGCTGATGCCGCAGTGGCAGCCGGACACGTTTGATGTCGGCAAGGAATACGGGGCTGATACTCCGCAGTGGAACGAGCCGGGGGTGTCGAACTGGAACTTGCCGCCGGAATACTCCAACAACGTCGGCCCGGGCGGGTTCAACGTCGACCCCACTGCCAATCCCTATGAAGGAAGCAAATGGAACCTAGACGCGACCTGGCCTGACGCGACGCCGGCACAACAAAACAACGAGTCGCCGCTGCAGAGCTGGCAGGACCAGAGCAACAACTATCAGCAGGCGAGCTACCAGCAGCCGGGTGGCGGCGACGGCGACACCTGGAGCGACATCGGCCAGGGAAGCACGACTAACGACCCGTGGGGCGGGCAGGATTTTGCCGACTACGAGAACCCGAGCGGGGTCGACGACTACCAGGACAACAGTTATTCCGACGATTATTACAGCGCGCAGGACCAGAACGACGACAGTTATTACGATCAGAGCGACTACGAGGACAACAGCTACTACGACGACTACGACAGCAGCGGTTACGACGACTCCGGCTATGACGCGTCTGGCGACTACGAGGACAACAGCTACTACGACGACTATTATGACAGCGGCTACGACGACTACAGCGGTTACGACGACAGCGGGGGCTATAGCGGCGACTACGGTGGCGAGTCATTCAGTGGCGACAGCGCGGATTATTATGCACAAGGTGGACCGGTGCGGCGTCCGCCGGGCATGCGGCCGGGAGGCCCACCCCGGCGTCCACAACGCCCGATGCCGAAGCCGAACGGCGCACTGTCACAGCGCCCGATGCTGCGCCGCCCGCGTCCCGGTGCTCAACAGCAGGGCGTGGTGCCGACCACCGGCGGGCCTGTTCCCCGGTCAGCGAGCCCTAGCCAGGGCCGGCAGACCGACGATATCGCTGCCAGGTTAAACGCCGGCGAGTACGTGATCCCGCGCGACGTCGTCAAACACCAGGGCACCAAGTTCTTCACCGACTTGATCGCGAAATCGCGAAAACTCCGCACCGGCATGGCCGGCGCGAAGCCCGGCCCGACCATGCGTCCGGCACTGCCCAATGCAGGGGCGCGGCCAGCATTCCAGTCGCGCCCGCTACCGCCGCGGTAACAAGGAGGCCCCCATGCTCTCGATGGCAATCGGCGTTTTGTGGTTCCTGATCGGGCTGATCATCCTGTGCGGGGTCATCTGGCTGGCGATCTACGTGATCGAGCAGTTCGTCATGCCGATCCCCGAGCAGATCAAGAAGGGCGTCTGGGTGGTGGTCTTGCTGCTGGCGCTGATTGCCCTGCTGACGGTCGTGATGACCGGAAGCATCGGCAACTTTCGATTCCACTAAAGAGAGCCAGGTCGAACCGATGAAGCCCTACCCGCCCAGACCGCCGGACATCTGCACGGGATGCTGATGCTGGTAACTACGGGGACAACGTGCCGACCGAACAGGTAGTCAAGGCAGCCACCGGCTTCGCCAAGGTGATGCAGAACGAGCCGCTGTCGCTTGCGCTCTGTGTCATGAACTTCAGCCTGATCGTGTTCATGTACTTCCAGTCCTCGCAGTTCAATTCGCAGCGCTCCGACAACGTGAGGCTCTTCACCGATGTCCAACGTGAAGTCCAGAAACTCCTGAGTGAATGCATAGTCCCGCAGCGCCAGCAGCGCGGGCAGGTGCTCGATCTTTTCGCGCCCGTCCCCATCGGCGGGAGCAACCCGCCATGAGCTTCGACGAGAAGATCTACTTCGACATGGTCAGAATAACTCCGTTCGGCGGCTCGCTTACCCAGCAGCAGGTCAACGGGCAGAAATTCATCCTGGCCTCGTGGGTTCGCGACCCCACCACGACTGATTTGCGCTGGCTCGCCTACGCCCTGGCCACCACCAAACACGAGACCGCCAGCACGATGCTGCCCATCGAAGAGTACGGCAAGGGCAAGGGACACCCTTACGGCCAGAAGGACGCCACCACCGGACAGACTTACTATGGGAGGGGCTACGTCCAGCTTACGTGGCGCGACAACTACCGCAAGGCAGCCAACGAGTTGGAGCTTGAAGGCGAGAATGACCTTGAATGGCACGCCGAGAAGGCACTCGACCCGGACATCGCAGCCGACATCATGTTTCTCGGCATGGCCGAAGGGTGGTTCCGGGGCGACAAGGGCGGACGGCAGACCCTGATGCGCTACTTCAACGCCGACGTGGACGACCCTTTCGGCGCGCGGGAAATCATTAATGGCGACAAGAATACGATCCCGAAGTGGTCGAACGGGGTGCCGATTGGACGCCTGATCGCCGACTACCACGCCAGCTTCCTGGCCGCGCTGGTGTCCTCGTACATCGAGGACGAAATCATTATTCCGCTGCCGCCCCCCACCGCCACCAAGACCGTCACCATCACCATCACCGCGCCCGCCGACGCGGTGATCACCGTCACGGAGAAGACCGATGCCTAATCTGGGCGTGATTCAGCCCGCGTTCGCCGACGGCGGCTACGCCGAGGACGACGACTACGACAGCGTGGCGGGCCAGGGCTCCGACGACGCCACCATCGACCCGATGCAGTACGTCACTGCTGCATTGAACTACGGCAAGAAGAAATACGGCATTCCCACCGACGACGACCAGATGGGCTTCAACGACGGCGGGGTGGTGCCGACCCAGCCGGACGAGCAAGTTACCGGCGGCGGTAACCCGGCGGCGGGCCCCGACCCGCGCCAGGCGATGGCGTATCTGAGCGGCGACGGCGCGGTGTCAGCCGAGGTCGCACAGGCGCTCGAACAGCGCATCGACCCGCAGGGGCAGATGAACCCGACCCAGCGCGCGACGGCAGCGATAGGCGTCGCCCCCAACGACGAGGCCAAATTTGGTTTGTTGCAGCACTACCGCAGCAAGTTCAACGCCTACGCGGGCGCGACCAAGGCCGCGCTCAACCGCGGCGACCTGGGCGAGGCGGCAAGAAGCGCCACCATGGCGATGGACGCGGTGCCGAACGGGCAGCGCACGCAATTTGCGCCAATGCAGGGCGGCCTCGCGATGATGAGCAAGCCCGCGTTCGCGCGCGGCGGTGGGCGTCCCCAGCAGCAGAGCTTTGACGACGGCGGATTCGTCAAGACGGTGTACGACTGGTTTAACCGGCCGAAAGACCCAAACTCGCCGGTTCCGGATTTGCCCCAGAAGACGTCTCCGGCGAACCGGGGGCCGTTCTACCAGCAGTCCATGGACCGCGAAGCCCGCGAGATGCCGGAGGACCCGCGTGCCAGGGCATACCGGGAGAAACAGGAGCCGGAGGGCGACGACGAGGAGCAGTCCTACGCGGAGGGCGGCGAGGTCGAGGAAGACGTCGCGCAGGCCGTTACCGACGCCCCGGACGTATCAGTTCCCGAGCAGCAGCCGCTGACAGACGACGCCCAGGCCACCATGCCGCAGCAGTCGGACACGGTCATGGACCGGCCACAGCCGCGCGAACAGGTTGAGACCGCAGGCTTGCGCCCGGAGCCGGTGGTGCAGACCGGCGAGCGCTATACGCCCCCGGCACCGCCGCCGATGCAGCCCAACGTCGACCGGCCGCAGGTGCTGCAGGCGCAGGACGTTGTGCGCCTGCTCGACAAAGGGTTTGACAACCTGGTCAGCGGCAAGGACCAGGAGGGTGGCGCAGCCCCGGCGCAAGCCGCAGCAGCTCCACCCGCTCCGGCAGGCGCGGAGCAGCCGGTCGGGCCGTTGTGGTCGCAGCCGGACTGGATGAGAAAAGTCCAGGAAGGCGCGCAAGCCGCTGGAAACTGGATGGTCACTCCGCTGGGCGGGGGCGGAGTCGAGGCAAAACCGGCTCCTGCAGGGGGCGACGGCGTGGTGCCGACCGCGGCACCGGCTGCAGCTGCGCCTGCTGCCGCCCCGGTAACACCACCCGCAGCGTCGGCTGCTGCGCCGGCTGCAGCAGCTACGCCCGCTCCCGGCGCGCTGCGCCCAGCCGCTAACCCATTGGCAAACCGCCCTATGGCCTCCGGCATGTCGCCGGTGTCGATGATGGAGGGCTGGGAACGCGCATCCCAGGGACAGGCACTGTCGCCGAGTGCCCAACGCAGCGTGCCGGGGTGGAACCGGCAGGCTGGCGGGGACACCAGTGCGGCGGACTACTACGGCCGGCGCGAAGCCCGCAGGGGCGGGGGTGGTGCACCAGCACAAGGCGGCAACGGCGTGATCCCGACCGGCAAAGCCCAAGAGCCAACCGAGGCCGAACTCCGGGGTGCCGGCGTCATCCGCAACGCACCGGGCAGCGAGTGGCAGCGGCGCGGCCAGATTGCCGCGCACCCGTCCGGCTTCGATCCAAGCGGTGCGCCGGCCTACAGCTCGCGCCGGGTGCCGGGTTATGGCCCCGGGTTGCGCGAACAAACCGGCGACCCGTCGTTCATGGACCCCAAGTTCAGGTACCAGGGCCCGCAGCCGGTCTACCCCACGACAACCGCCGACGGGCGCACGATTTCCGGCCGGGAGGCAGCCCAGGCGCGCAAGAACACGCCGGACTACGGCGCGGCACCCGGCGACCGGTATGGCTCGGGCGTGCCGGTCTCGCGGCTGGACAAAGGCTACAGCGGAGGCGGCGGAGGAGGCATCCGTGGCAGTGCCAGCGCGCCCGGTCCCAGCGGCGGAAGCCAATCCCCGGAACAGCAGCTGGAGAACCAGGCGAGTCGCTTGTTCCCGGCTGCCTCGCAGGCGGCACAGCGCCAGGACTTCATCAACCGCGGCCTGGGGCAGCTGGCCGACCGTGCCACCAAAGAAAGCGTCGAGACGATCAAAGGCAACAAGGCCATCGCCAGCGAGGAGGGCAAGGACGAGCGCGCCCGGCTGGAACGCGAACGCAAGGAGAAGAAGGACGCGGGCGATCTGGAGTTCAAGCGTGAGCGCGAGGGGCGCTATCGCGAGGCAGCCAGCAGCAAGGAGCGCATCGCGCAGCAAAACCAGCTCGCCACGACTTATCGCGCCCAGGTCAACAACGTCATGAGCATGGCGCGCACCCTGGCGACCGCGCGACCGGACTTGTTTGCCGACCCGGACAAAGCCTCCCAGACCATCACCCAGATGGCGCGCCAGCAGCGCATCAACCCGCAGGCGATGCACGACTTGTGGCTCAACGGCGGCACGCCGTTTGCGCCTGGCGGAGCAGGCGGCGGTGCCCCTGCGCCGTCCAGCGGAGGAGGCGGCGATGGTGCGTCCGGCAGTGCCCCCAAGATCGTGGTGTTCCCGCGCGGGCCCTACGCCGGCAAGCCGATGATCCAGCAGCCGGACGGGTCCTACGTCCCGGCAAGGTAACCCCACATGCCGGACACCATGGAGTACTACGAGCCGCCGGAGGATGCTGCACCTCCGCCGATGGCAGCCTATGGCGACGAGGGGGATGGCGACGTCCTGCCGTCGACTTCTACGCCGACGTCGGCCGAGCCGACCAGATATTCCGCCGAGGACGTGAAGGACTGGGGCGCACCGGAAGAACGTAAAGCATACCATCCCGACGACGTTCTCGACTGGGGCATCCCGACCGAGGTCACGTCTGGCGCAATCGGCGCGGCGTTCCGGCAGGGCGTGCAGGCGGTCGTTCCCGGCGTTGCCGGTGGCGTTGCGGGATTGGCGGCTGCCGTTCCCGGTGCGGCACTCGGCACGGTGGCGGCAGGGCCCGGTGTCGGCTCGGTCGCGGGCGGTCTGGCAACGGGTATCCCTGCAGGCATGGCGGCGAACTACGGCGCACGCGCGGTGCAGGACTGGCTGCTGGAGAAAGCCGGTTACAAGCAAGGCGCGGGGTTTTTCTCCGAGGCGCAGCAGCTCGCCGACGTAACCCAGCACCCGTATTCGAGTTTCGGCGGTCAGCTGGTTGGCGGTGCCGCCCCGACATTCGGTGTCGGTGCCGGTCCCATGGTCGGCCAGCGCGTATTCGGGGCTGGCTTGCAGGCTGGCATGGAGGGCGCGCACCAGGCGTATCAGGGCGAGGGGTTCGACCCGGCCAAGATCGGCATGGCCGGTGCGGCCGGTGCGGCGTTCGCCCAGCCGCGCGGCTTCACCCAGCCGGTCACCTCGCGCATGCCGGGTGCCGGGCGCAGCCCGATGTTCCCGGACGAGAACGGCAACTGGAACCCGCTGGGTGGCGGACCCGGCGGTGGTGGCGGTGGCGGTGGACCTGCGCCTGGCCGGGGCCCTCGTGGTGGCGGTGGCCCGTTGGAGGGAGAAGTAATTTCGCCGGAGCCGGGCGCGCTCCCCTACGAGAACACCGGTTATCACGCCCGCGCGATCAAGAACGCGCAGGAGCAGCGCGACCAGCATCCGCAAGACAGCATGATGTGGAAGGCGTGGAACGACTACGCCACCGAGTTGCAGGGGCGCGACGAGAACAAGGGTTGGGTCGACGTCGATGCCTCGATGGGGCCTCGCTCGGAAGAAAATCCGTTCACTTACCGCGACGGTAACGCCGCCAACGACGTGACAACGACGTCCTCGGGCGTGGCGCACGAGAACCGGCCGGTCACCGTCGAAGGGGCGGGCAACCCCTATGGCGCACCGATGGCGGCGCGCATCGCGGCGCGGCCGAACGATCCAGCGCGCAACCTCGCCAAGGACACGGTGACCCCCGCGCCGGGCGTGGTGACGCAGCCCAGCACCAAGATATCACGCGCACCTATTTCCGACGACGTGGCGGCAGCGATGGCCGGGACCAAACCGGCACGTCCGCCGGCCGCACAGGACGCGATAGCGGGACGGCCCCCGCAGGCTGCCGCACCAGCCGCACCACAAGTCGCCACCCGCGAGGCCGCGCCGCCGGTTCCACCGGTACAGATGGATAGCATGGCGTCAAAGGGGCAACTTAGTCCGACACGACAACCCCCTGCTGCCGCTGCGGCGATTGCGGCACGCGCGCCTGCGCCAACGGCGCAGCCAGCTCCGGTAGCACCTGCTCCGGCAGCGGCACGTCCGAGCGGGACCGGCAACTTCAAGAAACAGCTGGTCGAGCAGGCTATGGCGCGGCAGCGTGCTGCTCCCGTCCAGGATGTCGGGGCCCCGGAGGAGGCGGCCGAGCTTGGCAGGCAATCGACGGTGGCCGAGATGCAGGCCGCCAACGCCCGTATGACGCCGGAACAGATCGTCGAGGACTACCGTGCAGGGGGAGACGGCACCTATGCACAGGCGCTGAAGGACATCGCGGAGGACGCCAGGGACAGCAAGGACCCGGCGATGCAGGCGGCGCACGCCATTGCCCAGTCCAAAGCCGGTGCCGAGGGAGGCCCGCGCGATATCGGTCGCAGCCAGCCCGGTGCTGCAACGCAACATCAAGAACAGCGCCTGATCGACACGGCGATTGCCGAGATGCAGGCCAAGGGCCTCGACCCGGCGAAACTGACCAGTGCCCCGGAGTGGGTGAACGCGACACCGCGCGAGCGCGCACTTCTCGCCACCAAGACGATCACGGCGTTGCGCAGCGCCAGCGGCACGGCGACAGCGGCGGGCGGCGCGAAAGACAAATTACGCATGCCGACCGCACGGGCCAAGACCGTGACGGGCGTGACCCCCGGCAGCAAGGCGCTGGCGGAGCGCAACGACGCGGTGATCGCCGCGCACGAGACCGCCTACAAAGAGAACGCCAAGCCCGCTGGCAAAGAGACCGACCAGGATCTGTTCCGGCGCGCGATGCGCATACTCGACCGCGCGACTGAACTCGCCAAGGGCCAGACCTACAAGCCACGGGTGAAGACCCCGGGCATGCAGATTGTTGCTGCGGCAAGGCGCTTCAAGAAGTCTCCCGGCGTGAAGGGCGCGGCGGCGTTCCGCCAGACCGAGTTCAATATCTACGGCGACGGCAAGGGCGCTACCGCCACGGCAACCGAGTCTGAAAAACCGGACGTCGAGGCATGGCGCAAGCGCCTGTTGGAGCGCGAGGAGCTGCTCAAGACATCGACGTTGTCGCCGCAGCATAAGCAGGCCGAGCGGGAAGCCATCGCGGGCGAGTGGAAGGCGCAGCAGGAAGCCACGCGCGAAGTGTTGTCGCCAGCCAAGTACACCCCGGAAGAAGGCGCGCGGCTGGAGCAAGAGACCAAGCGCATCGAGGCCGACATCGAGAAGAACCGCCGGTCGCTCCCCGATGCCGCCGCGGAAGTTCTCCTGTCCAAGGCGCGCGAGGGCGAGAGCCGTGGCCGTCCCGAGCTAAGGCAAATCGACAACTCCGACGGCGGTGAGAGCCAGACTTACGTCCTGCAGCACGACACGCTGGTCAACTGGATCAACGGGCTACCCGACGACGCGCATAATTTGTTGTTTACGCTTCATCCCGACCTGGAGACCAATGTCGCGACCACGCAGGACCCGGATAAATTACGCAGGATCTTGTTCAACCAGCTGGAGGCGACGTTCGAGGCGGTGCCGGCCGAGGACGCGCCGGTAGTCAAGACCACGTCGGTCAAGACCGCGGCGGATATCCCGAAGCGCGAGCGGATCGTTACCGCGCCGGCAACCGCCGAGAAACTCTCCACCGGCACGGTGCTGGATAGAAACTCCCCCGAGTTTAAGGCGATTGCTGCCGCGACCCTGGCGGCGCTGCAGGCCAAGCCGGTGGTGGTCGGCAAGGAAGCCCGTGCGGCAGCCGACCAGAAGCTGGCCGAAGCCGAGCAGGTGCGTGCCGAGAAAGGCACGTTCGAGCGGGTGAGCGACTTCTTTGACGAGATTGTCACCGACGAGCGCGGCGCGGTCGAGATCCCGGAGTGGATGCTCAACCCGGTCAAGACGGTCAAGCACACGGTCAAGAGCTTCTGGTGGCCCGGCTACAACGAGCCGACCCGGCAGTATGCCGACCAGCTCGGTGCGAAATTCGTCAGGCTCACCAACCGCAAGACCGAGTACCGCGGCAAGCTGCGCAAGAACGCATTAAAGGCGCGCGACCCCAAGACCAAGAAGTCACAACTCTCGCCGCTGGAGCACACGCAGCTGCGCCAGGCACTGGAACTCGGCCAGGCCCGCGCGCTGCCGGCGAAGCTGAAGGACTATTACGACACGCACATCAAGTGGATGGAGGACGACTACGCGAAGTTCTACGACGAATACAAAGCCAAAGCGGAAAACTACAAGGTCACCGGCTGGGAAGACCTGCCGGAGCGCACCAGCAACGGCAACGGGTTCTACGAGTTCGTGCCGCGCATCCAGAAGGGCTCGCAGAAGTGGGACCACGTCGACGAGTACGACCCCTATGCCGACCCGACCAAGGAGCGCACGCTCGATCCGTGGGGCGGCGAGGGCGAGGCGTCGCTGCACCAGTTCGCCGGCACCGCGCAGAAGCGCGGCTACTTCACCCTGGTCGACACTGTCAGCGGGCACCGCGTGGTCTACATCCCGGGTGCCGACTCCATTACGTTCATGCGCAACGGCGCGCCGAGCAAGCTTAAGCTCACTCGCGACATGGGGAATTTCAACCCGAACCAGGTGGGCTCCACGGTCCGGCTGAAGAAGAAAGGCAAGGAAACACTCTTTCAGGTCGATCATTCCGGGATCGACGAGATCAAGCACGCCATGGGCAAGGACCCGGCCACTGGTGAGTGGCGCGTTGAGTATCACGACAACCCGCTGCTGACCTACTCGAACGCCCTGATGGGACTGCAATCAGCGTTGGAGAACCTCAAGCTCTACGACGAGATTATCTCCAGCAACGACTTCCAGTCCCACCTCAAGCGCGGCTTGTCCAAGAAGGAGGTCAAGGAACTCAAGTACGCGCAGACCAACCTGCCGCAGTTCAAGAACATGTGGATGCCGCAGCGCTGGGCCTGGGTCATGAACGACTTCATGAACCCGAGCATCTCGCAGAGCTGGAACGAGCACGACGGCAAATGGGCGATCAAGAAGCTGGACGCGTTCTCCAGCTTCTTCACCAAGAACATCGTGGTGTGGGCACCCTTGGTGCAGGCGTTCAACGAGGCGGATAAATTTTTTATCGGCCGGGGTGCAAAATGGCTCAGCCCGAAGGACACCAAGATACTCGTCAAGACGTTCGCGCGTGCGGTGAAGTCGGTGCGCGAGCAGGATGATTTACAGCGCGAGATCATCGAGGCGGGCGGCAACCCGATGCTTATGCATACGCTGACCCACGGCGTCATGGAGCAGATCGCCAAGGCATCCGGCACCGAGGTGCCGAAGAAACTCAGCAAGCTCGACCCGATAGCCCGCGTGTTTGGGGTGTCCACCGCAGAGGCGGCATCCCGGGCCTACGATGCGGCGAGCGCGCCGATGTGGTGGCTGTCGGACATTCTCTACACCCAGCGCTACCTGGAGGAACGCGAGGCGGGGTTATCTCCCGAGAAGGCCGCCAAGAGCGTGCACGACTTCGTGGACAGCTATCAGGTGCCGCCGACCGTGCTGGGCAGCCGCCTCGCCAAGAAGGTGCTCAGCACGCCGTTTCTGAGCATGTTCAACCCGTACCATTATGGCCTGCTGCGCGGGTTCGCCACGATTTTGCGCAACCTGACCCGTCCCGACGCCTCCTACAAAGAGCGCGGCGTGGCGGCAGGGCAGGCCGCCGCCATGATTGCCCTGATGACGTTGGTCTATCCGGCGCTCTCGGAAGGGTACGCTTCTCTCACCGGCAACCCGAAATCCAAGTTCGACGAGCGCGGCATGACGCGCATCGCCGGCCTGGTCCGGGACGTGGCAAAAGGCGAAAAGGACCCGCAGAGTTTGACCCAGATTGTCTATACGCCTTCAGTACCAACTAACGCAGCGTGGGAATTGCTTGGTAATAAAGATTGGCGCGGCAAGCCGATTGTCGAGACGCAAAACCTGCTCGACCCAGAGAACGCCGCTAAGGCTGTTGGTCAGCTGACCGAATACCTAGTTGGGCAAGCGGTGCCACCCTACAAGGTGGCGTCCAACGTGGCGATGCGTCCAGACGCCGATGCCAGCCTGATCGCCCAGAAGGTGATCGAGCAACTGATCATCGGCGGCATCAATACGCCCTCACCGGGACAGGTCAGGCGCGAGATCATGCGCGTCAAGCTGCAGATGCAGAGCGAGCGCGCTCGCGACAAGCGTCCGCGCGGCTTGATTGAGAGCGGAGTCAATAAGGCGATCAAGGGCTACGAGCATGGCGGGCTGGTTACCGCGACGGCAACACGCGGTGTGATTCCGATGAGTGAGCGTTGATAGCATGTTGTACAGAGACCATGACCTACATGCTCTTTCTTGTCTGTTCCACACCATCGGCAATGGTCAAATTTCTTGGCCCAGCGCTGCAAATTATGATGATGCTTGCTGTGATCTGAGTGAGACATACACACGAGATTTTCGATTCGATTATCGAGCGTGTTTCCGTTCCTGTGATGGACGTGTTCATTTCGATCAAGCCGACGACCTATGTGTTGTTCAACTACTACACGATGTTCGAAACGCCAGCCGGCTCTACCGGGACCAGCTTTGATCTGTCTGTAGACAAGTGTGGGATTGGAATGATGAAGTCTGGTGGCACCAATCGGCAGCAAATCCAGTGTGCCGGGAAGCATTGCCTTCATACGGCGACCCCAATCTCTATTCCCATGACCAGGAATGAACTGGGCGTAGCGCTTAACATGACCCTTTCGTGGTCCGCTCTCCCGAAAAATGACCGGGGCCAACTTACCGCAGCCACAAGCACAAGGATTTCGTTTCCTCATGCAGCGTGAATATGCCACCTAGAACGGAGAGTCAATATGCCAATGGTGTCGCAACAGCAACGCAAGGCGATGTACGCCGCTAAGGCTGGCAAGAGCACTTTGGGAATCCCAAAGTCTGTTGGTGCTGAATTTGTTAAATCCGACAAAGGCGGCAAGCTGCCGAAACGCAAACCCCAGGAGAAAACCAGATGAAGAGTTCAGGCGCGAAAACAGCGAGCTACGCCAAAGGCGGACCTGTCACGACTACCGACAGCAAGTTTCTCAAAACCCCGGACAGATTTCGCGACGCCCAATTCAGGTCGAAGATCGAGGTGCCGGCACCTGCCGCGCCCAAGACCAAATCGCTCCCGGCGGTGAAGCCGCGTGGCTGAGAAGAAGTCTTCTCATGCGGTGGCGCAGTACGGCCCGGGCGACAAATACGAGAAGTGCTCGCTCTGCACCATGTACCAAAAGGGTCAACCACCGCACTGTGTTGCGGTGGTTGACCCGATCAGTCCAGACGGCTGGTGCCGTTATTTCATTGAGAATGAAGAAACCTAGGCTACGCCGCGCACGGCAGGCCGCTGGTCCTGCTCGGTCAGCACTTCCTGCACATCGCCCTTGGTGATGTCGTAGAGCGCGGCACGCACTGCCGCGTCCTTGGCCTCCAAGAGTTTTCGCAGCGCAATGGTGCGCTCCGGGCTCTCGGGGATGGTGTTGCAGACGTGATGCGCCAGGGCCCAGAACGACTTGCTGTGGTTCTGCAGCTCTGGCTTCAGGTGCTTGTACTCGAAATACTGTAGGATCGTCTCGCGTTGCATTGTATCTATCCTGTTGGAATGTCTACCTTATATGGTGTTGCGCCGGCGTTGACGCCAGTAGGCGAGGCAGCCAAGCACGAACGCCAGACCGGGTAGTCCAGCACCGAGGACCGGGCCGGGGACGGCCTGCGGCACTAAGAAGAACGAGTCGGGACCGTCGTTCGCACCCGTGATGCGCGCAAAGAAAATAATCTGGTCGCCCGGACGGATGTCGCCCCGGTTCAGGTCGAAACCGCTGATGGTGTAGTCGGGAAAGCCGGTGCCGTTGTTGAGCGAGGGGATCGCTATTCCGCCCGGACCGGGCGAGAGCACGGCGAGGACCGTGTGCTGCGTCAGGTTGAGGAACCAGAAGCTCTCCAGCGTCTGCGCCACGCCGGTATCGTTGACGTCGACGCCGACCGCAAAGTCGGTACGACCGGCGAGTGCCGCGAGGAAAACGCTCCCGGCACCAAGGGTGTAGCCGGTGCCGATGGTGTCGTCGGCCAGACGGTCGCGCACAATGCCGGACGAGAAGGCGTTGATGGTGGTCTGGTTGCCGGAGTTGCCGAAGTCGTTGTAGCCAAACCCGGCTATCTGTTGCGGCTGGTTCTCGCCGCAAATGAGACACGGGATGTTGCGCGGCTGGTTGCCGCCCGGGACGACAGCGGCGATGTCGAGGACGGTGCCGTTGCCGGTCCAGGTCTGGCCGCCAAGAATGACATCGGCGTAGGCGGGAGTCGCAAGTGCGGCGAGCACGGCAACTGTCGCAAGTAGCTTCTTCATTGTTAAACCCTCCTTCAGGGTCGTGCCTTGTCGATGGAAATTACCGTCGCGGTAGCGCCGCTTAGCGATGTTGTCGGCGTCGTCATGGGACGCTGGTCCGGCGGCGTATGGGCATAGAGGTCGCTCAGGAACGGCGAATCGTCCGGCACAGGGATGCGAATGACGGGCTCCCGTCCGCCACCCAGCACCCCTGCCCCAGCCGCTAGGTTGAGACGACCAGGCTCGGTCGCGCCGAAGTGCCGCACGAGGCCAGTGAGCACCGATGACGGTATGACCTCTTTCAGCACAAGCCATTCAAAGAACTTGGTGCGGGAAATATCAATGACACGGTCGGATATCGACAGCCGCACATGGATCGGCCGTGGCCGCAGATGGTTTACGCCCGCGACCCACACGATACCGGGCGGCTGGCCCGGACGGCGCGACGGCATGGTGTCGATCCACACCGCGTTGTCGGCGTTGGTCTTGAGGAAATGGCTGGTCCAGTTGGCCGAGTTCTCGCCAGTGCCGGCGACCACGTTGGCGGTGTCGATCTTGTGGCGCTGCTTGAGGAACTCGTCCTTGAGAAAGCTCCACATCTCGTTGACGTTGAAGTCGCAGCCGATCTCGTTGGCCAGCACCGCACCCATGTAGACCGTCGCGGCGACGGCGCAGCGGAAGCGCTCCTCCGAGCGGATGCTCACCTCGTTGGAGAACCGCTCTAACACGCCAGTCATCTGCTTGTGGATGCGCTCGACGTTGGTGCCGAGCAGCTGGCTGTAGCGTACCCCGACGTGGCCGTAGTTGTGGTCGAGCGCGTTGGACAGCCTGTCGGTATTGTAGTGCTTCTGGGTATCGATGCGTTTCTCTACCTGGAACTCGAACACGCGCTGCAGCTGCGCGTCGGTGCCGGTCCTGTTGTTGATGATGTGCTCGACCAGCGACAAGTTCGCGCCCACCTGCATCAGCGTCTGCCACTCGTCGTAAACGTGAAAATCGCGCCCGCTGGTCAGTTTGCTCCCGCCGGACCCCTGCGTGCTGTTGCCGAGGATACTGGCCACGCCCTTCATGAGTTCCGGGGAGTTAATCTCGTCCCAGTACACCGGGAGGTTTTTTATCATCCCCATCTTGTGGATGATGCCCTTGTGCGAGGCACCCGGGTGTTCCTTGGTGAGCTTGGGACAGCCCCACACCGCGGCACCGACCTGCATGGAGGTGCTCTTGTGGGCACCCCCTCCCGGCGACCAGGAACAGATAATCCCGTTGTACAGCCCGGTCGCATAACTCAGGGGGGCGGCAAAGCTGGATGCCACGATGCACTCCAGGGCCGGGTGGTGCCGCGCGGTAATAATGCGCAGCAGTTTCCACCACGGCTCGGGATCGCCTGTCGGGGTATAGAATTTCTCCAGCTGCTTGTCGGAGTAGCCGGCCTGGCGCTCGGTGTTGTTCTGGAGAATGACCCTTCCACCGTAGGCAAAGCCCACCGGCATCTCGCCGGTTTCGCGCAGCCAGCCGAACGGCACGGTGTTTTGGCGTGCCTTGGAGGCGTCCAGCTTGGCCATGTAGCTGGTCACAAACGTGATAATCCTCTTGGCCGAGATGCTGGTGTTGGGTTTGACGCCATGCTGACGCAGCGCTTTCACGATGGTGGTTTCGTTGATCAGGTCGGTCGCTTCGTTGATCTCGACTGTACCCCATTTGTCGAGATCGAGAGAAGTCTGAAACTGGAGCTGCCGGTTGCCGCCCTGCGCGTTGAACGCGCGCAATTTGCTCCAGAACAGCGGCACGTACTCGGTCCGGCTGTTACCGTGACGGTCTTCCTTCTCGACGATCTCGCAGATGAAACCTTTTTCGTTGACGGTGTACTCCTCCGGCAGCTCCAGCTCGGGCGGCGGTGGCGGCATCGGCGGGGGCGGGACATACACCCGTTCCGCCAGACTGAGCGGGGATTTTAGTTTGCCGTAGTAGGGACACCCTGCACACTTGGCCCCCTCGCTCTCTAGCGTCTCGCACAGCGGCCAGCCCAGGTCGGGGTACTGGGCACGGTCCTTGACCTTGCGGTCGAACATCTTGTCCGACTCGTCGTAGGTGTAGGTCCGGTAGCCCCTGGCCATCCCGTGAAAGATC